>Ga0307470_10000088_pt1 | contig 64154 bp, 65 predicted proteins | sample atmos_gasesAM3C__FD_204565 | JGI IMG/M metagenome (GOLD analysis project Ga0307470, IMG submission 204565) | Hardwood forest soil microbial communities from Morgan-Monroe State Forest, Indiana, United States - atmos_gasesAM3C_05 | ecosystem: Environmental > Terrestrial > Soil > Temperate forest... | reverse complement strand
GGCGTCCCTCCGCGGAGCAAGTGAGGTTCCGGGCTCGATGAGCCGGCGACCGGCAAGCCACCCGGAAGGTAGGGAAATCGCTCCAGATGTCCCTCCTCTAGTAGAAGCTGCCTTCCTGGAGGAGATCTCATGCGCAGAGCCCTGTTGGCCATCCTGGTTGCCGTATCACTTCAAACCGCCATCGCAAACGCCGCCGGTCCCCAATACCTCGATCAGAACTGGAGTGAGACCGACCGGCAGTGGTTCTACACGACGCCTCAGGGCTCGAAGCTGATTCCCTACAGTTGGGCGCTGGCTCTGGAGAAGGCGTCGGACGAGACGCTCTTCTTCGCCGATGGCCCGGTGCGGCTCGGCTATCTTCCCAATCCGAAGAGTGCGACCAATCCCGACGGCCTCCCGGTCGGCTTCGTCCGCGACCGCGGCCTCACCCGCGATCACCTCGGTATGACCTGCGCGGCCTGCCACACGAACACGGTCTCGTGGCAGGGCACCGACTATCGAATCGACGGCGGCCCCGCCGATGCCGATCTATTCGAGCTCCTCGCCGAGATATCGGAGTCGATCAGCGCAACGAGCGCCAGCCAAAGCGACCCGAAGTTTCAACGCTTCGCCAAACGCGTCCTCGGCAGCAAGAACAACCTCCTCTCGCGCACCGCGCTCTTCATCGAGTTGAAAAAGTTCGACCGCTATTTCTCCGACTTCGTTGCCGCCACAACGCCGGCGACCAGTTGGGGCCGCGCCCGCGCGGACGCGTTCGGCGCCATCTTCAACCGGGTCACGGCCATCGACCTCCCGCCCGCTCCCCCATCGACGGCACCGAACATCCCCGCCAACAACCGCACACCGAACGCGCCGGTCAGCTACCCGTTCCTGTGGGATACCTCCTGGCACAACGTCGTGCAGTGGAACGGCTCCGCGCCGAATCAACTGGCCATCCTTCGCCTTGCCCGCAACGTCGGAGAAGTGCTCGGCGTCTTTGCCGAGATCAAGATCCGCAAGCCGGGATTCCTGCACTGGTATTACGAATCGACCGCCAAGCGGATCAACCTTCTCGAGATCGAAGACCGTCTGGCGCAGCTCCGCTCGCCAAAATGGCCGTCCGCTTTCCCCGCCATTGACTCCACGAAGGCCGCACGAGGCCAGACGATCTACAACGATCAATGCGCTTCCTGCCACAAAGCCGCAACACCCGGAGTGGCGCAGGACGTCGTAATGACACCAATCACCAGCAGCACGGGGCCGAGCGTCGGCACCGATCCCGCCATGGCCACAGACGCCGCCACCCGTCAGGCTCTGACCGGCATCCTCGAGGGCGTACCGGAACTCATCATCGTGGGAGATAAGTTCGGATCGACGGCCTCCGCCGGCAAGATCACCTTCAACGCCGTCCTCGGCGCGATCGTCTCCCCGGTTCCCGACGACTGGTTCCTGGGTGCACCAGGCACCGCCGCCACGAAGACCGCGCGCGCAGCGACGTCCGCCCGCACCGGAAAAGGATCGGAGAACGACCTCCGCAATGACCTGCTCTCAAAGGCCCACCAGACCTTGTCGAAAACGCATGCAGCGAGTGATGCAGAGACAAACGACCCCGCGAAGATCGATCTCGCCGAGGCGCTCCAGTCAATCAAGCAAGCACAAGCGGCGTCACCGCCGAGCGGCCTCGCATACAAAGCGCGTCCCCTCGACGGCATCTGGGCTACGGCGCCCTACCTTCACAACGGTTCGGTGCCGACGCTGCGCGCACTGCTCACAGCGCAGGCGTTGCGTCCGAAAACGTTCTTCGTCGGCAGCCGCGACTTCGATCCGGTCAACGTCGGGTTCGACACTTCCGCCGGCCCCGACCGCTTCCGATTCGACACCACGATCGCCGGTAACAGCAACGCCGGCCATGACTGGGGAACATCGCTCGCGCCGGACGATCTCGAAGCACTGCTCGAATATCTCAAGTCGCTCTGACCAGCGCTCAAAGGAATCACCGGATGAAACGTACGTCGCCCGCACTCGTTCTCTCGCTGATCCTCTTTCTAATCGGGAGCACGCTCTTCGCCGCCGACCACAACGATCCGAACTCGGTCAACTCGATCTTCTCCGACGTCAACGTAAGCGCGGCCGATCTCTACGACATGTTCGGCTGGCCGAGCGCCGACGGCAAGAACGTCATCCTCGCCCTCACCTTCGCCTCGGTACCGAAAGCCGGCGTCTTCGATACCGACATGCTCTACCGCATCCACATCAACGCCGATCCGCGCCCCGCCCCACCCGCCCCGGGTGAGAGCTGGGACCTGGAGAAACTGCTCGCGTACAGCGACGCGGTGGCGGCGAAGTATCTGCACCTCAAGGGCGCCGAAGTGCGCGTCCGTGCTGACGCGGCGCAGGCGGTCCACGTCGACTTCATCAACTTCCCCAGCGGCACGTTCTCGAAGACGATCGTGATGAACAAGGCGGTGACGGTGAATGCGCCCGACGGCACGCCGATCCAGGTTTATGTCGGCGGGCGTGACGACGCCTTCTTCAACGATCTGCCGGGCTTCTTCCGCTCGATCAACTACGGCCCTCAGTTCTACCACGTGTCGCTCAACGCTCCGTACGACGACCGCGAGCTGAAGATCCCGAAGACGCTGCTCGAGCTCGAAGGCAACACGCTCTTCAACGACGATCCGAAAGACCCGAACTGGGGCCGGCCCGGCGGAACGAAGCGCGACCTCCCGCCCGGCCCGCACGATTTCAAGCCGACGCACTTCGCGAAGGACGCCAACGGCAACTACAAGTTCGTCTACAGCGGCAAGGACGCGCAGGCAGGCCGCAACATCAATACGGTCATCGTCGAGATCCCGCACCGCTTCATCAGCACGAACCCGTCCCGCGACCGCATCGTGAATGCGTGGGGCGAGAGCATGGTGCTGAAGGCCGCGCACAAGATCGAGACGATCCCCGACAATCCATCCCTCGGCTTCTTCGGCAGCATCGCTGCGGGATTCCACCACCTCTTCGAAGGAAGACCAGATCCTTTCGAGCAACAGGTGGCGATGTACAAACGCATCGACACCGACGGTCTCCCCTTTGCCGACGCCGCACTGAGCGAGCGCGAAGATCAACGCCAGCTCGGCGCGAACAACATCATCCTCGCCCGCACCTTCGTGATCCGCTTCGGTCACCTCGGCTGGGGCTTCGGCCCTTCCATCAGCGCCCTCGGCATCGGCACCTGCTTCGATCACGACAACTCGCCGGTCTCCGTCTACAAAACCTACAAGCTCGCCATCGAGGCGTTCCCGCGCGTGAAGAAGTGCCTCTTCCAGCAGATGAATATGCCGGACGATTCCTGGAACCCGCAGCACCTCAACATCCCGCTCCGCCGCCCGTTCGAGATCTTCATCCCGAACGTCAACGCCATCGACATGGACACCACCGGCACCTGGCCTTTCGGCCGCCGCCCCGAGGATCAGGTGGCGACGCGATTCCTGTCGATCTTCCTCGATCAGAAAGCCGGCTGCGGCGGCAAACCCTGCAACCTGGAGACGCTGAGCGATCAGAAGCTCTGGGACGCCGCACCGATCACACCAAAGACCCCGCCGAATCCCCTGCACAACGACAAGCCGTTTCTTGATCACTTCCCGTATTTGGCGGAGCCGTGGTGAGAATGATGATCCCGCAACGAAATCTCAGCGCCGCCCAAACATCGAGCCCCTTCTCCCCCACGCTTTTTGTGGGGGAGAAGGTGGCCGAAGGCCGGATGAGGGGGCGCGTCCACCAATGCGCCGTCATCCCAATCTCAGCTTCATCCGCACGCCCCCCTCATCCGGCTTCGCCACCTTCTCCCCCCGCAAAAAGCGCGGGGGGAGAAGGCGCTCGATTGAGGAGTGTCGCGAGAAACTGTGATCAGACGAGTGGCGCAAGAAAGTTTGCGAAAAGCTTGTGCCTCGTCCTCATCGCGTTCGCTTCGATCGCGATGAGCGACTACGACGCGGACCTCGCGCGGCTGAAGAAGCAGGCGGATGACCTGCGCGCGGCGCCGAACGCTGATCCGGCCATGCTCGCGGCGGTGCTTTACCGGCGCGCATCGATGACTGTGGACTTCACCGAATTGCAGACGGCCGAGCGGGCGATTGACGATGCGATCCGCGTCGCGCCCACTCCCGACTTGTTCCTCCTGCGCGCGAACTTCAACTTTAAGATGCACCGCCTGCAACGCGCCAAGGATGATCTTGCCCAACTCGTCGACGGCAACACGGGCGAGCCGGTGAAGACGCTGGCCGCGCAGATCGCGATGCAGGAAGGCAACTACGCCGCTGCACGCAGCGCCTACCGCGAGCTGGCGGATCGGACGCGCTCGTGGGACAGCATCGCTTCGCTGGCGTACTACGAATCAGTGACCGGCGATCCCGCTGCAGCCGATCGTCTCTATGTCCAGGCGGAGGATGAGCTGAGCGCGAAGGAGATGCGCGCGTATGCCTGGGTCGAGGTGCAGCGCGGCATCATCGACTTCGATCACGCCCGCTACGCTGCGGCGCTCGTCCATTACCAGCGCGCCGGCCGCGCCTACTCCGGCTACTGGCTCGTCGAGGAACATCTGGCCGAGGATCTCGACCGGCTCGGGCGGACGACGGAGTCGATCGCGCTGTATCAGAAAACCATCGATCAGACGCACAACCCCGAATACGTGAGCGCGCTCGCTGCGATCGTCGCACGCACCGACCGCGAGGCGGCGAAAAGGCTCGACGCCGAGGCAGCGCAACTCTACGACGCCCAGTTCAAGCTCTACCCTGAAGCCACTGGCGGGCATCTCATCCGCCACCTGCTGAGCCGCGACGACACGCCGCCATCACGCCTGATCGATCTCGCGCAGCAGAACGCCGACCTCCGCCCCAACGCGGAAGCGAAGCTGCTCCTCGCCAGGAGCTACTGGAAAGCCGGCCGCGCGAGCGATGCCCAACGCCTGCTGGCCGAGGTGCGGCAAACACCGTGGCGCACACCGGAGTTGGTGGCGTTCGAAAGGGTGGTCGGGACAAGCTTAGTTTCGAAACGGCGGTAGGTTTCCGATGGCGAGTAGTTAAGGCCGGCCGGCTTGACTTGCGAGCGACAATCAGTGTGATTCAAAGTGGTTGGAAGAAAAACGAACTGCAATGAGCGCGCGATTCCTTCTTGCACGACTCGCTCGCGGGCATGTTCGCAACATACGATTCGCCGATATGACATCGCTCGTAAGGGCATTCGGCTTTGAGCTCGACCGAGTCACTGGTAGCCATCACATCTTCCGACATCCGGATGTGCGAGAGCTGGTCAACCTGCAGGAGGTCGGCGGAGACGCAAAGCCCTACCAGATCAGGCAGTTTTTGCGTCTCATCGAACGTTACAAGCTTCGGCTGACGGAGGACTGATGCGCGACTATCACATCAATGTGTTTTTCAGCGACGAAGACGGCGGTTGGATCGCGGACATCCCGGACCTCGAAGCCTGCTCTGCGTTCGGTGCTACTCCTCAGGAAGCTCTCACCGAGGCGGTGCGCGCAAAGGAAGGATGGCTCGCCGCTGCGCGCGATGCGGGCAAGCCGATTCCCGAGCCGCAGTACCGCCCACTCATTTATCAGCCTACCTGAACACTCCGACGTTTGGATGAGACGGCCCGCTTAATCTGTTCGTTCGATCTCGTGGAGCTTGCGGATGTCGATGGAGATGATTCCGTCGTCGTCCAGCGGGTTGAACATGCTTACGAACTTCGCGCCCCAGACCACTTCGTCGACTTTGTAGGACGAGCGGGTGTGAACGGTCTGCGAGAAGGTCTCGTCGAAGCCGTTGAGAAGGATGAGCAGCTCGGCATCCATCTCTCTCAGTTCAGCAGCAGCACAGCCGCGCAACGGGCTCGAGTCATCGAGCGGGTGAACGATCGTCCAGGAAAGCGGAAAGAAGACGACGCGGTCGCGCTCGAGTTTCAGCGGAAGGAACTCACGGTCGGTGACCCTGGCACCGCCGCGCTTCCGGCGCGCCAGCAGAACCTTTGCCTCCATCTCCACGATCTCGTTGCGCTTCTTGTTGACGATGCGGAACATGAGCGCTCTGCCGTCGCCATACGGTGCGACGACTGCGGAGCGGCTGAAGATGATCTCCGCACGCGGCCGCGCGAATCGAGAGAACATGATGCCGGCGATGATGGCAAAGCCGAGGAGACCGACAAGCGACTCAAAGGCCACCAGAACATTCGCGGCGAATGTGACAGGAACGATGTTGCCGTAGCCGATGGTGGCCAGTGTGTGAACGGAGAAGAAGAACGACCTCGTGAAACGCTCCACCATCGACAGGTTCGAAAAGCCGGTCAACGCCGCGGGGCCGCAGGCGATGAACGCAAGTGCGAACAGCGCGTTGAGCACGACGTACGCGCCCGAAACCCAGGTCAGGAAATGCGGCCAACTCATGGTCAGAAAGTAGTTGTAGAAGGAGAGCGCCTCCCAGGAGCCGAGCCCTTCGCGCCGAACGTTGAAGGTGCCGTCGCGATTGAGAAAGCGCTTCCTGCTCTCGCGCGCCACGACGCTGCCGAACCCGAGGTCGAGGTTCGGATCGTCGGGCGGCGGTGCGGGTGGGGGAAGATCAGACATGACGCACTAGATTAGTGGAGACCAGGCGACTAGTCGATCGGTCCGATCAGTCGGATCGGTCCGATCAGCGAATCGCCGACACCACGATCGCCAGCAGAAGCACGACGACCACGGCGAGGGAGATCCACATCGCGTGGACGGTCGGGCGGTGCATGTCGACGCTCTCGAGGCGCTCGCCGAGGAGGTATTGGAGGTATTCGATGCGAGGACGGACGCTGGCGACCTTCTCCTCGAGATTCGGATAGATGACCTGATTGATCTCCGGAACGATGATCACGGGGATGAACGTTGCGCCACCGGAGCGAGTGACGTATCCGGTGAGCAGATCGTTGTGTGGCTGGTCCCCTTCGGCGACGAGGCAGTGATAGACGGTCGTCGACTGCAGCACGGACAGCGCTTTGCCCCCAAGGCTGCGCGCCTTATAGGCGTTGACGACGCTCTCAGAGGTCTGGTGGAGAATGCGCTCGTTCAGATCGAGGACGCGCGTAAAGATGAAGATCGTCTCGCCGCTGGCGAACGCGATCTTCTCCGGGCGCCGGAAGATGATCTCGCCGTAGTTGCGCCAGTCATCGTCGGTCAGGTCAGTGGTGAACCCTTCCTCCTCCAGACGGGCCATGAGGCGGCTGGTTGGATCGGATCCGGCGGGAGACTCGGGGGGCTTTTCAGCTTTCAGCTCTTGCATATTTTTCAACGAGGCGGATCAGATCCGGGAACTCGAATGGTTTCACGAGATAGTCATCTGCGCCGCACTGCCGCGCTTTCTCGGCGATGTCGCGGTCGCCGGAGACGACGATGTACGGGATCGACCGTGTCGAATCCTGCGCTTTCAACGCACTGCAAAGCGCCGCGCCATTCATCCCCTTGATCGTGAGATCGGCCAGGATCATCTGCGGGCGAAGCTCGTTCGCGCGTACCAGGGCACTCGATCCGTCGGCGACGACCTGACACTCCCGGCCGTGGCGCTGCAGCACGAGCGCCACCAGTCGGGCCACCTGCGGATCATCTTCGACGACAAGAATCACTTCCACTACTCCTCTAATCGAAACGAATGCGTAAGCGCTTGCGGAGATGACCGGCAACGGCGCCGAAGAGACAGCCCAGCGCGTTCCAGCCGGCATCGTCCCACCCGGTCACGCGCGTCGGTAGTCTGTTCTGCCACGCCATCAGCCCCAACGCAAATGTCACGCCCACTGCCAGGGTGACGAGATATGTCCGCAGCCGATGCTCTTCCCCACCATCGAAGGCCAGGAAGGCAAGCGCACCCCACGGCATGAAGAAAAGAAGGTCCGCAATCGCCGGCGCCGCCGTTGCCAGCAGCGCATCGTTGGAGACGGCGCCGGCATCATAGCGGTGAATCAGCGACACCACCTCGGACATCGTGAGCCGCGCTCCCAGGTAGGCGCGGCCCGACAAGCTGAGGATGAGGAGAGACATCGCCGCCGAGAGGATGATGAGCAGAATCACAGTGACCGAACGGGGGACGGTTACGACGCGGATGGTCGATTTGCCCACGGGGCGATTAGATCACGACATCAAAACTTCCTTATCGATCGTTGAATCGAGAGCTGTGAGGTGGTCAAATCCTTGACCCTTTGCTCAACTCCTGACCCTCCAATAGTGACTTCAAAGGGTCAGGCGGTATACCATTTACTTTCCAATCGCACCAGCTGAAGTTAGTGTTATCAATGACTTACGTTCGTTACAGAACTGTGGCAAACACATTGCTCTGTGATGGGAAGCCGATCTTGGTCAATTTCAACCCAACCACTACTTTAAGGAGAGGGACCCAGTACATGAAAAAGGCTCTAGTCTTCGTATTTGCAGCAGCTCTCGCTACCTCCGCCTTCGCGCAGGGCAACAGTGATCCCGAGCTCAACCCGGCCCTCCAGGGCAACGGGCACGCTCACGTCTCGAACGCAGCCGGCGGCGGCGGCGCAGGTAACCTGATCTACCACACCGGTGGAAAGGTCATTCGCAACGCGCATGTGACCATGATCTTCTGGGGCACGTTCCCCAGCGGATACACCAGCAACATGCAGAGCTTCCGCAACCAGTTCGGCACCACCGGCGAGTACAACACGATCACCCAGTACACGGGCATCGACGACGCGACGGGCAGCACGGGCGCAATCGCGCTGAGCAACCTCGCGGGCGGACCCGCTGACTTTTTTGATACGACGTCCAGCCTTCCGACCAACGTCACCGACACCGCGGTGCAGAATGAAGTCAAGCACGTCATCGCCGTTCAGGGCTCGACTGACTACAGCGCTATCTACGAAGTCTTCATCCCCTCGGGTTCCTACTCCTCCGACGGCAGCAGCACGTCCTGCGGCGGACCGAACCTCGCGTACTGCGCGTATCACAGCCACTACGTCGACGGCGCCGGCAAGAACGTGAAGTACTCGATCGAGCCGTGGGCCGGATGCTCGGGCTGCCAGGCTTTCGGCAACACGTCCCTCGACCAGGAGCACTTCGTCTGCCACGAAACCCGTGAGGCCGTTACCGACGCCCTCGGCAATGCGTGGTTCGACCGCCGCGGCTACGAAGCCGACGACAAATGCGCGTGGTCCCCGGCGCCGTTCATCGGCACCGGCGGTTTCGGCTACCAGTACGAGTGGTCGAACGCGAACAGCGGTTGCATCAAGACCCGCTAATCTCTCTCCTAGCGTAGCGACGAAGGCCCCGCGCAAGCGGGGCCTTTTTTTTGTGTCGCAGAGATCAGGAGATCAGAGACAAGAGATCAGGGATTCAGAGGTAGGTGTGATCAGTGACAGCAGAAACTCGGCGCCGATCTCTGATCTCCTATGTCTCTGATCTCTTGTCTCTGATGTCTCTGATCTCTTGTCTCTGATGTCTCTGATCTCTTGTCTCTGATCTCTTGTCTCTGATCCCTGATCTCTGCTTTCCGCGTTTCAGTGCGGTTTTGGCGCCGGCGTGTTCGTCCAGGTCTTCTCGTTTTCCGTGATGTCGAAGAAGACCGTTCGCTCGCTGTGGTCCGCCAACTCGATCTTGACCACTTCATACCGACGCAGCGCGGAACCTTCTCCCGCATGCGCGATGCCCCCACCGGCCCTTCGGAAGCGCCCGTAGCGGTCGTAGATCCAATTGTTCTGGAAGTCGATTCCCTCGTTGGGCGCATTCGCCGGAACGGTGACTGCTGTCTCCGGCGAATCACCTTCATGATCGGCCAGCGCGGCGGCTGGAGCCGCAGAAGGCGGTGCAGCGACGGGTGCGGCCGCGGTCGTTAATGCAGGCGCAGAAGCTGGTGCCGGCGCGGGCGTCCTTGCGCAGGCCGCGGCAGTGGCGGCGATCGTGGCGAGAATGAGCTTTCGGTGCATGCGCCGCGTCAACCTTTTGGCGCCGACAAATCTTCCGCCAGACGCACGTACGCCTGATACCGCACGTTGCTCAACTCTCCCGACTCGGCGCGCTCTTTCACCGCGCACCCGGGCTCGGGCAGATGCGAGCAGTCGTTGAAGCGGCAGTACTCGCCAGGCTCGGAGAATTCCGGGAAGTAATCGCGCAGTGTTTCCAGCGTCAGCTTCCAGAGACCGAACTCGCGGATGCCGGGAGTGTCGATGAGAAAGGTGTTGCCGCCGAGGTCGTGAAGGGTGGAGGCGGTGGTGGTATGGCGGCCGGTGCCGCGTTTGTGCAACTCGCCGGTGGCGATGTCGAGACGCTCATCGAGGGCGTTGAGAATGGATGACTTGCCGACGCCGCTGTGCCCGACCAGCGCACAGGTCCTGCCCTCGACGAGAGCGCGCAACTCCGCGATCCCCTCGCCGCTCTTGATCGAGCACCCTACGACCGGCACGTCAAGTGCGCGATAGGGATCGAGCGATGCCAGCTCGCGGGCGCGTTCGGCCGGCTCCAGCAGATCGATCTTGTTCACGCAGATCGCGGACTCTGCACCGCCGCGTTGGATGGCGATGAGAAAACGGTCGATGAGCCGTGGCCGCAGCGGCGGCGCCTTGACCGACACGACGTGAATGACGATGTCGATGTTGGCGGCAATCAGCCGCTGCAGATGTGGATTGAGCGGATCAGGACGCGACAGCCTCGTGCGGCGCGCAAGAACCGCGGCCAGCCTGCAAGTTCCGTCGGCCAGAGCCTCGATCACGACGCGATCGCCAACGGCCAGCGCGCTCTTCTGCCGGACAGCCAGCTCCGGCGGAACGATGCAGTCGAATTCGCGCCCGTCGTGGAAGAGCCGGCAACGTCCGCTGCCGACCGAAATGACCATTGCGGCGGTACGAGGATCGGCGTCGCCCGCTTCCCCCCAGGCGCCGTCGTCGGAAGGATCATCCGCAGCATCCGGCTTGCGGCGTTTGCCGCCGCGCCGATCGCCGGCCGGTTCCTCCCAATCCTCGGTTCCGCGCCCGCGGCTGCCTCGTCTTCCCACGCACCTCGTAACATCGTCAAAACGAAGTGGCTTATTGCACCCCTTCGTGGAACGGCACGAGTGGATCGATGTCGACGGGAACGTTCGTCGCCGCGTCGAGAGCCGCGCGTAGCTCGGCCGGCATCTTGTCGTAGCGATTGAACCAGCTCTCGGCGCGTGCGCGGTCGCCGGTCGCTTCGATGTCGAGCAACTCCTTCGCCAGCGCCGCCAGCGCGTCGGGCATCTTCGCGTAGTCGATGCCATAGCGCCCGGATGCTTCGCGCACGATCGCCCCCTTCTCCGCGAGGTAGTTGAATTCCATCATCTCCGCCCGTCCATGCGCCTCGGCGGTACCAAAGCGCACAGTGCGGAAGATTCCGGCGACGTACGAGGCGTAATACTCCTCGAGCCGCTCCTTCGGCAGCGCGCCGCGGTCGACCAGCCACTTGAGGCCGAACATGCCGGTGACGTCGGCCTTCGCTTCTTCGAGTCCCGAGTAGGCCGGCCCGATCGCTTCGCGAATGTCGATATGCTGACCTCCCTTGCGGGCGAAGGCCGGTCCCAGCCCGTGGGAAATCTCGTGCATCATCACCGCGGCCAGATAACCCTCACCCGAGGCTTGGGCGGCCTGATCGACGCGCATGATGTATTTCGCCAGCGGCAGAATCACGTAGTTCACGCGCGCATCGGTGAAGTTCTTGAAGAAGATCATCTTCGATCCGACTTTCTCGTGGATGCGCGGATCGTTCGGAAGATTGTCGGCAGCGGCCTGATATCCGTGACGCAGATCGCCGGCGCGGAACGGCGCGTCCATCACTTCCATCGGGGACGCCAGCCCTTGCTTCGACGGCCGGTCCTCGGCTGCCAGGGGCAGCGCATCCTGAATGTCCGGAACGTACTTCTGGAACACGGCCAGCTTCTTCGACTCCGACTCGTTGCGAACGAGCACCGACGCGCCGTAGGAAGTCTTCACGCCGAGGAGATCGTCGAGATAGGTCTCGTAGGGAGCGAAGATCAGATCGAACTTCGGATCCTTCAGCCGCACCCAGGCAAGATCACTGGCGTAGTAGTCGTCGGTGAGAAGCGCCTTCGCGCGCATGCGAAGATAGTTCGCAAACGCCTTGTCGTCGCTGGCCGCAGCCGCGTTGCGAAGATGGCCTGCGGCCGATTCGAGCCAGTGGCGGTACTTGACGTGATACGGCGTCGCTTTCAGTCTGAGCGGAGTGCGGCTGGTCGCATCAACGACCGAATGTTCGTCGTAGATCGCTTTCTTTTCCGATGGATGCGCGGCGACATATGCCTCGATCTCGTCGCGCGACACGCCCTTCGGAAGAAGATGGCGGCCCGGCGGCATCGGCTCGCTGCCGATAAACGGCTCGTTGTGATTGAGAAGGTCGTAGTGGCTGCCGTTGAGCCAAAGGTAACGCCGCGCCGCCTGCAGCTTCGGGTCGGCCGCATGCGCGAGGCTGTTGTAAACCGCGATGTCGTCAGGATCGTTCTGACGCCAGTAGATGTCTTCGAGATCGCGGCACGCTGCGATCATCTCGTCAACGACGCGTTTCTCGCGCGCGCTCATCCCCGCGAACGAGAAGGGCATCTCCACTTTCTGGAATCGGGCAAGACGTTTGTCGATGTCGGGAGCGACCTGCGACGGATCGACCGGCGTTGCTGCGTTCAGCGAGACAGCGGCGAGAAAGAGTAGTGCGAGCTTTTTCATGGCTCGGCGATTCTAGCGCGGCTGAGTAGACCCCTCACCACGGAGACACAGAGAGCCCAGAGGTTTTCTCTGTGACCTCTGTGTCTCTGTGGTTCAAAGGTTTTTCTAGCGTCACCGAACGGTCCGCGCGCGAAGCGAACGATCGAACTCTGCCGCAGACACCGGCCGGCTATGCAGGAAGCCTTGCACAACCTCGCAGTTCTCGCGCCGCAGGAAGTCGAGCTGCGCCTCGGTTTCCACTCCCTCGGCGACGACGCGCAGGTTCAGCGCCCGCGCCATCGAGATCACGGCGGTGATGATCGCGCCGTCGTTCGAGACATCGGATAGATCGCGCACGAAGTTCTGATCGATCTTCACCGTATCGATCGGGAAGCGCTTCAGGTAGCTGAGCGACGAGTAGCCGGTGCCGAAGTCATCGATCGAGATCCGGACGCCCATGCTTCGCAGCCGGTTCATCACGGCGAGCGACACGTCCGCGTTGTGCATGGCCGTCGATTCCGTGATCTCGATATCGAGCAGCTCGGGCGGGTAGTTGCTCTCGGTGAGGATCTTCTCGATCATCGCCGTGAGGTCGCGCTGCTGGAATTGCCGCGCCGAGAGGTTGACCGCCACGCGCAGTAGTCCGTGCTCGGGATGCCACTCTTTCATCTGCCGCACCGCGGTTCGCAAAACCCATTCGCCGATCGGCAGAATCAGGCCGCACTCTTCCGCGATCGGGATGAAGTCGTCGGGCGACATCAAACCCTTCTCCGGATGGTTCCAGCGGATCAGGGCCTCGGCGCCGACGATGCTCCCGGTCAGCAGGTTGGTCATCGGCTGGTAATGGACGACGAACTCCTCGCGCTCGAAGGCGTGATGAAGGCTTCGCTCGATCTCCAACCGTTCCGACGTCATCTCAATCGTCGTGATCGGAACGAACTGGAAGTTGTTCCTCCCCGCTTCCTTGGCGCGGTACATCGCGCTGTCCGAGCGCCGCAACAGCGTCTCGGCGTCGCTGCCATCGTCGGGAAACAGCGCCACGCCGATACTCGTTGTGGCGTAGATCTCGTGACCTTCGATCACCATCGGCCGGGAGATTGCGTCGAGCAGTTTCTGCGCGACGATCGACGAGCTGCCGGTTTCCTTGATGTCGGTCAGAAGGACGGTGAACTCATCGCCGCCCATCCGCGCCACGGTGTCGTCCGCGCGGATCGTGGCAACGAGCCGGTTCGCCACCTCCTGCAGAAGGCCGTCGCCGACCGTGTGACCGAGCGTGTCGTTGACCAGCTTGAATTGATCGAGATCGAGGAACATCACCGCGGCGTTGGTGCGATGCCGCTTCGCATGCGCGAGCGCAATCTCGATGCGGTCGCGGAAGAGCAAACGATTCGGGAGGCCTGTCAGGATGTCGTGATAGGCCTGATACTCCATCTGCTCCTGCGCCACCTTGCGGTCGGTGATGTCGAGGATGGTTCCCTCGAGAATCCCCCCTTCGAGCAGCGTCATGTTCTCGCTCACCCACACGATCGAGCCGTCGCGGCGGCGCATGCGCACTTCGGCATTGGAGAGTGAACCGTGCTCGCGCACCTGGGCGAGCAACCTTTGACGGTCTTCAGCGGCGTTGTAGAGCGAGAATGCGGACTGCCCGACGAGCTCTCCGCGATTACGAAAACCGAACGTGCGCGCCAGGGCATCGTTGCAGTCGAGGATGGGACCATCGAGCGAGCTTCGGTACACGCCGGCCAGATTGCGCTCGAACAGAAGCCGGTAGCGCTCCTCGCTCTCGCGCAGACGCTCCTCGGCGCGGCGGCGTTCGGTGATGTCGGTCGCGGCGTAGACGACGCCGACCGGATCGCCCCCCTCATCGCGGACAAACGATGATGTTGCGAGGACATCGATGCGTCCGCCCGCGGCAGTGCTCCAGACCATGTTCTGCTCGAGCATGCCGAGGCTGTGAATCAGCTGGCCGGTGGTGAGATTCTCGTCCGGCGAGACCACGTTGCGGAGGTGTTTTCCGATCAGACCGGGATCACGATAGCCAAGCATCACCGAGGCCGCGTGGTTGGCAACGCGGATCTTCCCCTCCAGGTCGACGACGATCACCGCGCCCTTCATCGTCGCCAGAATCTGGCTCGCTGCATACTCGGGCGTGAGGTCGACGAGCCGGTAACGCCAGACGGCATGCGCGGCAATGGCAACGAAAGCCAGGACCGGCACGAAGCCCAGCGGCGGGACGTTGATCCCGATCGTCGGCAGGAAGTCGATGCCGGACAACATGGCCACGCTGAAGGCGATGACGAGCGCGCGGGCTCGATCCCGTTCGAGTCCGTCGCTGGAATCCATCACCTTCCACAGCATCCAAATCGCCACTACGAACATGGCGGAGAAAACAAGGATCCAGGAGAGGTCGTAGGACGGCCCGATCGGGAAGAACCCCCAGTCGAACTGCCGTACGCCGGCAAGAAAATACGGCGTTGCCAACTGCAGCAGCGCGATGCCGCCGCAGAACATCCAGCAGAAGAGGATGTAGTTGCGCAGCGCGCGGCGCCTGCTCGTGTACGACGCCGCGAAGTGAAACGTGGCTGCCGGGAGGATGCTGGAGAATGCACCGCCGATGCGCGCGAAGATCAGCGCACTCTCAGCGCTCGCGGCGTTGTACATGAGGCCGTAGAAGCAGAGCCATCCGCTCGCGGCGACCGACAGAACGAAGAAGAGCCGGACGACGAGCGTGACACGAGTCCGGACAAGAACGGCGGTTCCGAGGATGAGAATCGCCGCCGCGGTGAAAAGCGTGGCCACCGCGAGCGCACTGGCGGCACGGTCCGGAAACTGTATGAGAGCGACGGAAAAATGCTCGATACGTCAGTGTAACCCGAAGGAGTGCAGGCGTCTCGCCTGCGGCCGGCGGGCGTCTCGCCCGCCGGTGATCTGCGGCGATACGAAGAAAGTCCGGCCTCAGGGAACACGCGGCGAAGGCGATGAACGCCACGCCCGGCGGCAATCGAAGAAAGGTCCGGGCTCACGAAACACACGCTAGGTCCGGCGTCACGAAACACACGCCAGGTCCGGGCTCGCGAAACACACGCCGAGGCGAGGACGCCTCGCCGCCGCAGGCGAGACGCCTGCACTCCTTCTCAGCAGCCGGTGGAACCGCCCTGGTAGACGATCTTCCACTTGCCGTCGGGGCTACGTTTCAGGATCGCGTAATCGTGACCTTCGTAGTACAGGAAGCTGGCGATGACCTCGTCTGTGCCGTCTTCGTCGAGGTCGATCGTATCGAAGAACAACATGGTCGTTGTGCTGTTTTCACTCTCATTCTGGCGGAAGTACCAGACGTACTCGACACGGTAGCCGCCGGTGTCATCAGCAAGCGCGATCAGGAAGAGCCGCCGCGCACTGCTGAATTCCGCGCCCTTTGCTTCGAACGAGCCGATGAGGTCGCGCTTTCCATCCTGATTCAGGTCTGCAGAAAACACGTCGGACTTCTCCAGCTTCTCGAGCAGGGCCGCGGGAACGCCCTTCTGGCGGAAGACGCGTCGTGCCAGACCCGATAACGCCCTCTCCTCCTCCGCTGACGCCTCGATGCGAACCACCTTGCGGGGTGGCAGGTGCAGCGACCCGACGGCAAGACCCGCGGAGTCGGGCACGGGTGGCGTAAGACTCGCGGCTAGCGATACACAGCCGAGGCTCACCTCTTTATCGACGGTGACCGTGCCGGCATCAGCACCGCCGGCGAGGACGCGGTATGTGCGGCCGTGGCGGTAGTACTGCGCCACGAAGTCCTCCTTGCTCATGTCTTCTTCCCGCACCGGATCCGTGAAACTCAGCTTCCAGCATCCGGCGCAGGGGCCAGCCTTCCTGGTGACCATCGTGATCGGCTCGATGGCCATACCGTCCGACCCGTTGACCACTGCAAAGACAACCTGCGGCTGGTGAGTCGCGAGTACAGCGGCGAAGAGCGCGGCGGCAAGCCAGAGCATTACTTGATTCTCGTCAATCCCCGCGGCACCGCTTTCACCAGCGCGTTCTCGCGCTCGATGCCATGACGTTTATCGAGAACTGCCTGGCGGATGACGCGCATCATGTCGTCGAAGTGACCGTCGGCGCGGTCGAGCGCCTCGCGTGCGTCCTCGAGGGCCCGTTGCATGTTGAGGATGACTTCGATGCCGGCCAGATTCACGCCGAGGTCGCGGGTGAGGGCCAGAATCATCTCCAGCTTGCGAATCTCGCTCTCGCCGTAGAGCCGTGTATTGCCTGATGTCCGCGCCGGCTTGATCAGCCCTTCGCGCTCGTAAAGGCGCAGCGTCTGCGGATGGATGTTGTACCGCTCGGCGATCACCGAGATCATCACATATCCATCTGCTCTGCGGCGTGTCATTTGAGGTTCCAGTAACAAACGAGGGCGACGGTTTCCCGCCGCCCTCGGATCAGCTCACTTGTTTTCGTCCACGACTTCGGCGTCGATCACGTCGTCCGCCTTGCCGTTGCCTTCCGGAGCCTCGGCCGACGGACCGCCGGCTGCTCCCGCTCCCCCGCCCGCGCCGCCCGCGGCATTCGCGCTCGCGTTCTGGTACATCACTTCCGCGAGTTTGTGCGACGCCGTCGTCAGCGTCTCGGTTGCCTTCTTGATGTTCTCCGCTCCGCCCTGCTCCATCGCTTTGCGGGCGTCGGCAATCGCGCTTTCGAGGTTGCTCACATCCGAGCCCGAGATCTTGTCGCGGTTCTCGTTGAGCATCTTCTCGACCTGGTAAACGAGCGAGTCGAGCTGGTTCTTCGCCTCGATCTCCTCACGCCGCGCTTTGTCCTCCGCCGCATGCGACTCGGCGTCGCGCACCAGCTTCTCGACTTCATCCTTTGACAGACCCGAGGTGCTGGTGATCGTAATCTTCTGCTCCTTGCCGGTGCCGGTGTCTTTCGCCGAGACCGTCATGATGCCGTTTGCATCGATGTCGAATGTGACCTCGATCTGCGGCATCCCGCGTGGCGCCGGTGGCAGCCCGATGAGGTGGAACACGCCGAGCAGCTTGTTGTCGCGCGCCATCTCGCGCTCGCCCTGGATGACTTTGATCTCGACCGACGTCTGGTTGTCCGCCGCCGTCGAGAACGTCTCCGTCTTGCGCGTCGGGATCGTCGTGTTGCGCTCGATGAGCTTCGTCATGACGCCGCCGAGCGTCTCGATTCCGAGCGAGAGAGGCGTGACGTCGAGCAGGACGACATCCTTGAGGCCTGCGTCGCCGGCGAGCACACCGCCCTGAACCGCGGCACCGACTGCCACGACTTCATCCGGATTCACGCCTTTGTGCGGCTCTTTCCCGAAAAAGTCGGTGACGATCTTCTGGACCATCGGGATGCGGGTCGACCCACCGACGAGGACGACCTCATCGATCTTCTTCGGATCGACGCCGGCGTCGTTGAGCGCCTGCTTCAGCGGACCCATCGTCTTCTGCACGATGTCGCCGATGAGCTGCTCGAACTTGGCGCGCGTGAGCGACATGTTGAGATGCTTCGGGCCGGACTGGTCGGCCGTGATGAACGGGAGATTGAGGTCGGTCGACATGGTCGACGACAGCTCGATCTTCGCCTTCTCGGCGGCTTCCTTCAGACGCTGCAGAGCCATCTTGTCCTTCGACAGATCGATGCCCTGGTCTTTGCGGAACTCTTCGATGATCCAGTCGATGAGGCGGTGATCGATGTTGTCGCCGCCGAGGTGCGTGTCACCGTTGGTGGACTTCACTTCGACGACGCCGTCGCCGACTTCGAGGATGGAGATGTCGAACGTGCCGCCGCCGAAGTCGTACACGGCGATCGTCTCGTTCTTCTTCTTGTCGAGGCCGTAGGCGAGCGCGGCCGCGGTCGGCTCGTTGACGAGCCGCTCCACCTTGAGGCCGGCGATCTCGCCCGCGTCTTTGGTCGCCTGGCGCTGCGAGTCGTTGAAGTAGGCCGGGACGGTGATGACCGCGCGGTCGACCTTCTCGCCGAGGTAGTCTTCGGCGGCCTGCTTGAGCTTCTGCAGAATCATCGCGGAAATCTCGGGCGGCGAGTAGAGCTTGCCATCCACCTCGACACGCGCGTCGCCGTTCGAGGCACGGGTGACCGTGTAGGGGACCATCTTCATCTCTTCATTGACTTCCTCGTACTTGCGACCCATGAAGCGCTTGATCGAGAAGATGGTGTTCTCAGGATTGGTAACTGCCTGGCGCTTTGCGACCTGACCGACGAGGCGCTCACCGTTTCTGGCGAATCCGACCACCGAGGGGGTGATCCGGCTGCCTTCGGCGTTGACGATGACTTTGGGCTCGTTGCCCTCCATGACCGCCACGACGGAGTTGGTCGTGCCGAGGTCGATACCGATAATCTTGGACATATGTTTTTCTCCTTCTGATACTTACCGCAACATGAGTGCGATGCAGTCAGATAATCTGGCGGGGTAAACCTGAGTGCGTTGCTGTGATATTCCGCAGAGTTTAGTGCAAGTTTGGTGCACGGGGAGTCGGTCGTTCAGCTCATCTTCGAAGGCGCCGCACGACACCGGAGATCGACAAGTGGAAGGGGCGTTTCCCAGAGTCAACGGTTGCGTTCTTTCCACGAGCGAGAAGATTCTTCAGGCCCCGGAGCAAGACTTTTCTGAGCAGGACCAAAACCTTTTCCTCCTGGAGCAAAACTTTTTACTCGTGGAGCAAAACTTTTTACTCCCGGAGCAAATCTTTTTCCTCCCCGAGCAAAACTTTTTGATCCCCGAGCAAATCTTTTTGATTCCCGAGCAAAACTTTTTGATCCCCGAGCAAAACCTTTTGATCCCAGAGCAAATCTTTTTGATCCCGGAGCAAAACCTTTTGATCCCGGAGCAAAACCTTTTGATCCTGGAGCAAGACTTTTCAGTGCAGGACCAGAACTTTCTCTCCGAGGAGCAAAATCTCTCGCGCGCCGGCCGAGATCTTTCAGAATCCGGACGAAATCATCGAGACGCTGGCTGCATCACGCCGCCGGCGGCATTGCCTGGAGATCGCGCAGGTGGCAAATCCCCCCTCATCCGGCTTCGCCACCTTCTCCCCCCGCAAAAAGCGCGGGGGGAGAAGGCGCTCGATTGGGGGTCACGGCTGAAAAACGGGTAGTGGTCTAGTTTGACGCGGAAGTTGTAAAAGGGAGTAGTTATCCCTTCGAGGCTTGGACCAGCGAAATCAGGAATTGGGAAAGCCCGAGGCCACCCAGGAAGCCCCCGATGAATCCAAGCGTGCCCGCTACTCCTGTGGTAGGGACTGCGATGAGAATACCTGCGACTCCACCAGCGCACGCGCCGAAGACGCTTCCACCAATGGGAGCGAGGACGTCTAGTTTTGTACGGCTTGAGATGTCTTTCCCCACTAGGATCGCCACGATACTCCTACCGATTGCGTTGAAAATGCGAAGCAGCCCTCCGATGGCTCCGCCGATTTTGGGACCCTCATCGAATTTCATTTCGCTACATGCTACGCCTGTTACTGGCGTCCTTGGTCACGCCGCTTCTGCTGCGCTCCACATCTCTAGCGAGAGCAGATCGGCAGCCGTCCAGCGGTAATCGGTCAGTCCGGCAGCCATCGCGGGCGTGATGCCCTTCAGCGACTGATGCTTCCGGCAGAAGTTGTAATAGACCATCGTCGAAAAACGACAGTGCTTACGACTTGGACGTCACTACGTTTTCGACGTTACAAGCTCGTAGTCGATGAAGTCTACTGGCACCAGACACTCGGGATAGAGCACCGCCGCGAACTGCTTTACCTCTGCGGAATCCGAGTGGGCCTGCTCCGCCGCGGCGTCCCGAAAGATAAACGCATGAACGAAGCGCGTGGGATGGTCGCGCTCCTGCCACACGTCGTAGCGCAACGTTCCCGCCTCGTGCTCGCGGACGTACGCGACGAACTGGTGGATGGCAGTCAGGCAGCGATCGAGCGACTCCGGGCGAACTTCGTAGCGGGCGAGTTGATACACCTGCGGTGACTGTGGCATCGGACCTCCCCAACCGTCAAATGGCGTCGGCAATCCGGCGCGCGATCAGCGAATACCCTTCCTCCCCGGGATGGAACCGGTCGAACGACAGCCGGTCCCGGTACGCGAAGATATCGGAGGTCTGGACGACGACGATGTTCGCATCGCCCGCGAACCGCTCCATCAGTAGCGAGTTCCAACGGTTGACGAACGGTGTGAGCATCCTCCCGTACGGCGTGCTGGAGAACGGGTTGTAGAGTCCGATCACGAAGATGCGCGCGGTGGGATTCACGGCACGAATGGTGCGGACGATCTGATCGACGCGATCGAGCACTTCGTGCATGACGCTCACCGGATTCGGCGGCGGCGCATTGCGAAAGGTGCTGTCTCCCCAAAGGTCGTTGCCGCCGATGGAGACGATGATGACGTTCGACTCCGCGAGCAGCGTCTGCACGCTGTGGCTGTCGAGCTGCCGGATCAGATCGCGCGTCCGTGCGCCGTTGACCGCGATGTTGACGATGTTCTTCGTGTCGATGTTGCGCTTTCGCAGCTCGTCGACGAACCGTCCCCCGATGCCCAGCCCTGTCTCATCGCCGGTGCCGCGTCCGAGCGAATCGCCGACGATGATCGGTGCGATCTGCTTTCGTGGCGCGGATGCGGTAACCCGCGTCGCCGAAGGCATCAGTGACACGGATGTACCAGTGTCGCCGCGCAGGAATGAGTAGAATCCGGCTCCGAACAAGATCGCCGCAGCCAGCGCGGCGGTGAGCGGCAGATACCACAAGAGGAAACGGCGCATTGCGTGAAACGATAACAGGAATGAGCTCGTTCGATGAGTGAGACCCCCACTCTCACCGCCTCGGATCTGACCAAGACCATCGGTCACAAGACGATCGTCGACTCCGTCTCCTTCGAGCTCCAGCAAGGCGAGGTCTTCGGCTTCCTCGGCCCGAACGGCGCAGGCAAGACGACGACGATCCGCATGCTGGTCGGCCTCATCCGTCCGACCGCGGGCAGCGTGCGGATCTGCGGCTACGACATCCAGCACAGCTTCGAGGACGCCATGCGCTGCGTCGGCTGCATCGTCGAGAACCCCGACCTCTATCGCTTCATGACCGGGCGCGAGAACCTCGAGCACTTTGCGCGCATGCTCCGCGTTCCGGGCAGCGAGATCGAGCGCGTCGCGGAAGCCGTCTCCCTCGCCCACCGCCTCGAGCAGCGTGTCGGCACCTACTCCCTCGGCATGCGCCAGCGTCTCGGTATCGCCCAGGCGCTCCTCGGCAACCCGAGGCTGCTCATCCTCGATGAGCCAGCCAACGGCCTCGATCCCGCCGGCATCCGCGAGATCCGCGAGCTGCTGCGGCGCCTCGCCGGCGAGCAGCAGATGAGCATCTTCATCTCCTCGCATCTCCTCGCCGAGATCGAGCTCACCTGCGACCGCGTGGCCATCATCCACAAGGGACGCATCCTTCGCGAAGGCACCGTGCGCGATCTGATCTCCAGCCGCCGCGACATGGAGCTCCGCGTCGACGACGTCCCGCGCGCGTCCGCGATCGCACGCGAGCGCAACCTCACCCTTCGTAGCGACGGCGACCGCATCTGGCTGGCGATGGAGGAAGCCGACGCCCCGCCGCTTCTCTCCGCGCTCGCCGCGGCCGGCGTCGGGATCTTCCACGCCCAGCGACGGGCGCAATCGCTCGAAGAGATGTTCCTCGAAGCCACCGGCGGCGAGACGGTAGACTGAGACGCGCGAATGCTCATCCCGCTCATTCAAAACGAAACGCTGAAGATCATCCGCCGCAAGCGCTTCGCGGTGGTGATTGCGATCCTTTTCGTGATTCTGGCGCTCGTCACCTACTCGCAGGTCCGGCGGCTGCGCGACCAGCAAAATCGCAACTGGCGCGCCGAGATTCAGCAGCGGGTCGCGAACTTCCAGAACATGATGCGCCGAGGACGGATGAACGAGGGCTACGCGCGCGGACTGCGCGCGGAAATCGGCCGGCTCCAGTTCTATCTCGATCACGACATCGAGCCGGACAAGCCGACTGCGCCTCTCTTCGTGCGCGGCTTCGCCAACGCCTCGGGCTGGCTATTGCCGCTGCTCGTGGCGATGTTCGGTGCCGATATCGTCTCCGCGGAAAACGCAGAAGGTACGGACAAGCTTCTTCTGACACGCCCGGTGCGCCGCTGGAAGATCCTCACCGCAAAACTGCTGACTCTCTTCATGTTCGCGACGCTGACGCTGATCTGCGGCGCGGTCATCGCTTACGCCATCTCTTCCCCCTTCCTCCCCTCGGGCGGCTGGAACGCGCCGACGTTCGTCGGCTTTCAGTTGAGCGGCAACAGCGTCAGCCTCGATGCGGTACGCCAACTGCCGCTCTGGAAAGACACGATGATCGCGTACGGACTGCAGTGGTACGCGCTGCTCGCCGTTGCCGCGATCGCGTTGCTGCTGTCGGTTCTCTTCAGGTCGAGCGCTGCGGCGATCGGAACGATGCTGGCCTCGCTCATCGGCGGCACGATCCTCACGCGTATCTCTCCTGACTGGACCGCGGGCAAGTACCTCTTCGTCAGCGCACTTCCGCTGGCTGATTACTACACCGGTCAGCCGCCTCCGTACGACGGCATGTCGATGCTGTTCTGCATCGGCCTCCTCGGCGCGTGGGCGATCGGGTCGACGGTGATCTCCTACGCGGTATTCACACGAAGGGACGTGTTCGGATGATGCGCATTCGGTTCAACGCGCCGCCGATCCTCGCACTCGCGCTCTTCTGCTTCGCCTGCGGACCCGAGCCTTCGAAGGTAGTCACCGATGACAGGATGCCCATCGCCGTCGAATATGTCCGCGGCGCGACGATGACAATCCATACGAAGCCGGCCGACGACTCCCCGGTCATCAGCACGTACCAGCGCGGCGAGTCGGTATCTGTCCTTGCGCGCAAAGGCGAATGGGCCGAGGTGCGCACGGGTGCAAAGAGCGGATGGGCGCGTATCGCCGAGATGGCCGATTCCGCCGAGGCGAAGAAAGCGCTGGAGGACAACCCCTGGCCGCATTTCATCCGCACCCCCGCTCCGGTTACTCAGCCCGGTGCGCACGGAGAGCTGGTACTGGAAGCCGAGGTCGATCAGGACGGCATCGTGAAGAGCGTCCGCACGCTCAGCAACACGACCGGCTCGATGTCGCTCGAGCAGCGCAACACCGAGGCCCTGCGAAACGCCGAATTCACGCCGGTCGTGGTCAAGGGCAAGCGCAAAGCGTTCGTGTACGAGCATCGCGTGCACTATTGACGTTATCGCTCACGTCGCCTCCGCGCCGATCCACTTCGTAACCTTCGGCGGCTGATAGTCAGCCATCCGTTTCAGCAGCGAAGCTCCATCCGCATCGACGATCGCCATCGCACGATGCGGCGCACGAACAAAGCCTGCGTCGACGCCCTGATCAAGAAACGCCAGGAGCGGAGCATAGAACCCTGCGACATCGAGAAAGCCAACCGGCTTGTCGTGGATGCCGAGCTGCGCCCAGGTCCAGACTTCGAAGATCTCTTCCAGTGTCCCCAGTCCGCCCGGCAGAGCAACGAACGCATCCGCGAGCGATGCCATCAGCGCCTTGCGCTCGTGCATCGTCTCGACGACATGCAGCTCGGTGAGACTGCGATGACCGACTTCGCGATCCCACAACGCCCGCGGAATCACACCGACGACTTTGCCGCCGTTCGCGAGCACGGCGTCAGCGAGGATGCCCATCAAGCCGACATGCCCACCGCCGTAAACGAGCGTGATCCCTTCCATCGCCAGGAGCGCGCCGAACTCGCTCGCGGCTTGCGCAAAGCGCGGATCGTTGCCCGCGCTCGATCCGCAGAAAACGCAAACGCTCCGCATCACAGCGCGCGAAACCCCGTCTCGTCAACCGGCAGCGGCTCGCGGTTCCGATCGAGCCGCGTCACGATCCACTGCTCGCCGCGCCGCTCGATCTCCGTCACGATCGACGCCCACATCCCATCGACCGGATTCTCGCTCCAGCGAAAGCGCATGCCGGCCTCCGGCCTGACGCCGCGCTCACGCAGCTGCGCCTCCGCCATGTCAATCAGTTCCGCAGGGCCGATGTGGTCGCATGGCATGAACGTATTGTAGGGTGTCGGGAGTCGGGGGTCGGAGCGAGAACAATCATTCGGCTCGACTATCTCCGACACCCGACCCACGACTCCCGACCCCCGCAACAGGAATTCATTGAAACTTGGCACGTTAACGCCCAAACATGCCGCAGTTTCGATATGACATCCGCAACGTGGCGATCATCGCCCACGTCGATCATGGGAAGACCACTCTCGTCGACGCTCTCCTCCGCCAGGCCGGAGCCGTGCGCCTCAACCAACAGATGGATGAGCGCGTCATGGACTCCAACGATCTCGAGAAAGAGCGTGGAATCACCATCCTCGCCAAGAACACCTCGATCCGCTATCTCGTCGACGAGCCCGACGCCCTCGGCCACCTCGTGCACCACGAAGCGACCCACACTGCATCCGGCCACGACCTTCCCGCCGCGTTCATTCACCCGAGCGAGGTGAAGATCAACATCGTCGATACGCCCGGTCACGCCGATTTCGGCGGTGAAGTGGAGCGCGTCCTGTCGATGGTCGACGGTGTCATCCTCCTCGTCGATGCTGCCGAAGGCCCGATGCCGCAGACCCGCTTCGTCATGCGCAAAGCCCTCGGCCTTGGACTTCTCCCAATCGTGGTCATCAACAAGATCGACCGTCAGGACGCGCGTCCGACGGAAGTCGTCAACGAGGTCTTCGATCTGATGATCGAGCTCGGTGCCTCGGACGAGCAACTCGATTTCCCTATCCTCTACGCCATCGGCCGCCAGGGCATCGTCCGCACGAACCTCGAAGATACGACCGAGGATTGCAGGCCGTTGTTCGATGCGATCTTGAAACGCATTCCGCCGCCGCCGGGTTATGCCGATGCGCCGCTGCAGCTCCTCGTTTCCGCCATCGATTACAACGAATACGTAGGACGCCTCGGCGTCGGGCGCATTCAACGCGGCAAGCTGCGCCAGGGCGAAGACGTCGTCCTCATCCTTCGCGACGGCACGCACAAGAAGGGCCGCATCACGAAGTTGACCGCGTTCGAAGGCCTTCGCCGCGTCGAGGTCGAGGAAGCGTCGGCCGGCGAGATCGTGGCCGTAGCCGGCTTCACCGACGTCGAGATCGGCGAGACGTTTTCATCCGCGTCGAGTCCCGAGGCGCTGGAGCCGATCGCGATCGACGAACCGACCGTCTCGATGTTCTGGCTGGTCAATGACTCGCCGTTCGCTGGAACCGAAGGTAAGTACGTCACCTCGCGCAACATCAAAGAACGCCTCGACCGCGAGCTGCGCAAGGATGTCGCGCTGCGCGTCAAAGAGACCGACCTCCCCGACCGCTTCGAAGTCAGCGGCCGCGGCGAGCTGCACCTCTCCATCCTCGCCGAGAACATGCGCCGCGAAGGCTTCGAGTTCGCGCTGTCGCGCCCGCAGGTCATCCTCAAAGAGATCGACGGCCGCAAGAGTGAGCCGTACGAAGCGCTCGTCGTCGACATCGATGAAGCGCACGTCGGCGCCGTGATGGAGAAGTTGCAAACGCGCCGCGGCGAGATGACCGACATGGTCAACCCCGGCTCCGGCCGCGTGCGCATCGAGTTCAAGATCCCCACGCGCGGCCTCTTCGGCATCCGCACAGAGTTCCTCACGGAAACGCGCGGCACCGGATTGCTGTACCACACGTTCCTTGAGTACGGCCCCTACCGCGGCGAGATCGCTGGCCGCAACCGCGGAGCATTGATCAGCAAAGAAGCCGGCGACACGACCGCATACGCGATCGAGCCCCTCCAGGAGCGCACCGTCCTCTTCATCGCGCCCGGCCTCAAAGTCTACGGCGGCCAGATCGTCGGCGAAAACTCCCGCGACGCCGACATGGTCGTCCAGGTCTGCCGCAAGAAACACCTCACGAACATGCGCGCCAGCGGCTCCGATATGGCCGTCCAGCTAACGCCGCCCAAGATCATGACGCTCGAGCAATGCCTCGAATGGATCGAAGACGACGAACTGGTCGAAGTAACCCCGCAATCCATCCGCATCCGCAAACGCATCCTCGATCACTCGATGCGAGTAGTGGCGCAGAAGAAGATCGCGGCGGGTAGCTCATAGGGCCACTCACTCGATTCTGCCGGTGAGACCCGTAATCCGCAGATGACGCAGATATTCACAGATTGAACCGTGCTCAATCTGCGTCTTCCATCTGCGTCATCTGCGGACTAACTTCGCCGGCAGGATGGTGAACCGTCCAACACCCATCGGCCGGTAGACGCTGAAATCGCGGCGGTCGAGGGTGAAGATGCGGCGGATTTTCTCGCGCTCGGCGGTTCGGACCAGGGCGGCGTCGGCTAGGTCCATCGGGAGGTCGCGGTATTTCTCCATCAACTCGCGCATGCGGCGGGCGTCGTTGATGTTCAGGTAGTGCAGGTCGATCGTCCCACGCTCGATCATTTCCCAAAGCGCACGTTGGGCACGCCACGACCACCGCAGCAGATACATAGCTTCGGTGAATGCGGGCCAGACGGTCACGAGCGGTTCGGTGATGCTTTCGAGAGTTGTGCGGCAGATCTCGTGATGATTGTCGCTGGCGCTGATGAGAGCAACCATCGGGCCGGCGTCGATGAGGATCATTTCCGGCGTCCGGCTTTCTCTCGCAGGATCGCCGCGAACTGATCACCGCTCCCTTCCGACAGGTTGGGCGGAAGACCAGTCACCGAGCCGATGAGATCGGAGATGTCATCGTATGGGCGGCTGATCGTTTTCCGGTCATCTTCGACAATGCCAGCCACCGCGTCGCGGATGACGTCGGAGACAGTCCGTCTCTTTCGCTTCGCCAGAAGGCGCACGCTGCGTTCTTCGTCTGCGCTCAACCTCACGCTGATCGTAGTTTTGTTCTGTGTGTCGCGCATGACAGAAGTGTAATACAAAACTAGGGCCATCCGCAAGCAAAGAAGATCTCACCGATGAAACCGCCTTCCATCTGCGTCATCTGTGGATGGTCCCTGCGTTTCATCGGTCGAATTGATACAGTTGACCCCTATGTCGGACGCTCCCACCTTCGCTTCTCTTGGTCTTTCCACCCCACTCCTCGAAACGCTGACGCAGCTTGGATATGAGGCGCCGACGCCGATTCAGGCACGGACCATCCCGGCGTTACTCAAAGGACGCGATCTCATCGGGCAGGCCCAGACGGGCACGGGGAAGACGGCCGCGTTCGCACTGCCGATTCTGCAGCAACTCGATTTGAGCAGCCGCGTCACCCAGGCGCTCGTGCTTGCGCCCACGCGCGAGCTGGCCGTCCAGGTCTCCGAGGCGATGCATACGTACGCGAAGAAACTGGAGGGCGTCACGGTCCTTCCCGTTTACGGTGGCGCGCCGATTTTCGGGCAGATGAAGCATCTGCAACGCGGCGCCCACGTCGTCGTCGGCACGCCCGGGCGGCTCATCGATCATCTCGATCGCGGCACGCTCAGCCTCGAACACGTCCGTATGATCGTGCTCGACGAAGCCGACGAGATGCTGAAGATGGGCTTCATCGACGAAGTGGAGCGCATGCTCTCCCTCGTTCCGAAGCCGAGGCAGGTGGCACTCTTTTCGGCGACGATGCCGGAGCCGATCGCGCGCATCGCGCAGAAGCATCTCGTCAATCCTGAGCGCGTGGAGATCGAACATCACACCATCGCCGGACCCGACATCGAGCAGCGCTTTCTCAATCTTGCCGAGGGGCAAAAGCTCGAAGTGCTGACGCAGATGCTCGAGCTCGAGGAAGCGGATGCTGTCCTCATCTTCCGGCGCACGAAGAACGGCGCGGCAGAGCTGGCGGAAAAGCTCGGCGGACGGGGATTCGTCGCCGAGGCGATGCATGGCGACATGAAGCAGGCGGAGCGCGAGAGTGTCATCCGCCGATTACGCGCCGGAAAGCTCGACATCGTCGTGGCCACGGACGTCGCCGCGCGCGGGCTCGACGTCGAACAGATCACGCACGTCGTCAACTACGACATTCCCAACGACGTCGAGGCGTACGTGCATCGCATCGGGCGCACCGGCCGGGCCGGCCGCAGCGGCGTTGCGACGTTGTTCATCACGCCGAGGGAACGGCGGATGATGCGCGAGATCGAGCGGTTTACCGGCACGCAGATCAAGCCGATGAAGATGCCTTCGCGCGCCGACGTTGCAGCACGGCGCATCGCTGTCTTCAAGGAGTCGCTGCGCAAAGAGTTGCAGGCCGGCGATCTCGATCTTTACGTCGAGGTGGTCACGCAGCTTGCCGAGGAAGGGCCGTTCGATATGGCCGACGTGGCAGCCGCGGCGTCGCGGATCGCACACGGAACGCGGGCGGTTGCTGCGCCTGCGGAGGTGGTGAAGCGGGAAGCGCCGGCCACGGCCTCCTCTGCACCGCGCGAAGATGACGAAGATGCGAAGGTCCGACTGTCGATGGCGTTGGGCAAGCGCGATGGGATTCGTCCCGCCGACGTCGTCGGATCGATCGCAAACGAGGCTGGCATTCCCGGCAGCGACATCGGCCCAATCGAGATCCGCGACGACATCACATATGTCACGATTCCGGCGCGTCATCGCGAGATTGTCCTGGCGAAACTCGGCAGCGCACATTTTCGCGGGAAGCCGGTGAATCTGCGGATCGCTGGCGGCGAATCGCCTTCGCGGGAACGTCCGCGCTACGACCGCGAACGCCCCACTCCCCGACCCTCCCGCCCGCCCGCTGCGGGGCGCTTTCAACGCGATGACCGCCCGCCCACCACGCGCTTTCAGCGCGACGATCGCGAGACGCGACCACCAGCCGCCCGTTACCAGCGCGATGATCGCGAGGAACGTCCACGCACGACCAAACCGTTCCGTCCCGGCGCTGGTGTGACGCCATACGCCGCGCGGACCGGAAAACCGTTCCCGCCCCGAGGCAAGCCGTTCGCTTCGAGCGACAAGCCGTACGCGGCGAAGGGGAAGGCCTTCGGATCGAAGGACAAGCCTTACGCAGCCAAAGGTAAGCCGTTCGCATCGAAGGGAAAGCCGTTTGTGTCGAAGGGCAAGCCGAAGCCGCGCAAGGGGTGAGGCTGACAGGACCGAAGCATTCGGGCGGGACGCCCGAATGCCCGCGTGCGAGACGCACGCACTCCTCGTACAATCACTTGATGGACCCTCGCGAATTGAGGCGCTGGATTGAGAACCAGAGAGCAGGCGAAGCGCGCGTCCGTGAGGATGCGAGACAGAATCCTCTCACTACCGCCCAGGCGTTCGCGGCGGCGATGGCTCTGTTGAATCTCGACGAGCAACTGAACGGCCCGCCATTCGAGCGTTACGATCCGGTATCGGAACGCGAAGATGCCGCGATGTGGGAGGCGTGGGCGAAACTTCGCGAGAGATGGCCGCGGTGAGCGCCGATACGTCTGCCACTCCGCGCAAAGGCTGAATCAATTTCGCGCGAAGCGCTTTGGACTGCGGTGGCGCCAGCCACCGCTTTGAAGAGCGTGTTCGAATCGATGCGCGTGTTCGAAAGCTGCGGCTGGCGCCGCAGCACTCCAAAGCGTTTCGCGCGAAATGGCTGGACCTGCCGCGTACAATCCAACTCCTCGGTATGTCCGACGACCTCCCCTTCCTCGCGTTTGAGCCTGACTTCTCGTCGCCCGCTCTTCTTGCTGCGTACGACGAGTTGCCTCTCTGGTCAGCAATGTTCGGTCTTCTGCTGCTCGAGGAAGTGCCGGTGAGCGGGATGGCAACCGTTCTCGATGTCGGCTGCGGCACCGGCTTCCCGCTCATCGAGCTGGCCGAGAGGCTCGGGCCGCGTGCGCACGTGCACGGACTCGATCCGTGGAGCGCCGGCCTCGCGCGCGCTGCAGAAAAGATTGCCAGCCGCGGCACACGCAACGTCACTCTTCACGAAGGTTCCGCCTCAGCGATGCCCTTTGCCGACTCTACCTTCGATCTCATCGTCTCCAACCTCGGCGTCAACAACTTCGACGACCGCGAAGCCGCAATCCGCGAGTGCCGCCGTGTCGCGCGGGACGGTGCCACCCTCGCGCTGACGACGAACCTTCAAGGTCACATGCGCGAGTTCTACGACGTCTTTGAACAGGTGCTGGAGCCGGAAGACGACGAGGCTCGTCAGCGGCTACGCGCGCACGTCGCGCATCGCGCAACCGTGCTGGACGTGCGCGAGCTACTCGATCACGGCGGCTTCACCGTCACGCGTGTCGTCGAGCGCGAAGGCGTGATGCGCTTCGCTGACGGCACGGCCTTACTCAACCATTACTTCATCAAGCTCGGATTTCTCGATGGCTGGAAGAAGGTCGTCCCAGGCCGGGAGCGCGTCGTCTTCGCCCGTCTGCGCGACGCGCTGAACGATCTCGCCGCTCGTCAGGGAGAACTGCGGCTAACCATTCCGATGGCGTACATCGAAGCCGCGGCACGTTCAGACAGAAGCGAACCACAGAGACACTGAGGGCACAGAGTTAGAACTGTGTCTCTGTGGTGGGAACGGTTCGCTAGTGCTTCTTTCCGTGACCTGTATCCCGCGCGAATACATCACTTGTCGATCAACCCAACCCTTGTCGCGCGATCGAAGAGCCAGCGGTTAGTCTTGTGATCGTGTCCTCGGGAATCAATCCTACAATGGCGGCGGCGCGCTCGGATTTCACGATGACTCTTTTTCTCGGACTGCTCTTCGGATCGATCGGTACGGTCTACTTGATTTACGGAAAGCGGCAATCGAGTCCGATCCATCTCGTCGTCGGCGCGATTCTGATCATCTATCCCTATCTCTTCACGAACGCGATCCTCGTGTTCGTCGCCGGCGTGATCCTGACGGCAATTCCGTACGCGCGTCACCGAGGAATCATCTGAGATGGCGGAACCGATCCCGCTCTGCTGCCCGTACTGCGGCGAAGACGTCGACCTCGATGTCGACGAGGGCGGCGGAAGCCGTCAGGCGTACGTGCAGGACTGCCCCGTCTGTTGCCAGCCCTGGCAGGTGGAAGTCATCCGCGATCACGATGGTGATTGGAGTGCGACGCTGCGAACTGGGGATGAGTGAAAACCGTCTAACCACAGAGACACAAAAGGACACAGAGAAGGCTCACCTTTGTGTCCTTTGTGTCTTTGTGGTTCAGCCTTTTTCTCGAAGCTAATCGGGATTCGTAGCCCACACCGACAGCTCGGTGATGAAGCCGCGGTCGTCCATCTCCAGCATCGACAGCGCCACGTGCGCGATGGGTTGAAGAATCAGGTCCGCGTTTCTTCTCCGACGCCCGACTCCCGAAAAGCGACACGCGCGAACACATTCACTTCCCGCATCCCCTTGCCACCTGCGCGGCAGCGCGGGCCGTCGGGAAGAGGTCGTGCGCGGCGCGGGCGTGCTCGCAGTGCGCGCGGCCGCCCATGCGCGCGAGGCGCATCTGGATGCGGTAGTTGCTCGGGTCGATCTCCGCGGCGCGGGTGATCGAGGCACGGCCGCCGGCGGAGAAGAGACTCATCGCCATGAGTTGCTTCGCGCTGCGGTACACGCCGATGCCGGAGACGAGGATCATCGCCACGAATGCGTACCGCCACGCCGGCCGTGATGGAGATTCTTCCGGGATCCACAACGAGCCGATGGCCGCCCACACCAAGAACGCCGGGACGGCCAGCAGGAGGACAGCATCGAACGCGCCCGCCACGCACGCACCCGCGAGTGTCGCCAGCAACACGACCGCTGCGATCGCCTCCTCGGCATCGCGCGCGCGGCGCAACTGGCGTAATCCATCCCGCGCGATCTTGAGAACCGCGAAGAGCAGAAGCAGGAAGGCGGCAAGACCGCGCTCGCTGAGCCAGGCCATCCAATCGCTGCTCGGCCACGGATTCGACGTCATTCCAGTGTCGCCCGGATCCCGCGACGGATCGCTCCGGGCCGCACGAAGGGGATAGACGACCGGCCAATTGCCCGGACCGACACCTAACAGCGGATGCCGCGCCGCCATCTGAAACGAGGATATGTATTGGATCAGCCGTCCATGCCCACTCCCCTCCTGCGCATCAGTGACCCGGCGCAACGACTCGAGATACGGGTTGTCGTCGTTCCAGTGCAGCGTGTTCGGCAGCACCAGCGCGGCTCCGATGCCTGCCGCCGCGATGAGCCCGATGCCCGCCAGCCGCTTCCACGTCCGCGCATCGCGCCGCAGCGCCTTCGAAAAGAGCATCGCCGCAAACACCACGACTGCCGTGACCGCAAACGCCAGCCACGCGGCGCGCGAGCGCGTCAGCACGAGCGCGACGACCACGAGCGCGGCGCCGAAGGCGCGCCACACATACGCCCGCCTGCTGCGCGCTGCCATTGCACTGAAGAGGAGCAGCGGCAATCCGAACGCTGCCACGTGCGCTACGAAGTTGCGGTTGCCGAGGGTGCCGCCGGGGGAGCGGTTCTCAGCGAAGAAATCGGTCCGCACGCCGTACGTCTGCAGCAGCGACATCACCGCGACGAGCATGACCGCCAGCCCGAGTCCGTGAATGACCGCACGAGCCAAGCCGGCGTTCCGGAGCGTTCGTGCCACGCGAAAGAGGACAACGCTCGAAGCGCTGATCGCCAGCGCGCGCAACGCCAGCCATCGGTTCGTCGCCATCAACGCCGAAAGAGCGCTGAGAAGAACGTAGCAGGCCAGAAACACCTCGACGCGCGTGATGGCGAGGCGGCCCATCGCGCGAATGAGGAGGAGTCCGGCCACGACGGCGGTCAGATGGAAGGCCAGCTCTTTCGGGACGAAGAAGCGATCGAGCTCGAAGACGTGCAGGGTGCTGACGACGATCACGACGGCGATCGCGCCCACCTGCATGACGCGCAGGGCCAGTTTCTCGGCGCGGCCTGCCTCGGGAGCGAAGGGAGCAGCAATCGTTTCGAAGTCCGGCATCGGCAACGAGCACTACCCTACCGCGAAACGCGGGGTGGCGGTCAGCACGCATTTCTCACTCCTTTTGAGCGCCTCCTTTGCGTCGAGCGCCTTCTCCCCCACGCTTCTTGTGGGGGAGAAGGTGGCCGAAGGCCGGATGAGGGGGTGTAACACCGAGCACAACGTCTGTACATGTGCCGCGTTTTCAGGCAGTTCGGGCGAGGTGTAGTTGATCGTCCTGCATATTTACGCCCCCCTCATCCGTCCTTCGGCCACCTTCTCCCCCCGCAAAAAGCGCGGGGGGAGAAGGCGCTCGATTGGTAAGCACTCCATAGAAGGATGCGGTGCAGCAAGAAAGTGCGAGCGTGTGAAATCCGGTTCAGTGTCGCTTGAAATACTGGACTTCCCGCTCGTGCGTCTCGGCCGCCGCGCGCGTCTTGAATGTGCCGAGGTTGCGGCGCTTGCCGGTGCTCGGGTTCTTTTTGCGCGAATAGAGGCGGTATTCGCCTGTTTTGAGCTTGCGAATCATGGGGAATGGGATTGCAAATGGATCGCCAGTTTCGGTGGATGGATTGAGGGTCGCCGCCGGGCCGGCGGCGGTACAGCCGGCGGGCCGCCGGCGCTACCTTTTTCGCGCGGCGCTCCACTCGCGTAGAAACCTTTCATAGCCGTGCTGCGTCTCAAATGAAGACAAATCGAAATGGAGGCTTTTATGACACGGAAACTTCTCGCAGTTCTCGTCCTCTTCCTGTTCGCCGCGGCCGGTCAGGCTGGTGATCTCGTCAGCGGGGTTCGTTACAAACTTTCGGCCGGCGACCTGGCCAGCGGCATCGCTGCTGTCGAGGATTACAAGCTGGCCACTGGTGTCGATGCCGAGTATCTCAACGCGATCGGCTGGCTGGCCCGCGGCGCGGAGATGGAGGGCAAGAGCGAGGTGGCGAAGGAGTACGTCGCCGAGCTGCACCGCGAGATCCCCAGCGAGAAGCCGGACCTCCTCACTCCCTTCGGCGCCGCCATCGAAGTCGAGGGGCGACTGATCGCTGCGCAGAACGGGCGAGGTGCGGCGATCCGGTACTTCACCGGAGAGCTGGAGAGGGCAACCGCTCCCTCCCTCCGGTCGCGAATCAACAAGAACATCAATCTCCTGTCGCTCGAAGGGCACCAGCCTCCGGCGCTCGAGACTGCAAAGTTCATCGGAGCGGCGCCGGTATCGCTCGACGCACTCCGCGGCAAACCGGTGCTCCTCTACTTCTTCGCGCAGGGATGCGGCGACTGCCGGGCGCAAGCGCCATCACTGACGCGTGTCTGGAAAAAGTATCAATCGAAGGGGCTCTCGTTGATCACGGCCACGCGTCTCTACGGCAGCGTCGGCGAGAACAACAAGGCAACGCCCGCCGAGGAGCAGGCGCAGATCGAGAAGGTGTGGGGCGAGCTTTACGCGGGACTCGACGGCGTGCCGGCCATCATCGATACCGAGACCATGGTGCGCTATGGCGTCTCGGCCACGCCGACGTTCGTCCTCATCGATCGGAAAGGCCTCGTGCGCATGTACGCGCCGACGAGGATTTCCGAGGCGGAGTTGTCGCGCCGGATCGACGCGGTGCTCGCGGAAGCGCCGTGAACCGCGGGCGCTACAGCCCGCGGACACGACAGGCTACGAGCAGCAGCCCCAATCCGATGATCCACGACCAGAGCGCGATCACCGGGGTGATGGCCTGGATGTGGCCAAAATGCCCGGCCAGCGCGACGATGTAGAGAATGAGACAGATGATCCAGGTGATGTTCGTCGGTGCATTGCCGCCGCCGCGTGCCATGTGCTTCTCCTTCTTTTTCCGGGGAACACTCGTGGCACTGCACGGCGCGAGCCATCGGCCGCGCTCGCTACTTTCCTGCCCTCTCGATCGTGAACTTGCCAAAGGCGATTCCGACGTCGACACCCTTCCCTTTGCCGACGATGCTGAGGGAAACCTCGCCTTTCGTCATCGCCGACGCCTTCGTCGACTTGCCGGCGCCGGCGTGCGCCTCGCTCTGAACGTAGGTGCCGAAGAGCTCCGAGATGCTGCTGACGTCGGTGAACACGCCGGTGGCCTCGATTGTCGAACGTCCGAAGGTGATCCCGCCGCCTTTCGAAGAGAGGTTCACCCGCGCATGCTGGCCGTTGTCGCACGTGATCGTGCCGCTGCCGGACGCGGTCTTGTAAAACGCCGACCAGCCGCTGAGCGTGAACTTCATATGGCATTTCGTTTCGGCGAACGCGGGGATCGCGAGGGCGAGGAGCAGTGACGCAAGTACGATTCGTTTCATGACAAACCTCCGTGGAAGTCTAACCACAGAGACACAGAGGACACAGAGGTTTTCTCTGTGCCCTCTGTGTCTCTGTGGTCAATTGCTTTTTCAGGATCAATGCAACAAACCCGCCTCGCATACCCCCTCGATCACCCGCTCCCCCGCCTCGTTCTCGATCCACGCTTCGATCTCGAGGCGGTGTTTCGTGGGGTCGATCGACCGGACGACGAAGTGCGCGGTGACCGTATCGCCGGCATAGACCGGCAATAGGAACCGGAGCGTTTGCGAACGGTAGATCGCGCCGGTTCCCGGGAGCAGCATGCCCACCATCGTCGAGAAGATCGATGCGGTGAGCATTCCGTGCAGAACGCGCCGGCCGAACTTCGTTTCCGCCGCGAAGGCATCGTCGACGTGAAGCGGGTTGACGTCGCCGGTGATGGCGATGAAGCCCTGCACGTCGTCCTCCGTGAACGTCTTCGTGAAGCTGGCGTGCTGGCCGATGGTGAACTCTTCGATGCGTGGCATGCAGCCCTGATCATGGCACGCAAGTTGGAATGAACGTGCTCAGCCGCGACGGATTCGGGGGACATCGCAGCCGACGAAGCCGTTCATTTTGGTTCCATCAGTCGCAACTGAGGTTGGGAGCGAGTGCCCGCCGCAGGTGCGCCATCGCAAAGGTTGTTGCATGGGAGCAGGAACATGAATTCGGAGTTCGCACCCACTGGAATCCAGGGTCTCGACTACATTCTTCTCGGCGGGTTTCCGCGCAACCGGGTCTATCTCATTCAGGGCGACCCGGGAGTCGGCAAGACGACGATGGGCCTGCAGTTCCTGCTCGAAGGGATGCGCGCCGGCGAGGCCGGTCTCTACATCACTTTGTCCGAAACCGCCGAGGAACTGCGCGCCGTCGCTAGATCGCATGGCTGGTCGCTCGACGGTCTGGCCATCTATGAACAAATGATCGCCGAGGAAGCGCTGGCCGAGGAGGAGACGACCGTCTTCTATCCCGCCGAGGTCGAGTTGGGCGAGACGATCAAAGGGATGTTGAAAGAAGTCGATCGCGTCAAGCCGCGCCGTGTCGTGCTCGATTCGCTCAGCGAGATCCGGCTCCTGGCGCAGAGCGGACTTCGCTATCGAAAACAGATCCTCGCGCTCAAGCAGTTCTTCTCCGGACGCAACGTCACGGTCCTCTGCCTCGACGACCGCACTTCGGAGTTCCAGGATATCCAGCTCCAGAGCGTGCCGCACGGCGTGGTCGAGTTGGAGCGGTATACGCCGGTCTACGGCGCCGCGCGGCGGCGATTGCAGCTGGTGAAAGTCCGCGGCCTCGCCTTTCGCGACGGCTTCCACGACTTCAACGTGATCACCGGCGGCATCGTCGTCTATCCGCGCCTCGTGGCGGCCGAGCATCGAACGGTCGCATCGCATGAACAGGTACCGACCGGGATTCCCGAGCTCGACACGATGGTGGGCGGTGGACTCGACCGCGGCACGAGCACGCTCATCATGGGGCCTGCCGGCTCCGGCAAATCCGCGCTGGCAACGCAGCAGGTCGTGGCCGCGGCAGAGCGCGGCGAGAAGGCTGCCATGTTCATCTTCGAAGAGAGTATCGCCAGCATCCTGGCGCGCTCCGCGTCGCTGGGAATGCCGCTGGAGCCGCTCGTCAACGAAGGGATGGTCACGATCCGCCAGGTCGACCCAGCGCAGTTGCAACCCGGCGAGTTCGCGCATCTCGTGCGTGAGGCCGTCGAAGAACGCGGCGCGCGCGTGCTCGTCATCGATAGTTTGAACGGCTATCTCAATGCCGTTCCGGAAGAACGCTTTCTTCTCCTTCACCTCCACGAGCTTCTCAGCTACCTCGGGCAGAAAGGCGCCGCCACCATCCTCGTCTACGCACAGCACGGCCTGGTCGGTCACATGCAGTCGACTGTCGACGTCAGCTACCTCGCCGATGCCGTCATCCTTCTTCGCTACTTCGAGGCGGCGGGCCGGATTCACAAGGCTGTCTCTGTCGTGAAGAAACGGAGCGGACCGCACGAGACGGCGATTCGTTCGATGACGATGGGGAAAGGCGGACTGAAAATCGGACCGCCCCTCGAGAACTACCGCGGCGTGATGTCCGGCATCCCGACGTACGAGGGCACCGTTGGACCTGCGAGAGAGACGTGACCACTGAGGCGAAACCCCCGGTCAGCGGTCATCGATCCGGCCGCATTCTCATCGTAGCGCCGATCGGACGCGACGCGGAGTTGATGTGCGCGCAGTTGAAAGCAGCCGGCTTGAGCTGCGCGTCGTGCGCGGATGTCCATCAACTTTGCAACGACCTCGCTGACGGAGCGGGCGCGATCATCCTGACAGAAGAGGCCCTTACGCACGATGGCGCAGCGGAACTGATGCGGGCGCTCTCCAGCCAGCCGCCGTGGTCGGAGATTCCTCTGATCATCCTCACCGCCGCGATTTCGTTCGAGCCCAAGGTTCATACGTTCGATGGACTCGTCCGCCGCACGAACGTCACGCTGATCGACCGGCCGGTCCGCATCAAGAGCCTGATCAGCGCCGCACACACCGCGCTCCGCGCGCGGCAACGGCAGTACGACATCCGCGATCTGATGCAGAAGCTCGAGGAGCGTATCCACGAGCGCGATCGATTTCTTGCCGTTCTCGGACACGAGCTCCGCAATCCGCTCGGCGCGATTCTGCTGGCATCGCAGATGACGGATCCAGACGGCCTGATCGATCCCGAAAAGGCGCAGCTCATCGAACGGCAGTCGCGGCATCTGACCCGTCTCGTCAACGACCTCCTCGATCTCTCGCGCGTCGCCGCGGGCAAGATCGTGCTCAAACGCCAGCGCGTCAATCTCGTCGAGATCGTCACGCAGTCCGTACGCATGGTTGTGCCGATGGCGCAGCGGCAGGGAGTCGATCTCGCGCTCCGCACTCCAGAGAACCGGCTGATCGTCGATGCCGATCCGGTGCGCGTCGATCAGATCGTCACCAACATTCTGACGAACGCGATCAAGTACACACCCGAGGGCGGCCACGTCATCCTCGATCTGAGCGATGACGATGGGCATGCCAGGATCCGCGTGACCGACGACGGAGTGGGCGTGGCACCGGAGCGCATCGGCGGCATCTTCGAGCTCTTCGCGCAGGCCGAGAACGCGATCGGCCGTGCACAGGGCGGAATGGGAATCGGTCTGGCCCTCGTCCGCAATCTCACCGAGCTGCACGACGGCAGCGTCGCCGCACGAAGCGACGGCGTGGGCAAGGGAAGCGAGTTCGTGGTTCGCTTGCCGCTGGCGGCGTATGACGAGTATGGCAGCGTCACTGCTGACGCTCCGAAGGTTCGCGAGACGGAGCAGCACGTCGCGCGGCGAATCGCCATCGTCGAAGACAATAAAGATGTTCGCGATCTCCTCCGGCTAAAGCTCAGCCGGCTCGGCCACACCGTCGTCGATGCGCGCGATGGCCTGGAAGGACTGCGCATCGTCCTCGCCGAGCGTCCCGACCTCGCTCTCGTCGACCTCGGTCTTCCCGGAATCGACGGCTTCCAACTGGCGAAGGAAGTCCGCGAGCAGCTCGGCGACGGAGTCATCCTCGTCGCCGTCAGCGGCTTCGGTCAGCCCGACGACAAACGGCGCGCGATCGAAGCCGGGTTCGATGAACATCTGACGAAACCGGCTGATGTACACGACATCGAAAATCTTCTGATGCGCCTGCCACCGCGGAACGCGCGCGCCGCCGAAATCGCGTAGTCATCGCCAGCTCTTCGGGCGACAACGGCGTTCGAAATCGTCACGCATGACGCATCGGTCCGTCCGCTACAATCCGCGCCATGAAGAACGATTCGATGCTCCACCGCTGCAGCCGGCTGGCCATCCTGATCGTCGCGCTCCTCGCGATCGTCCCCTCGCTGATTGCGCAGTCGACCTACCAATTGCCGCCGAAGGAAGTAGTCGATGCTTTCGACGCCGCGCCGCTGCCGGAGGCGACTCTGAGCCCGTCGAAGAAAGTCATCGCGCTGTCGTCGCGGCGAGGCCAGCCATCGATCAGCGAGATCGCCCAGCCGATGCTGCGGCTGGCAGGAGCACGCATCAATCCGAACAATTTCGGCCAGCATCGCGCTGGGCTCATTTACGCGATCAAGTTGAAGGCGATCGCCGGCGGCGCGGAAATCGACGTGAAGACTCCGCCGGATGCCCACATCGCCAACCTCCGTTTTTCTCCCGACGGCTCGAAGCTGGCGTTTCTCAATACGCGAAGCGATGGAATCGATCTCTGGGTCGCTGATGTGGCCACAGGCAAGACGACGCTCGCCACCAATCACGCGAATTCGACGGCCGGCGATGTCTTCGACTGGATGCCTGACAACGCCACGCTGCTCTGCAAGGTCGTTCCCGAAGGCCGCGGTCCGGCGCCCGCGGAACCGGTGACACCGGCCGGTCCCAACGTGCAGGTGAGCGAAGGCAAGACCGCGCAGGCCGCCACGTACGAAGACATGATCCGCACGGCGCACGATGAAGCGCTGTTCGAGTACTACTTCACCTCGCAACTCGCGCTGATCAGCGCAGACGGGAGCAAGACCACGCTCGTCGGCAAGGCGGCAATCTTCGGAGGCGTATCTCCGTCGCCAAGCGGCGATCTCATCCTCGTCACGAAGATCAAACGTCCCTTCTCGCATCTCATCCCGGTGAACGGCTTCCCTGAAGATGTCGAGGTGTGGGATCGGAAGGGCTCGGTCGTCAAACAACTGGCCGACCGCCCGAGTCGCGAAGGCGTGCCGCTGACAGGCGTCGAGCCCGGACCGCGCGGCCATCACTGGCGTCTCGATCAGCCGGCGACGATTGTCTGGACCGAAGCGCTCGACGGCGGCGATCCGAAAAACAAAGTCCCGTTCCGGGACCGCGTGGTGTCGCTGGCCGCACCGTTCTCCGGGCAGCCGGTCGAGCTCGGAAAAACCGAGTTCCGCTCCGGCGGCATCCTGTTCACGGAGAAAGGCGTCGCCCTGCTCACCGAATTCGACCGAGTCTCGCGCCGGATTCGAACGTGGATCCTCGAGCCGGGCGCGGAGCCGAAAAAGCTGTGGGACCGCAAGCAGGACGCTGCCTACGAAAACCCGGGCAACCCGGTCATGCGCATCGACGGCAGTGACAACCGCGGCTTCGGCGGGCGCGAGGGGCTGGTGATGCAGACCGGCGATTCGATCTATCTGACCGGCCAGGGCGCATCGAAAGAAGGCGATCATCCGTTCTTCGACCGCCTGAATCTGAAGACGCTCGCCACGGAGCGGCTCTTTCACAGCGCGCCCGACGCCTACGAGAACGTCATCGCACCGATCAGCGACGACATGAAGAGCGTGCTCACACAATACGAGACGCCGAAAGATCCGCCGAACTACTTCGTGCGCGACCTCGGATCGAACACACGCCGCGCCGTCACGGCGTTCAAAGATCCGCAGCCGCAGCTTCGCGGCGTCGAGCATCGCTACGTCACCTACCAGCGCAAGGACGGCGTGACGTTGTCGGCGACGCTCTATCTTCCGCCCGGCTACAAGGAAGGACAGCATCTGCCGGTGATCATGTGGGCCTATCCGCGCGAGTTCGGCGACGCCGGCAGCGCCAGCCAGGTCACCGGATCTCCGAATCGCTTCACGATCGTGAGCGGTTACTCGCATCTCTTCCTGCTCCTCTCCGGCTATGCCATCTTCGACAATCCAACGATGCCGATCATCGGCGCCGGCGAGACAGCGAATGACACGTATATCGACCAGCTTGTCTCCAGCGCCGAAGCGGCCATCAACAAAGTGGTAGCGATGGGCGTCGGCGAGCGTGACCACATCGGCGTCGGCGGCCACAGCTACGGCGCCTTCATGACCGCAAACCTGCTGGCCCACTCGCGCCTCTTCCGCGCTGGCTTCGCCGAGAGCGGCGCCTACAACCGTACGCTCACTCCCTTCGGCTTCCAGAGCGAGCGCCGCACATTCTGGGAAGTGCCCGATCTTTACGCGAAGATGTCCCCTTTCTGGTACGCCGACAAGGTCAAAGATCCGATCCTCCTCATGCACGGCGAAGCCGACGACAACTCCGGCACCTTCCCCATCCAATCGGAGCGCTTCTACATGGCCCTGAAAGGCCACGGCGCAACGGTGCGCTACATAACACTCCCGAACGAAGCGCACGGCTACGCCGCGCGGGAAACGCTGCTCGATGTGCTGGCCGAGAGGATCAACTGGTTCGACAAGTATGTGAAGAACGCGGGGGCGAAGGCGGCGGCTGCGGCTGCTCCTTAGATTTGTTCACGCGAAGACGCGAAGACGCGAAATCGGTGTGGTTGTTCACGATGCGCTTTACGCCTTCCTTGAACGTCGGTGCTCCAAAGTTGATGAGCAACCCGAGTGGTAGTTTCAGCAGCCGGAGGTAGGTCAGCAACTGTTTGGGATGGACCGGAGCGAGGTTCTCGACTGATTTCAGCTCCACAACGAGGCAGCCCTCCACGAGCAAATCCACGCGAAGACATTCATTGAACTGCATACCGTCGAAGTCGAACGCAACGGACTTCTGACACTCAACCAGAAGACCGCGTCTTTCCAGTACTCGCGCAAGTACCGCTTCATAAACGGATTCCAATAGTCCGGGTCCGAGGTCCTTATAAAGATGAAATGCAGCGTCGACAACCGTAGCTGATACTTCCTCAACGTTCATCCCGGTCCTCCTTCGCGTCTTCGCGCCTTCGCGAGAGCAATCTCCCTCGGAATGACGAGGAATGCAACATTTCTACTGTATGTGGAGCACGCGAAAGCGCGAAGCCCTTCGAACGCCTACTTCACCCCATCCCTCAAGTTCGTTATGTGAGCGGCTTTGATCGGCGTTGTGCCGCCAGTCACCGTTGGCGGGTCGGTGTAGACGATCGCGGAGAGGCCGATGGCGGTGCGGGCCTGATTGAGTGCGGTTCGCAGTTCGTTCTGGTGAAGTGCTTTGATAACCCCTCCCGATGCCAGTCCGGGATCGGTGAAGGATTGGGCGCCGAGGTTGGCGGCGGCGCGCATGGCGTTTACGGCGGTGCGCAGTTGCGTCACGTGGACGGCTTTCGCGGGGATGCCGCCGCTGAGCGGGTCGTCCGTAAATACGATCGTCGTGGCCGGATCGATACTGCTGAAGGCAGACGTCGTCGCGCCGTTGATCGCGCGCACTTTATAGAGATACGTCGTATTGGCCGTAAGACCGGAGTCGTTCGCGGTGAGAGCGGCCACGGTCGTCAGCGTCGTGAACCCAGCGCTGATGTTCGTGCTGCGCTGAATCTCGTAATTCGCCGCGCCCGCGACGGCGGCCCAGGAGATCGTCACTTGCGATGTGCTCGTAGCCGAGGCCACGAGGTTTGCCGGAGCGGCAAGAGCGGCCCCGCTGATCTCGAGGTGATTCGTGGCGCCGCTCAGATCGCGGTTGAGCGTGACCCACAACTCGCTGGCATCGGCTCGTACAGAGGCAAAGTAGTCGGTATCGGCAACGAGCGTGGTCGAATTCAGTTTGACGACAGGATCGCCGGCCGTGTAATTGCTCACGATGATCAACGGCTTGCGCAGCGTCCCGGCGCCTGCGCCGCGTGTCGTGATCGTGTTCCCGAAATCGTGAACGGAACAGTGATAGCGAAAGGTTCCGCCACTGGCTGGAACGACAAACGTGATCGTGCCGAGTGAGATGTTGTTATTGGTCACACTACCGGCTGGGGCGCCAAGAATCTCGAACGGGTGACTCGCGCTGGTATTGACGTTGAAGTGATAGGTGACGCCTTGAACCAGCGAGAGCGGCGGGTTCTGTCCGGCGATGCCATTGAAGGCGTAATAGAAACCGGGCGCCGAGACATCGAAAGTCGTGACCGGCGTAACCTGAATGTTCGCATCGAGCGCGTTTGCGCTGGCCTGGAACGCAAGCGCGCCATAGACGTGGTTGTATCCAGCGGGCGCATAGGGGACGGTATCGCCTCGCGTCACGCCGGCGGGGCCGGACGTGACTACTGTGCCGGTCGTCGCGGTAAGTGTGAGCGACTGAACCGTCTCGACCTGCGCGATTTGTGCGTCGACCGGCAGCGTGCTGTGCTGCCCGAGGACGATGTAGGTGGAGTAACTCTTCTTCGGATAACCGGGCGCGGTATCGGCTGACGATTCGACGGCGCCGTTGTTGATCGTGTAGGTGCTCTGGCCGGCGAATCCGAATTGCGTTTTCCAGGTCATCCGCGCGTTGTTCGTCGTGATGCCATCGGCGTAGAGATTGTCGCCGCAGGCCTGATACGGCCAGTTGTCGCCATTGGGAAGCGCGTGTCCGGGGCCGGCGCTCTGGACGCCGTCTGCTTGCGTCTTGTGCCAGTACGGCGTGATGTCGCTACCGACACTCTGGTCGCGGGCACCACCAGCGTCCTGCTGCCTGATCATCTGCGTTTGCACGATTCCGATCGTGGCGTCGTGCTTCGCCGGATTATCCGCGGTGAGCGGCGCGTCGAGCCATTCCTTCACGAAGGGCACCGTATTCTGCTGCGTCCAGTCGAAGGGGCTGTTCCACGTGACGGCGGTTCCGGTGGCGTTCGTGGTGGTGAACTTGTAGAAATCGCCCCAGGCCACGCCATTCAAGTCGGTGAATCCCTCGCCGTCGATGTTGAGCTCACCGTATGGCGCGCGGGAATCGTCCCAATACATGTTCGCGGCCACCGGTTGCCCTCCCGTTGCGGCGATCTGGTCGATGTCGTAGGTGACGGTCCACAATGGATTGTCGTGGCCGGTGGAGAAGACCCAATCGATCGTGACCGGGAGATAACGCGTGATGATCGAGCCGGAGGTCGGACAGTTTCGCGGATAGAGCTGCGTGAAACGAAAGATGGCGTGATGCTTTCCTTCGAAGATGCGCTGCCAATGACCGGCGAATCCCATGCCGAGCGGCGAATCATCGCCGTTGCAGCCGGCATAGTGTGCTGAGTGCATGGTCACATAGCCGAAGCCGCCGTAGCCGGCATTGCCGTAGGTGGTCACAGTAGCGGTGCGCGTCTGACCGTTGGAGAGCTGATACTTGAACTCGCGTAGTGCACCCCCGTGCGATCCGCCTTCTGTCTCGTTGTCGTTATGAGCGAGTGACGCCACACGCGGCTGACCGCTGCTGTCCCGCCACGTAAATCGATCGCTGGTGATTGCATGAACCACCACGTCATGCTCGAACTGCATCGGGTTGACCACAGAGGCGGTGGGCTGGCCGAGAACGAAATCGTCGAAGTACGTCGCGCTGGCGTCCGTGTGCGCGGCATCCTCATCGCTCTGAAGGTTGATGCGATCGAAGTCGACGGCGTTGAATGGTGCCTGGCGAAGGTCGATCGTCACCTGACGCCAGACGTTCTGAGCCACTCCCCCACCGCTGACGTAGGTGTCGAGGGCCGCAGCACTTCCGACGAACGAGCCATTCAACTGCAGGCTGAAGTGGAACTGCTGCCCCGAGGCGGTGCCGCCATTGACCCAGAACCGAAGGATCGGCGTATCGGCGGTATGCAGTGCCGTGAGAACGCCTCCGGGAGCATGGGCAAACGAGAGCGCATTGAAATTGTGGCCGAGGATCGACGCTGACTTCGTTCCCGTGTGAACGAACGCCGTGTCGTTCGGGTTCGTCCCGCCACCGAATGAATAGTCCGCAAAGCCATTCTGCAGCGCATCGTCATAAACCGTCAGCGTCTGCGCGTGTGCCGTCAGCGCGAACACCGCAGCCACAACTGCGAACACAATCCGAGAACTGGCCCTCGTAACCGCCGCGCATGCTCTCATCTCACCTTCCGAAATTCGAGGCGATCATCGTAGCCGAAGACGAGACCACAGCCTCCAGCAAGTGATCAGCCGCTATACCGCGGCCGCGATCGCATCTACCAATTCCACCGGCTCGATCGGTTTGAACAGGTAGGCGTCGAACGGTGTGTCGGCCATGCCGGCGCGGCCGGCGGGAAAGGCGCTCAGGGCAACGACCTTCTGGTTCGGCAGTTCCTCGCGGATCTTGCGCGCCAGCGTGTAGCCGTCCATGTGCGGCATGGCGATATCCGTAATGACGAGATCAAATGTACGCTGCTTGAGCGACTCCAGCGCTTCCGGTCCCGATGCCGTCACCGTCACCTGCGCGCCTGCGCGGGTCAGCACCGTGTGTACCAGCCTGCGGCTTTCGACGTCATCATCGACGAGAAGGATCGTCACGCGGCCGAGCTTTTTCGGAAGATCCGTAACTGAGGGAAGCGCGGAGAAGGTCATCGGCTCGGGACGCTGCGTGGCCAGCGCACCCAGCGGCAGCGTGACCGTGAATGTGGCCCCCTGATCGCGGCCCGGACTCTCCGCCGCCACGGTCCCGCCGTGCGCCTCGACCAGGTAGCGGACGATCGACAGTCCCAGTCCCAATCCGCCGTGAACGCGCGTCCTCGGGTTCTCGGCCTGCCGGAATGGCTCGAACACATACGGCAGAAAGCCGGGATCGATTCCGGCGCCACTGTCGGTGACGGCGATTTGAAGATGAGACGACGTGCGCCGTGCACGAAGGGTAATCCGGCCGCTCCGCGGCGTGAATTTCACGGCGTTCGTGAGCAGATTCCAGACCACCTGTTGCAGCCGCGTGGCGTCGGCGACGATCAACCCGAGCTGCGGCGCGAGCTCCTTCTCGATCGTGATCATCTTTGCATCTGCGCTCGGCCCCACCGTCTCGACTGCGGCGGCGAGCACATGGTCGATCTCAACATCTTCAACGGTCAGACGCAGTTTCCCGGAGACGATGCGCGACACGTCGAGAACGTCGTCGATAAGCCGGGCCTGGAGCTGCGCGCTGCGATTGATCGATCCCACCGCGTCCGCGAATCCCTGATCCTCGGGTTGCATGGTCGGAAGTAAACGTGCCCATCCGAGAATGGAAGTCAGCGGCGTGCGCAGCTCGTGCGAAAGCGTCATCAGGAACTCGTCTTTGGCGCGATTCGCTTCCTGCGCCGCGCGAACCGACGCCTCGGCGCGGCGGCGTTCCTCTTCTGCCTGCAGTCGTGCCTCGCGCTGCTCCAGGAAGGCCTGCTGCACTTCCTCCGCACGCTTCCGCTCCGTCATGTCGCGCGTGACTTTCGTGAAACCGCGAAGCACCCGGCGCTCGTCGAAGATCGCGGTGATGACGACATTCGCCCAGAAACGGGTGCCATCCTTGCGCAGGCGCCAGCCTTCATCCTCGACGCTGCCGCTCTCGCGCGCGATCTCGAGCTCGCGTGCCGGCTTCCCGTTGCGCTTGTCCTCCTCGGAGTAAAAGTCGGAGAAGTGATGGCCGATGATATCGCTCGGCTTATACCCTTTGATTCGCTCGGCGCCGGCGTTCCAGGTCATCACGTGACCCTCGGGATCGAGAAGGAAGATCGCGTAGTCCTTCACCGAGGCGACGAGCAGCCGGAACATCTCCTCGCTCTGGCGGAGCCGCTCGTCCGCTTCGCGCCGCTTCGACAGGTCACGCGTCACCTTGGCGAAGCCGCGAAGGTTGCCACTTTCATCGTGCACGGCGGTGATCACGACGTTCGCCCAGAAGCGGGTACCATCCTTGCGCAACCGCCACCCTTCTTCCTCGAAGACGCCCGTTTCCTGCGCAACCTCCAGCTCCATCACCGGCTTGCCGTTCTGAATATCCGCCTCGGGATAGAAAATCGAGAAGTGCTTGCCGATGATCTCGCTTGGCGCGTAGCCCTTGATGCGCTGCGCACCCGCGTTCCAGGTCATGATCTTCCCGCTCGGATCGAGTAGAAAGATTGCGTAATCCTTCACCGAGGCAACAAGCAGCCGGAAGGTCTCTTCGCTCTGCCGCAGGCGCTCCTCCGCTTCATGACGTTGGGAGATATCCCGCATCACGCTTGCAAATCCGGTGATCTCGCCGCCCTGACCGCGGACTGGTGTGATAACCGAGCTCGCCCAGAAGCGCGTACCGTCCTTCCGCAGCCGCCAGCCCTCATCCTCGGCGCGCCCTTCCCTCGCCGCCTTATCCAGATCCGCCTGAGGCTCCGCCGCTGCGATCGCGTGGGGCTCGTAAAAGCGCGAGAAGTGACTGCCGACGATCTCCCCCGCCTCATACCCCGTCGTCCGAACCGCCCCCGAATGCCACGAGCGAACGACGCCGTCCTTACCGATCAGGATGATGGCGTAGTCAAGAATCGCATCGATGAGAACAGGAAGCTCAGCCTGCAGATCCGTATCCTTCATAGTTCAGTGGTTCGCCAGGCAAGCCTCTACCGAGTCCCCTGCCCAGGACCAATGTACTCAAAGAGCGCGCCATGGGGGGAAAAGGGGCTGATTCTTGTGGCTCGACCGTGCGAATTATCGAAGCTCGCGCGTCGCGTAAGACCTATGCGAAGGATTCGTTTACCGCCGCCGCCACAGCGATAGCGCCAAGCCGAGGATCAGCAGTGAGAGTTGGATGAGGTTGACGGCGAATGCTGGTGGGGCTCCGACCCTGACCAGCGGGATGTACTCAAGGATGACTCGTCCGCCGAGGTGCTGCAGCACGAGCAGCGTGAACAGGAAGGGAACCATGCTGCGGTAGCGGATAAGGGCGAATACGCACAGCAGGCCGATGATGATGTGCGCGAGTCCGAGGAGAGCCCAGAGAGCGACGAACGACTGGGCGGCGGCGGCCGGGTAGGTGTCGAGGGGGATTCCGTCGGCGCCGGTCATCACAACGCGCCCGTTGATGATGGAGTTGACGCCGATGACGGACTTCAGCAACGCGAACAGGCCGAAGAGCCAAAGCGCGAGTTTCTGCCCGCGATAGTTGTTGTCGAAGGACTGCGGCAGCAGGAGCTCGAACATGATGGCAGTGGTACGTCGTGTGGGATGGAGGGTTTCGGCGGTCCTGTCTGGAAAGCAGATCAACACAGAGCCTCAGAGAACAGTGAGGGGTCGGGGGCCGGAAAACGGGTTATGCACGACCTCGCTGGCTTGGGGAAGCCGGTAACCCCGATAATCGGTACCCATCACTGCACTTGGCTTCACCGTTGCTTAGTCCCAATAACCCAGAAGGTGAAGGGTGTGGTTGACGAAGAGGTACCGAGCGAAGACGCGCGGCGCGCGCTGGTCGTGGACGACGACGCTGCAATCCGAATTCTCGTGTCGCGCGTCCTCAGCCGGCGCGGCTTTCTGGTGGATGCTGCTGCCGACGGCGCCGAGGCGATCGAGGATCTGCTGGAACACGACTACGACCTGATCACGCTCGACCTGATGATGCCGCGCATCGACGGATACGGCGTGGTGAAATATCTCCAGGAGCACAAACCGGAGTTGTTCAACCGGCTGATCGTGATGACTGCGTTTGGCCCGCACGCTCTGGAGAAGATCTGTCCGCCGGTCGTGCGCATGATTCACAAACCATTCGAGATCGACGAGCTGATGCGCGAAGCGGAGGAAGCGATCGCTTCGTGACGCCGCACGCGCTCTTCGCGCCTTCGCGTGACACCTGCTCGGTTGGCCGGGTGTACGGCTATTTCGATTGCCTGCGCATGCACCTCGCGGTAGCGTACGGCCCGTGCCGGCGCGCGTGACCGTTCTGTTGGCGACGTACAACGACGAGCCGTTTCTGGCTGCGGCGATCGACTCCGTTCTGGCGCAGACCTTCTCCGACTTCGAGCTGCTCGTCGTCAATGATGCCTCCACCGACCGCTCGCGCGAGATCGTTGAAAGCTATGGCGACCCGCGCGTTCGTCTCCTCGTGAATGAGACGAACCTCGGTCTCGCCGCCTCCCTCAATCGCGGCCTGGAGGTCATCGCCAGCGAGTACGTAGCCCGTCTCGATGGCAACGACCTTTGTTTCCCGGAGAGGCTGGCAACGCAGGTGGCGTTTCTCGACGCGCATCCCGAGGTCGCCGTCATCGGCTCCCAGGCAACGCTCATCAATATCGCTGGACGCAGAGTCGGCGAGGTTCGCCGGCCGGTCACCGAGCTCGGAATGCGCTGGCATCGCATCTTCGGCACTGCTCTCGTCCACAGCTCCGTGATGTTTCGCCGCGCCATTGTGTGGGACGCGCTCGGTGGGTACGACGCCAGCTTCCGTTTCGGAGAGGACTTCGATCTCTGGGATCGCCTGGCGAAGAAGCACGACATTCGCAATCTCGGCGAAACGCTCGTTGCCTACCGCGACGACCCATTCTCACTCACCGGCGCGGCGCAGCATCCCGCGCGCGAAGGATACTTCGCGCGGAAAGCGCCGAAGGTTCACGAGAACCTGCGTCAGGAGCTGCGGTGGGACGACGTCCCCCGCCGGTGGGCGGAGCTTTGGCTCGAGACCGGCAACGCCCTGATCCCGCAGACGGCAGAGGACGTCCGCGACGTCGTGGCGATGATCGAGTCCTCCGCCGGCCGTTTCGCCTCGCTGCATCCAGACGCCGCCGCGAATGAGGAAGTCACCGCCCATCAGGCGGGGATGCTCGCGCGCTCTCTCGTCAAGGCGCCGGTGGCCGGCCGGCTGTTCTCACTCCAGCTCTGGAAGATGATTTGGCGCCGTCAGCGAAAGACGGCGCTACGCGTGCTACCCCGGTTCCTGACGGTGTTCCTCTTCGGTCAGGGTCCTCTGCGTTTCCGGCGCGTGCTTCGCAGGCGTCGCGCCGAGCGCTGGCGGCTTAGGGCGCCGTCTCCGAGGTAGCCGGGTGTTGTTGCATCTCCGCCAGCTCGCGATAGAACTGCGACCAGACTCTCATTCCCTGTTGGCTGTCGAACCGTTCGACGGCCGCCACGCGCGCGGACGCGCCGAGGCGGCGGCGCAGTTCCGGATCGCGATATAGCTTCGTCATCGCAGACGTCAATTCGGCATCGGAGCCAGACGTGACGAGCAGACCCGTCTCGTCATCCACGAACAGTTCGAGAAGCGGCTCGATGCGCGTCACGATGCATGGCAGTCCCTTGAACATCGCCTCGATCGGTGCCGCGCCCCACCCCTCAAACAGCGACGGGAACACGAATGCGTCGGCCATCTCCAGGCATGCTCCAACATCGTCACGGTTGCCAAGAAAGCGCACGCGGTCGCGAATCCCCAACTCGGTGGCGAGTGTTTCGTGGGCGGTGGCCTGGGGCCCTTCTCCGACAAAGACGAGGTACGCGTCCGGGAGCGCCGCGGCTACCTCTTTGAATGCGCGCAACAGCACTGGTTGACCCTTCTGTGGTGAGAGTCGTCCGACGGTCAGGTAGACGAATGCACCGGCCGGGATTCCGGCGTCTTCCCGGATCTGGCGCGGCTCCTCGGGGCGGCACCGCAGCCTCTTCTGGTCGATCGAGTTGTAGATCACGCGTACGGCTGCCGGTGAAAGCCCGAGGTTGCGTACCGCCGATCGTTTGACGCTCTCGGAGATGGCGATGAACAGCGGACGCGTGGCGCGCGCTGTCCATCGGTCCAGCCGCTTCAGCACGGCCATCTTGTGTACCGGCCACCCTCCCGCACGAATCGTCTCCGCGTCATAGGTGGGCATATGCAATGTGGTGATGGTGGGAATCGAGGGACCGAGGAGTGTCGAGAGCCGCACGCTCAAGTCGGCATCGAGAAGCCGCGTCTGAATGAAATCAGGGCGGCGCGCGCGCAGCAGAGGAATGAGTCTCCACGGTGCCAACAGCCAGGGCCTCCTGCGCGGCAGGTTGAGGCAGATCGTCTCGATCCCGGAACTGCGAAAGTCGGCGGCCAGGTCGTCCGGTGGATGGAGGTAGCAGACGATGTGCAAGAGCTCATCACTGGTGGTGTTGCGTACGATATTCAGGAGCTGATTCTCGGCTCCTGCGCGCGTGAGCGAGGTGACGACGTGCAGGATCGTGATCATCAGGAGTTCAGGACGTGGCCGCGGCGGCAGCGATCCTATGACACATCGCGCGGCCTGAATCGTTACGCAAGCCAGTGGGAAAGCGGTCTTCCGATCAGCGCGGACGTTTTGCCGATGTCGTCACGGAACTGTTCCAGGAGTTGCCGCCGAATGGCCGGGGATAGTGGCTCCGGACGCCGGAGAAAGAGTCGCTGAATCCGCCCGGTGATACCGGTGTCGCGCATGGAAGGTGGAAGGAGACGGTGGACGAACAGCCCTGTCCTGACGACGATCCGGTTTGCGACGATCGATCGCGGAACAGCGGCGCGGTTGTGAAGCGTGGCGACATCGACGTCGAATGTTGGGTCAACGCCGAGAAACTCGTAAAGGTCCTGCATGACCGCGCGCGGGTTCGCTGCCAGCTCATCGAAGAGGAGCACTTTGATCCGGCTCCTCGGGAATCGCTCGAAATAGCGCGAGAGGTTCGGGTAATAAAGACTCGATTGGAGGTAGTAGCTGCCTGGCCGCATCGCTTCCTCGACGCCGCACTGCTCCTCCCCGCCCTGGAGACGGCCCAGGTAGCTCGAGTAGGCGCGGTCAGCGGGATTTCGCAGCGAGACGACCAGCCGCACATCGTGGAGCTCCGCGGCAATCCGGCCGGGCGCCGATGGACTATTCAAGTAGTGCGTCGTGGCCTCGCCGACCGCGCGTTCCGAGGTGACATCGTCGAAAAGACGCTCATACCCTTCGCGCGAAACGATCTCCAGCCGCCCTTCGGCCAGCCCCTCGGACCAGAAATACCGCGGCTCCTTGACGGGACTCATGTAGACGTCAGGATGCTGCCGCAGATAGTGATAGAGCGAGGTAGTCCCCGCCTTCGCCGCACCGATGATGAGAAAGTTCGGAAGAGTCATGCGGAGGCGGATCTTATGCCGGCCTTGAAAGTCTTATCCGCAGATGACGCAGATTGGACGCAGATGAAAGACGGTTTTATCTGCGTACCATCTGCGTAATCTGCGGATGGAGGAGGGCCGCCTGGGGTTGGAAAGGATTGTGCACGCATCGAACGTCACAACCTTCATAACCTGGATTCAGACTCATTCGTCGCATCAAACCGGAGGAAGAAACCATGAGAATCGCCGTCGCGTTGTTCCTGTGCGCCTTTGCGCTGCCGATCTTTGCTCAGGAAATGGAGCAGATCCTTCTGCCTGTCGCGCCCTCAGTGGTCATGTGTGCCTACAACTCGCGCTTCGAGACCCGCCTCGTCGCCTACAACCAGAATACGCATAAGGTGAAGGCGGCATGCGCCGGCGATGGCTGCGGCGAGATCGGCTCCACCGAAGGGATCGAGATCACCGGTAACGCCGCCTCAGTGCCCCTTCCAACCTTTCTCTACGTGCCGAAAGCGGACGCGGACGGCCTGCGGATGTCACTCCTCGTGGAAAGCGGCGACCGTGACAACCAGGAAGACCACGCCTTCGCCGAGTTGCCGATCGCGCGTGCCTCCGACTTCGTCAGCACGAAGATGACCTTCGTCGGCGTGAGGATGGACCCGGGTTACCGGCAAACGCTGCGCGTCTTTGGCCTCGACGGCACCACTTTCGGGAAGGTCCAGGTGCGTGCCTACGACCTGTCTACCGAAAAGCTGGTGTACGACGAAACGATGTGGCTCTGGCCGCTGAGCGACGAGCGCAATGACCAGGACCAGGCACTCCGGCCGTCGTTCACCATGGAGTGTGATCTCTCGTCTGATATCCCCGCCAACGGTCGTCACATACGAATCGAAATCGAACCGCTGACTGAGGGGCTGAAGTTCTGGGCGTTCGTCTCGGTAACAAACAACAAGACGCAGCAGTTCTACGCGATTACGCCGCGCTGAAGTAAAGCCTTATCCGCAGATGACGCAGATAGAACGCAGATCAAAAACGGTTTTATCTGCGTACCCATCTGCGTCATCTGCGGATCGTTTCCTCACTTCGCCTCCGCCGCCGCGGAATTGATCGAGTCCCATACCTCCGTTTTCTCGGCTGTGTCGTGCGCGGCGGCCATGGCCTTGTCGAAGTACTCCTTCGCCTTTGCCGGATCCCCCTTCGCCGCATACACCTCGCCGAGGCCCGTATACACGCGCCAGAGCTCCCGGCTGGTGGGGTGCGCAGTGGCGTAGTTGTTCAGGTAGCTGATCGACTCGTCGTACTTCTTTGCGCCCAGCGGGACGCCGTATCCGGACCCAATCGTCTCCGCCTCGGTGGCGACCGACGCGGCGCGATCGCGCAGCTCTGCGGCTCCCTTCGCGTCGCCTTTCTTCTCCAGCACGGCGGCCTTCGTTCGCAAACCGCCGTACGTCGTGCCGAGGGAGAGTGAATGATCGGCGTAGGTCAACGCCGTGTCAGGATCGCCGTTGCGCAGTTCCCAGCGCGCCGCGGCCGCCCATGCATTCGGATCCCAATGCTTTCCGCCGCGAAGCGTGTCGCTGATCGAGGCCCGGATGGTGGCCTTGAGATCGACCTCGATCTTGATCGGAACGCGCACCTTTTCCCACCGCAGTGAGGCGATGGCGGAGCTGTTTGTCACGTCGTCGAACCGATAGGTCAGCCGCTCCTCGGAATCGGCCGACGCCTGCGGCGTCACAGTCACGCGCAGGACATCCTCGGATGGGTCGTAGTTGTAGACGCCCCAGTCGCCGGTGAACCTGCTGAAGATCATCGTCCACTGCGACGCCGCCGGAATTGCATACAGCGCGTACGTTCCGGCTGGCAGCAACTGCCCTTCGATCTTCACCGGCGTGGAGAACGAGATGGTCGTGTTCTCATTCGCACCGGTGCGCCACGGCGAACCGTACGGCACGAGGCCGTTCCAGATCTTGCGCTTGTTTACCGCGGGGCGGTGATAGTTGATGGTGACATCGGTCAGACCGATCGTCTGGCCAACGGTTGCAGCAGGACTCGGCTCCGGCAGTCTGATCGCCGACTGCCCGGCGACGTTCAGCGCGGCAAGAAAGAGGGCGGTTCCGATCGCAATGTTCTTCATGCCCGCAATCTTAGAGCGAGCGCGAAGGCCCTTCCTGTATCGATCATGTAACGTGCAGCGAACCGGCGATGCAGGTCGAGACGCTCTCCGCGCCACTCGCAGACGCGTAGCCGTTACAGGATCTCTTTCACGGTTTCCGGTGGCCGCCCCACCACCGCCCGCCCGCCGCGGACGATGATGGGCCGCTCGATGAGAATGGGATGCTCGGCCATCGCGCGCAGCACCTCGTCGTCCGGTGTAGCGTCGCCGAGGCCGAGGGCCTTGTACTGCGGCTCGCCGCGCCGCACGATATCGATCGGACGAACGCCGAGCAGCTTCACGATCCGGCGCAGTTCGGCGACGGACAGCGGATCCTGCAGATACTCGCGGACCGGCAGCTCGACGCCAGCCTCGCGAACGAGCGTCAACGCAGCGCGGCTCTTGCTGCAACGAGGGTTGTGGAGGAAGAGGTCAGTCATGGCTTCTTCGTCAATGACTCATTCTTTTTGCGAGTCGTCGCCGTGGCCTTCTGCGCGAGGGCGCGATGCCGTTTGGTGGCGGCTGCTTTATAACCGGCAGTCTTGCGCCGGCGGCCGAGCGCTCCCCTTTGTGCTGGCGTCTTTGCCATGCGGACTCCTGCGAATTCTCGAAGGTTGACGCCTCCAAACTCACAGCTTGGCGCCACAGCGAGATGGTAGCGCACTCGGGCTGTTAACCACTCGAGGTTCCGGTGCGTTGTAAGCAGCAATACCCGACCGGAGCATTCATGCATCGCGCAACCAACCTCGGCATCGCGGTCTCTTCCTCAATCTTTGTCATCATCCTCGGCATCGCGGCCTACTGGGATCCCACCATACGCGTCCTGCACGCGTTCGAGGCTTTGCCCTACGTCGCGGTGGCGTTGTTGTCGCTACGCCGCAACCGGTTCGCCTATCCCCTCGGTTTTGTCAGCGGTGGTTTCTGGCTGTGGATGGCCGGTTTCCTCACAACCTTCATTCGGAACGGCTTCGAGCGCCTGGCCATGCTCGTTCGAACCGGCGGCGTTGACCGTGTCGATATTCTGATCGCCGCTCCCGCTGCCATCGCCACCGGCGGATTGGCTCTCCTATCGCTCATCGGCTACACGCAGCAGCCAGCGAAATCCCGCCGGGATGTTGTGCTGCTCATCGCCGCACTGGTCATCGTCCCAGCATTCTTCATCGCCATCTTCGCCGCATTCGCGCCGCAATACCTGGGGATGTTCACGCCGCTTGTCCGCCGCTTAAGGTCCATCGCCGGCTAATGAACGCGCAAGATCCCTCTTGACTCCCAACCTCCCCACCACTATCATTAACCGAATGGTTAATAGTTCTCTGCACCTCGACCGCGTCTTTCATGCGCTCGCCGACTCGACGCGGCGCGGGATACTGGCGCAACTCGCTCGCCAGGGTCAGTCGTCGGTTGGAGAGCTTGCCGAGCCGCATGACATGTCGGCGCCCGCCATCTCCAAGCACCTTCGCGTGCTCGAGGAGGCGGGACTGATCGAGCGGGAGATCGACGGCCGCGTCCATCGCCTCAGCCTTGGCTCGACACCGCTCGATGAAGCGACGCGATGGATCGAGCAGACGCGGACGTTCTGGGAATCGCAGTTCGACTCCCTCGAGCGGCATCTTCAGCGCCACCCCCACTGATCGGAAGGAAAGAGTGTTCAATGAATGACGCCGCTGTTGTCGTCCGCAGAGTGTTCCGCGCCTCCAGAGAGCGGCTCTTCCGCGCCTGGAGCGACCCCAATGAGCTGATCCAGTGGTTCTCGCCAGTTGGGTATCGAAATCCTTCGGTCGATGCCGATGTGAAACCGGGCGGGTGCTTTCGGATCGCCATGCAGAAGCTGCCGGACGGGGTGCCGTTCTTCGTGACCGGCGCATACCGCGTGGTGGAGCCACCGAATCGCCTGGTATTCACCTGGACCTGGGAGGATCCGAAGGAAAACGTTCGCGACACTCTGGTCACCATCGATCTCCTCGATCGCGGTGACGATACGGAGGTCGTGCTCACCCATGAACTGTTGCCGGCCGAACGGCGCGAATCCCATTCGCAGGGCTGGAATGCCCTGCTAGCGAAACTTGCCACCACCATAGATTGAATAAGGAGACGAAACGATGAGAGCAATTGATCCGATGTTGATGGAATTCGAACAGGAGTCAGCGACGACACGCCGCTTGCTCGAGCGCGTACCAACCGAAAAACTCGACTGGCGTCCCCACCCCAAGGCCCGCTCCCTCGGCGAGCTCGCCAATCACATCGCCAGTTCGCAAAAGCGAGTTGCCACGGCCGTTCAAACGTCCCCGTACGACCTCGGCTCCGGCGGCGACGGATCCGTCCCGGCCAACGCCGCGGACATCGTCACGACGTTTGACGCCAATGTCGCCGATGCGAAGGGAATGCTCGCAGGAATGACCGACGCCGATCTCATGACCGTATGGGAAGGCCAGGTCGGCGGCCACACGGTCTTCAGCGCGCCAAAAATCGGCGTCATCCGCGCCATTCTGCTCAATCACACCTATCACCACCGCGGACAGTTGAGCACCTACCTGCGCCAGCTCGACGTGACCCTGCCGTCGGTTTACGGCCCGACAGCGGACGAGAATCCGTTCATGTAGTTGGAGTGCGGTCGTCTCGACCGCGGACCCTCGGGCGTCCTCGCCCGAGGGTAGTCAGGGCGGGCGTTTCGGGAGTCGGGTGTCGGAGTAGGCCCAGACCATCGTTATCCCGCTTTTCCCACACGCCTATCGCAGCTCTCTCCATCGAGCGCCTTCTCCCACGCTTCTCAGTGCGGGAGAAGGTGGCGAAGCCGGATGAGGGGGCGTTTGACCGTCACGGCCTCGGTGCACAAACAGCGAACGCACCTGGGGATGCTTTGCCAATCGGTCAGAGCTCTCGGCGAGGACGTACTCATCGTACTTTGCCGCGCCCCCCTCATCCGCCTTCGGCACCTTCTCCCCCCGGAAAAACCCCGGGGGGAGAAGGCGCTCGACGCAAAAGGAGTCGCAGAAAGGTGTGAGAATGCGGGCCTGGTGTCTACGACTGCCGACCTGCGAACATCTCGCGCGGCATACGCACCACGAATGGCCTCGATGCTTCGTGTATCGTCCCAAGTGTGAAACGGAGCATCGTCATCCTCGCGGAATACCCATTCCACACGCGCTGCTCCTCGACAGACCGGGAGCCCCGCGCATGAGCCGCACGCTCCTCTCGGTCTTGGCCGTGCTCGTGGCGATGGTCTCGTTCCAGACGGGCGCCTCGCTGGCCAAACAGCTGTTCCCCCTCGTCGGACCGGTGGGAACCACCACGCTGCGATTGGGATTCGGCGCGCTGATCCTCTGCGCGATCTGGCGGCCTTGGCGGCAGAAGCTGACGCGCGCCGAGCTCCGGACCATCGCGATTTACGGCATGGCCATGGGCGGCATGAACCTCTCCTTTTACATCGCGCTCAAGACCATACCGCTCGGAATCGGCGTGGCTGTCGAGTTCACCGGGCCGCTGGCGGTTGCCGTGATCGCGTCGCGCCGCACGATCGATTTCGTCTGGGCCGCACTGGCGGCCGCGGGGATCGTTCTCATCCTGCCGATCTTCCGCGGGTCGCCAGCGGTCGACCTCCACGGCGTTCTATGGGCACTCCTCGCTGGTGCCTGCTGGGGCGCTTACATCCTCGTCGGCCAGCGCGCCGGCGCCTCGGTACACGGCGGAACCGCCACCGCATTGGGCATGGCCACCGGCGCGCTCTGCGTGCTGCCGTTCGGCGTTGCCATCGCCGGCAAGCCGCTCCTGAATCCCGCGATCCTGCCGATCGGAATCACTGTAGCCATCCTCTCAGGCGCGTTCCCGTACTCGCTGGAAATGATCGGCCTGAAGCACCTGCCCGCGCACACGTTCGGCGTCCTGATGAGCGTCGAGCCTGCCCTCGGCGCGGTGATCGGGCGCATCCTGCTCCAGGAAAAACTCGCGCTGCTGCAAATCGCCGCGATTGCGTGCGTCATCGCAGCCTCGGTCGGCAGCACGCTATCGAGCCGACGCGCGGCCCCTGTCAGCGACGTCGCGTGACAGTGGCACTACTCCCGACAAGTCACGGCCGGCTGTTCCAGGGGTTGAATAGCGGAACTCCGGTCACGCGGACATCCTCTGTATTTCGTGTGACGAAGGTCAAACCGTGGTGCAGTGCTGTTGCCGTGAGTTGCGCGTCTACAGTCGGAAGCGTCAGCCGCTGCCGTTGAGCAAAGGCCTCGACCTGTCCCCAGCGTTCTGCGGCTCCTGCGTCGAACGCGAGCAGCCGCCCTGCAAACCGAACACGCACATCCCGATCGAGCCAGCTCTGAAGTGCGGCGCGCTTCGGCTCTCTCTCATCGAGCAGGTCGATGCCTTTTCGAATCTCGCCGATCGTTATGACGCTCAAATACAAGAGCTCTTCCGGTGTAGTCTCAATCCATTCCGCGACGCTGCGGGCCGGGCGCGGCTTCATGAGCTCGGAGATGACATTTGTATCGAGTAGGTAACCGGAAGGCGCCGCTACCATCGGATCTTTCTCGTCTTATCGCGTTTTCGCTTCAGATCGAGTACCAGCCCACCGGTCGGCGCGGACTGAAAAAACTCGAGCAGCGAATCCGGCTGTCGTGCTTTTTCGGCAGCGCCATCGAAATCTTCTGCAGCAACGATCACGACCGCCTCGCCGTGTTGTTTCACCACCCGTTGCGGGCCCTGCGTACGCACGAGGCGGAACAACTCGCTGAAGCGCGCTTTCGCCTCGTGAAGTTGCCACACTGGATGTTTTTGCATGCTGGTAGACTACTTTGACTAGTCACTTGCGTCAAACTCCGGGCGCCGCAATCACCGCACTCGAGCCGCCAGGGTCAGGGCTAAAGTCTAAGTGCCGAATTGGTCTGACCGCCTTAGCGACGATCGTCTTCGGCACTTTAGACTTTAGACCTGACCCCCAAGCCACCCGGGCGCGCCGGCTGACGCGCCCGGGTTCACAACTTCCCTACTCTAAGTCTTTCGATGCCGTGGACGCTTCGAGTGCGGGCGCCGGCGTGGGAGGGACTTGCTTGGTCTTCTTGCGACGCGAGACGCCTTTCAGCCGCTTGACCTCCTCGACGTGCGGTACGAGCACTGCGTTGGCCGGATCCCTCGCGAGCTGAGTCCCGATCGCATACGCCTGCATCCCGACAAGCGCGAGCCGCTGACTGCGATTGAGGTTTGCTCCCTCGATGTCCTTCAGAAATGCGCGCGCCTCGTCGGCCACGGCGTCCCAGCGGAGCGAGTCGTCCTGCCACTGACGGACTTCGTCGAGCGGCTGGCCGATCGCCTCCGACACATTGCCGAGCACGCCGATGACGTTGATCGCTGCCTCGACGATGGTCTTCGGCTGCCTCCGCAGACGCTGTTTGACCAGCCTGCGCTGCTCCTTCGACAACGGCGCGACGACATCGATCTGCGACCGCATGGTGCGCAGTTGCGCGATGACGTCTTCGGGGGCCAGCCTGGCCGGATCAGGGTTTGGTGTAACAGGGGTGGTATTACTCATGACACAGTCTCCTTCTGCGAGCTGTCAAGGCCGGAGGTGACGTCACGACTTGTCGACAAGTGCGAGCGGCCACCGGCTGGAAGTTTCGGCCACGCGCCGATTCTTCCGGTTGATGTTTGCCCGAGGCGTGTACACACCTCGGGTGCCCGCGGCAGGAGGAGCAAGCTCAACTCCCGCGCCGGTACAGGTCTAATCGTGTGCTATCCAGCACCACCCCGTACCGCCGACAGCCGCCAAAATCGGAGTCTTACGATCTTCGACTTTGTAGCGAAAAATATAGGTCGGTTGAGACGAGGTGTCAAGGGCAATGCGGGGACACGCCGAGGCGTAACGCTGCGACACCATGCACGCGCACGTTTGCACCCAGCGCGCAACGCTGCGACACGGGGTGTGTCGCATGGCGGCGCGAGATGTGTCGCATGGCGGCGCGGGATGCGTCGCATGGCGGCGCGGGATGTGTCGCACGGCGGCGCGGGATGCGTCGCATGGCGGCGCGGGATGCGTCGCATGGCGGCGCGGGATGTGTCGCACGGCGGCGCGGGATGCGTCGCACGGCGGCGCGGGATGCGTCGCATGGCGGCGCAGAGTGCGTCGCATGGCGGCGCGGGATGCGTCGCACGGCGGCGCGGGATGCGTCGCATGGCGGCGCAGAGTGCGTCGCATGGCGGCGCGGAATGCGTCGCATGGCGGCGCGGGATGCGTCGCATGGCGGCGCGGGTGCGTCGCGTTGCGATGCGGGCGTGTCGCATGGCGTCGCAGGGGGAATGTCGGTGCCGACACGCGGGTGGCCGCTGCGACACGGTGTCCCGCACCGTGTACCCGAGGATTGCACACCGTGGATCCGGCCATCGCGCACGCGCGACCGGAGCGTAACGCACTGCGTCGACCGGCGGATGGCTTCACGCCAGCAGCCGGCATCGCCGTTCTCCAATCGAACCGAGTCGCTTCAGTGACTCGGAACCGCTTGCTGCGTCGCGCGGCAGTCGGTATTCAGCCAGCGGATCAACGCGTCGCCAAGCGCCAGCCGGTGCGAAGAGAACGGGTGGTCGTCGTCATACGTGACGAGCTTGACGCGATTGCCGCCGGCTGCGCGGATTGCCTTGGCCATCCGCTCGTGCATCGAGACGTCTTCATCGGCCGAGTCGCGCGTCGCGGCAACGAGCAGCACCGCGTGACCCGCGAGCCCCGCGGCCTTCGTGACGTAATCCCACTCCGGATGCGCCGCCATTTCGCCGATCATGGCGGTGGCGTCCGCGCGGACCGGCCCACTGGAGGGATTCGTCGTGTTGCGGAAGTCATCGAGACTGGCCTTGCGCTCGTCTTCGTGCGCCGCAAAGCGCTGCCCCGCCCAACCGACATTCCACGCCGCCAGTCCAGCCACGCAGACAGACTGCGCCTCGCCCGCGCCGTGCATGAGCGATAGCCACCCGCCGAAGCTGTGACCGACGAGCGCGATCCGCCGCGGATCAAAGTGGAAGCGCGCCACCTGCTCGGGCGCCCGAACCCAATCGACGATGGCCTGCACATCCTCGAGCGAATTCGCAAACGAGAACGTTCCCCCCGATCCCCAGACCCCGCGGTAATCGAAATAGACCGCGTCATATCCCTCCCGCCGCACCGCCTGCGCAAGATCAAGATTCTTCTCATTCCCCGGATACCCGTGCAGAAACACCACCACCGGATGCGCCCCCGCCCCCGCGGCGAGATAAACCAGCCCGTTCAGCCGCGCGCCGCCGCTCACCACGACGACCTCCTGCATCGAGGCTGGGGGCTTCAACGATGGGAGGGGATCGCGCGCGGCGAATGCCGCCGTCGCCACGAAGAGCTGGATCGACAAGGCGAGGGCAGAGAACTTGCGGACGATTTCATTAGTGCGCATCGACGACTGACTCCTCTTCGCGGCAATCGCCATTCTCACACGCCTCAGGTCTCGGCGATCACGACGCGATGGACAAGCCGAAGATGACCCTTCGGGATGATCTTCGAGGCAGGTGAGATCGTCTATCGGAACGAGGAACCACGATTGGGGCCACGCCTTCGCTCGTCTGCACCGACGGGAGGTGCGCGCGGCTGCTTACTCCAAGTACTTCAAGTCAAAAACCACCATCGGGCGGGACGCCCGATGGCTGCGGGCGAAGACGCCCGCACTCCTAGAGGAACCCACGATTGGGGCCACGCCTTCGCTCGTCTGCACCGACGGGAGGTGCATGCGGCTGCTCACTATCCAAGTACTTCAAGTCAAAAACCACCATCGGGCGGGACGCCCGATGGCCGCGGGCGAAGACGCCCGCACTCCTCGCTACGGGGCATTGACCGTTGGGATGTACACCGGGCCCGGAGGAGGCGGCGGAGGCGGGGTGCCCGCCGGTATCGCCGAAAGCACGACGGCCAATGCGGCGGCGGCGGCGATGTCTTTTCGGTGCTTCCAATACTCTATGAGGGCGAACTCCTGCGCGGCGTGGTAGGCGGCGGGGAGCGGGGCGCGCACTTCGTCCAGAAGCACCTTCAGCGCCGCCTGGCGATCCATCAGTGGCTGCGAGCTCTGGAGCTCCAGCCTTCCGTCCCGTGTCTTCCGGTCGTAATAGAACACCTCGGCGGCGTCTGGCTCGGAATGATCGTTCCAGTGCGAGAAGAAGGTGTACTTGCCGTGCCGGGAGATCAGGGCGGCGACGTGGTCAGGGGCGTTTCCCGGATTGATCGCCGGCGGGAGAAATACCTCGTCGCAGGTGTAGGCGGCGAAGGCGCGGCCGGGAGCCATTGGGTCGGCCAGGATTGCCAGGAGATCGAGACGCCCGCCGTACATCTGTTGGTAGTCGCCGGTCCTCCAGGAATCGCCTCCGTAGCCGATGCTCGCCAGCATCGGGAGGAGGTCGACATGAGACGTAACCTGATCGCGAACCGCGTCCTCGTTCTTCGTGAAACGGCCGGTGTAATCGCGCACGATGAGCGGGACGTTGATCGTCTCTTCGTAGCCGGTAAAGCCCTTTCCCTGCAGACCGTGGGAGCTCGCGTACTCGCCGTGGTCGGAGGTGAAGACGATGACGAGGTTTTCCATGAGCGCTGGCGGGATGTTGTCGAGCAGCCGGCCGATCTGGACGTCGACATACGACATGGCCTGCGTGTACATATCGAGGGCGCGCACCCAATAGCTGTGCGGCGCGACGGCGGAATTCCAGCCCGGGCAGAGGGGCGACGGCGCGGTCGTGAACCGCCTCTCCTGGGGATTGTCGGAGATGCCGCCGCAGCTGAAGTCGGTCAGCGCCGCAAAGAGCGGAACGAGCGTCGGGAAGCCCGGCTCGCTCATGGCGCCTTTCGATTGCCAGTTGTCCGGTACTCCGTACTCGTACTTCGCCGGACGGTCTTCCCCCTCGATATTGCGGCTCGGTCCAGCTTTCGCCTGGAGCGACTCGTAGAGGTCTTGCATCACTCCCGAAAACGGCTTGACATGGTTCTCCTTGAAAACGTTGGCAAACCTCTCCCCTTCCGGGCCGCTCCAGAACCACTGCTTGTCGTGCGGATTGATGAAACCGACGGTGAGGCAGAAGGGCTCGTCGGGCGCGCCCGGCTCGGCGCGGCGCGTCAGCCAGTCGATCGCGTGGGTGGCGATTGCGTGGTCGCCCTCGAGGTAGAACGGTTTGCCATCGCGTTCTCCGCCGTAGCCTTTTCCGATCCCCTGCCCCGCCACCCCGTTCGGATCAGGGATCGTCAGTCCTTCAAAGCCATAGTCGTGCAGGTATGTCTTGTGAGGCGGTGCCGGCGCGTCCGAGAGATGCCACTTGCCGATGTAGGGCGTGTGGTAGCCGTTTGCCTGCAGCAGCTTGCCATACGTTGGGAAGACAGGACTGAGCGGCGGCGCTTCGAGTTTGTTCTGGCCTGCGAAATCCGTCCCTCGCACGATCATGAGGTTCGTCTGCTGCGCATAGAGGCCGGTGACAAACGT
>Ga0307470_10000087_pt1 | contig 64511 bp, 47 predicted proteins | sample atmos_gasesAM3C__FD_204565 | JGI IMG/M metagenome (GOLD analysis project Ga0307470, IMG submission 204565) | Hardwood forest soil microbial communities from Morgan-Monroe State Forest, Indiana, United States - atmos_gasesAM3C_05 | ecosystem: Environmental > Terrestrial > Soil > Temperate forest... | reverse complement strand
TCCGCCTGTCGGCACCTTCTCCCCCAGCTGAAAAGCGCTGGGGGAGAAGGACGCTCGATTAGAGGAACTGCCGAGAACGAACCGCTCGCACAACTCCACATCGTCCCCAAGTTTCGCCACCAACAGCGTGCCGGCAAGTCCACTCAGCGTGTGAGAAATACGGGCTACGGGTACCCTCGTGGTTGGAGGACCACCCGCGCCGGGGCGGGTTGTCGTTTGTTCAACTGCGCGGCGATGAGATCGATGGCGGGGCCGGCGTTCGATTGCATGATCACCGTGGCGGCGAGCTGCCCTTCCTTCACCAGCAGCTGACCGCCCTCGGGGAGGCCGTCGCATCCCGTGAAGGGAAGGTGCAGCCATTGCGGCCGCCGCGCGGCGATGGCTTTGCGTGCGCCGATGGCCATGGCGTCGTTCTGCGCGCCGACGAGGCTCAGGGTCTCGCCCTCCGAGGTGGAGAGCCTCAGCCACGACAGCACCGCTCGTTCGCCGCTGGCTTCCGTCCATTCACCGATGAGCACTTTGGCCTTGATCTTCGATCCGTCGATCGCTTCTTCCATCCCCTGCAGACGCAAACGTGCGGCGGAGGTATCGGCACGCCCCTGGATGTAGATGATGTTGCCTCCAGCCGGCAGCAGGGAACGAAACTGCCGCCCCTGAATCCGGCCGATGCTCAACTGGTCCGTGGTGACGACGGAGATGGGAAGCTCCGGGTATTCGGCGTGGAGTGCGTCGATGTAGGGGACATCAGTGCTGAGCAGTACCCAGCCGATGCCGGCTTTGACAGCCTCCAGAGCCACGCGCGGCAGACCTTCCCCCGACACGGTCTGGGCGACGATTGCCGCGGGCCGTGTCCTTTCGTGCGCGTGCACGAAATGGTACAGACGCTCCTGCTGGAGCGCCGTGTTGTTGTTCGCGTAGACCACTTCGATATCGAAACCGGCGCGAGCCGCGGCGCGCTCCGCGTCTGCCGCCTGCATTACCTGGAATTCCTGGTCTTTGGTAAGCAAAGACACGACGATCTTACGTTTCATCATTGGACTCAGCGGCAAAGCCACCCTCCATCGACGGCGAGCGTTGCACCGTGCACATAGCCGGCGGCGGGCGAAGCGAGAAACACGACAGCGCCTTTCAGATCGTCCGGCACACCCCACCGGCCTGCCGGAATGCGGGCCAGGATCTCGCGGCTCCGAGTGGGGTCGTCCCGAAGCGCCTGTGTGTTGTCCGTGGCCATGTAACCGGGAGCGATGGCATTCACGTTGATGCCCAGCGGAGCCAGCTCGTTGGCCATGGCGTGCGTCAGGCCGAGCAGACCGCTCTTGGCCGCGGTGTACCCCGCGACGCGCATGCCGCCCTGGAAAGACAGCATCGAGGCTATGTTGATGATCCGCCCTCCGCCTTTCCCTTTCGCGAGAGCGCGCGCGAAGGCACGGCTCAGCGCGAAGACCGCGCGCAGGTTCACTTCGATGACCGCGTCCCAATCGGCGTCGCTGTACTCCAGAAGGGGTGCCCGGCGGATGATCCCGGCGTTGTTGACGAGGATCGAGGCACGGCCGAGGGCGGCCTCGACGAGATCGAGAATCGTATCCGGCGCCGACCGGTCTTCGAGATCGGCGGTAATGGCGATGGCGTGACGGCCGAGGCTCTCGATCTTCCCTGCGATCTCGCGAAGGTCACCACGCGCGACCAGGGCCACGTCCGCACCCGCTTCCGCAAGCGCCATCGCCATCGCTGCACCAAGGCCTCGGGACGCGCCGGTGACGATTGCCACCTGACCGTCGAGCCGGAAGGAGTCGAGTGTGCTCATACGGTGCGCGCGACGTCACGTCCGAGCCGTCCGAGCTCGAGCCCGAGGTACCGGCGTGCGTTGAAGAAGGAGACATCCTGGGCCAGTCCGCCAAGCAGGTTCCGGTCATCGGGCAGGAGTCCGCGACGAACGTCATCGCCGAGGAGGTTGCAGACCAGGCGGCGGAAGTACTCGTGACGCGAATAGGAGAGGAAGCTGCGCGAGTCGGTGACCATGCCCACGAAGCGTGAAAAGAGGCCCATGTTCGACAGCGCGCGGATCTGCGCTTCCATACCGTCTTTCTGGTCCAGGAACCACCACGCTGGGCCGTACTGCATCTTGCCGGGCACGGAACCGTCCTGGAAGTTGCCGATCATCGTGGCGAACAGCTCGTTGTCGCGCGGGTTGAGGTTGTAGAGGATGGTGCGGGCGAGCTGGTCGCTCTGGTCGAGACGATCGAGGAAGCGCGCCAGGGGGCGGGCCATCTCGAAGTCGCCCACCGAGTCGAGCCCGGAGTCGGCGCCGAGGGCGCGGCGCATCCGCGAATTGGTGTTGCGCAACGCGCCGAGGTGGTACTGCTGGACCCAGCCGCGGGCGTGGTCCATCAACCCGAAACGATGCAGCAGCGCTGCTTTGTAACGCCGTCCTTCGTCCGCATCGGCGGGCCTGCCAGCCCGCAGCTTGCCGAACGTGGCAGCCACCTCCATGTCGGTCCAGTCATCGGCGTAGATCTGTTCGAGACCGTGGTCCGAGGCGCGGCATCCGGCTTCGTGAAACGCGGCGTGACGTTGATCGAGCGCGTCGAGCAACTGGTCGAAGGTAACGATCGACAATCCGGCTGCAACCTCCAGCCGATCGAGCCAGGAGTTGAACGCCGGCGGATCCTCGACTGCCAGCGCGGCGTCAGGGCGCCACGTCGGGACCACACGCGTGTCGGGATCGTCACGCTGTGCCAGGGCGTGGTGGTGATCGAGCGAGTCCGCCGGATCGTCGGTCGTGCACACGATCGCGACGCGAAACTGGCGCAGCAGCCCCTGCGTCGAGAAGTCCGGCTGCCGCAGGAGCTCATTGCAGTGGTCGTAGATCGCCTGCGCGGTTTGTTCCGAGAGCAACTCGGTCATGCCGAACGGCCGCTTCAACTCGAGGTGCGTCCAGTGGTACAGCGGATTGCGCAACGTGACGGGAACCGTGCGAGCCCAGGCGTCGAACTTCTCACGGTCTGACGCGTCGCCGGTGCAGAAGCGCTCGGCGATGCCATTGGCCCGCATGGCCCGCCACTTGTAGTGATCGCCGTCGAGCCAGATCCCGGTCAGAGAACGGAAGTGATGATCGGCGGCGATCTGCGCCACAGGCAGGTGGCAGTGATAGTCGATGATGGGGAGATCGGCCACGTAGCGGTGATAGAGGTCGCGGGCGACATCGGTCTCCAGCAGGAAGTCTTCGTGGATGAACGGTCTCATGTCAGGCAGCCTTCGATTCCTGGAACGGTTCGAACCGCGGGGCGAGAAGGTGGTGAAGTGCGAAGGCGATCAGGTAGGCGAAGGCGCAGATCGCGAACAGGATCGCGTAGCCGGCCGTGACATTGCCGAGGGCGTGGTAACGATCGAGCACCCGGCCGCAGAACCAGGGAAAGAGAATGCCGCCGATCGATCCGGCCATGCCGCCCAGACCGATGATGGTGCCCACGTCTTTCTTGGCGAACATGTCGGAGACGGTGGTGTAGAGATTCGCCGACCAGGCCTGGTGCGCGGAGGCGACCAGGCCGATGATCAGCACCGCCGGCCAGTTGGCCACGCGCGTGGCAGCCAGGATCGGCAGCACGCAGAGCGCGAAGAGGAACATCCCCGTTTTGCGCGCGCGCGTGACGCTCCAGCCGTGGCGGCTCAGGTAGCCCGTCACCCAGCCGCCGGCGATGCTGAGCACCGTCACGATCGCGTAGATGGTCACGAGGTGCACCCAGCTTTTCTTGATGTTGAGGCCGCGGGTGGCGTTGAAGTAATCCGGCAGCCAGATCAGAAAGAACCACCAGACGGGATCGGTCAGGAATTTCGCCACGATGAACGACCAAGTCTGCCGGTAGCGTAGCGAGCGAATCCATCCCATGGGCGCGCCGCCGGTGTGATCTTCGTCAGCGTCGCTCCGGATCAGCTCCAGCTCCGCCGCGGAAACGTTCTTCCGCCGTTCGGGGATCTCATACAGCCGGAACCAGAACGGCAGCCAGATCAAGCCGGCGATGCCTGCGAAGATGAATGCCCATCGCCATCCCAGCGCAAAGGCAATGACGGGGATGGTGGCCGGAGCGATGATGGCTCCGACGTTTGCGCCGGAGTTGAAGATGGCGGTGGCGAAGGCGCGCTCGCGCTTCGGGAACCAGAGCGCGACCGCCTTGATCGCGGAGGGGAAGTTGCCGCCCTCGCTCACGCCGAGTGCCACGCGGGCAGTGAAGAATCCGCCCACCGAACCGACCAGCGCGTGCGACATCGCGGCCAGACTCCAGGCGAAGATCGAGACCGCGTACCCGATCCTGGTGCCGTAGCGGTCGACAAACCAGCCGAAGGCGAGCAGGCCCACCGCGTACGCCCCCTGGAAGGCGGAGTTGACCAGGCCGAACTGCTCGTTCGTCCATCCCAGGTCGTGGTCGAGGAGCTCCTTGATGAGGGCCAGGATCTGGCGGTCGATGTAGTTGACGGTCGTGGCGAAGAAGAGCAGCGCGCAGACGATCCAACGGACGTTGGTCATGCGCGGCGCGGGCACGGATTCGGGCACGGGAACGGTTGCCTGCTCCGCGCTCATCTCAGGCTACCGTCTGCAGCGCGCGCCAGATACGGCCGGCAGGGAACTCGTACGCTTCCAGCGACTCGGGACGGATGGTGATGCTGTACCCCGGCCGCAGCGGAGCAACGTAATGAGCGTCGCGAACGACACACGGATCGACGAAGTGCTCGTGGAGATGGTCGACGTATTCACACATCCGGTTCTCCAGGCTGCCGCTCACCGCGATGTAGTCGAAGATGGAGATGTGCTGGACGTACTCGCAGAGCCCGACGCCGCCCGCGTGCGGGCAGACCGGCACTCCGAACTTCGCCGCCATCAGCAGCACGGAGAGGACTTCGTTGACGCCGCCCATCCGGCAACTGTCGACCTGCAGGAAGCGGATCGCTTCCGCCTGCAGGAACTGCTTGAAGAGGACGCGGTTCTGGCAGACCTCTCCGGTGGCGACGCCGATCGGTGCGATGGCGCGCGCGATCGTGGCGTGACCCAGCACGTCGTCCGGACTGGTCGGCTCCTCGATCCACCACGGGTCGAAACGGGCCAGCTCTTTCGTCTGCCGGATGGCTTCACCCACGTCCCAGCACTGGTTCGCGTCCATCATGAGACGACGTTCGTAGCCGATCTCCTCCCGCATGAGCGCGGCGCGCTTCACGTTGTCTTCGAGGTTCTGGCCGACCTTCATCTTGAACGCCGTCCATCCCTGCGCCATGGCCTCGCGGCACAGATGGCGGACTTTGTCGTCGGAATAGCCGAGCCAACTCGTGGAGGTGGTGTAGGCCGGGAAACCGTCGCGACGCATCTCGGCCTCGCGCGCGGCTTTCCCCGGCTCCTGGCGGCGCAACATCTCGAGCGCTTCCTCGGGGGTGAGCACGTCGGTGATGTAGGTGAAGTCGATGGCGTCCACGATCTGCTCGGGCTTGAGGTCGGCGAGGAGCTTCCATATCGGCTTCCCTTCGCGCCGCGCCCACAAGTCCCACACGGCGTTGATGAGCGCGCCGGTGGCCATGTGCAGGATGCCCTTCTCCGGCCCCAGCCAGCGGAGCTGGTCGTCGACCGTGAGGTCGCGATAGAAGCCGCGGAGATTGCCGAGGATGTCGCCGAGGCGACGGCCGACGACGTGGTGCTCGAGAGCGCGCACGGCGGCCACGCAGATCTCGTTACCGCGGCCGTTCGTGAACGTCAGACCGTTGCCGGAGAGGCCGGTGTCCGTAAGCAGCGTGACGTACGTTGCCGAATAGTCGCCGCGATTCAGAGCATCCGATCCATCCAGGTCGTAGGAAGTGGGAAAGCGGATGTCCCGCACGAGAACCTCGGTGATCTTCGGACTCATGCCGCTCCTCTCATTGGTTCACACCGCTGGCAAGGAATCCGCCGTCCACCGCCAGCACTTCTCCATTGACGAAGCTCGCCGCTTCGGAAGCGAGAAAGACACATGCACCGGCCAACTCCTCCACACGGCCGAACCGCTGCAACGGTGTGCGCAGCAGGAACTCCTTGCCACGCGCGGTCCCGTCCAGCAGCGCCGAGTTGAGGGCCGTGCGGAAGACGCCGGGAGCGATGGCGTTCACGTTCACGCCGCGCCGCCCCCATTCGACGGCAAGGGCGCGGGTCAACCCGGCAACGCCAGCCTTGCTGGCCGTGTAGGCGGCCACTTCGAAGAGGCCAACGAACGAGGCCAGCGACGCTATATTAATGATGCGCCCGTAGCCCCGCGCGAGCATGTGCCGCCCGAACACCTGACAGGCGCGCCAGGTCCCGGTCAGATTCGTGTCGATGATCGAGGCCCATTCCTGATCGCTCACGTCGACCGTCGGCGTGCGCTTCGTGATGCCGGCGCAGTTGACGAGGATGTCGACGCCTGCCAGCTCACTCATGACATGTTGCAACGCGGCTTCGAGCGATTGCCGATCGCTCACGTCTGCCGCCACCCGCGCCGAGCGCCGGCCGCGCGCTTCGACCTCGGCGGCCGCCGCATCGACCTGCTCGCGACGCCGTGAGATCGGCGCCACGTCCGCTCCAGCCTCCGCCAGCCCATGCACAAGCGAAAGTCCGATACCCGAGGTTCCGCCGATGACGACGGCCACGCGTCCGGCAAGAGGAAGTGAGGTCGCGCTCAAACGACCGACCCCACAACTCGTGAGGGCAGAACCCCCGCGGGGAGCTCCTCGGACGCCTGGGCCTGCCGGGCCATGTCCAGGTGACTTGTCATCTCCATGCGCGCCCGTTCGGGGTCGCGATCGCGGATGGCCTGATAGATGCGGCGGTGCATTTCCGCCGACTCCTTCAGATCATGTGCGTGCTCCACGGTCATACGGCGCTGTTCGTAAACGAGGGAGGAGACCATCTCAACCAGGGCGAGCAGCACGGGGTTACCCGAGGCAGCAGCGACGGCTCTGTGAAACCGGACGTCGTGTACCAGGAATGTCTGAGGCTCGCTCAGACTGGCGAACATCCCGGTCACTTCTTCCGACATCGTGGCGTGCCGGTCGGTGAGGCCGACTTCAGCCGCCAGTCCGGCGGCGCCCACCTCGAGGATCCGGCGCGCTTCGAAGATCTCGTCGCGGGTGAAGCCGTGCAGCGCGGCGAGAAAGCTAAGAGGTCCGGCGCCGAGCCGCGGCGGGCCGCCGGTGATGAAGGTGCCGGCGCCCTGGCGCGATTCGGTGACGCCCATGGCCGCCAGGGCGTGCAGACCTGCCCGGACCGTTGGGCGGCTCACGCCCAACTCCTGCGCCAGTTCCCGCTCGGGCACGAGCCGGTCGCCCGGGCGCAGCTTGCCGCCCTCGATGAGCAGGGCCACGTGCCGTACGACCTGATCGGCCGACTGAATGTCGAGGGAGTGCGTTGCCGCTTCGTCTTTCTCCTTTTTCACAAGTTCGCTCGCTTTCCAGCTTTGCCAATGGCTTGACCAATTCTCTACACCTCTCCGAGATTGTCAACCATATGGATTGACCAATTCGAAAAAGACAAGGTAGCATCCGCCGCTGCTACGGCGATTCCACCGTGCGCGGTTGCCGTTGTTGATCGAATTGGTCTGACCTTTTAGGTTGCAGATATGAAAGAAAGACTGTTCGGGGTCCTGCTCCTGACCGCCGTCACCGCGGTCGGCAGCCGAGGCGCTGCGTCACCTTTGAGCGAGCCAGCCGGCCCGAGCGAGGCCGCGAGTATCGTCGTGGCGCAGGACGGCAGCGGCAACTACCGCACGATCCAGGAAGCGCTCGATGCCATTCCTGCCGGCAACGCCGAGTACCGCATCGTCCTCATTCGAAGGGGTACCTATCGCGAGAAGGTGATGATCACGACCAGCCACGTTGCGCTGGTCGGCGAGGATCGCGAGGGCACGCGGATCGAGTACGCCGAACTGCGCCGCAACTGGCGCAAGTCGCATCCCGACGACTGGGGTGCGGCGGTGATCAACATCGGCCCTGAGACGACGGACGTGATCATCGCCAACATGACCGTGCGCAACGACTACGGCCGGGACCACGACGACCACGATCACCAGTTCGCCATCCGTTCCATGGCCAACGCCAACCGCATCGCCATTCTGCATGCGAACGTGATCGCGGACGGCGGCGACACGCTGAGCCTCTGGAACAGCGAGTCCGGGCTGTCGTACTACGACGACTCGTATTTCGAGGGCTGGGTGGATTTCGTCTGTCCTCGCGGCTGGGCGTACATCACCAACAGCCGTTTCTTCGGTCATAACCCGAACGCGAGCATCTGGCACGACGGTAGTAACGATCGAGACCAGAAGCTCGTCGTCCGCCATTCGCGGTTCGACGGCGTCCCGGGCATCGCCCTCGGCCGGAATCACCGCGATGCCCAGTTCTACGTGCTCGACTCCGAGCTCTCCGCCAACATCGCCGATCGCCCCATCTACCAGGTGCCCGAACCCGATCGATACACTTGGGGCCAGCGTTACTACTACGCGAACGTCCATCGCGCCGGCGGCGACTTCGCCTGGTTCTCCGACAACCTTCACACCGCCGCCGGATCGCCGCGCGATGAGGACATCACCGCGGAGTGGACGTTTGGCGGACGGTGGAACCCCGAAACGCTTCCGGCTGTACTGCCGTTCGCGGCCATCCCTCGGCCGGAGAACGGCTGGCGATGGGTCGACCCATCGGGCGTGACGCTGCATTGGACCCCCGGCCGCAACGCGCGCGCGCAGCGCCTCTACTTCGGTACGGTGAATCCGCCCGAGTTTCGTGTCGAACAACGCGAGACGACGTACGCGACAGGCAGTCTGAAAGAGGGCGCGACGTACTACTGGCGCGTCGACGCGGTAACCGCGGATGGCGTCGTGCCCGGACAGGTCTGGTCATTCCGCGCTGACCCTCGCACGGTCCGCATCGCCCTCGTCGGTGATTCCACGATGACGGAGAAGAGCGGATGGGGGCGTGGGTTCAAGGGATATGTCGCCGAGAGCGCCGCCCTGATGAACCTCGCGCTCGGCGGGCGGAGCTCGAAGAGTTATGCGGCCGAGGGACACTGGTCCGATGCGTTGCGGCGGCATCCGACGCACGTCCTCGCGCAGTTCGGCCATAACGACATGCCCGGCAAGGGTCTCGACCGCGAGACCGACCTCCCCACCTTCCGAGCGAACATGGCTCGCTACGTCGACGAGGCGCGCGCCGCGGGCGCAACGCCGATCCTTGTCACACCGCTCACGCGCAGGTACTTCGGAGTCGATGGACGCATCCACTCGGATCTCGGCGATTACGCCCAAGCGACACGGAGCGTTGCGGCCGAGAAGAACGTGCCGCTCATCGACCTGCAGGCGAAGAGTATCGAGCTGCTCGACCGGCTGGGCCCTTCGGTCAGTCCGGCACTCGGACCGCTGAAACCCGACGGGACTCTGGACAAGACCCATCTCAACGATGCCGGCAGCGCGCTCTTCGGCGCGTTGATGGCCGGTGAAGTGCGGCGGGTTGTGCCCGAGCTCGCGCCGTACATCCGCGAAGTCGCCGCGCTGCCCGTTCCGGCTGCGCCGCTTTCCGTTCTCATGGCCGACTCGGTGATGAAGCGGACGCCCGATCCTCTCCTGCTCGACGTCACCGCTGACACGCCCAAATGGGATTACACGCAGGGTCTGGTGCTGCTCGCACTGCAGCAAGTGGCTCAGCGCACCGGCGACGAACGCTATGCGAACTATGTAAAGGCGTACTACGAGAAGATGATCGGCGCCGACGGCCGCATTCGCGCCTACAACCTCGAGGACTACAGCCTTGACCGGATCAATGCGGGCAAAGTGTTGTTCCCGCTCTTCGAGAAAACGCACGACGAGAAGTATCGGAAGGCGATCGAGACGCTGAGGCGGCAACTGCGCGAGCAACCCCGGAACGCGGACGGCGGTTTCTGGCACAAGAAACGGTACGCGCATCAGATGTGGCTCGACGGGTTGTACATGGGCGCGCCGTTCCTGGCCCAATACGCAAAGGTGTTCCACGACCCGGCGGCGTTCGACGACGTCATCACGCAGTTCGTGCTGATGGAGAAGCACGCGCGCGATGAGAAGAGCGGCCTGCTCACGCACGGATGGGACGAGAGCCGCGAGCAGAAGTGGGCGGACCCGAAGACGGGACGCTCCCCCGCTTTCTGGGGCCGGGCCATGGGGTGGTATGCGATGGGACTGGTCGAGACGCTCGGCTTCATCCCTCCCGATCACCCGCGCCGCGGGGAACTGATCGCCATTCTGCGGCGTCTGGCTGAGGCTGTGACGCGCGTACAGGATCCGAAGAGCGGCGTGTGGTGGCAGGTGGTCGATCAGCCCGGCCGCGAGAAGAACTATCTCGAGTCGTCCGCATCGGCGATGTTCACGTTCGTTCTGCTGAAGGCGTCGCGACTCGGATACATCGACAGCAAGTACGGCAAGGTCGGACGCCGCGCGTATGACGGTCTTCTCAAAGAGTTCATCGAGGTCGACAAGGATGGTCTGATCACCATCCACCGCGCCGTCGCGGTCGTCGGCCTCGGCGGCGACCCCGAGAAGGAACGCTACCGCGACGGTACCTACGAGTACTACGTCACTGAGAAGGTCCACGACAACGATCCGAAAGCAGTGGGGCCGTTCATCTTTGCAAGTATGGAGATGGAGGGGCGGTAGGGGTCTCGCCAGCTTGGCATCGCATCACTGAAGCTGATATGATGCGGTTATGCCGCGAACGACACTTCAGATTGAAGATGATGCGTTAAAGGTAGCGAAGGTGCATGCCTCCCGTCATCATCTGACATTGGGTGAGGCGGTAAGCGAGTTGGTGCGTCAGGGAGCTGACCGGCCACTCGTGACCGATGCCCGGAACGGTTTTCGGGTGGTGCATCTAAAACCTCGCTCTCCCAAAGTTACGACAGCGCTTGTTGACAGGCTGCGTGACGATCTGCCGTGAAGACCGCGCTGCTTGACCTGAATATCCTCACTGCGCTGCTGTGGCCAGCTCATGACCACCACGAGGCTGCCCATCGGTGGTTCGGAGCCCGACGGAAAGTAAAGTGGGCTACTTGTGCGCTGACCCAGCTCGGACTTGTCCGTTTGGTGACTAACCCGTCGTTTTCGCGAGACGCATTGTCGCCGGCAGATGCGGTCGTTCTTCTTTCCGCGAACCTCGCGCACCCGAACCACGAGTTCTGGGTCGAAGACCTTTCTGTTCCAGTCGCGGTCGAGGCCGTCCCGCGCAAATTGCAAGGGCATCAGCAAGTAACCGATGCCTACCTCCTGGCGCTGGCAATACATCACAACGGTGTGCTGGCCACCTTCGATCGGGGAATCGAGGCCATGGTGGCCGGTCTGGGGACCTTCGCAGTCGAACTGGTTCCCACGCGACCTGGGTCGTTGGCATAATCTTCACCGCCGCCCGCCCAACCTCCTCCAAAGCGGCGCAAGATCCAGCGTCGTGTCCTCATCGAGCGCGCGTGACAGCTCATCCAGCCATTTCCGCCGTGCCCCGATTCCTTCGGGGATCGTCAGCGCGCGCGTAGTCGCCGCCCGTACCGGGTAGCCGCCCACCTGCTCCTGACTGTCGATGATCTTCCCGCTGCCGTCGATGACCGATCGCACGATGCGCGCGTCGATCGGATCGCGCTGGGCCGGCCGTGAGCCCGCCGAACGCAGGACCTGAGCGGCGGCGTCCCAGGGGTTGATGTCCGGCACGCTCGCCGACCAGGCCGGAGGCGCTGGCAACTGCACGACACCGTCGTCGGTCATCGCGATCGGCGCGCCGTTTGCGGATACGGCGATATTGCGGCGCAGAAAGACTCGACCGCCCGGATCGACGCTCTTCGCGAAGAACGGTGAGCGCGTGTCCGGTCCGGCGATGGCCATGTTGCCGGCCAGCACCGACTCCGAGGGTTCCAACATCATTCGGTTGCCGTGCTTGCCGACGCCTACGCACGCCGATCCCCAGTTGTACATGACATTCCCGGCGACGATGGCCCTCGTGCCGCCTTTGAGGCGAGGGTTGCGCTCGTTGTCGTGCGCATACAGGCAGCCGGTGATCACGACGTTGCGGACGCCATCGTGAACAAGCGTTCCCATCGAGTGCTGGCCCTTCGGATGCGTTGCGTGCAACAGACCTTCGGCGATCAGACAGCTCCGGAGCGTGATGTCGTGAGACGTGACGCCGGGATCGCTGGCCGGATCGACGTCCGCCGGCCCGGAGGCGGAGAGGTTTTCGTCGATTGCCCAGGTTGCGGAGCAGTGATCGAACACGACATGGTGAACCGGGCCGGCGTTCCCGCGATGCGTGCCAAGGGCGTCGGGCGCCCATTCGGTATTCGCGGGGTCTCGTGGTGACGCGGTCTCTCGGTCTCGCGGCGGGATCCCGAGCCCTCCAGCCTCCGCAACCCCGAGACCGCGAGACCGCGCGACCCCGAGACCCGGCAAGCGACCGATCCCACAACCCGCACAGTCGCCGGGACGTACCGCGATGTGCTGGATGACGACGTCGTGCGTCTCGACCGTGAGGCTGCCACGGATCAGCGTGATGCCGGGATCGGGAGCCGTCTGCCCGGCCACCGTCAGCCAGGGGCTTCTCACATCGATTGACTGGCCCTGAAGATCGATCACGCCGCCGACTTCGAAGACGACCAGCCGCGGACGCGGATCCTCCAGCGCGGCACGGAGCGAGCCGGGACCGTCGCCGGCGAGCGTCGTGACGCGAAGCACTGTTCCGCCGCTCCCTCCGATCGTCGTCGCCTCGACACTCATTGGTATTACCACTGCTGCTACACATGCGGTCGGCTGTTTGTCATCAACCGGCCGGTCAACCAGCCGTTGCGGTGTGACGTTACACGCGAAAACGCTCGTGACGCAGGCCGCGATCAGAAGTAGTCGATTCGGTGACTTTGGCATAGTGGTAAGACAACACTTGACTAGCTTGTGGTAGTGGTCATATAACATACCCACCCACAAACCAAGTCAAGAACCTGCGCGAAAACGAGGAGGTTGCCCCACATGAAGCAACGAATCAGCCTTGCGGTGCTCATCGCCCTGGCCCTTTTCATCATCAGCCTTCCGCTCTCCGCTCAGGACTCCCGAGGAGCAATCAGCGGCATCGTGAAAGACAGTTCGGGCGGCTTCCTTCCGGGCGTAACACTCGCCGTGAAGAATGCCGAGACCAATGTCACGGTCACCTCGGTCACGGACTCGAAAGGCGTCTACCACGTCTCTCACCTCAACCCCGGCACCTACTCCGTGGAAGCCGGGCTCGACGGATTCAAGAGTGAGGTCCGAAGAGGGATCAAGGTCCACGTGGGCGCTACCGTGGCCGTCGACTTCAAGATGGAGCAAGGCGCTCTCAGTGAGGTCATCCAGGTGACGGCGAGCACACCGCTGCTCGACACCACATCGCCGGCCACGGGTCTGGTGATCGACAGCGCGCAGATCCAGCGCCTTCCCCTCGGGGACGGCACCGCCTACATGTTGACGCGCCTCACGCCGGGCCTGGTCGACAACTCAGACCTCCACTTCGACCGGCCGATGGACAATGCCGGTCTGGCCGGGATCATCGCCAATGGTTCGATGGGCGGCAACGACTTCACCCTCGATGGCGCGCCCAATAAGGTATCTCCGGATAAAAGCACGGCGGGCAACAACAACGGTGTGGTCGGCTTTTCTCCTCCCTCGGACGCAATCGCCGAGTTCAAGGTCCAGACGAACGCCTTCGACGCGGAGTCCGGTCACTCCGCCGGCGCTACCGTGAACCTTGCCCTGAAAAGCGGAACCAACGCCATCCAGGCCAACGTCTCTTACTTCAACCGCGACAGCAGCCGGACGGAGACACCGCTCCTCACCGAGCGTGCCGGCGCCCCCAAGCCGCCGCGCCAGTACAACCGGGGAACTTCCACGATATCCGGCCCGCTCGTACGGGACCGCACCTTCTTCATGTTCTCGGTCGAGAAACTCCGCGACGTGAACGCCGAACCCGCGACGTACACCGTGCCCACCATGAAGATGCGGCAGGGCGATATGTCGGAGTTCTCCGGCCTGATCTACGATCCGTTGACCGCGACCGGCAGCAACCTCACCCGGAGAGCCTTCGCCAACAACCTCATCCCTAACGAGCGCATCAACCCCGTAGCCAAGGCCTACGCCGCCCTCTATCCCGAGCCCAACTTGCCCGGCACCAGCGGCAACTACTTCACGAACCAGTTGCGGCCCTACGACTACAACGCCATCCTCGGCCGCGTCGACCACAACCTCAACGACTCGAACAAGCTCTTCCTGGACGCGTACTACAACAAGCGCCAGGAGGACCGGTACAACTGGGCCCTCGGTGCCGCAAATGCGCAGGATGGCGCGATCGGCGGTTTCGACGTCACCCACGGTTTCGACTATCGAAGCAACACCGGCACGACGCTGGGCTACACGAACGTCCATTCGAGCTCGCTGGTCTTCGACGTCCGCACCGCCTGGTCTCAATTCGGCGAGTGGCGCCAGGCGGGAGATCAGTTCGATCCGGCCAGCATGGGCTTCTCTCCGCAGGCAGTGGCCCTGATGAACGGCTACAAGTACCTTCCGTTCATTACCTTCGGCGGATTCAGCACCACTAACTCGGGCTCGACCATCGCCACGCTCGGCTCGATGCGATCGGACTGGGGAACGGGATTCAACCGGCCCTTTACCAATATCTCATTCGTACCCAGCGCCGACTGGCAGCTCTACGGTCATTCCATTCGTACCGGCTACGAGCTTCGCAACCAGCAGTGGAGGATCGAGGTCCCGGCGTACGGTGCCGGGCGCTATAACTTCAACGGTGCCTACACCCGGCTGAATAACTCCGCACCGCTGAACGATCAGGCGCAGGAGTGGGCACAGTTTCTCCTCGGGCTCCCCACCACGGGGACGGGGACTGTAGGCGTTTCGAGCTCGGTATCGAGCCAATTCGAGATCGCGGCCAAGGCCGACTACCGTCAGGTCTCGCACGCTTTCTTTGTGCAGGACGACTGGCAGCTCAACCCGAGTCTGACGGTGAACCTGGGTGTGCGGATGGAGCTGGATCAGGCCATGACCGAGGCCCACAATCAAGCCGTTTCCGGGTTCGATACCACCATCAGCAGTCCGATCGAAGCGGCGGCGCTGGCGAACTACGCCAAGAACCCGATTCCGCAGATCGCGGTCAGTGATTTCCACGTTCGCGGAGGACTGCAATTCGCCAACGGCGGGATCTACAACGACCTTCACAAGGTAATGCCCCGCGCCGCTTTCTCGTATCAGCTCGGCGACAAGACGGTCATCCGCGGAGGAGCGGGCCTCTTCAGTTACGACTACTACTTCGACGCCGGAAATCAGACGGGCTTCTCGCAGCCGACCGCGATCGTCACCACCGACAACAACGGCGCCACGTTCCTCGCCAATCTGAGCAACCCCATCCCGACCGGCGGACTGCTCCAGCCCACGGGATCCTCGCTCGGCGCGGCCACTGGTCTCGGACTGGCCATCGGCTCGGTGGCCCCGGCAGAACGTAAGTCCCCGTACTACAAGCGCTGGCAGATCGGCGGACAACGGGACCTGGGCGCCGGCTGGAAGATGGAAGTGTTCTATCTCGACTCACGCGGCACGGACCTTCCGGTGCAGCGCGAGTTGAACGGCATTCCTTACCAGTACCTCTCCGCATCCAACATTCGCGACACGACGCAGGAAAGCTTCCTGAGCGCCTCGGTCCCGAATCCGTTCGCTGGCATGCTGGCGGGAACGACTCTGAACGGGGCGACCACCTCGCGCGGACAGCTCCTGAAGCCGTTCCCCGAGTTCCTGAGCGTCGTCACCGAGGAGTACCGCGGCTCTGACTACTATCGCGCCGCATCGATCCAGGTCGAGAAGCGATTCACGCAAGGTACGTCCCTGACCGCGTCCTACACCCGCTCAAAGTTGACCGACAGGCTCAATATGCTGAACCCGGCCAACGACATCCTCGAGAACCGCGTCTCGCCCAATGACCGCCCGAACCGGGCCACGTTCGGAGGGACCGCCGATCTCCCGTTCGGCGCCGGCAAGAAATGGGGCTCCGACTGGAGGGGGATCACGCAGGGGCTGCTTGGCGGCTGGTCGGTCAGCGCGACCTATCAATACCAGAGCGGCTTTCCCCTGACCTGGGGCAACGTCTACTACGACCCGACCCGCGACCCGCGCGACCTTCATTCCGATATCGGCAAGCACACCTGCCCGGGCAACCCACAAGGCATCGCCGGTCTCGATTGCCCGGCCTGGGATACCTCGGGCTTCTACATTCAGGGCGGCACCGGCCGCAGCGACCCCCGCATTCAGCTCGGCAACAACATCCGCACGTTCCCGTCCACGCTGCCGAATGTCCGCTCCGACCCTCTTCACCTGATGGACGTCGGCATCTACAAGAATTTTGCACTGAGCGCAGGCATGACCCTCCAGGTCAGGATCGAATCCATCAACGCGTTGAACTACACCGTGCTCTTCAACTCCAACATGGACCCCCGCAACGCGCAATTCGGCCTCGTGAACCAGGACCGCAATAACCCGCGGGACATCCAGCTCGGCGGACGCTTATCCTTCTAAGGGTGAGGTTCTCCCGACAACTTCTTCGCACACTGCCGGCGGCCGTCATGGCCGCCGGCGTCATCCTCAGCGGGATTCCCGTCCTGCATGCCGCGGCGGCAGCGCTACGCGTCACAGTTCGCAATGAGCTGCCCCTGGCGCGAGCGCCCGAGACAGTCGAGATCACCGCCGCCGCACTGGCCCCTCTCGGCAGCGACCTGACCCGCGTGCATGTCTTCGATCACGACTCGGGCCGGGAGGTTCTCGCGCAGGTACTCGACCTCAATGCGGACGGCGCGCACGAGAGCCTCATCTTCCAGACCGACATGCCGGCCCATGGCCAGCGATCGTTCGATCTTCGTCTCGGTGAGCGCCGGACCTACCGCAAGGAAGACTTTCGCGTTTACGGCCGCTTCGTGCGTGAGCGGTTCGACGACTTCGCCTGGGAAAACGATCGCGTCGCCCATCGCATGTACGGCGCGGCGCTCGAAACCTGGAAAAAAGAGCCCCTTACCTCGAGTGCCGTCGATGTGTGGCTCAAGAGGACGCGTGCCCTCATCGTCAACGACTGGTACCTGGTCGATGACTACCACCACGACCACGGCGAAGGCGGCGATTTCTACTCCGCCGGCAGCAGTTGCGGCTGCGGAGGCAGCGGATTGTGGCGCGACGGTCATCTCGTCGTGTCGAAGAACTTCCGCAATTCGCGCGTGCTCGCGGCAGGACCGATTCGCCTCGTATTCGAGCTCGACTACCCAACCTGGGACGCGGCCAGCGTGCGATCCGAGACCAAGCGCATCACGCTCGACGCGGGGCAGAACTTCAACCGATTCGAGATCCGCTATGCCGTCGACGGCAACCCCGCGCCAACTTATGCGGCCGGCATGAAGAAGTTTCCGGCGACGGATGTGCGCGTCGAGCGCGCCGCCGGCTGGATTCGCGCGTGGGGGCCCGTGGTGGGCGCTTCCGGGAAGTTCGGCTGCGCTCTGGTCCTCGATCCCGCTACCATCGTCGACGTGACCGAAGCCGGCGGTAACCACCTGGTCGTCGCACGGACACCCGCCGTCTACTATGCCGGCACCGGTTGGGACCAGAGCGGCGACTTCGCCGGCGTCGCCGACTGGGATCGTTACGTCGAACAATGGGCGCGGCGTGTGAAGTCACCGCTGCGCGTCGAGGTGGTCACTCCGTAAGATGCGCAACGCTGCACGCTCCCTCATCGCCCTCAGCGCGTTTCTCATCGGCGTCTCCGCGATTGCTGCCGCTGCCGATCCATGGGCATCCGTTCCCGAGATCCTCGGCCGGATCATCCCGCCGCGGTTTCCATCACGCGACTTTCTGATCACGGAGTTCGGTGCGCGCGACGGTGGCGACGCCGGCGCGGCGATCGCGAAAGCGATCGATGCCTGCGCGCGCGCCGGCGGCGGTCGCGTCGTAGTTCCCAAAGGCGACTACCCGACCGGCCCGATTCAATTGCGCAGCCACGTCGATCTGCACATCGATGCCGGAGCAACACTTCGCTTCAGTCAGGATCCGGCACGCTATCCGATCGTGCTCACGCGATGGGAAGGCGTCGAGCTGATGAACTACTCGCCGCTCATCTCCGCCTTCGACTGCGAAGACGTCGCCATCACAGGCGAAGGAACACTCGATGGTCAGGCCGACGAGACTCATTGGTGGAACTGGAAACCGGCGAAGGGGCCACAGCCGCAGAGCGCCGATCGCATCGCGCTTTTCAAACAAAATGACGATGGCGTACCGGTTGCCCAGCGAGTCTACGGCCCGGGGCATTTCCTGCGGCCTGCGTTCGTCGAGCCGTATCGCTGCAGGAACGTTCTCATCGAGGGTGTGACCATCCGGAACGCGCCAATGTGGGTGATGCATCCCACGCTGTGCACGAACGTCACGATCCGCCGGGTGACCGTGATCGGTCTTGGGCCGAACACAGACGGCTGCGATCCGGAGTCGTGCCGCGACGTCCTCATCGAGGATTGCGTCTTCGAAACCGGTGACGACTGCATCGCTCTCAAATCGGGCCGCAACGCGGACGGCCGGCGCCTGAATGTGCCGATCGAGAACGTGGTCATCCGCGGTTGCCGGATGAAGGCCGGCCATGGAGGCATCACCGTCGGCAGTGAAGTCAGCGGAGGAGCGCGGAACATCTACGCCGAGAAAAACGTCCTCGACAGCCCCACCCTCGATCGCGGCCTTCGTGTGAAGACGAATTCCGCACGCGGAGGAACGATTGAAAACATCTACGCGCGCGACATCGAGATCGAAAGTCTGCTGTTCGCGCCGATCGAGATCGATCTCCGGTACATGTCCGAGTCCGGCGCCTTCGCCCCAAACGTGCGCAACATCGTGGTCGAGCGGATGCGCTCCGCGCATAGCCGCTACGGCCTCTGCATCCGCGCCCTCACGCAGATTCCGCTCCAGGGAGTCATCGTTCGCGATTCCACGTTTCGCGGGGTCACGGACGGACAGGTGATCGAAGGTGTAGTCGATCTGACGCTCACCAATGTGACGGTGGAAGCGGCGCCCGCGGCCAAGAGGGAGAAACCATGACAGTCGAACTTGCGGCTATCGAACCGCGGACATGCGTCGTGCGCGACACGGGCGCCCGGCATGGGCGGCATATCACGGTCACGCCGGAGACGACGTCCGCGCGTCATCTTCACTTCGGCCGCATCGTGCTCGACGCCTCCGATGCACGCGTGACGTTCTCGACCGGCGAGCGCGAGACGGCATTCATCTGTCTGAAGGGAACGGCAACGATCGAAGCCGGCGGCACGTCGTACGACCTCGGTCGATACGACGCGCTCTACGTGCCGCGCGACTGCGCCGTAGCCGTTTCCGGGAGCTGCGACGTCGCCGAGCTCTCCGCCCCCGTCGCACAGCTCTACCCGATCCGGATGGTCCGTTTTGCCGACGTGCAGAAGGACTCCAGCCTCCACTTTCACACCGGCGGCCCCTCTGCCGAGCGCGATGTGAACATCGTGATCGGAAAGAACGTCGATGCCGGCCGCATCCTCGCCGGCGTCACCTTCAGCCGTCCCGGCAATTGGACCTCGTGGCCTCCGCACGAGCACGCGCGCATGCTCGAAGAGGCTTACCTCTACATCGACATGCCGGAGCCGGGCTGGGGTCTGCAGCTCGTCTACAACGATCCGCGCAACCCCGAGCTCGTGGCCGTCGTGCGCGAGGGAGATTGCGTCCTGATGCCGCAGGGCTACCATCCGAACGTCTCCGCACCCGGCGGAACGATCAACTTCCTCTGGATGATGGCCGCCGTCCGCGAGGGGGAAGACCGGCAGTTCGGCGTGGTCAACGTGCAGCCGGAGTACGCGCAGGGCGGCTCCGGGCTGGAGGCTTCGCGCAAGTGAAGATCAACGACGCCTCCGCCTGCCGCTACGACTTCGTGAGCCTCGGTGAAGTCATGCTGCGTCTCGATCCGGGTGAGGGTCGCATCGCAACGGCCCGGTCGTTTCGCGTGTGGGAAGGCGGAGGCGAGTACAACGTGGCACGGGGTCTTCGCCGCTGCTTTGCACAGCGCACTGCCATCGTCACAGCGCTCGTCGACAACCCTGTCGGCCGGCTCGTGGAAGATCTGATGCTGCAAGGTGGCTGTGACCTCTCATGGCTGCGGTGGGTTTCTGATGATGGCGTCGGCCGCCGGGCACGCAACGGTCTCAACTTCACCGAGCGGGGCTTTGGCGTACGTGCCGCCCTGGGATGCTCCGACCGCGGGCACACCGCGATCTCACAATTGAAGCCCGGCGATGTCGATTGGGAGAGTCTCTTTGCCGGCGGCGTTCGGTGGTTTCATACCGGCGGCATCTTCGCCGCGCTGTCAGACACAACGCCGCAGGTCGTGCGCGAGGCCATGGAAGCCGCCAGGCGGCACGGCGTCGTCGTTTCGTACGACTTGAACTATCGCTCCTCGCTCTGGAAGGGCATCGGCGGCGCTGAAAAAGCGCGCGCCGTGAATCGCGAGCTCGCCGGCCTCGTTGACGTTCTCTTCGGCAACGAGGAGGACTTCAACGTCGCCCTCGGCTTCGAGATCGCAGGTGTCGACGAGCATCACGCCGCACTGCCCGCCGATGCGTTCAAACTGATGATCGGCCGCGTGTGCGCCGAGTTCCCATCGCTTCAGGTCGTGGCAACCACACTGCGCGTCGCCCGTACCGCTACACACAACGACTGGGGCGCGATCGTTTGGTGCGATGGCGCTTTTCACGAAGCGACGCATCGCCCGGATCTCGAAGTTCTCGACCGTGTCGGCGGCGGCGACTCCTTCGCCTCGGGTCTCATTTACGGCTTCCTCACCAACCGAGGACCGGCATGGGCGGTCGAATGCGGCGCTGCGCACGGCGCGCTGGCAATGACCACGCCGGGCGACACCAGCATGGCTACGCTGGCTGAGGTGGAGCGCGTGATGAAAGGGGGGACCGCTCGTGTCAGCCGTTGATCGCATCCGCGAAGTCGGAATCGTCCCCGTGGTGCGCGCCACATCCCCCGCCGAGGCGTTCGATGCCGTCGAGGCCATCCGGGCTGGAGGGATTCCCATCATCGAGATCACTCTCACCGTGCCCGGCGCGGTGAAGATCATCGCGGAGCTTACGCGCCGGCTCGGTGACGAAGCGCTCATCGGCGCCGGCACTGTCCTTGATGCCGACGCCGCGCAAGCCTGCGTCGATGCCGGCGCCCGTTTCATCGTCAGTCCAGCGCTCGACATCCCCACCATCGAAATCTGCCGGCGCCTCGGCGTCGCCGTCTTCCCGGGCGCCTTGACGCCGACCGAGATCGTGATCGCCTGGAAAGCCGGCGCCAACGCCGTGAAAGTCTTTCCCGCCAACGCCCTCGGCGGCCCCACCTACCTGAAGTCCCTGAAAGCCCCGCTGCCGCAGATCGAGCTGATCCCCACCGGAGGCGTGTCTCTGAAAAACGCCGCCGATTTCATCGCCGCCGGCGCCTTCGCCCTCGGTGTCGGAGCCGATCTGGTCGACCTTGCCGCCCTTCGTGCCGGCCAGGCGAACACCATCACCGAGAAGGCCAGGCAGTACGTAGCCGCCGTCGCCGCGGCGCGGGTCTCGGCCTAGGCCGGCACGGCCGGCGGCGTTGGTTGCCCAAGGCTCGGCCACCATTTGCGCGAGATTCCTGCCGCGGAGACAGGAACGAGCTCGTGTAACGATTTCGCGATAAAAGTCACTTATGGGACGAGGAGACATGCATGCGACGCTTGATTCTCGTACCCCTGCTCATTCTTTCTCTTCGGATATTCGCGCAAGACGGGCCGCCCGGCTCCTACGGACCGACCGATCCGCACCAGATCACGCCGACCGGCGGAGGTCAGAAGGTACTGGTCATCTATGTCCAGGCGAACGACTTCCGCATTCCACCCGCGCAACTGGCCGCACTCAACGTCTCCGAGGACGCCAAACGCGCCGCCTTCCCGCCTTGGTTCAGCGAGATGTCGTGGAACAACATGAGCATGACGGCGGACGGGCAACGGACTGGCGGCGGCAACTGGTACGTCCTGCCGAAGGGACTGCTGGAATACGTGCGGCCGGGCGGAATCGCGCCCATGCAGGTTCGCTCCGCGGGAAGCGAGACCGCCGTGAGTCCGACACCGGCAAGCGGCGTCGCCGCCGCCGCGGCTGGTGCGGGGAGTAACTTCACGGCAGCGGATGCCGGCAACTACTGGTACGCCGTCACTGCGTTCCGCAACGGCAGCGAGTCGTCGATGACAAAGATCCCCGCGGCCGTGGCCGTGGCTGCCGGACAGTCGGTGACGCTGACCATCACACGCGCCACCGCCGATTCCGACCGCTATCTGATCTATCGCACCTCGCTTGGGGACACCAACGCGGACGGCAACTTCGCGCGGATCGGTCAAGTCGACGTCGCCGGCGCCACGACGAACTTCGCGGACAACGGCATCAAGATGGATGCGCTGGGCGATTGGGGCGGGCTGATCGGCGCTGCAATCGAGGCCGCGCACGGCGATGTGAACTATGACAATTACCGTGGCGTCGCCACGGTCATATTCTCCCCCTTCCTCAGGGGCCAGGCGTCGTTCGGCACCAACACGTTCACATTCACCGGCGGCTCGATCAACACCCAGGGGACGTATATGTCCTCGTCCACCGGCTTCGGCCGATTCACGCACGAGATGGGGCACTGGCTGTCATTACCTGATCTGTACGACCCTTCCGGCGGATCGATCTCGACCTGGGACACCATGGATTGCGCTTGCGACGGCCAGTACTACACGTGGGAGAAAGACTACTCCCTTCACTATCTCGCCACGCCGGCGAACGTGGTCGAGGTGACGCGTCCGGCTCCGGGATCGCCTGATCTCGATCAGGATTTCATCATCGAGCCGACCGAGGTCGCTGATACGTTCGCCTCGCGTGTGACCGCGATCAAGATCAAATCGTCCGATACGGTTCATTACTACGTGGAAGGGCGCGCCGTCGTCGCCGGAAAACAGAGCGACCAGGCCATCACCGACCAGCGTGTCGTGGTGATCGAAGCCATCGACACCCTCCCCTCCTCCATCCTCCCGCAGCGCAACGTGACTCTCCTCACCGCCCTCGCCGCGGGCGATCCGATGTTTCAGCCGGAGCCAGGCGGCAATGTGCAGATCACATTCAATAGCACCAACGCAGGCACGCCGCCGACCTACAACGTTCACGTGAAAATGCGGGCCCTGCCGCAGCCCGATCCGAAGATCACGCCGTGGGGCGCTCCGCCGTGGGAGTCCCCTGATATCTGGGTCGACAGCTCGCGCGAAGGAGGCGGCTTCATGGACCCCGCCACGGCCACGCCGCTGCCTGGCAATGGCGAGCATGCCTGGGTCAATCACGTCAATCGCGTCTGGGCCAAGATCACCAACGTTGGGCAGGGGGCGGCCTCGAACGTGAAGGTGCACTTCAAGGTGGCGACGCCGGGGGGGATGGGCGACACCGGGCAGTATGCACCTCTGCCCGACCCCGCGCCCATCGATCTCAACCCGGGCGAGTCGAAGCCTGTCTTCACCACATGGACGCCGACGGTCGGAGAGCACACCTGTATCAAGGTTGAGATCGAGCGCATCCTCGGCGAGGCCGACATCTACAACAACCAGGGACAGGAGAACGTCACCGATTTCTACAGCGGCAGCTCGAGCCCATGGCATCCCGTTCCCATTCCGATCGTCGTCGCCAATCCGTTCGACAGCGAGAAACGGATCGACGTTCGCGTGGAGGGGCTTCCCGACGGATGGAGGGCCGATATCGATCACATGTGGGTGACGCTGCCGTCGAAAGCCCGCAAGACGGTCAACCTCGTGGTCACGCCGAAGCCCGACGCACCGCAGTGTACGGCGGTGACGTTGAACGTATACGGCGTCGTGCTGCTGGATGATTACATCCAACCGTACGGCGGCATCACGCCGATCATTCACCTGGCGAATCCGATTACCTTCCGCTGGAGCTCAAAGCCGAGCGAGCAGAGAGGCAGCTTCATCATTGACGGTTGTACCGCGCCGTCGAAGCAGAATAGCGAGATCGCGCTGATTCTCTCCGACAGCGCCGGCCACGACACCGTAGTGTTCACCCAGACCGACAGCAGCGGCTGCTTCCATCAGGCGGTGAACGTGCCGCCAACGAGTGCCTGGACGCTGCGGCCATACTTTCGCGGCGACGATTGCAACGCACCGACCGAGGGTGATCCGCGGCCGCTCGATCCCTCCGGATCCACCGGAAACGGCGGCGGCAATAATCCATTCGGCGGTTTCGATGATGGCAAGGGCAGCCATGAGATCGGCGTCTTCACCGGCGGCAACTGGCCGATCGGCCGCACGCGCCGCGAGCTCGATCCCGACTTTCTGTTCGGCGTCGATCTGCTCGCCGCCGTCAACGCGCGGTTTCGCCTGGCGCTGCAAGCCGCGTATCACCAGTTCGACGAGCACGCCAGCACAGCCAACGTCGGAATCACGAACCTCTCGCTGCTGGCGAACGTCCGGCAGCCCTGGGGACCGTATCGGCTTTTCGTGACGGGAGGGCCAGGCATCTACCGCTTCAGCGGCGGCTCACACCTGGGAGTGCAGCTCGGCGGCGGCATCGAGGTTCCCGTATCCGGCAGCGCGTACCTCATGGCAGGGGCAGCGCTGCACGCGGTCAACGGCGGCAACCCACACGACCCACGCTGGATCGACGGCTATCTCGGATTCCGATTCCGGCTTCCGTGATCCGCAAAGCGCGCCGGCGGCGAAACGATTTCGTCGCCGGCAAGGCTCGGCCTGGCTTAGTTGGCGGCCGCCTCGAGCAGGAAAGGATGATTCGCAAGACCCGCCAGGTGAGAAACGTCGGTCGTGTAAGCGCGATAAGAATTCATTTCGTGATTTACAAGCACTACAGCCGAATCCTGCACGAGAGCGGATGTGAGAGGTTGATCGGTTTGCATGGCGTCAAAGACGGCGGCGATGTCGACGTTCGAGAAGAATGCGCTCCAATGATCTCCGAGGGCGGCGATGCCCTCGTCCGCGGTTACGTCGGCGCCGTTGACGAACCGCAGGCGATGCTCTTCGTAGGCCATTACCCCTCGCACCAGCTCCCGTTCCCAGCTCTCCAGAGCGGGGTGCCCGGCGGCCCATTCCTCGAGGAATGGACGCAACAGCATCCAGATCGGAAGCATGCTGGTCGTATCCGCTTCCACGTCTTCGCGGGTGATCGCGCCTCTGTGTGATACCACCGCGTAGAAAGAGTCGATCAGACTGGCACCCATGACGCGACCCAGCACGGCGATCGTGAGCGGAGCCGCGGCCACCGCCTGGGTAAAGAACAATTCAACGTCGGCGAGCTGCGCAAACGTGCCGGCCTGGGTATACGGTGCGAAATAGCCGGCGAAAAACTCCGGGTCCTTCTCGATGGCTGCCACGTCATCGTGCGGCACATCCAGGAATGGGTACTCGAGGCGAAGCGAGTCCAGGTCAAACTTGGAAGGAAGCATGGTGCGCGAAAGCGGTGCGGGAGGCCAGGTACGCAAACGGTGAAACTGGATCATCCCAGCCCCTATCAGCTTCAGCTCCGCGCCCATGCGAATGGTGGAAGAAAGTTCCTCGCTGGTCTCGTCCGGGAATCCCATGACGAACGAGCAGGTGGACGCGATACCCAAGTCCGAGAGTCCTCTGATCGTCGAGACTACACCCTCGCGTTTCAGGCCCTTGTGCATTTCCTTTTGCAATCGCGGCGACGCAGACTCGACTCCAAAGAACATCGCCCAACATCCCGCGGTCTTCATCTTCGGAAGCAATCCGTGCAAATTGATGTCGGTACGGTGGTTTGCCATCCATTCCACCGGAAGGCGGGACTCCATCATGGCATCACTGAAGTCGTTGATGAATTGCTTGTCGACTGTCAGCAAGTCATGGACGAGCATGAAGCCGTCGTAGCCGAACTGTTCGTACAGAAATCGCATCTCGTCGACGATTCGCCCGACAGGCTTGACGCGGTACCGCCGCTCCCAGAACGGCGCCGTGGCGCAGAAGGTACAGGCAAAGGGACAGCCCCGTCCCGCCTCGATGTAAATTGTGCGACGGGCCGATCCTTCCAACACGGTCTCCGCGTAGCGTCCCAGGTCAATGCTGCCGTCCAGCGTGGACCACATCTGCGGCAGCTCGGCAAGATTCAGAAGTCCGGCCGACGGGTTGGCACTGAGTTGACCGTTCACCCGGTAATGGAGCCGAGGCACTTGCGAGATCGGCGCGCCGGATTCCAGAGCCGCGAGCAGCGCGGAAAACGCCTGCTCACCTTCTCCTTCAATGGCAAAGTCCAGTTCCGGTATTCGCCGCAAAGCCTGGGGGCCCAGCGCCCCGAAGTGCGAGCCTCCGCCGATGGTCACGATCGACGGATCGCACGCTTTGACGGCGCGGGCCATGCGCTCTGCCTGAAGACTATTGTTGTACATCGAGGTAATGCCGACCGCCGCCGGAGAGAAATCAGCCACTGCACGTTCGAGGAGCCTCAGGTAAATGTCACGGCCATCCGGACGCCCCTTGATCTCGAGGTCCAGGTCGATAATCCGTACTTCGTGACCCTGATGTCTCAGCCATGAACCGAGCGTACACAGCCCCAGAGGAGGCGTGACCTCACGGCTCGCATTCAGCGGCGGATGAGTTAGCAGAACTCTCATGAACGTCAATTAACCAGATGGCGTCAGAGCGCCGGTCCCGCATGACGGGCGCGTTATCTCATTCACGCGACTGTTGTGCCGCGCGCTGCACAAGCTCCTTGATGAGAGTTGGCGGCGCATAGATCACCACGATCGGCGGACGGTAGGGCCACAGAATGGGGTCCTTAATCGGCCGGAGGCGGAAATCATCGGCGAGCCCGCTCGCAACCGTTTCCACTTTGGCACCATCGTTCAAGAACACCTGTACGCCCGACTCGCCTTTCTTCGATGCCCCGAGGAGCACGCCTGCGATGTCCTTAGGGTCAATGCGCACGTGCATGTTGTCGTTCCCGGGCTCCAACCGAACTTCAATCGATCCGGCGGGGTATTTCCCGGACGCAAGTGCTCTTGCCGCTGCATCGGGAAGGTAGCCAACTACTGCATTCACTTCGGCCATGGTTTGTCTCCTTTCTCTGGCAGTCCGAACCCGGCGGTTCGGTGATTGCTGCGAGAGCTGGGGTATGTTTGTTCACCGTCAACGTTGCGCCAGGACGGCCTTTTGTCAAGGGCGTAAATACGGCAGCATCACCAAATTTGGAGAATGGCAGTGCGCTATTTTGGAATCAATACTCCACAAATGCCTCATCCGGATAGCAATAGAGCCATCTCTCGCCGGGCTCAGCCGAGGCGATCACCGGGTGGCTGGTGGCGTGCGCGTGTTTGGTGGCGTGCCGGTTGGGAGAGTCGTCGCAGCAACGGGTGCCGCCGCACTCCTGGCAAGTGCGCAGGTGGACCCAGCGCGAGCCAATTTTCACGCAGTCCTCGCACTCGCGGCGCTTCGGCTGTTTTACGGTGGTGATGGCACTGAGGTGTGTACAGCTCTCATCCGGCATTCGGAACGTCCTTTCACTGGTGAAGCACCTGATGGACGAAGGCGATGGCAATCGATCCTTCGCCGACAGCAGAGGCCACGCGCTTGATATTGCCGCCCCGCACGTCGCCGACCGCGAACACGCCGGGAAGGCTGGTCTCGAGAAGAAACGGCGGCCGGGTGAGCGGCCATCCAGCCGCGGAGAGTTCGTCCGGCGAGAGGTCAGGTCCGGTCTTGATGAACCCTTTCTCATCGAGCACGACACATCGATCGAGCCAGCGGGTGTTGGGCGCGGCTCCGGTCATCATGAAGACGTGGCGGATGTCATGGCTCTCAACGTCACCATTCCCATTGTCACGCCAGCGCACCCGTTCGAGATGAAGATCTCCCTCGAGGGCGGACAGCTCGGTATGGGGATGAAGGGTGATGCCTGGATTCTCTTCGATGCGGAGAATCAGGTAACGCGACATGCTCTCCGCCAGGCCGTCCGCGCGGACGAGCAGGTGTACGTGCTTCACGCTCTGCGCCAGAAACACCGCGGCCTGGCCGGCCGAATTGCCGCCGCCGACGACGATGACCTCCTCGTCCAAGCAGAGCTGCGCCTCCATCTGTGTGGCGCCGTAGTAGAGGCCCGCCCCCTCGAACCGCGCGGCGTTCTCGCACGGAGGCCGGCGATACTCGGCGCCCGTGGCGATGACCAGCGTACGCGTGAGGACGCGCTCTCCGTCGTCGATCTGCACCGTGTATGGCTTCCGGTCGCAGGTCAGCTTGACAGCCCCTTTGGCGATCATGATCTGGGCGCCGAATTTCTGCGCTTGCGCATATGCACGCCCCGTGAGGTCGAGACCAGAAATGCCCGTCGGGAACCCGAGATAGTTCTCGATCCGGGAGCTCGATCCGGCCTGTCCGCCTGGCATGTTCGACTCGAAGACAAGGACGTCGAGGCCCTCGGAGGCTCCATACACCGCCGCCGAGAGCCCCGCCGGCCCCGCACCGACGATGACCACGTCGCGCAGTTGCGCCGGATCGATGGACGGGTTCAAGCCCAGGCACTCGGCGATCCGCTGATTGGTCGGATTGCGCAGCACCGCGTCGCCTCGGCAGATCAACACCGGGACATCGGCCACGCTCACATGAAACCGATCGAGCAGCTCCTCAGCCTCGGCATCGCGATCGAGGTCGACGTAGGCGTACGGATGGCCGTTGCGAGTCAGAAACTCCTTCACCCGCAGCGTGCCCGCACAATGCGCCGAGCCGATCACGACCACGTCGCCGAGGCCGCGCTCGATCAAGGCCACGCGCCGCAGGATGAACGCCCGCATGAGGATCTCGCTCAGCTCCGCGTCGGTCCGGATGAGGGCCAGCAGTTGCTCGCGATCGAGCTCGATCACCTCGCCCGCCTCAGCGACCCGGATGCGCGCCAGCGACCGGCGGCCTGTGATCAGGTTGCTCTCGCCCGAGAACTGCCCGCGCCGGTGTGTGACGATGAGCGTCTCGCTGCCCCCGGACGGCCGCAGAACATCGACCGCCCCTCGGACGACCACGAAGAACGGAACGACCTTGTCCGCCACCTCGACGAGCACGTCCCCGCGCGCGATCGCGCGGCGGCGTCCGTGCGCCGCGATCCGCTCCATCTGCGCGTCTGTCAGCGTCGGAAACCGGTGTTCTTCCAGCGATGAGGCAATGGGCTCCAGCGGCAGGGGCTGATCAGACACGGTCAAGGGCTACCCTCCAGCGTTTCGTCAGATTGGGCATGGCGGATTCAGCGTGGTGCAACGAACGGACCTGAGATCATGTTCCTCAGCTCAAGCTCTCATGACGCTCGCGGCCGGATGCTGCGCCTGCCCTGAGCGAAGCCGAAGGGTCCTCGCCCGCTGGCTCGGCGGCGGACAAGACGTAAAGACGTAGGTCGGACTCTCTAGTCCGACCGGAGCTTGGGAGAGCGGTAATTGATAAACGCACGTAGTTCAGAGCCGCGCAAGCTCCGGTCGGACTGGAGAGTCCGACCTACGTCTTGTCCGCCGCTTCGCACCGATGACCAGGGTGGCCTATCATCGACGTGCGCCGGGTAAACGGCGGTGACAGGATGACCGTCCGTTCCGTGGCAGTTGAATCGATCGGATCCCAAAATGAATCGACTGAGACGATTGTGGCATCGTCTCCGTCTCCGCGACGGGGCTGTCACTCGAATCGTCAGCGTATGCACGCTGATTCTGATCGAGCTGGCCTTTGCCGGTGCAGGCTCCGCGCAGGTCCCGAGCGTCTATCAGGATCTCTACAGCCAGCTCAACGGCGACGTCGGCGATTTCCAGGGAACGATCACCGGTTCATGGAACGGCTCGAAATACCCGGTCACGTTTGCCGCTCAATTGACCGATGCCAACTGCAATAACGGCCCCGGCCTGCTGCAGCCCGCCAGCTTCACGCTCATCCAGAACGAGATCCTGCTCCTGAAGGCGATCGGCGTGAAAGCGGTCTCGGTGGAAGTGTCCTTCCCGATGCTCGACGCCGATTTCTTCAACTCCATCGGCCAGCCCGGCTACCAGTCGCAGTTCACAACCTTCTATGCGAACGTGGCCGCGGCGATCCGCGCCCAGGGGCTTCAGGTCATCGTCGAGAGCCAGTCCATGATCCCTACCGGCCTTCAGTCAAACTGGGGCACCGGGCTGCAGAACTATTACGCCAGCCTGACCACCTTTCAGGCCTATCAAACTGCCCGGGCCCAGACGGCGGGCCTCGTCGCGCAGACGATGCAGCCCGATTACTTCGTTCTGCAGGAAGAGCCGGACACCGAATCGGCGCAATCGACTCAGTCCTCCGCCGGCACGGTCTCGGGCTCGACGGCCATGCTGAATGCCAGCCTGGCGGCGGCCAGACAGGCCAATGTCGCCGGAATGAAGATCGGAGCCGGACTGGGCTCGTGGCTGCAGCAGTACCAGTTGTTCGCGAACAGCTTCACCCGTCAGCACTGCGGTCAAATCGTAAGCGGACAGACCCAGCCCTGCATCTCCCAGCCCATCGACTTCCTCGATCTCCACCTCTTCCCGATCACCGAGCACACGGTTGATTGCTCGTCTCCGCCCGGTCCAAAGCCGTGCACCGCGCCGAACCTCTGGCAGAACGCCATGACCATGCTCAGCACGGCCAACGCCGCGGGCGTGCCCATGACCATCTCCCAGACCTGGCTCCGAAAAGTTCGCGACGGCGAATGGCTGCAGATCAATGGCGACATTCAGGAGGCGCGCGAGGCGTACAGCTTCTGGGCTCCGCTCGATCTGGCCTTTCTGCAATCGGTACATGACCTGGCGAACTATGGCCGCATGTTGTTCGTGGTCCCATTCAACACCCAGAACTTCTCCGCCTACATCGGCTGGACCGGCGGCGACTCGACATGCAACGTCAGCGGAACGCAGCCGTGTACGGCCCAGCAAGGCGAAGGCGGCGGAAATACGCCGGCCCAGGTTTTCGCCGCCGTGCAATCGGCCGGGATCACAAGCGTGGCGGCTGCGAGCTATACAAGTGTAGGGATCGGATATCACAACCTGATCGCGTCCGATGCCTCCCCACCCACGAACCCTTCCAACGTGATGCTGCAGCGGTCACCAGCGGCAACCTCGGCAACACTGAGCTGGTCGCCGTCGACCGACGATGTGGGCGTTGCCGGCTATCACATCTCCCGAAACGGAGCGCCTCTCCGAGACGCTTTTCAATCCCCGCTGCAGGACACCGGCCTTTCGCCGGCGGCCACGTATACCTACACGGTGCAGGCCTTCGACTTGGCGGGAAAGGTATCGGCGGCCGTATCCTCCTCCCCGCAGAGCGGGCGGCGAAGAGCGGTTGCGCATTGACTCGATCGCCTGAAACCCGCCCGGTCCTTGCTCGAAAAACAGAAGCTAAGACCGCGTCATCGGACATCGCTTCGAGCTTGACGGCGTGCGAGGTTCGATTGAACACCATCAGCAACGGCTTGCCGGTGTTTTTGTGAAAGTTGCCCCATGTGCTCGACCGCCCTTCGCATCCGGATCAACGCGGCCCAGAAGCTCGCGGTTCCAGGCTGGAGAGTGAAAGGTCGTTCAGGTTCGCGGCCGCGGTGAGGGTCACATTGATCAATGATGAGAAACTAAAACGTCGTCCCGCCCGGCGCTCCAGCGATTGGCGGCCGCCAGCTTCACCCTGGCGGGGATGAGAGCCCTGGTTCGTCCGCCAGGACGAATCGACGATCGCTCCATCGAAGCGCGTCCACCGCTGCCGCGGAATGAGGCGTCGTTCTGGGTTTCAAGGCACTATTGGTGCGGTCTCTGTGTCGAGCTCCATGTCGTCCAGAATGCTTGGCATGACCTTCGACAGTCCGTTTCGTTGCCTCTTCCAGCTCATCGATTTTCTCGGCAATGGTGTGGACGAGCCTATGCATTCGCAGTCTTCCGCATTCCTGTTGAATGCGGTGAAGCGTGGCCAGAGCCTCGGCGTCATTGCCGGCGCGTTCCATGACGTCCGCTATGCAGAAACTTGCCCGCTGGAGTTCCGCGTCCATCTGCAGCGCCGCGAAGCGCTGCGCTGCTTCTTCGAGATGTCGCATTGCCTCTTCGAGGCGGCCAAGCCTTGCGGCGCAATGGCCGATGTTGTTCTGGATCCTGGCCAGCTCGTGCAGGTTCTCGATCCGCTCCGCCTCCGCACGCGCCCGGTACCAGAGCGCCAATGCCTCTTCGAGACGGCCCTCATCGAACATGATCATCGCGCGTAATTCGATCGTATACAGCCAGCGAGTCTTGTCGCCGTGCGCGGCGAAGATCTCCTCGCACTCCGATAGCAGCGACTCGGCCTCGGAATGGCGCTTTTGCGCGTTGACGACAAGCGCGAGCAGCATCGTCGCGCTGGCGTGATCGACAGCGAGCGCGGGATGCGCGTTGAGTATCGTCCGCGCGCGGCGCGCTGCATGTGCGCCTTCTTCCAGCGAGCCTGTCGCGAAAAGGGCGTTCCCGTACTCTTTCCACGCCAAACCGAAGATCCGCTGCCGAATCACATCGAGCTCGCGCGGCGCAACGATCGAGTCGAGGTACCCGACCAGAAACGTCGTGAGTGCCAGAGCGCGGCCGGGATCGCGATCGAGCTCCTCGCGGGCCGCGTCCAGCAGGATCTCGACCGCACCGATCCCGAGCAACCGCGGCTGGGCGTCGAGAATGACCTGCCAGTCCCCAATCGGCAGCTTCAGGAGCATCCCCGCGGCTTCGCGCCCCGCTCTTGCCTCCTCATTCAGCGCGGTCACGGCTTCACCCAACATGTGGATATCGTGCATGCGGCCAACCAACGGTTCATAGTATACGCTGCGACATGCGGCGGCGGGTGAGGCGCGCCTTTACGTGTATTCTGATGTGGACACGTGATGCCCGGCCAGTGCTCGATCGACGAATCCTCGGCGCTGTACAAGAACTTCCTCGTGCAAATCACCGCGCTGCAACTGTCGGCGCTCGCCGAAGAAATCATCCTCGCCCACCTTCACGCGGCCAAGCGTACGGGCAGCCGTGCCAGATCAGAGACTCCGAAGTTCCTGTGCCGCGAATGCTGGGTTTTTCTGAGGACCACCGGTGACGCGAGAACGATGGACGCCGGTATCCCACCCTTCCTGATTGCTTACCTCTTGGACGAGGAGGACGAACAGGAGCTTCGACTGGAGCCCATCCTGATCGACCTCCTTAGCCGCTTCGAAGCGGGCGACGTCGATCCGCTGGTGCCTCCCGAAATGCTGGAGACTCTGATGGATGTCGTGTCCGCAACCGGCGAAGCACCTGAGTCTCTGACCCTCGCCGTGGAACGAATCTTCGACGAGATCCTCGGCGGCGGCGGAAATTGACGAAATGAACGCCGATGTGACCACGTCTCGCGCGACGCAGATTGGCTAACCAATTCTCCGAGCGCTATTGCAATTAACCTCCGGAGGCGTGGTCTTCTTCCGAGCGAGCTCCACGAGAGGATTGATGGTAAAATAGGAAATTCACCCCACCCCCATGTCCACCGGTGGCTTCTTCCAGGCACGACTGGTCCAGATACGCCCGCCGATGCGATGCTGCGCCTCGATCACAATCGATCGGACCCCCGCCTGCCGCAGAGCCCGCGCCGTGGCTACGCCTGCGATGCCCGCATCAACGATGAGAACGTCCACATCCCATGACGAGGAAGGTTATCGAGGCATCTCTCTCTGGGCGGTGATCCTACGCTTTTGGTGAGAAGCGCGTTGGGGCGCTGACTGCGCAGTTTCCAAAACCATCCAGTATTTGCTGGGTCGGGCCACGCCTATCCCAGTCTGTCTCGGGAGGTCGGCGGATGCTCGTGAGCCTGAAACCACGGATAACACGACGTAACCCGGGATCGGGCCTCTGATTCGGTGGTCCGAGTCCGCTAGCGTTACCAAACGTAAGTCGTTAGCGGGTCACGAGTTGCACTACTCGTGGCCTTCATCTTCTTGCCCAACCCTCTGGACTGTTCGCAGGCGAACTACCATTCAACTCTTCGATACGCTCACGAAGTTTGTGAAGGCGTTCTGCAGTTCGATCCGTGAGAGCACCCCAACAATCCGGTCACAATAACGTGCGACAGTCTCGCTATCGCGCGGTCTGTCGTGGAACCACATCTGGCCTATTTCTTAGTTCCCGCTACGCCGGGGGTAGGGAATGTCGCCCGCCCGTCACTCCTATCGTTGAAGGTGGTTCGCAATCACACACACGAGTCGTCCCGCTCTCGGCGGAGCACAGGCGAAGATCGCTTGCGAAAAACTGACTTACAGGGTGGTCTCATGAATCGATCGTTGGACGTCCTCATTCTTGACTTCGAACTGCCGCTACCGGATGAAAAATTTCCAGACCTATTCGCATGCCTCGGTGGAGAGGCTCGGCGTCGTGCGGCGGCGCCCATAACGACCGACTCGAACGCTTGCTATGCGTACCTGCTCGCGCGTGTTTACGAATTGCTGGGCTATTGCGCGCGGCATACGCCGTGGCTCAGCAACTCGGATAAATTCTATTGGCAGAAAGCGATCGGCTTTTACGAGCAGGCTCGGGACTGCACTGAGAGCGGCTCGGCGCAACATTCGTTCCTTCACGCAAAGGCTCAACTTCGGAAGGCGATGAATTATGTTCCGAAGGAGAAGCATCGGACTGCGCGGGGACCAGAACAGGATTTGCTCGCTCAGGCGGAAACGGCCTTCAGCGATGCGGCGAGCAAGGAGCCGGACCGGAGTCGATCCTTCATCTACAAGGACGCCGCGGCGATTGCCAATACCGAGGCGCGACAACTCACTCTCCGCGAAGAAATTCGTAAAATGATGAAGCAGGCCACACTGGTGGCCTGGCTCGACTCTTTCGAGACAGTTTGGGAAAAGGCCAGATCGTTTACCGCCGATGCCTTCGGCGACCTTCCATCACTGGGGAACATGGACTGGCCGGCGCAGCACGCGCTAGCCGAAGCCCGGAAGCTATTCGCAGAAGCGCACATGCTGGACGAACTCTTGGGCGAGCTATCCAAGGCGCCAAAAGAGTACGCGGAGGCGATCCAGAGTCGCCGCGAAGAGAGTGAACGGCGAATCCTTGAGTGCTATGAGCAATCGGCGGTCATCTGTCTCGAGGCCGGCCTTACTGTCCGCGCCGCGCACACCCGCGTGCTGAAGTTGCGAAGAAGCGCGTTCGCATCACTGAAAGACTGCGTCTATCAGTTTAAGGTCGCGCGCAACGATGACGCAGCGGAGCGGCTTAGCCTTCTCGCTCAGGCTGAGATCTTTAGCTATGAGCTTCCGGCCTCAATCGGGCCAGCCCTTCAGGGCGTCTCCGACAACGGGAAATCCGTTCGAATCAGCCTCGATTTGATGAATCCGTTGCGAAACGCCGGGCTAGAGGTCACCGATGACTTCACAGTGTTTAACGATTTCGGTCGGCATTGGCTCGTTACCGATGGCTTCGATCGCTACCTGATCCAAAAGGAGGCCGAGCATTTTCGTGCCGTTGATCTGGCGAAGCAACCGATTCCGTTCGACCACATGGAAGGGCAACGGTTCAGCGACTACGCGGAACGGATCAAGGGCACTTGTAAGCTGTTTGCGGACGCAATTCGTGAAATCGATCGGGCGCTGAGGGAGGCCGCAGATCTGTACAAACGGTTGGCCTCGCACCTCCAGACCGACATGGATAAGGTACGGGACCCTGACCTGAGGAGCCTCTTCGTCACCACTAGCCGGATTCGCCAGGAGTTCGAGAGCAGACATTACCCGATTCTGTCGACGTTACGCGACCGTACGCTTTATGCGTGGTCGCTACTCGAGATGTTTCAGATGCGCAATGGGGCGGTTCGCCTCGGGACATTGTTCTCAGCTCAATGCCACCTTATTATGCGCAATCCGTTCTACGAAAAACCCAACGATGACACCAGCCAGAATCCCGACGACGAGCCCAGCGATGAGTTTCTCGAAGTGGGCGCCGATCCGATCTTTCGGACCACAATTGATTTCGTTTTTCGCGGCGCGAAAGGCGAAGAGGGCCGGCATGAGTTCCAGGGGCGTGCGCTCAAGGCCACGTTGGACACTATCGAGCAACAGGAAGCGAGCCTCCTCAGCGAGACCCGTTATGTCGAAATGCCCACCGATACGCGCCGCGCGCTGGTGGCGCGCCTGCGATGCCATCGCAATCTCGCTCTGGCCCTGAAGGAGTTCACGCCTGTCTTCATTGCTCCGCCGCTGGACATGGCCACGAGCGAGATCGAGCACCATCTCGATGAGATCTCGAAACACATGAACGAGGCCCGCACTTCGCTTGAGCAGGCGGCTGAGCAACGTTCGAAGCTGATCGATCAGAACGGATTGGATGCGCTACATTCATACATGAAGGCTATCGGCCGCGTATTAATAGGCATGAATCAGCGACAGACCCCGAATTCATCATGGTGGCGCACCTATGTACTCGCCATCGATCAGCTTCATGATACAACGCGGTGCCTGAAATCGGCTGGACACGTCTACCTTCTGCCTGCTGGAAACAAACGGACAGAGTATCTCGACTATGTAGAGGCGAGGCTCATGACTGTATGCGGGTATCAGGCGTGGTATCGGGCACAAGACAGCTCGAGTCCCGCCGACTATGCCAAGGCCGCGGATTTCTTCGATCGAGCCACTGCAATTTATCGGGAGACGCTACGCGACTATCGCTTGGCTACCAAAGCCGAGGCCCGGGCCATGGAGGCTAGAACTGACTCCGTACAGGAGGTCGACACGGCGGCGCGAGCCAGACGGTATGCATTCCTCCGCGAAGCGAACGCCATCTACGCCGCCTGTGGCGATTCTCTTGGTTTCGATAGGACATGGAGCCGCCTAGAACGTGAATTCGCGTTCGAGGAAGCGCGTCGGGTACCGGCCGCGAAAAAATCGCTTTCGTCTGGGATCCGTCATACCGTGCCTGTCGCTCCCTCCGTCCCGCAATCGTTGGCAAGCTTCGGTGACTACGAGATCGAGCCCATCGATGAGGCGGGTGGAATGGGTATGGTTTTTCGGGCCTGGAAGGACGGCCACCTCGTCGCCTTGAAGCGGATTCGCGACGAGTACGTCGATCGTTCCGACTTCCTTCAGCGCTTTCTGAAAGAGATCGCGATCATCAAGGCATTGCGACATCCGAACATCATTGACATCTTCGACTCCGGGGACGTGGAGGGCGTCCCATTCTTCACGATGGAATTCCTCGACGGTCAGACGCTGGACAAGGTGCTGACGGAAAAAGGGCGAATGGACGCCAAGCGGTCCGCGAAAATTATCTGGCAGATCGTGGCGGCGCTCGATTACGCACACAGCAAAGGTGTCATTCATCGCGATCTCAAACCGAGCAACGTCATGCTGCTAGTGCGAGATCACATCAAGGTTCTCGATTTCGGCGTTGCATCGTCGCGACAATTTGGAACACTCACACCGCTGGGTGAGTTTGTCGGCACGTACGAATACGCCGCGCCCGAACATATCCGGACGGGCAGGGCGGACGAGAAGAGCGACGTCTATGCACTCGGACTCATCTTTTACGAATTGCTAACCGGACGACCAGGGCTGACATGGCGGAAACGGATGGATGGTAACCACCCTTCCGTACTGGACGCCGCACCCGATGTTCCGCCACCTCTGGCGGCACTCGTGAGCAGCATGCTCAAGCTCGATGTGAAAGAGCGCACATCCCCGCAGGAGGTCATCAACAGGCTGAGAACCTACCTGGGACCCGACGCGGCGAAATGAACGTCGTGCAGGCCGGGGCGTAAGTGTGGCGGGCGCGGTCCCGCGGTATCAGCGGACATGCTGCGGGTGCTGGCGCAGCGGGAGGGGACGTCGGTCGAAGCCATCCTGACGCGGGAGCTTGATCATGTGGCTTGTGCGTATAGCGACGAGCTGGAGGGGTTGATGCCGGAGATCGGGATGGCGCTGGCTTGGCCGGGGTAGTTTCGCTGGCTGATCGAAAGGCGGATTGACCACGGAGACACAGAGGTGACGGAGGGAAGCCTCGTGAAGATCCGATTTCAGGGATTCACGCGGTCGAAAGCCTCCCGATGATGGGATCCTCCGACGCTCACGCGTCTGAAAGCCTCCTGATGACGCGATCCTCCGGCCTTCATGCGTCCAAAAGCCTCCTGAAGAACTGATTTTCCGTCCTTCACCCGTCCGAAAGCCTCTCGAAGAGGCGATCCGCCGCGCTCGCGCGTCCGAAAGCCTCTGCAGGGTCTGTTCGGCAGACCTTCGCGCGTCGAAAAGCCTCTTCAAGGTCTGCGGCGCAGACCTTCGACCCGGGAAAAACCTCTTCAAGGTCTAAATTTCAGACCTTCGACCGTCGAATCGTCAGTTCAAGGTCTGTTCGTTAGACCTTGAACCGTCGAATCGTCAGTTCAAGGTCTGCGGCGCAGACCTTCGACCCGGAAAAAGCCTCTTCAAGGTCTGTTCGGCAGACCTTCATCTGTCGAGATGCCTCCTCCATCCGTCGAAAAGCCTCCTCCATGTTTGATTCTCACGCCTTCATCCGTCCGAAAGCCTCCTCGGGGTTTGATTCTCATGACCTCGCTCGTCGGAAAGCCTCCTCGATAACTGATTCTCCGACCTTCACTTGTCGCGAGTCCAGGTGAAGAGCTGATTTTCGTTCTTCGGGTCGGAAAACGACGTCCGAGCGCGACGGGTTCTCACCTACAGCGCGTCCTTCCTGAAGTAGCGGCCTCGAATAGCCTCTCCCAAACGCAATTTGTCAGCCTGACAGTGATCGCTGCCTCACTGCACCAGGATCACGGCGCCTTCACGTCACCAGCCCTGCCAGCATTTCGAACGACTTCAGCTCGTGCCCGAGGAAGTTGCGGCGGAAGAACGCCGCCAGCGAACGGACTTCGATGAGGACATCGGCGGAGATCGCGCGCGCCGCGAATTCACCGACCGGCGATCGCATGATGGCGTCGAGCACCTCCGCGACCTCGTTGGCGATGACTTGGGCGCCGGCCGCGGCGCACTTCGGACAGACGAAGCCGTGCGCCTGCGAGTCGAACCGCAGCGGACGCCCGAGCGGCTCGTCGCAGGAATTACAGTTGCGCAGCGACGGCAGCACTCCCGCCAGCCGCAGCGTCCACACCTCGGCGTAGGCGACGACGCGCAGCGGCACCGCCCCCTCCAGCAGCGCCTCGGTGGTGCGATCGAGCAGCCGGTAGATCAGCTCCGCCGGATCGCCCGACTGCGCGAACGTGTCCACCGTCTCCGCCAGATACGAAGCCGCCACGCTCGCGGCCAGATTCTGCTGCGCCGGAAACAACGAGCGGATGAGATCGACCGATTCGATGCGCACGATCTCGTCCGACTCGCGCTCGATATACCCAATCCGCACTTTCGCCAGCGGCTCCAGAGAGGCCCCGAACCGCGTCCGCATCGACCGAGCCCCGTACGCGTATCCCTTGACCTTGCCGCGGTCCGGCGTGAGAAACACCACCAGCTTGTCCCGCTCGCGCGCGGGAAAGGTGTGCAGAATGATCGCCTCGGTGTGCTGCGGCCGCATCGAATGGGAGAGTACAGCAGGCGACGGAGCGCTGGCGTCCCACCGGTTGGCTCGGCGGAGCCTGCCCTGAGCGAAGCCGAAGGGTCCCGCCGCCGGGGTTACAGCGAATGTTTGGAGTCTTGCCGGGTCGGCGGCGGGACTCTTCGGCAAAGAAGTGGTAAGCGATTCAAGCAGATTGTGAAAAATGCAAGCTAAGCCCAGGCTAAGCCGGCACGGCCGGCGCCGTTGGTTGCCCAAGGCTCGGCCAGCAGTGGGCGCACCGACGTTTCTGCCGCGCAGGCTCCTAGGGTTGTCCAGCTTGCCGCCGAGTGAGCCTCGTCGGCTCAGCAGCCTCGCGTGGCGTAGTCCACAAGTGGGTCGCCATTCGCATCGTACGCGGGGATCCAACCGACTGCCACGACAGCCGGCTCGTGCGCGGTACAGGGGCTCTCGTCAAAGAGCTGAACTTTGAACCAGAGCGCTCCCTTGACCCGTCTCGAATCGATGACATGATCGAGCGGTCAGTCTCCACGGCGGGTTTCCACTTTCGCCCACCCGGCGTGTGGAAGAGAAAGCCATTCCAGTTTTGGGAAGTCTCGCTCAGCCCGCTGAATGCCAGATCCTCATAGTAATAGCTCTTTGAGCCCGATTCCTTTTCAATCCAGCCCGAACCATGATCCAGGGCGATCTTTACCCACTTGCCTTTTTCTTTCAGAACAATGAATGCCGGCTCTTCGTAGCCATATTCGCCATAGGGCAACACGGAACCGGGCATGCCGAGACCGAATCGTTTGTGGCGGCATGAACGGTGGCCTGGCATCCTTGCTTTTTCTCTCGCCACAGTTGGGCGATTCTGCGCCCGCGGCCCGGTGACACGAACACGTCAACGCGGGGCTCGCCGGTTTCACACGGCTCGTGCGGAAAGAACGATGGGAAGGACACATACCCAATGTAGCCGCGGTAAAGATTCTGTTCTGCATAGTCGGGCGCGGGCAGAAGCGGACACTCGGCGGCAACGGCCATCAGAAGCACGAGTGAAAGCAAAGAGGTCATTCGAATCGCCAATTCCCGAGGAAGAAGTATAGGGCATAAACGCCAACCGGGCTGGTACACTCTCAGCGTGACGTTCCTTACAATTTTTCTGTTCCTTCTTGCGAGCGTCGCCATCGTGCTGACCTGGAACCGTTTCTTCCAGCCTGTGCGATGGAGCGTGGCAGTGGTGCTCTGGTGTTTTTGCGCAGCCTATCAGGGTACGACTCTGTTCACTCCGCGCGTCGACGTTCCAGGCAATCTTGCGTTCGTGGCCTACCCGTGGCAAGCAACGGGACGGCCAGCCGTTAAGGCTAATACGGGCATTCTATTTACGCAGATCGCCCCGTGGTCGCGCATCGCGCGCGACATCGTGCGCGCAGGCGAGGCGCCGCTCTGGAATCGGACATCGGCGAGCGGCGCACCGCTACTCGCCAACCAACAAACTGCGATCTACCATCCGTTCACGCTTCTTGGGTTGTTCCTTCCGCTCGGCAAGGCGTTTACTCTCTCGGCGTCTCTCCGTCTTTTTCTTGTGGCCTTCTTCGCCTTCGTCCTCTTGCGTAACTGGGAGATTGGCATAGGCGGCGCGATCTTTGGCGCGGTCGCCTATACCTTTTGTTCGTTTCACATCGTCTGGCTGCTGTTTCCGTTGGGCCTTTCGACGATGATGTTGCCCCTCTGCCTCGTCGGAGTGCAGGAGCTCGTACGCGAGGCACGGGCGCGATCGTATGCCGTGCTCCTCCTTGGCCTGAGCCTCGCCGTGCTCGGTGGTCACCCTGAGTCGGCACTCTGGGTGTGGATCGCCACGACGTTGTTTGCAGTATTCGCCTGCGCGACGGCGAAGACATCGACTCCAGCGAAAGCGAAGCAACTGACGATCATCGCCTCTGCATTTATCATGTCGCTTTTGCTCACTGCGTTCTTCTGGTTCCCGACGCTCCGCGCACTACGCGAAACACCGCGGTATCAGGCATTCCAGTCGCGCGAGGCAAACCCCGCGGATCACGGCTTGAGTGCTGAGTGGCTCCTGCCGCTTATCACTCCAAACGTGTTGGGCACGCCCGCCAATGGAACGTACACGCCTCCCCGAGGCTCTCATCCGGCGGTACTCAACGACTACGGCGAAGTGGCCTCGAGCTACGCTGGTCTCGTTACATTGGCACTTGCACTTGCCGCCCCATTTGTCGCGCGGCGCAGGCCGCTCGTAATCGCCCTCTGTCTGATGGTATTCAGCCTGCTCACGTTTGCCGAGGCTCCGGGTTGGCGCGATTTGGTTCGCGCGATTCCCTTCGCGGGAATCAGCATTCACCAGCGGCTCCGCATTTTCTGGGACCTGGGGGTCTGCATCGCTGCAGCGCTCACGGTCGATGCCGCGATGCTGGGAGAGCGGCGCCGGCAGATCGGCATTGCGTTCTCCATGGTGCTGGCCGCCTTCGTCACGACCTACGCAGTCCGGCACCCTGCATTCGTACGCGATCCGATTGGTCTGGCCCAACTCGTCACGCCTCTCATCACCACGATCCTTGTAATGGTCGCGCTCCGTTGGGAATGGCTCGTCGGCATCGCGGCCACGCTTCTCGTTTTTGTGGATCTCGCCGTGGCGACCTACCATTACAACCCGCCAAGCCAACCTGAGGACTTGTACCCGGTCACCGGCGCGATCGCTACACTCCAGCACGCCGGGAGACCGTTTCGCGTTGCTGCCTGGGGATGGTCATTCCTTCCCGATACTCCCGGTTACTATGGCATCGAGGACATCAAGACCACTGATCCGATTCAGCATGCCCACTACATGCGGCTCATGAAGGGTTATCTCAATGTTGACCCGGCCAGCTACGATCAAGTTCTTCGCGACCCCTCGCAACCGTTTTTCGACTATCTCAACATCAAGTACATTTACGTCCCACCGGACCAAGCGCTCACGGACCCACGATTCGTCGAGATCTACCGCGGCAACGACGGCGTGATCCTTCAGAACACACGGGCTCTCCCTCGCTACTTTCTCGTCCACCGCTTCAGCGTCGAACCGTCTTTTGACCAAACTGTAGGGCGCTCGAAGCAGATCCGCGACTTTGGGCTCGACGCCCTCGTCGATCATGTGCCCGCGCAGATCCTCAAAGCGGCCCCGGCACTGACTCAGCCAGATCAGCAACTGGGAGGTGGAATCGTGAGTATTCGCCGCTACGGCGAAAACACCACTGACCTCGACGTGACGAGCAATGGGTGGAACCTTCTGGTGAGCAGCGATGTGAACTGGCCGGGATGGCGCGCCTATTGGAACGGTCAACGACAACCGCCCGTCATCGTGAACGGCGCATTTCTCGGCTGCTTCATTCCTCCAGGCAGAGGACAGCTTGTGTTCCGCTACGCCCCGGACGAATTCACGCAGGGAGTGCGAGCAACGGTTCTGGGAGTGACTCTCCTCGCAGTCTTCGTCATCGCGCAGGCTCTCAGGCGGAGGCGCCGCACCCATCCGCCGATCAATCAGAGAGACGCAGATTGAAGACTGGAATCTCAGAACGACGCTTCGAAGCGTAGCCGGATGGCGCGGGGCTCGACCGGGTGGAAATGCGTATCGTTCACGCCGGCCAGGGGCTCGCCGGGAAGGCGCGACGCGTAGTAGTAGTCCACGTCGCTGACTTTCGTGTTGAGCAGGTTCAGACACTCGGCGACGAGACGGTAGCGGGGCGTCAGCGCGTATCCGATGGTGGCTTGCGCGAGATGGGAGGCATGAGAACGGACGGAGTTGTCTTCGATGAGCGGGCGCGGTCCGAGGTACCGATAGCGGAGCGATCCGCTGAATCGGCCCAGATCCTCGGCGGAGATACCGGTCGAGACCACGCCCTCCACGGCCCCGGGGATTCGCGCGCCGGCAGGATTGCTGTCGGTGAAGCGGGCCTTCGAATCGGCGAGGTCGGCGTCGAGCACGAAGTGATCGCTCAGGCGATAGTAGTTCGACCATTCGAAGCCCGAGCGGCGGCTCGGCCGGCCGGCTTCGGTCGTGCCGGCGTCGCCGGAGAACACCAGCTCGGAGGCGATGTCCAGTCCCCACAGTGCCAGAGTGCTCTGCAGGCGCGGGATGGCGGTCGAGCGGATGCCGATCTCCGCTCCTTCCGTCCGTACGAGTGCTTGCACGGGATCAGCGGGAGTCCCGGTCTTCGGATCGCGCGTCAGCGTCGTGCCCCGGCCGTCGTTGCTGTGAAAGCCGCTGCCGGCGCTCGCATAGAGCTCCGTGTCATGCCACGGGCCGAAGATGAGGTTGAGCTTCGGGCTGACGATCGAAGCGCTCACGGTTCCACCGTTGGCCGGATCGCCGGCGTGGACGTCGAAGGAGTAGTCGTCGGCGCGCAGCCCCGCCACGCTGCGGACCCTATCCGTCCACTGGATCGTGCTCTGGACAAAGAGGCCCGCGCTGGTCTGCCGGACCGCGTCGGATCGGGTCGTTTCGAGGCGCTCCCGCTGACGGGTGTGGTACAGGCCGATGCTGCCGATGTCGTCATGACGGACGTCGATGCCGGCCAGATTCTCCGATTGACGGCCGAATAGATTCGAGTACCACTGGTGCGTCGTCCGTCCGCCTGCGACGATGCGGCGGTCGGCCTGCTCGAATTGATCGCCGTTGACCGGGTCGTCGAGGAAGTAGGTGAAATTCGAGAAGAGATCGAGGCCGTAGCCGATGACGTAGGCATTCGCCTTCGTCAGCGTGTTTTCTCCGCTGGCCTGCCAATCGCCGGCCAGGGAGTACCGGTGGGAGGTTCCCCCGTCGGAGGGGTCGATGGCACCGAACCGGGAGATCAGGCCGTCCGCGAACGCGCGGTCCGGAATCTGATCGGTGGCGTTCCATTTGCCGTCGTATGCGGCCAGCGTGATGGAGTAGGCGGTCTTGTCGCTCCCGCTCGTGAAGCGCGCAAGGCCGTTGAATTTGTGGTAATCGTCGGGCCGTTTCCACGGCCCGTTGTTGCTCGACAACTCAAGTCCTCCGAGAAGCACCCCGCCCGCAAATGCGGTCGATCCCGCCGCGAGCATGCGCTGATAGCCGAAGGTCCCGCCGGTCAGCGACACAATCGGCTTCTCGAGGAAGTTCGTGTAGTTGATGTTCGCGGCGCCGGCGGTCGAGAAGTCTCCCTCGTCGGCGTAATACGGGCCCTTTTTGAACTGCACGCCGCTGATGAGCTCCGGGATGAGGAAATTGTTGTCGGAGTAGCCCTGGCCGTGGGCGTGGGTCGGCATATTGACCGGCGCTCCGGCTACCGTCGTGGCGAAGTCCGTGCCGTGGTCGAGGTTGAATCCGCGAAGGTAGTATTGATTCGCTTTTCCCTCGCCGCTGTGCTGGCTGATGACCACGCCGGGAATGGTCTCCAGCACGTCGCCTGGGCGCTGCTCGGCCCGCTCTTCGATCTGTTTTGAGGTAATGACGCCCACGCTGGCCGCGTCGGCGACGCCGATCATGCCGTTGATCGGAGTATCGAGGTCGGCCAGATTGCGAAACGTCTGCTTTCCCGTCACCACGATCGAGGCGCTCGTTTCCAAAGGCAGCGCGACGTCGACCGTGGCCGGCTCATCCTCAGCCGGAGCAACTGTGCGTCGCACGCCGGCGAAGTTGATCCGCCTGTACGAGAGCTGGTGTGGGCCGGGCGGTACGCGCGCCAGGTAGTGGCCGTTCTGATCGGTTACGACGAGCAGCGCCGGCTGCCCCGCCGCCGCCACTTCGACGCTGACCCCGGCGATCGGCTGCCCGCTCATGTCGCGCACCGTTCCCTGAATGACCGCCGCGAACGCGGAAACGGTCGCGAACGGAAGGATGAAGACGAGAACACGATGAGGCGTGTGCACCGGTCAGGATACGAAGCTCACGTGTTTGCAGATTCATAATTAAAAGAGCGATCCGCGGGTCATCTGCGCACATCTGCGTCATCTGCGGATAGGCTTCACCCGCAATGGACTGGGACTACGCCATCATCGGCTCCGGCTTCGGCGGGAGCGTCTCCGGCTTGCGGCTGGCGGAGAAGGGCTACCGCGTGGTGATGCTGGAGAAGGGGCGGCGCTTCGGCGCCGAGGATTTCCCCAGGTCGAACTGGAACCTGCGCCGGTGGTTATGGATGCCGGCTGCCGGCTTCCGCGGCATCTTCAAGATGACCTTCCTGCGCCACGTCACGGTGCTCTCCGGCGTTGGGGTCGGCGGCGGCTCGCTCGTCTACGCCAATACGTTGCCCACTCCGAAGGACGAGTTCTTTACTTTGCCGTCGTGGGGTCACCTGGCCGACTGGGAGAAGGAGCTGGCGCCGCACTACGCCACCGCGCTGCGGATGCTGGGGGCAGTGCAGTATCCGCTGGATACCTACTCGGATCAGGTGCTGCGCGACATCGCCAGAGACATCGGTCGGCCGGACGAGATCGTGCCGGCGCGCGTGGCCGTCTACTTCGGCGAGCCCGGCAAGACGGTGCCGGACCCGTACCTCGGCGGCGAAGGTCCTGACCGCACCGGCTGCATCCAATGCGGTGCCTGCATGACCGGTTGCCGGCACAACGCCAAGAACACGCTCGACAAGAACTACCTCTGGCTGGCCGAGAAGCGCGGCCTGCGCATCGAGGCGGATACCGAGGTGACCTGGGTGCGGGAGCTTGCCGGAGGCGGATACCGGATCGACGCCACCGGCACCGGCTGGTTAGGCAAGCGCCGGCGCTCGCTCACCGCGCGCAACGTGATCTTCGCGGGCGGCGTGCTGGGCACGGTGCCGCTGCTGCTCAAGCTTAAAGACAGCGCGGACGGATTGCCTCGGCTGTCCGACCGCGTGGGCGGCTTCGTCCGCACGAACTCCGAGTCGCTCATCGGCGTGACCACGCGGACTGACCGCGACTTGAGCGAAGGCATCGCCATCACCAGCGTGCTGCACACCGACGAGCACTCCCACCTGGAACCGGTCCGATACGGAAAGGGCTCCGGCTTCTTCCGGTTGCTGATGTCGCCGCACGTGCCTGGGGAGAGCGCGCCGGTACGCCTGATCCGCGTTCTGGCGGCCATGCTGCGGCACCCTATCCACTTCCTGCGCGCCTATTTCGTCGACGATTGGGCCAAGCGGACGATGATCCTGCTCTACATGCGCACGCTCGAGGGCCACCTCCGGCTGCGACTGGGCGCGCTCGGGTTGACGACCGCGCTTGCCGAGGGACCAGCGCCGAGCGCGGCCATCCCCGAGGCGACCGAGCTGGCGCGAAGGGTGGAGCAGAAGATCGACGGCTTTGCCGGCAGCCTCCTCAGCGAGACAATCCTCGGCACGCCGACCACCGCGCACATCCTCGGCGGCGCCTGCATGGGTTCGACCACGGAGGAAGGCGTGATCGACGACCATCACCGCGTCTTCGGCTATGACGGTATGTATGTCATCGACGGCGCGGCGATGTCCGCCAACCCGGGTGTGAACCCGTCGCTGACCATCACGGCGCTGGCGGAGCGGGCTATGTCGTTCATCCCTGTGGCCAACCAAAATCCATCCGCGGATTACGCAGATGGATGCAGATAAGATCGTCTTGAATCTGCGCTGCATCTGCGTCATCTGCGGATAGGGTTGGACGGCTGCCTTCGAGTCATCGCAGGCGGATCAGAACGGCGAGAAGTAGATTGATGGCGAAGAGCACGTGAAAACAGATGTGCATGAGGTTCGGCCGAGGGTTGTCGCCCCGCGGGGGAAGGACGTGGCGCGTACCCGCGTACATCCGGCCGTAGGCGCGCTTCTGTTCCTCACTCGTGCCGCGGAGGTAGGGGATGTACCACATGGCAATCGCTGAAGCGACCGTCACACCGCAATAGAGTATCCAGTAGTCCGGCACGAGGCTCGGCGCGGGCCGGTTCCAGTAGATGATCGCCAGCGCCGCGGCCACGCCGGGAAAGATGGCGTTGATCATCGACGCCAGCAGCAGCTTGCGACGCCCGACCACGGCCTGAACTTGCGAGCCGGTCGTCCACCCTGGGATATCGATCCAGTCGTGGGTAGTTACGGCGATGAACTGCAGCACGATGAGCCAGGAGAAGATCGGAACCACGCGAACAGTTTGCACCAAGCGAACGCCGTCACGTACCCTCAGAAACGCGAAGATGTGTTTTTCGCCCCCGTACCGATCGAACGCACTTCGATCGGCTGGGAGTATTCGCTCGTGGACCAGTCGGTGAACGGGGCGCCACTGACCGTCGCGCGGAGCACATCGGGATGCCCCATCATCGTCATCGTAAACGTCTTGCCGCGGAACATGGCGGGAGGTATGTCGGCATCCTCCGGCCAGAGTCCCACGCTGCTGCCGAAGACGGCGAGCGTCCGCCCGCGTCCGGATCCGGAGCGTCGAACGTGCCGGTTATCGTCGTGGTGTTCGTGGCTGCGTCGTACGTCGCAAGCTCAATAAAATAACCATGGACGCGCGCTGATGGAACAATCTCAGGCGCGATCGACGCGCAGGCTAGGAGTAGACTGAGTCGTAGTCCCGTCCGGCTTCGATCCCATTCATCAACCAAAGAACGAGACCATTTGACCTCGGTGTGAGGAAGAGGTTTGAGGGAGACCTGAGCGTTTCCTGAGGACTCTGCCCGTCTGCCGAGCGACCGCGAAACGGAGAAGCAACCATGAAACCGCAAACTACTCTGGCGATTCTGCTGCTTCTCATGGCCGGTACGACTCTGGCCCAATCGGTAACTGTAGGTGCATTGACCAGCCATGACGGCCTAAGCGTCCCCGCTGAACCGGCCACCTTCGTCGACCTGTCTCATCCGGCCACCAGCGACGGAACGCTGGTGTCTGTGACGTTCCGGTGGTTGGGAACAAGAACGGGCTGCTCGAACAACGTGAAGGTCAAGATTGTCCGGCCGTCGAACGGGTTCCAGTTCACAGTGATTGCCGAACGGGGACCCTTCACGCCGTCAGGCACGATCTCGACCTTTCCACTCTTACCCAATATTCCGGTCCAGGCCGGTGATCTGCTTGCCCTGACGCAACTGCAGCAAGCGAACTGCAATGGCCTGTCCCTCGGCTTCGGCGACCCAAACAACCTCGTCGCGGAGTGGGCTACCGACCTCCAGACCGGTACCGCCACGGTGCCGACGCTGAAACGAGGCTGGGTTCTGAACGCGCGAGCCACCAGTAACCCGTCGTTGCTCGTGGGCGTGCTCGCGGCTGTCGGCTCCGCGCAGGGTAACTTCGGCGCGTCGTTCAAAACAGAAGTGCAGATCATGAATGTCGACAGCACGTCATTGACCGGCAAGCTGGTATTCCATCCGGCCGGCCGCAGCGGTGTCGATTCCGACCCCTCGCTGAACTACAGCCTCAGCGGCGTAGGCAAGGTTCAGTATGGCGATGTCGTTGCCGAGATGGGGCTGACAGGTCTCGGCAGCATGGACGTTGTTTCCACCAGTGGCATCACTCCCATCGTGACCACGCGCGTTTACAACGACCAGGGGGCGGCCGGCACAAACGGTTTTATCGAGCCGATGCTGGACCCAGGCGAAGCCCTGGTGGCCTTCGAGCAGGCATCGTTTCAACTCCCTTCCGATCCAGCCACTTTTCGAACGAATATCGGCGTGCGTACGCTGTCCGCCGGCGCCATGATCAACGTCTACGTCGTCGACAACAACACAAGCATCGCCTCCATCGCTGTCAACAAGACCTATCAGCCGAACTACTTTGAGCAGGTCCCGGCTGCGGCGTTCACCAACATTGCTACATTGCCCGCGAACGGTTCGATCAACATCGAAGTCCTGGCCGGCTCCGTGATCATCTACGCCTCGACGACGGACAACCGTACGAACGACAGCGCCATCGCATTCGCGAAGCAGCGGTAGGGGATCCCCGCCTCTCAGTGCCGTGATGGAAACCTGGCAATTCCTGAAGACTTTGCCGGTTTGATAGGCTTCGCAAATGCGCATTCCATCTTTGGCCGTCTTCGCTCTCGTACTTGCCACCTTCACGATCTCCGCCCAGACGACGCCGGCCGGCTCCGTCGAGGCACGCCTGGCCGCGCAGAACGCGCTCTTCGAAGAGTCGTGGCAAACGGAGCTCAAGCTCTCTCCCACACGGGCCACCGCCGTGGGCGACTATCGCTACAACGATCAGCTTGGCGACGCCTCGCTGGCCGCGATCGAGCACCGGCACGAGATCAACGCGGCGTTTCTCGCGCGCATCAAGGCCATCTCGCCCGATGGCTTCAGCGAGGAGGAGCGGACCTCGCACGACCTCTTCCTGCGCAACCTGCAGGAGGGAATGGATGACTACGATCTGAAAGACTACGAGATGCCGGTCAACGCCCAGGGAGGCATTCACACGGGGCTGGCGGACCTGCCGAACGCGGTGCCGCTCGATTCGGTCAAGCATTACGAGGACTACATCACCCGGCTGCACCAGGTCCCGAAGGTGCTGCTGCAGACCGAGGACGTCATGCGCGCCGGGGTCAAGGACCACCTGGTCATCGTCAAGTTCCTGGCGGAGAAGATTCCGACGCAGTGCAACGGCATCATCGCCGCGGACCCGTTTCTGATCCCGATCAGGAAGATGCCGGCCAGCTTTTCGGACGCCGACAAGAAGCGTCTGACGGATGCCATCACCGAGGCCGTCAACACCGAGGTACTGCCGGCGTACAAGCAGTTCGCGGCCTTCATCACCTCGGACTACGTTCCCAACGGACGGGCCACGCTTTCGGTCGAGAGCCTGGCCGACGGCAAGCGCCGGTATCAGGCGGCCATTCGGCGGCTGACCACGACCAACCTCTCACCGGCTGAGATTCATCGCATCGGGCTGGCCGAGTACGACCGCATCGTCGGCGAGATGACCGCCCTGGCCAAGGCCAACGGCTACGCCGATCTGGCCAGTTTCCGTGAGCACGTCGAAGCAGACGCCAAGTACAAGCCGGCCTCCGCGCAGGCGATCGTGGACGACTTCGACCGCTACATCAAGCAGATGCGGCCGAAGCTTCCGCAGCTCTTCACCGTCATCCCCTCGGCGCCCGTGACTGTCGAACCGATCCCCGATTTCCAAAAGGCCGCGGCCACGCACTACCAGACCGGCACGCCGGACGGAAAGCGCCCCGGCCGCGTGTCGGTGGCCGTCTCCGACTTCGCCAGCCGCACGCTGATCAACGACGAGGCCGTGGCCTATCACGAGGGCATTCCGGGACATCACATGCAGCTCTCCATTCAGCAGACCCTCAAGGGGCTGCCCGAGTTCCGCAAGCACGGCGGCAACTCCGCGTACACCGAAGGGTGGGCGCTCTATGCCGAGGAGCTCGGGAAAGAGGTCGGCTTCTACCAGGATCCAGGCTCGGACTACGGCCGTCTGCGCTCGGAGCTTTTCCGTGCGGTGCGTCTGGTGGTCGATACCGGCATCCACGACATGGGATGGAGCCGCGACCAGGTGGTGGAGTTCATGCGCAAGTCGCACGCGGTGGACGAGCCCACCATCCAGTCGGAGACGGACCGCTACATCTCCTGGCCGGCGCAGGCTTGCAGCTACAAGCTGGGCCAGCTCAAGATCCGCGAGCTGCGCGCCCGGGCCATGAAGCAGCTCGGGCCTCGCTTTGACATCCGCACGTTTAACGATGAAGTGCTCGCCGGCGGGAGTCTGCCGCTGGATCTTCTCGATGCGAGGATCACGCGGTGGATCGGCGGGCAGATGGCGGGTAAGAAGTAGCGGGCACGGCCGGCAGCGTTGGTTGCCCAAGGCTCGGTCACCATCTTCGTCAGATCTCTCTACCGTGCAGGCTCCTACTAGAGGTGGTGAAGCAGCTCGATGTGGTGGAGAAGAATGAGGTAATGCGGCGGGCCGCTGTCGGCGACGACGATCATCGACTCGGCAGAATCCCAAGCTGGCGATGCGCCGATAGATCCGCTTCAAGATCTACCGCCGTGTACCGGAGCGGCACCTTATGCTCCTTGAGCAAGGCATGAACCTGGAAGCGGGTCTCGAACCCCAGCAAGCGGCGAGTCTGGCTTTCGGTCAGCGCTCCCGTGCGATAGGCCTCAACGGCAATGGCTTCCAGGGAACGCCGCGGTACGTTGTCCCACTGCCCCTTGAGCACAGCCGAAATGTCCTCGGGCAGGTTGATCGTGACTTGCATGGCCTCGGCCATTTTACGCCCTCCGGAAGCGCATGCGCCGTAGGTATAGAATTGCGCCATGCGCAAGCTGATTTACGTCGCCCTGCTGGCCGTGGTGAGCTTTGGTTGCGAGCCGCAAATCAAGTCCTTCACCGTGCAGCCGTCTTCGACGTCCTGTGGCGGGAGCGTGACCCTCAACTGGAGGATCTCCGTCGGCGTCGGCGAGATGTCGGCCGACCAGCCGGTGATCCCGTCGCTCAATCCGCCCCAGCCGGTGAACAACCAGGGATCGAGGGTGGAGCAGGTCAGCAAGACCACCACCTTCAAGCTGTCGCTGCCTTACGGCGGAGAGCAGACGGTGACGGTGATTGTGAATCAGCCATGCACCTGCGGCAATGACGTGCTCACCTTCACCGGCACCTGCTTCTCGGCGAATCAGGGGCCGACATACAACACCCAGACGGCGCCCTTCAACCTCGTAGCCGGCAATCTGCAGAACCTTCTGAGCGACGCCGATTTCCCGATCACTGTTTCTCATGCAGGCGCATCCATTCCTGTGGGCGCCGGCGGTGGGGTGATCGGCCCGGTGCCCGTGGTCCCCGCCGTGGGCGACTACACGATCAGCGTACCGGGAGCGGTGGGGCAGAAGGTTTGCGCCGACGCCACCGGCCCGTTAGGCGGAGGACAGGCGCCCGCGCCGGTGGTACACCTGACGGTGGTGCCGCAGTGCCCGCCGTGAGGCAGGGTAGTCGTTCGTACAGGTAATCGCACCTGAGGCGCAAGTATGACTTCGTGCATTTTCCGCCGATCATTTCTCGTCGCGGTGGTTGCCGTCATCGCGCTGCCGTTGTCTGCAGACAGGCTCATCGATTTTGGGTTTCTTCCGTCGCAGTCCGCATGGTCGATTTTCGCCATCGACCCCGTCAGCGGTTCGTTCACACCTATCGTCACTGGCGTGACTGCAGGAAGTATCTACGGGGGCGGACAAGCGTTGGATCCGGTCCGTCAGCGCTTCTTTTTCTTGAGGCAGGACACATCAGAGCTCTTCACTGTCAATTTGCTGAATCAGCAAGTCGATCGAGTGCCCGTTCCATCCTGCTGTTCGTTTTTGCAATACGACGTAGGCACCGGTCGTCTGCTTGGGTTCGGCTTTCTTCCGTCGCAATCCATATGGTCGATCTTCGCCATCGATCCTGCCAGCGGTTCGTTCACACCCATCGTCACTGGCGTAACAGCAGGGAGTATCTATGGGGGCGGGCAAGCGTTGGATCCGGTCGGCCAGCGCTTCTTTTTCTTGAGGCAGGACACGTCAGAGCTCTTCACCGTCAACCTGCAGAACCAGCAAGTCACTCGCGTGCCTGTTCCATCCTGCTGTGCTTTCTTGCAATATGACGTCGTCGGCGCTCGGCTGCTCGGATTCGGCTTTCTGCCGTCGCAATCTACATGGTCGATCTTTGCCATCGATCCCGCCAGCGGTTCGTTCACACCCATCGTGACGGGCGTGACGGCAGGGAGTATCTACGAGGGCGGACAAGCGTTCGACTCTGTCGGTCAGCGCTTCTTTTTCGTGAGGCAGGACACATCAGAGCTTTTCACTGTCAACCTACAGAACCAGCAAATCACTCGTGTGAATACTGCTTCGTGCTGTGGGTTCTTGTCATTCCAGATCGCGGGCGCGGCAGCAGCGGCGCCGCTCGGCGATACTCGAAGTTACATTGTTTTGGCGATCGTCCTCATCGCAATTGCGCTTCTTGCTCTCCACCAAGGCCGATGAACACTGCTCCGTTGCCGCTGTTTGTGCAGGTAAGGTAGTCGCTCGATGTTTGCCTCGTTCTAGATGCCGAGGCCATGCCGCCTATCGCATCCGCCGGCCAACGATGAACTTCACGATGGCCCGATCGGAGGACTGGGTGAGATCGAATCCGATGCCGGCGTTGAACTCCCAGTCGGGCGAGAAGTTCAGATCGATCGACGGAAAGATCTGATGGGACTGCGCGGCGCGCGGATCGAAGTGCGAAAGAGGACCGAGGCTTCCGTAGTACTCGATGCCTGCGGCCACCTTCGGCGTGACGTCGAACTTCACGTTCAACGCGGGGGCGAGCTCGAATCCTCGTGCCGCGTTCTCGCCGTGGAACGATTTCTCGAGAGCGGGATTGAGAGCCAGGTACCACCGGCCGAGGGTCTTGTCGAAGATGGGACGAAGCTCCCACGACCACGTGTCACCGGCAAAGCGCGGACGAACGTAGCCGAACTCCGTCGACAGACTGACACCCACGGGCCAGTGCCACTCCTCCGGGACACGGACCCGCGGCCGGATGTGGCTACCGACGTAGCTCCACTGCTGACCCGCACCGGCGGTGGTGAAGACGTAGAACCCGGTCTCGAACCAGTCGTTGAAGCCGTGCGTCAACTCCAGCGTCTCGCGCACGGCGTGATTCTCTCCTCGGGCGGTGACGTTGCTATGCAACTCCACCATGGTCATCCCCGGCGCCACGGTCTCTGATCCGTAGACTTGGATCTCGTAGTTGTCCTGCCCCCGCGCCACGCCGGCAAATAGAAGGAGCGCGGCAACGCGCAGCCATCTCATGCACGGAGGTTATCGCATCAACCGGCTGCCGGAGTATGGACTGGAGCTCACTGCAACGAGAGCAGCACGAGGATCTCCCCCTCGCCGCCGGCGAGCGGCTCGAGGGCCTTACCGATCAGCGTGCCCGGGCGGTGCATCTTGATTCCATTGAGGTCGACCGGCTCTGACTTCATCGCCATTCCGGGTTTGTCGCTCGTCACCAGCAGGTCCCCGATTTTGATCGGACCCTTCGATGCGTCGACCTTGACCCGCACGCGGCCGGACGTCGCCACCTGTACCTTCGACGACGAGGCTACGCCCAGAGAAATCCCCGGTTTTGCCGAGATCACACCGGCCGCGCTCGTGTCATAGGCCATGCTCGACGGCCGGACCTCGTTGACCCGCACCGGGTCGAGCACCACGACCGTTCCCGGCTCGATTTTCGTCGAGGCCTCGACCCACTCCGCGACATCCTGGTACTTGGCGTTGATGTTGCCGCTGACGTTGATGTCGCCGGCCACGTCGAGCCTCGAGCCCGGCGTTTTCGTCCCGATGCCGACGTTGCCCGCCGGTGTCACGCGCATCCATTCGGTGAACGTGCGCGGCTGCCCCGCCGTCGTGGCGGGGGCAGTCTGGACGATGAAGCCGTTCGCCCCGAAAAGCTGTCTAACAGCGGGGTAGATGTTGGTGGCATTGCCGGCTGAATCGGTGTGACTGGCGAAGTACGGCCCGATCGTGCCATTGCCGCCGAAGGCGACAACCTCACCATCGTTACCCCACTCCGAGACGGCCGTTTTGCTCGTCGCCGTGGTGGTAAAAAGGTGCAGGCCGCTGGTGGGGTTCGTTGTGCCGATGCCGACGTTGCCGCATGTCTCGGTGATGACGGACGCCTGGTTGTTGGAAAACGCGCACTGCGCGTTCGCGTACGAGGCGCCAAACAGGGCGAGCGCCAGAATTGCTGTCACAAAAGCTACGGTTTTTCGCATGGGACTCGTGCTCCTTAACGACCCCTGTTCTGGTGGGGATCAACTGCCTGATATGCGTCCTGGATTCGCGGTGCCGAATTCGTGACGCGAGTATAGACGATTAACGTGCCTGTCCCAATTCAGCGCCGCCACCGCGATCATCATGGGTCCAGGACGTTCTCCAGCACTGCCGTCAAAACTTCTCAAGCTACTCTCTCGGGAAGAGCAATCATAGCCAAAGTGAGAATCAGAATCTCGCGGGTCAAATTCTCCCGATCGCCCGAGGGGGGATGACTTTGCTCCTTCTACATCCGTAACTTGTTGAGAAATTGGCACTTGCTCCAGCGTCGATCGACCGAGAAAGTGCCAGCGCTCCCGGCACGCCGAATTCGATCCGGCTCCGACGTACACCCGCGCCGCGGCGAGCCCGCTATCCGGCGATGATGTTGTGTACTTCGATGAATTCGGGCGTTCCGGGATCGACGCCGAGCTCGGCGAGGATCGGCATCAGCGTCTGCCCGAAGCGCTCGAAGTTCTCGTGACCGTCCCAGATATCGGAGACACGCAACTGATCGGAAGGTCCGAAGCAGACGTGATAGAGCCTGCCCTTCGGCGAACCGGCGCCTGCCGCGTTCAGACGCTTGATCACCTCGTCATACTTTGCGGCCGTCATCGGTGTTGTTGGGATGAAACGAACGACAAACGACATGTGCTGATCCTCCCTCTGTTCAGTAGTACGTGCTGAGTACGGTGGGTAAATGGATTCGGATTGCCTTGCCGGCTGGATCCGCGCGAGCTCTACCCTTCGATTCCTCGCTTCTTCCGGGTTGTGACGCACGATCGTAGCGGAATGCGGCGACGATCGCGGAAGAGTGCCTTCGATTGTCGAGAGGTGATTCCTCCATCCGAGTCGTTAGAATCGCCCCATGCATCCGAGCAGCCCGCAGGCGAAAGAGATGGCCGACGAGTCGATGGTGAGGAATCTCGCCGCGCAGGCCGAGGCCATCTGGCCGCAGGAGGAAGCGATCTTCGAACGCCACCCGCCCGGCGAAGGAGCTGTGCTTGACGTGGGATGCGGCACTGGCGAGATCACGGCGCGGCTGGCGGAGAAGTTCCCGCATGCCTCCTTCGTCGGGATCGATCTCGAGGAATCGCATCTGGCGCGGGCGCGGGACCGCTGCGCGGCGTTCGGATCACGCGTCCGCTTCGAGACTGGTGACGCTCTGGCCCTTCCGTTCGGCGATGCCGTCTTCGACCTGGTGGTCTGCAGGCACCTGCTGCAGGCCGTGCCCGATGCCGCGCGCGTGCTCGGCGAGATCCGGCGCGTTCTGCGGCCCGGCGGCCGCGTGCACCTGATCGCCGAAGACTACGGGATGCTCCTCTGCCATCCGACGGAGCTCGACTCCGACGGCTTCTGGCAGCGCCTTCCTCCGCGCTATGCCGCGGCCGTCGGTTGCGATCTTCACGTCGGCCGGAAGACGTTCACGATGCTTTACGACCTCGGCATGGCCGGCATCGCCGCCGACTACGTGGTCGTCGACACGCTGCGCGTCGCCCGGGATACTTTCGCCCGTATCTGGGAAGCGTGGCGGGACGGATATACCGACTCCCTGGTCGAGCACAGCGGAGTCTCACGCGAGGAGATCGAGCAGCGCTGGCGCGAGATGATCGACTGCGCCCGCGACCCTCGGGGCTACGCGCTGTGGCAGATACCGGTCTGGACTGCGACGAAGCCGGCCTGAGCCGGCACAACGGCGGCGCTCGTTGCTATTGCTCGGCCAACTGCTTTACAACCAGTAACTTACACGCACGTCGATCTGGTATGGCCTTCGCACTAACCACTGGCAAGGAGGTTCACCATGACGTTCCTTAAGAATCGTAAGCTTCTTGCAGGCGTGCTCACCGCGGCCCTCCTCCTGCCAGCCACGACCGCACTCGGAAATGACTGGTCGAAGCCGAAGAGCCGCATGAAGGGCACCGCGATCGGCACGGCAGTCGGCGCGGTCGTCGGCGGACCGCCGGGAGCCGTCGTCGGCGCCGCGGTTGGTAACGGCGTGCAGTATCTGAGGCACAAGTACACGGTAGAGCGCCGTCATCATCGGCGCTACTAAGCGGTAACGCGTGCGCGAGGGGCGAGAGATCGCCCCTCGCGATTCAACGCCTTGTCGGCGTCCTAGGGATGAGTCACCGGCGCCGCGTCGAGGCGCTCGCGGACGGATCGCGCAACTGAGGGGTTGAGACTGAACAGATCCAATCTCGCGTGCGGGTGCGAGCAAGCCATGTAACCTGATTCCGGTCTTGCGCGGTACGCGACGACCTCGTATCTTTCATGCCGCCGGCGGCGCGTTCCACGGCAGCCGGTGTTCCGGACCGGGTTTCGGCGTCAGGTTTCTGGGATAATCCTTCCATCGGTCCGGAGGCATCTTGAAAACAACCCTGGTTCTCGCGCTATTGGTCTGCGCACTCGCCGTTTCCGCGGCGGCGGAAGTCCCCCCCAACATCGCTACGCTGGCGGCGGCCTACGCGAATCCGACGCTCGGTCCTGCCGCCAAAGTCGAGAACATCCCCATCGTCATCTCGAACATTTCGATCGAGCTGACCTCCGGCACCGCGGCGCCAGTCCTGGCCGGCGGAGAGACCATCGGTCTCTTCTTCAGCGGGAAGGGAACGTACGTTTATCGCTCGACCGATCGGATCGAGACCTCGCTGATCGAATTCGAGGGAAAGAAGCTGGGACGGCGAGTGGAGGGGAGCAGTGTCAAAGGAACCTTCGAGCGCCTTTATCTCCTCGCCGGCGGCGTCGCGTTGCCAAAGATTCCCGAGGGGGTTCATGCCGAAGCACTCGATCAGGCGTTCAAGGCGCACCTCGAGCATTGGAGCCACGCGCTACGGACGCCGTCGTCGCATCTTCTTCTCAGGCAGAAGATCGATGCGCCCTCTTCTTCGGTAGCCGTCGCGGAGCTGGCCGGTCACGACGAAGACGAATACATCCTTGACTCGATCGAGGGCCGCGACGAAGGTCTGTGGGCGATGCTGACCCGTCCGGCGGGGAGCGATGTGGCGCCGGCACTTCGCGAGGCGCTCCTGCCCGGTCAAATCGCCGGACAGCCGGTCGGACGCGCGCGCGGGTCGTTCGTGCAGCCGCTCTTCCTCCTGACGGCGCTCGATTACACGCTGATCGCGGGCGATAACGACAGCGCCAGGCTGACCGTGACCGAATCGATCGTGCCGCGCGGCGCGCCGCAGAGCGCCTTCCGCTTCAACCTCCTCTCCGGCATGTTCGACGACAAGTCGAGCGCGAACTTTCGCAGGCTGCAGGTGGATGCCGTTACGGATGGATCGGGCAACAAGCTCCCCTACCACTTCGAGCACGGCAGCATCCTGGTCGGCCTCCCCGCGAAGATGCCTGCCAGCGCTCCCTTCACGATCCGTTTCGAGATCTCAGGCAACATCCTCTATCGCATCGGCAATGGCAACGCCTGGCAGCTCGGGACGGATGCATGGTTCCCCCAGCCGGAGATGAACGGCCAGTTCTATACGGTGCACTCCGTGGTGAAGGTCAGGAAACCCTGGCTGCCGTTCACTCCGGGAGACACGGTAGCGCGCACCGAGCAGGGAGACTTCAACGTCGTCGAGAGCACCATTGGGAAGCCGGTGCAGTTCGCCGTGGCCCACGCCGGGAAGTACACGATGTCCGAGCAGAAGCGCGACGACGTGACCATCCGCATTGCCACGTACAACGGCGCCAATGAGGCGGCCGCGAAACAGCTCGCGGATCTCACCTCACAGATCATCAAGTTCTACGAGCCGTGGCTCGGCCCTTTCCCATTCAAGGAATTCAACATCATCGAGATGAACGACCTCGGCTGGGGACAGGCGCCTCCGGGGACGATGTTCATGACCAGGGAGGCCTTCAGTCCCATGCTTGGCGAGGAGAACCGCGCCTACTCGAAGGGGGTGAACGAGCGCTTCGCACACGAGATCGCGCACCAGTACTGGGGGATCATGGTGAAGATGGCAACCGCCGAGGAGCAATGGCTCACCGAGGCGTTCGCCGAATACTGCGCCGGCCAGGTTGTGAAACAGATGAAGGAGGAGGCAGGCTACAAAGACCTCATCAACACATGGCGCGCCGACGCACGGGACGCCGGTTCGTTTGCGCCGATTCCGCTGGCGAACCGCATCTCGATTCCCTGGACTTCGCTCACCGAGGTCAATCGGACAGGCCTCATTTATGACAAGGGAGCGCTCCTGCTGGAAGCGCTCCACAGGCAGGCCGGCGACGAGAAGTTCCTGAATGTGATGCGCACCATTCAGGGGCGTTACGCATGGCGCTTTCTGACCACGAATCAGGTCGAGGAAGTCTTCGCGCACTTCGATCCAGGAACCGACTATCACGCGTTCTTCCAGCGGTACTACTGGGGAACGGAAACGCCGGCGCTCAAATAGCGGGAAATGGTAGAGTCCGCCTTCGAGAAAGGGAGGATTAACCATTGAAATTACGTAACTTATTGCTCGCACTCACGTTTGCCGCAGCAGCAACCTTCGCCTTCGCAGGGGTCAGCCGTGCCGACCACGATGGCGAAGAGATGAACGTTCACAACGCCACCGGACACGAGGTGGTGGTGTTCCTGTTCCAGGACGCCAAGGTCCACCTCAACGAGAAGGGCGGAGTCCAGTTCGCGCACCTGCACGATGGTGAAAGCGCGGTGGCCCATGTTCCCCACTGCACCTTCTCGATTCTCCTCGTCGACGCGCACGACGTCTGGCACGCCGAGTTTCACGACTGCCATTCGACCGATCTGGTGTTCCACGCGGATACCGGTCACGCCTCACGGTAACGTACCTACCAATGTTTCTCGGGAGGGTCACCCTTGATTGGGTGACCTATCCTCCTTGATACCCGGATCAACGTCCCGCTCGCGTTTTCAGGTTTGATTCGTTCGGTCGCCACGACCCACCGCCGGGCGGTAAGACCGAGGTTGATACCCCATTTGCCCACGGTAGACTGCTGCGTGATGACGGTCGTGTCGGGAAACAGAACCAGCGAGACAGAACCCGAGGAGCCGGGAGGCAACGACGGGCAGCGCTGGCTGGCCGGCGTACCGGTCATTGGCCATCGACGACTGAACGAAGAAGAGCTGGGGGAACTGGCCGCCTTCCAGCGCGAGATCGTGATGGCTGTGGTCAAGACTTACGGCCGCTTTCTGGCGCTCGTGGCATGGGTCGTCGCGACCCAGTGGTGGATCACGATCGGACCCGTCTTCCGATGGACGCCGATCCTGTTTCTTCTGCTCTTCATCGCCCGAGGCGGTGGGATTCGCGCGGCGGCAATGGTGCACTGGCTCCGGGACACGCGCGCCGACGCGCGCAACCCGGTGGTTCTGATCGGTCTCGGGCCGTTAGCCGAGTCCTTCATCGCGGTCATGACGATTGGCGGGCCTGAGCGGTTGACGGTCTTCCGCGACCAGGAAGCACTGACCGTGGAGGTGCTGCAGCGGTCCGGAATGCTCTGGACGTACAACGGCCGGCGCACGGTTCAGCCGATGTTCGTGGCACGCTCGCGCACCTCGGCGGCGCCACAACACGCGCAGATGGCGGCGAACTTCGTCAAACCGGTCGAAGGCGCCGAGGGCGTCTTCACCCATCAGCGCCCCCTCGACGAACATGAGCGGGAAGAACTTCGATCGTACCTGACCGGCATTCCACCGCTGCGACTGACCATCGCGCTGTTCATGCTGCTATTCGGTGCCGGGTTGATCTCGGTCGCCTTGCGTCCGCTCGACTTCATCATCATGACCGGCGGAACCGGCCTCCTACTGATCGGGATAACGCGGCTGTTCGCTCTGGCCTCGCGCATGCGCCTGAATCGCCTGCTTGGCAAAGACGAACGGGCCGGCATAGCCGTCATCGTCCGGGAGGAAAAAGGTGGCCAGCTCGGCACGCCGGTTGAGATTCTCCCGTGTTCGCACCGGGTCTGGACGAAGGATGGCGCCCCCGCGCTCTGGCGAAAGATCAGCGGAGGAAGGTGAGGAGAGGCGCGACGACCGACCTGCGTTTCACCAACGGCGATGTATACTGTGATGTATGAGAGGTTGCGGTCAATCATGATTCGGAAACAGGTCTATATCGAACCGCGTCATGAGCGCATGCTGAAGCGCAGGGCCAGACAACGCGGCGTGACAGAGGCCGAGATCATTCGTGAGGCCCTGGACGGCGTCGAGACCGTCCCGGTTGTCCGCAAACGGGAGGTCGATGAGGCAGCCGCCCGCCAGGCTCTTGCGTTCATGCATGCCCTCGGTGCTTCACTTCCTAGAGCTCCCCGAGGACGCACGTGGACGAGGGAGTCCCTCTACGAAGATCGGATCAGTCGATGGACGAAGTCCTGATCGACACGAACATTCTCGTTTACGCGCACCAGCCATCGGAGGCCGTAAAGTACGAACGAGCGCTGCGCACCATCGACACTCTCATGGCGAGTGGACTTGGACGTCTAAGCGCACAAATCCTCGGCGAGTTTCTGAGCGCGACGACCCGCGGCCGGCGGCCTATCCTCACAATCCAGGATTCTCTTCGTCAGGCCACACTTCTCAGCGATGCCCTTCCTGTATTTGATCAAACTCGCCTGATTGTTCTGGAGGCCGGCCGAGGGGTTCACGAACACCAACTCAGCTATTTCGACGCACAGATCTGGGCCACCGCGCGCCTCAACCAGGTGCCTACGATCTTTACCGAAGACTTTACAAATGGGCGTCGCGTGGAAGGGGTGCAGTTCCTGAACCCGCTACTACCCGCGTTCGACCTTACACGATGGTCGTGATCGAACGTTGTCGCTCTCGCTCCGAGCCGCATTGCGCGTGCAGTGGCGCGGGCTGTCCGTGCGTCAGCCGACACCGCGCGAGCTGATTCTCAAAGCTCACGAGCTGACTTTCACTGCTCCCGCGATTGCCTGGACAGCTAACAAGCTGACTTTCACTGCACACGAGCAGTCATTCACTGCTCGCGCGCTGACTTCCACTGCTTGCACGCTGACTTCCACTGCTTGCACGCTGACTTCCACTGCTCGCGACCCGGCTTCCACTGCCCGCGAGCAGACCGTCACTGCTTACGATCTGACATCCACGGCTCACGAGCACACGGTCCACTGCTCACGAGCAGTCGTTCACTGCTCGTGAGCTGATTCCCATTGGTTTACCGGCCGCCTCAGTGCGCCTGCGTCTGCTCAAGGAAGTTCTCCCAATCCTTCTGCAGCTTGGCGTGCGACTTCTGCTCGAGGTAGACCATGTGTCCCGACCAGTAGCGCTCGTAGCTGATGTTGGCGCGGTACGACGCGGGCAGCATCAGCTCGTGCATGGTGTATTCGGCCTGGTAGTACGGCGTGGCCAGATCGTAGTAGCCCTCCATCACCAGGATCTTCAGGAACTGATTGCCGACGACGGCCGAGCGCAAGGGAGTGATCTCCTCCTGGAAGCCCTGCGGACCGCCGGGGGCGGCGGTTGCACCGGAGGCGCGCCACATGAACATCCCCGATTGCTGCGCCGAGGTGTAGTAGGGCGTGTCCGTCTTGTAATTCAGCTCCGTGCGCATGTAGTTGTTGAAGGCCATGGTGAACGGCCCGGTGGTCTCGGTCGACGCTGGATCGCTGCCGCCACCACCGCCGCCGCCGCGCCCGCCCGGGAAGCCCGGCTCGGGAAGCTTGTAGCGGCCATCGAGCCGGCCGACGCGCAGGTGCTGATCGAGCAGCAGGTAGTGATCGAACGTGCCGACGTCGATGCGCAGGTTGAACTCGTCGATCACTTCCTTCGAGAGGCCGGTGTATTGCGAGAGCTTGTCGACGACGGCCTGGCGCTCCTGCGGGGTCATGGAATCGCCTCGGGAGAGCGCGGTGGAGTAGTCGCTGATCGCCCAGTGCTCCGCCTGCTGCAGCGGCGGACAGGGAGCGTTCGGGTTTCCCTGGCAGGCGTCGATCGCCTTCTGAAGCTCGGGTGAGAGCTTGTGATGGTAATAGGCGATGGCCATGTACGTCGGAACGTTCCACGGATAGGCCGTATCGTTCGTGGCGGAAGCGGACAGAGTCTGGAAGTTGAGGGCCATCGAGAGCAGGCCGATGCCGTTGAAGATGATGCCGCGGCCGGCGAGATAGCCCGCCACGCCCGCCGAGCGCGTCGTTCCGTAGCTCTCGCCGAACAGGTAGAGCGGCGAGCTCCATCTCTCGTTCCGCGAGATGTACATGCGAATGAACTCGCCGAAGGCCTCGATGTCGCCTTCCGGGTTCTCGTACTTGCGGGCAGCCGCGGCGTCGGCAGGCCGGCTCCAACCCGTTCCGATGGCGTCGATCATGACGATGTCGGTTTTGTCAAGCGGCGTGTACTGGTTGTCATGGAGGCGGAACGGCGGCTGCGGCATCCAGCCCTCGGGGTGCATGACCACCGTGCGCGGACCGAGCGCTCCGATGTGCAGCCAGAGGGACGCCGATCCGGGTCCGCCGTTGTACGAAAAGGTCAAGGGCCGTTTGCCCGCCTCGCTGCCGTCGACCGTGTAGGCGACGTAGAACATCAGCGCTTCCGTGACGCCTTCACCGTTCTTGATCGGCATCCGGCCGGCGGTGGCGGTGTACCGAAGGGGGTGCCCATGTACGGTGATCTCGTGATGGGTCACGCTCGGCGAGATCTCCTTCATGTCGAAGTGGAACGTGGTGTTGGTCGCTCCGCCTTGCCCGCCCTGCTGTGCCGGCTCCGGACGCTCACGCTCCGAATCCGCACGCGCCGGTTGCTGGCGCTCGGGCTCCGTCGGACGCTGGCGCGGCGCGGCCTCTGGCTCGGCCGCTGCCGCAGTTGCAGGAGCCGCCTGATCCGACGACGGTTTTGCCGTCTTATGTTGGGAAGTGCGCGGCTGTTCCGTCGGCGGCTGAGCAGTCGACTGCTGGGCGAGCGCGGGGAGTGCAAGGGCGCAAATGAGAAGCGAAGCAAGAAGAACGGACGATTTCATCATCACCTCATATCGCTCGAAACAAGCGGAGCGAGATGGTAATGACTTCGACGCTTCATCGCCAGAGATTCGTTGGCCCTTTTGCGCGGGGAGCAGCTAGCGCTGTCATCCTGAACTACTAACCAATAGATTCTTCTCCTGGCGCGAAGACTTCTCCCGCCGCCGGGAAGCCGTCCGTAGGCAACCTATGGAGGACGGTTGCGCGCGGAGGCGCGTCACACAATTCAGCCCCGCGCTCGGCGCAGCGCGAGCGAGGGTATCGGTGGTCGTGAAAGTGCGGCCGAGGAGGCGGCA
>Ga0307470_10000086_pt1 | contig 64742 bp, 94 predicted proteins | sample atmos_gasesAM3C__FD_204565 | JGI IMG/M metagenome (GOLD analysis project Ga0307470, IMG submission 204565) | Hardwood forest soil microbial communities from Morgan-Monroe State Forest, Indiana, United States - atmos_gasesAM3C_05 | ecosystem: Environmental > Terrestrial > Soil > Temperate forest... | reverse complement strand
GGATCGGAATCCCTGTTGGGAGAATGCTCGCGGCATTCGTCCAAACGGGGAGAGGTTACTTCTTGTGCTTTTTGCCGCGATTGGCAACGCGCTCGGTGGACTTGAACATTTCGGTGTGCCTCCTTTGTAAAATAAAAACGGCCCGGACTGCGAATCCCACGGGTCAAGGTGAGACTTGCGATCCGGGCCATTTGGTGTTCCCCGGTGAGGGGGAATCATCTGGAACCCTGTCGGGAACGAGAATACGCTACAGTGCTATTGGTATGTCAAGCTAATTATTCATCAAATGTTACTTTTTGTTCCTCGCGGAATCGGAGGGTCGCCGCGCCGCCGCAGGAGATGTCGATCATAAGTGTGCCAGTGGTGTGCTCACGGCGTAAATGCGCGAGGGCGGCGAGGATGGAATCATCGCCATCATCGAGGGAAAAGTGTCGATCGCGGACGACTCGCGTTTCTTCGCGTGTTAGAGTCGGCGTCATTTACTCGTAGCCACCGTAGTTCTGGCCCCGTTATCCTTCGACTGAATGGACGGTGGCGCGTTGAAAGATGGCGGACGGCCTTCCGGTGCTCCGCCTCCGGGCTTCGGTGCTCCGGGCGGGGGCTGTGCGCCGGGGGGAGGCGCGAGACCGAGGGCCTGCTGCAACGCCGCCCCTTCCGCTGCGAGTTCCAGTTGCATTTTTTGTTCGTTCTTCCAGCGTTCGATGCAGTTGTTCCCGTCGATTGCGCCGAAGTTGGGCACGTTGCACGCCTCAGCGATTGTTTGAGAATCGATCATCAGGCCGATTTTGCGCAACTGGATGAGCATTAATTTCGATTGAATCTGCGTGATCTCATGGAGTGAGTTCGGCAGGATGAAGAATCGCAGGTTGTCGCAGAATGTGCGCGCGCGTTTGATGCGATCAGCGGAGGATGGACTCTTGGGGTCTTCTCCCGGCAGGTGCGATGGGACTAGGGAGGACGGATCGTAATCGAATACAGATTGTGCCACCCCGTCCGCGCCGACAATCTGCATGGTGCGGGCGGTCGTGTAATATTGGCAGATGAGATATTTTACCATCACGCCGAGGTCGCGCATCGGGGGCTCCATGCTGCGAGACAAATCCTCGATGATTGGGCCGTTGGCTTCCATTATTTTTTCCAGTTCATCCATCGAGCCGACCGCGCGCATCTTTGCGAGGGCCATCACATCGCTGATGCCCATCTGGTTATCGAGGGTGCCCTCTAGTTTCTCGACCATGCCCATTGACTCAGGCGTGACTTTCAATGTCTCAGCATCCACTGTGGGCGAGAATGGCTGACCTTCAATTGCCGACCCATCATATCCGATGCGGTCATTTGGCTTGTAGGGGTCGAACCGCCGCGCTTCACTCATGTTGGTTGCGTTTGTGTCGAATGCGAGGGATGGGGAGAGTTGCGCGCCGATTTTATCCATGTTGCCACGCAATATCTTGTTGATGGCGTATTGGATTTCGTGGCCATCATGCACGAGGGAGAATCCCAGCGGCTCCCATGGCCAGCTGTCCATGGTGAAGGAAACGGCTGGGACCATGCCGTGCCAGTCGAAACTGGGACCGTCGTAGGTGATCACCTGATCTGAACTGATGATCAGTCGGCGATATGGGTACAGCCGCGCGTCAGTCTCATTCGCCTTGCGATGCAGCATCGTGCCGGATTTCGGGTCCGTGCCCACGGGGATGTCTTGGCCGTAGGAGGGGACGGTGTAGGACCAGGAGGAGCCGGGTTCGCCCATCACGATCGGCGCGCCGGTTTTATTGATGGTGAGGTCGATGACATAGGTGTAGCGGATGGGGACCAATAGATCTGTCATCGCTTCCGTGCTGGAGCCACGCTGGGGCTTGCCGAATATCCGCTGAAGGAGATTGCCGGAGGAGGCTTTTCTCACGCCGTCGTTCGCGTACCAATATCGTGATGTGCTGGGATTTAATCTCGATTGGTACAGAGGGAACATTGCATGGGCCATGTACACTGGCATTTCTTCGAGGATGGTGACGGTGTAGGCTTGCTGCCAGTCACCACTTGCGGGGAGCTGGAAGGGAAGCACACAAGGTGCGCCATAGGTAAATAACTTGATATCCCCCCGGCCAGTTCCACCCATCTCGCGTCGATATACAGGTCGAACCCACCCGCGTCCTGTAGCAGCAGCATATTGTAACGCCTCCTTTATCGACACATCCGCGAACTGTTCCAGATACCACGCGCGGGTGACTTTGTTCATCATCTCGGCTTGGTCGGCATAGGACTTGTTGTCGGAATGATATCCCCACATGGGCCGGAGCTTCGCCATCGCGCCGACGACCTCGCGGACGTTGCGCTTCAGGCGATTGGTGGAAACTTTCGAGCGGTATTCAGCGGCGGCGGGGAATGCGGGGTCTTGGCCTGCGAGGATGTCGAGGGCGCGGTTCCAGTCTTTGTAGCCGCGCTGGGACTTCAGCCACGCCATGCCCTCTTCTGTGGCCTCGTTCACCCATCCGAGGCGTTTGCCCTCCGCAACAGCAGCAGGGGGCACCTGCCAGTTTTTGTATACGTTGTTGTCATCGGCCATTAGTAAGCCACCCTGCGGAATTCAAGACGCTCCCGCTTATGTAAAAACAGTTCCCTATTTTCCTCATACGGATATGGCCCGCGTCCCCACACAAAATCCCAGCCGCGTTTCAGAACCAAAGTGTTCCAGTCTAGTGCCCAGTTATAGATTGAAAATCCCACCCATGGGATGACTATGGTCACTCGGCGATCACTCAGGTAAAGATACCAAGGTCCAGGGCGGGTGAGATGAATGCCAGAGTCAAATATCACATGCTCGGTTGGATAGGAGGATGCCATCAGAAGTTAATCCGATCTAGTGACACACGTTCGTCATTCGTGTTCCGATTCTTCGGCGTGTCGTTTTCGCGCGCGTGGAGATACATTTCCCGTTCCATGAAGCGTTGGCGGTGCTTGCCGCGCTTTTCTTCCCGCAATTTTAAATATCCTTCGATGAAATCCCGGTCATACGGAGTCGTCGCGCTGGACATCATTTTCTGGCGGAGTTTGTCGGTCATTTCCGCATAGCGCCGTCCCAGCACGGCCTCGTCGTGAAGCATCTCCTGTTCACAGTCGCGGCGTTCCTGCGCGCAGAGGGTGAATTGTAACTTGTCGATTTCTCCCAACGTCCTCGCATATTCACGGGAGTATCCTGCGGGCGTGGGGAAATCAGAGTACGGGGCCAGCATGAGGTATCCGGGCGGGTGGTTCGGATCCCGGTGGTTGCAGAAGTATAGGACAGCTTCAAGGGAGCCAAGGAATCCGTTCATCAGTAACTATGTCTCCTCAAACTACTGCTATCACCGTATACCACATCTTGGAGGGTAAGTGTTCGGGTATCTCGCAGGTCGGCGGAACTGATGCGCTGGCCGGTGTACTCCCCGATGTCCACGGGGGGCAGGGTTTCGAGTTCCACGTTGCGATTTTTCGACCGTTCCGCGAGGACATCCATGTCATGGGGACAGAAGCAGGCCATGGCTGCGGCGAAGATGCGGTCGTCGTGGCCGGACTCAGAGTGCTCTAGGCGCTCCTTCCCCGCTGCGGTGGTGTGGATTTCGAACTCTTTCATCTCCTCGATCAGCCAGGGGGAATTTATCTCAGCCCAGCCGTTCTGCGCGGATTGGACGAAGCTGCCAGTGAGGATGGGCCGGGACCAGCCCCAGGTGAACCAGCCGAGCTTGCCACCTTTGCCACGGCGGCGGCGCGCGATATCGGAGGGTTTGCCGTCGTATCGGGTCATTTTGTGGAAGCAGCGGACGGGGTATCCCATACGGATCATTTGCAGCTGGCAGGTGTCCCCGACCGCCGCGACTTGTTCGATGGAGCAGTAGGGGAGGGGCCATTTGGTGGATTCAGCGGACATGTATTTCCCGTAGAAGGCTCCGATCGCCGCGCCGAATGCATAAGCCTCAGTGTGCGAGACGAAGGAGGAGGAGAATTCTGCCGCTTGGAAGTCAGGTTGCTGCCTCGCGCCAAGGCCCCACACGCTGATCACCGTGCTGTCCGCCCCTTTCCCCTCGCTCGTGTCAATCCCCATGGAATATCGGATTCCCGGCTGCGGGGGATGGAACACGATCAGCTTACCAATCGCGTCATCCGCCACGTGCTCGCGGAGGGGAGGGTCGAAGCGCAGGGGGATTAATTCCCAGCGGTAGGTTTCCCCTTTCTGGGAGGACATTTTGATGGGGATGCGGTCTTGGGAGTAGTCGATATCTTCAGGTGGCGGTTCATGTGAATCCTCAATCGACTGTCCGGATAGGCCATAGCACTGATACTGTTTGGTCCGCTTGTCCTCGATTAATTTGATTGTGCGATGTCCGAAAACGGATTCCACGGAATGCTGGAGGGCTTCTTCGTCATCCCCGGCCATTTCCTGAAGAAATGAGGATTCATTCCCTTTTTCCTTCGCCTCGTCATGGTTAACCTCCCAGAAGAATTGCTGCTCGCGGGGCATGTGCCATTGCGGACCGTGGGGGATTCCGCGACGGTCCTGTTCCGCGATGAGGTGCTTATTTAATAGTGGGGTGGAGTGTACATAAAGTTCCGCCTTCGCCACATGCGTGCGGGTGTCTTGGTTCGGTCGCCAGTCGCGGAGGATGTCTTGGCGGAGGGAGAGCCATGCGGGCTTCGGGTAGATGTCCACGCCGCAGAACCACGGGAGGAACATGGGGTACATGCGGGAGAGGGGCCAATGTTCTTTGGAGTAGTACCAGGTTTCCGCCCACCAGCCTTTGTTGGATCGGCCCGTGGACTCCAATATTCCCAGCACGTTTGTGGATGCGTGAACGGCTTTCCACAATCCCTCGTCAATCAGCATCACGGAGGCGTCGCCATACAATGCGACTTCACTGAGGTGGTAAATGGTCGGCGTCGATCCGGTGGCGATACCGAACTTCTGGCTCCCGTGCTGGAAACTCACGCCGCTGGCCATGTGACCGAATAGCATCTTCCCTCTGTCTGACTCGACGCGGGAGGTGTGCTGCGGGCGAATCCACACGGGGAGCATGTCGTAGCACAGGAGGAGCATTTTCGACATTTCACCTGTTTTCGTCTGGTCCGCGCTGCCGATTACGCTGGATACGCCGTAGCTGAATATCGTGCGATGGGCGATCAGGAGTTCGGTGAAGATGGATATCCCTAATTGTCTAGCCTTCAGCGCCATGATCTCGATAGCGGCCCCGCGTTCTTCAAGGTCGCATACGATGTCGAAGTAAATCCGCTGCGGCACGCGGAATTTGAATCGCTGGATCACGCCTTCCTCGGATCGGAGGAATGCGTATCGCGTGAGGAAGTAAGCCGCGTCGCACAGCACCAATAGTTGTTCATTCAGCATCCACGCGCGCTCGAAGTCGTTCAAATCGCGGGTGGCGATGGGCTGGCCCATTTCGCCGAGGAGGTATTTCCCCGACTTGGCCATGCGGAGTTCGAATTCCTCGACCTCGGCTACCGTGTGATATTCAAGGGAGATGCCGAATTCTTTTTCGGCCATCGCGATGCGTTCCAGCACCTTGGATTCCGCGTACACTATTCCTCATCCTCATCTGAATCGACCTCTACCATGACGGGAATCGATTCTGGCCTTGGAAGGGAATCGATTATGTTAGTGGTAGAAGCGGGGCCGAGCGCCCTCGCGTCATTAAATCGATCGATCAGCCGTTTGATCGTCGCTTCAGGCGGGGGAGCCGGAAGCGCCGCCGCCTGCGCTGTGCTGGCCGCGTTCGCGCTTGCGTTCACGGTGATTTGACTTCCCTTTGGAGTAGGCAGGAATCCCACGGCTTTGTGCAAGGTGGTGCGGTCCTCAATCCCTTCATCCGTCAGGGCCATTTCCACGGTCTTCTCCACCACAGCGGGGTGATTCGCCGCCGCGATGGCTGCACTGGCTTGCCGCGACACGGATGCGATGGCTTTCACAATCGTCTCAAGGATGTCAGTCGGATTCACCCCCACCGCGAGGCAATATCCCTCGATGGGCAGGATTTCACGTTGATTCTTCGGGAGGGAGTAGTACAGGGCGACAATGCGCCGCGCGGATTCCCCAGGGGAACATTTCAGATAATAGTAGGGGGAGATGGGCAGCTTGCGTTTCTTTAGTTTCCGGCCAATCATGGCCAGTTGGGAGGAGATCGGGGGGAGGGTGTGGATAGTGTTCGGGTCAATCGCGAGGGCGTCGCACGCGAGTTTCAGCCTCCGCGTGCTGTCGGGTGTGCGGGTCACAATTCCTCCAACTCAATGCCCGCCGCAGCAGCTTCCTGTTCCTTCGCCCATCGTTTGTTCGCTTCTTCAATATCCAATACTCCAAATTCCGTCTGGCGGGGCTTCTTTTTGAGTGTCTCCCGGTCATATCTTGCGGATTCAATAGTGGCGAGTTCCGCTTGGGATATTGCAATCCGCTCCAGCGCGATGGTCAGCCGGCGGAGGAGTGCGAGGGCGCGGAGCCATGTGAATAGTTTCACTTCTTCCCCTTTTTCTGCTTCCGCTTTCGTTTCTTCCGCATGTAGGCCAGTGGATCAGGGCCGTATGCGGGGTCCAGCTCAATCCGCTTCCCGTTGATGTCGAACGCCTGATGGCCCATTCGTATCAGATGCTGCATCAGGCGAGTGAAATAGGTGTCGGGATTCTGGTCCTCCGGCCCTTCGAATGGCATCAGGAGGTGCCCGTCACTAATCCAGCCAGCGTTAATTCTACATATCGGCGCGCTGCCTCAAAAGAATCAAAGGGCTCCCACCAGTCGAAGGGGACTCCAAAATAATGTGGAGGGAGGATGACTCCCCATCCCAATCCTCGATACTTTCTGATGCGCAATTTACAATCGGTCATGTGGTTGGCTCCGTGGGCTTCCATGCGGATTTGACATCCTTCGTGACATCACTCACTGTGACATCACCCTCCCCGAGGTCGGGTTGCGGGGGATATTTGATAAATTCCGTCTGCGTGGTGCCGTCCTGACCCTTTACACTCACGGGGACGGGGAGAGCATGACGCAGGCGTTCCGCGTTCGGCGAGCTGATATTGCGATGAACATTGGTTCCGCTGGCGACGGCTTCAGGGGATGGGTCCGCAAGCGGCGGCGCGGGCTTAGATGTCACTGTCACCTTTGATTCCGGCATCATGGGATTGTCCATGTGGAGGCGCAGCGTCAGGTCGTAGCTGATTCTCCCGTAGGCCATGTAATGAGACAGTAATCCCTCCCCTTCCAGCAATCTCTCAAGGTCCAATCGCAGGATTTCCTTGATTTCCGTTGCGCTGAGCGGCTTCTGCGAGATCACTTCATTTGCGGTGGGGCTCATGCGGCGCTCCTTGCCGATTGGGCTGGCGGGGTATTTATCCAATAATTAAACTCATCCACACATTTATTGCATAGATCCTTTGCAGTGGTTGTGCCGCCAATGTGAAGTTCCTTCCATCCCGTAGGAATCGCGTCATCTGCTGGAGCTGGTTCGGACTTACCACATCGGTCACAAGTTGCGGTGGTGCTTAACATATTTTTTACCTTCCCCTTTTTTCCTGTTCATCCTACACCGTCTCCGTTCGATTGCAAGGCACAGAGATCGGTCGAATTCCGCGCCGAGTTGAAATGGGGAATCCAGATCCCCCTTGAGGATCGCCGACCACGCGATATTCCCGTTCAGCAGGGTATCCATGCGCCGGCGGAAGGAGTCGAAATAAATCGCAAATTGATCCGCTGGGTCATCCGCTTCCCGCTTGGACCGTAGCATCGCTTCCGGCTTCCAGCGATCGTTCCAGCGGGCCAGTATTGTCGCGCGCTTACTCGGCTGTCTCGCGATTCCCATGCTGTGTGCGTAGCCTGTTCCATTCAATCCCGTTTCGTGAACGCCCATTGCGCAAATCCTCCTGCAAGAGTGGCGAGGGAGCCAAGGACAATATCCAGGCCGAATGATGATTGCTGTTCCACGTGGCCGAGACCGATAGCCAGTGCCAGTAATGCGATGATGCCGAGAATACCAAATCCGAACCACATGCGGGGGTCTTTCATTCCGGTTTGGTCGTCGGCCATGCGGACTCCTCGGCTTTCTGTAGTTCTTCCCGTTCGGCATCGGATTGCGGAAGGCCCACTTGTTCAGGAGGCACATCCGCGTCCGGATACATTTCCTTCGCCTCTTCCGCAGGCATGACTTCTGTTATCTCGGCGGAAGGAGTATCCTCAGTTAATTCAGGCTCAGGTGTCACGTGTGATGTCACGATTTCAGGTTGCGGCTCACTCTGCTCCCTCAGCGCATCACTCAGACTCCCCGTCCAGCGCGGAAAACTTGGCTCAGGCGCAGGCGGCGGGGGGATGAACGGCTCTAGCAGAGGGTCCAGAGGGTCGAGCGTGCTGAGCACCCTCTCAAATTTGCTGAGGGATGGCGTGGTGGAAACTTTTGCGTCGGCCAGATCCTGATAGGTGGTGCGCACTCTTAACTTTGCCACCGGGGGATTCTTCCGCGACTGCCGGCGATTCTTCCAGTACGGACGCGGCGGGTCTCCTGGCTTGCGGGAATTCCCTGTCGGCGGCTTCATCCAACTCGTGGATTGGCACTGGGGGCACCGCGCGGGGGTCTTGAACGGATCGTTCTGATACCAATCATATCCACACCGCAGACAGGTACGTTTATCCAACTGCCCCCGTATGTCCTCCCCGCCAGTCAGCACCAGCCATTCCTTGCGAAGCAATGCCATTTCCGCGCGTATCTGCTTCATTCTCGCGCGTTTATCCATGATCGCGGTGATGGGGATGGATTCGAGGTCGTAGTCTTTGGTGGACACGGGGACACTTTACCACCTGTTGTCCGCCCTGTCAACTGTCATCATGGTGGGATGTGTTAGAATCGCACGGAAATACCTGATAATAATCCCTTTACAAGTTAAATTGGGCATGGTATATCTGCTCCCACTGTGACCCCGCCTGAAATAAAAAATAATAAAAATAGCCATAGGGCCGTGTGGGACATGTCGCCGCCGCCCCGGCCCCTCAGACCGGACAACTCAGCCGACCCGCGCCACATGACCGGCGTCGATATGATCAGCATCCGCGTGGCGGCCAGGATCAGCATCATTCTGTCGCGTCACAGTTCCCCAGTGTCGCGTGTGGTTCCCAAATCCCCGCGTCGCGCATCCACAGCATCGTGACAATCCAACTTGTGTGGGACATCGCACCGGCGAGACTGGCCAAGTGACGACTAATCGTCAGTGACGAAATATCGTCACTAGTCTAATGCTGACGCCGAACACGGTTCTCTCACATATTCGCATTTCCACATGTGTGTCCGTTTTTACACACTCTCGCATCTCCCTGATCGGTCAGTGTGGCGATTAGACACGTTTTGTAACGTTTCTACCTAAATAGTGTCTCCTTTTAACCACACAAGCAATTTGAAGGCCATATCCGATACATTTATTTTTTATGTTTACCACGATTTCTCTTGACAGTGTTGTGCGATTGTGAGAATATGATCGTGTTGGAAGGCAATCAGGCAAACGGAGGGCACGATGCCAACACAGACTTGTAACACATGCACAAGGGAAGCACACACGCCGTTTCATGTTGTGGACGCGCAGGGTAAGACGATCATGGGATGCGTGGATGCGTGCCATGCGGATCATCTGGTACCTGCGACAGCGTATTCGCGTTGGTTCAATCGGCCTGAAGCGAAACGAATTCGCGCTGCGGATCGTAAGAGAAGAATGGCGCGATGACCCGCGAATGGCTCCACTATTACATCCAAATGGCCGGATTCGCGTTTGCGTGGTATAGCTTCGCAATGGTGGCGGGGACGATCATCAAAGAGTCAGTTAGCACCACGTTGGAGCAATCCAATGTGATCACTTTAATCGGAGGGAAATGACATGGAAAAGGTACACGTAATGATTGAGGTGAGCGGCGGCGTGGTATCGAACGTTGAAGCGGCGGATTTTGTGGACGTGCAGATTGTGGACTGGGATGAACTGTTTGAAGGCGATGCGGTCAAAGCGCTTAATAACTTGCCGGATTGGACGAAAGTGTACATCAAGGAACATTATCCCGAGGAATGGAACAAAATCACCGCGAATATGTGGTGAGGGGTGATCGCGAAGTTGGATCAGGCCAGGGTTATCACACTTTTAAACGGAGGGAATTGAAATGGTGAGCACAAAGGAAAAGATGGAGTTTGTATACATGATGTCCAAGCATTCCAGTTTGCCGCTAAATCCAATCTATCAGCTCATGCGGTGGGCTGTGACGTATCAGCGGATCATGGAGCATCATTGCAATGGAACGTGCCCACAGGTGCATTACACAGTGAATAATGATTATGTGGGATGCCCCAAAGCAGACCGTCTGGAAAAGCGCATTTCGGATGAATTGTCCACATATGAGTGCAAGGCGATTTTTCAGGGTGACCCGCGCGGATGCTGCGTTAAGGTGGTTGTACCGGATGGCGCGACGAATGATATGGGACAGGAAGGGATTTGCGTACCAGCGTGAGCAATCGGGACAGTTGGATGGAGTGAAATCAATTTTGCGGAGGGAAGAAACATGATCGACATTGTGAATTGTAGCCATTGCGGGATTCCCGTGACGTGGGGCAGGTACGCGGATCACATCCAGGTTGAGCATGGGAATTGGGGCAGCATCCTCCCGCCAAGAGTCGTGGAATTGGATGCTGTGCTGGACTGCCAGCAACAAGCGATGGATTTACAAGAAGAGAACGACGATCTGAAAGATGAAAGCGCGAATCTGGAAGAAGAGGTTCACAAGCTGGAAGAGAAATTATCACATTACACGGATTGAAGTGATTGATCTCCCATCCCGCATACCCTCCGGTGCGCGGAATGGCTCGCGGAAGGGATGCGCGGCCCGTCAATCGGTCAAAGTTCGCGCATCCTGACCGCTGATTTAGCGGAGGGAATGAGTACAAATTCAATCGGAGGGATTGAGATGGAACACATTTGCGAAGAACACATTAACTTCAAGCAAGAGGGTTGTGAGGATTGTGAACTGGAATGGAAGGAACAAACGGAGGGAAGGCCGGATTTGTCCCATGATGCGGATTGTACGTATCGAATGGGACACGGCGCACCATGTGATTGTGACAAGGACTATCGCTAGGATGGTGCTGGAACGCGGAGGGAAGGCTCAGGACGGATTAAAATTGAATCGGAGGGATTACACATGTCAGATGAGGTGAAACAGGCGGAAATTGATCAGTACAAGCGATTGGCTGAGAGATATGAGCGGAATGGTCAGCCGGCGATGGCATTGCTACTGAGAAATGTCGTGTTCCTCGCTGAGGGCGGGGATATGAGTGATTTCGCGTGGGCGGAAGTGAATCAGCGGAGGGATGGGCGGACGGATGATGTGGAGGTGAAGCGATGAGCGATACTAGATTTCCTTACCTGCTGGATGACACGCTTCAGGAACAGCCGATAAAATTTATCATCGCAATGAATCGGCCTGAGACTGGGCCTTATGGCAGCTGCGCGAGGGTTATTGCGTCCAATCACCCGAGATTTGTTGCCAACAGCCGATTCGATTATGGATTTCTGGGAATCGCGCTGGATCAGGGTTACACAGTAACATTTGTGGGGAACTATGTGCCACATCTGGCCGCAAAGTGGGAGGGGAGGTGATGATATCCCAACAGGTAAACCGGATCACCATTCGATTTCCCCGCCTGCTGATCACATTCGGCTATGTGGTGGCGATTGCAGGGGTATTGGCGACATTCGGCATCATGTACGCGATTGTGTGGGCGATGTTCGCGGCGTTTCCGAACTTGTGAACACACTTGCAGAATTTTGTGGTTAAAATGACACAATTTTCATCTTGGCGGAGGTAATTCTAGCCATTCCTCGGGCAGAATATCGCCTGCTTTGGTGTTCATGTCCACTACAACGGATACATGAGTGGCAAAAGCGCCGGTTTTTGGGCTTCTGGGAATGCGCCGACCGTTTTTATCATGCACAACTTTATGTTCCTCGCAGAAAATTGGAGCGGACAGACCGTCTGAAAGTGGTGCGGGGTCTTTACTTCCGGGCTGATTTGCATAGACGTAGGTGGGTGTATATGCAAATCGCTTGCGGTCGGCGGAAGAAATCTTATGTACTTGTATCTGAACCATTCGGTCTAGAAACGCTTCAAATCCCGCGCGGTCAAAATCCTTGCGTGGGAGATCCGGCGCGAGAAGGGTGAGAAATTGCGTATGAAAATCAGCCTTGTTGAACACATGATGCTGAAGCGTTACCCCTTCGGGAAGGGCGGATTGGATGGCTTTATGGAGTTCCCCATCTACAGGAGATGCGTGGATTACCTTAACCACGCGATTATACCGTCCGAATTTATCCTCACATGCCCCAACCTTGTCGATAGATACGGGGAGGAATTCATCAATCACCTTGCGAATGGCCCGGACGATTCCTTGATTGTGTTGATGCCCGACGGATTTCACGCGGAAATTCTTCGCCATGAACTTGAAGCTAAGAATGGTGAACGTGGAGCCGATAAGTTCTCCAAAGCTATGATAGGTGTTTTCCTGCTCCTCCGCGAGGTTTTGAGCTTTCCATCCATCCGTGCGCAGCATTACTGTAAAAAGAGGTCTGCGCCAGGAATCTTCCACTGTGCCTGCTTTGTAGAATTCCCAAGAGTTCCGGGCTATTGCGGAGCGTTGTGCCTTGTAGGACAGGCCAAATTCTATTAAACCTTTTTCGTAGCTGTTGGGATCAGGAGGATCGTAGATGCGTTGCGGAATGTCGGGGACGATGATTTCAGGTAAGCGCGCAGGGGTGGACATGGCTCTCCTAACGAAAAGGTGTCAGTGGCATCAGGATAAAGAAGAAGCGGGGGACGGTTGCCTACCACCCCCCGCCAAACCTTTTCCGTCAGGCAATCCACTGCGAGGGCAGCATGGGATAACAATGTACCCTCTGTCAAGCAAAATCGACATGACCCCACAAAATATTTTTCCCTCCCAACACAGTCAAAATAAACAGTATAACTCCAGCGTGGTATCAATCATGCTATCATGGTAAGATTTAACTTGACAGGATTCGCGGGAACGTGTTATTTTGAGAATCGCAACACAAACTTAATCACGGAGGGAAGGAAAATGACGAATGCTGAATACGTGGAATCGCTAAGAAAAGTCGCGGATTGGTTTGAATCGCATCCTGAGGTGAAGCCCCCACATGATGCGGATGAGATTGGATTGTACAACATTCACTCCAGAGCTGAAATGGAAACCGTCGCGCGGGCGTTTGGATCGTGTGAAAAGGAATACACAGACAGCGGATATTTCAAGCTGAAAAAGAAGGTTGGAGATATTGAAATCGTCGCGGTGGCTTCGCGCGAGCAGGTGTGCAATCGGAAGATCGTGGGGAGCAAGTTTATCCCTGAACAGGTGATCCCCGCGCGGACGGTGGATGTGGTGGAATGGGAGTGTTTTGAGACTCCATCCCTGCTGGCCAAAAAGGAACCAATTGACATTGACGCGCCGCTCGCGCAGGCGATTCGGCATGACCAACAAATCGAACGGGGAGCGCAGGTGAATGATAACAATGACATCCCCTTTTAAAATTTTCATCGACCGCTCACGATATGAACAGGCTCAAAGATGTTTGCGAAGTCGATATCTGGAATATCACTTCGGCGGAACTGGGATCACGTCATCGCGGAAGCCGTTGCCATTAGCTGTCGGATCGTCCGTGCATGAAGGATTGGCATATCTTCTCGCCAACGGAGAGGCATGTCTGAAAAACGAGCGATTACGGGAGGAAAATTCCCTCCCATCAAAGGATTGGTTCAGCGTGATTGAGGATTCTGCGGTAGCCGTCGCGCTCGCGGATTTCGCGGAATATCAGAATGCGCTGGACCCGCCGGACGCTGAACGCGCAATTATTGAACCATCACAGTCTGAAATAAACGCGGCGGTAGGGGCGGAAACCGATGCTCCATTGCATGCAATGGATGCGCGGCGGAACGAATTCGACGATTATCTATTCCGTGAGCAATCCGCGCTGGTTGAAGCGATGGTCCGCGCGTACGCGAGGAGACGACTCCGCCCGCTGCTGGAGGAATTCGAGGTGCTGGAGGTGGAACGGGAGGGGAAATGGAAGCTGGGGGAATATACAGTCGAGGGTCAAGGATACGATCCCCTTCTGGGAATTCCTCGGGAGTGGATGGAACTGTGGTTCATGTCCCGCCCCGATGCCCTCCTCCGCCATCGCCAAACTAACCAGTTGTACATTCAATCATATAAGACAGCCGCATCCTGGGACATGCGGAAGGAAAAAGACGCGCAGCATGATATGCAGGGGCTGAGTGAGGGAATTGAGATTGAGAGGAGGCTCGGACAATGGTGGGATGTAATTCAGCACGCAAAGGAGACACATACGCCTGTGAGCATGGGGCGTGAGGCTGATTGTCCCCCAGCGATGCAGAGATATCTGTTCGCGCTCGACGCCCCGCCCCGCATCCACGCGGTACGCATGGAATATCTATTGAAGTCAGAAAGATGGGTGGACAAAGACCTATCAATGAAGTACGGTGTCGAAATGCGCTCGCAGCGTTCACCGCTGATACGTCAATATGTTGCAGTAAGCGTGCCGCAACGTGGTGTTGCTGGATACTCAATCGGCGATGTGAATTGCTCTTGGGATTTTATCCGTGAGGATGGAAGAGAGGGTAGTCTCGCGTGGCAGAATTTTAAGTCGCGGCCTGTGTGGGAGGAACCGGGAGGTATCAAAGCATGGATTGACAAGCTGGACGATGCCGCTCCCGTGATGTCTGGTGAGGATTCCACAATGGGCCTGGAGCCACGACAGTTGGGATATAAATGTGATGCCCAAGTGACCGGATATTTGAAAAACCATCCACTTGATGCTGTTTTCGTTCCGCCCTTGGTTATTTATCGGTCAGACGACGCGCTACGCGATTTGGTGGAACAAATGGAGGCATCCGAGCGTCGAATAGCTGAAGGTGTAGCCGCTGTCAACAGCGCGGAAAACGCAGATGAAGTACGACATTTGTTAAATATAAACTTTCCGCAAACCTTACGTGCTTGCAGTTATCCATCGCAATGTCAATTTGTGCCCATTTGTTTCGGTGGGGAAGCAATTCAGCATGATCCGCTGGGCAGTGGGCAATTTAAAACTCGTCGGCCAAACCATCCACAAGAAGGGGAAAATGCCAACACGCTCAAAGACTCGTGAATATACCAGCTGGTATCACATGGTGCGGAGATGCCATGTGCCAGAGGATTATCAATACGCAGGATGGGGAGGCAGAGGAATTCGAGTGTGCGCAAGGTGGCGGAAATCGTTTGATAATTTCCTAAAGGACATGGGACCGAGGCCCGAGGGAATGTCTCTTGGCCGGATTAACAACAATCGCCACTACGCGCCAAGCAACTGCCGTTGGGAAACTCCAGCGCAGCAGTTGAGAAATCAGAAGGATACCAAATGGATTAGCTATCGAGGGGAACGAATGTGCCAGCAGGATTGGGCGAATCGTCTGGGGATAAATAACATGACGCTGAAAGGAAGATTGGATCGCGGCTGGCCCTTATCAAAAGCATTAACAGAGCCCGCCAAGTATGGTCGGCGTGTGCTGCGAGGGGACTATAAAAGTCGCTGCGAAGACTGGGAAGCCCGGAGAGCCAAAGCAGGGACCAAGTGAAGCCGGCGGATAACTCACTGAAACTCTCCCGCGTGATCCGCGAACACTGTGAACTCGTCATCGCGGCGGAAGAGGGGCATGTGCGGCGGGCGGCGATCGTGCTGGGGATCGCGTGGACGACGTTATACAGATGGATGGCGGAATGGAAGGCGGAAGATCAAGCAATCGAGGATGCGAAGCTGAAACGTAAATCATCCCACTCGGAGGATCACGTGAATGTCGAATGACTGGTACTGCGCAAACTGTGATCATATCGGCACGCTCAATCGCCACCTGCGCTGCGGCCACTGTGGGTCCGATGCGGTGGATCTGGCGGTGCGGCCAATGGCGACGGTGCTGGGAATCGCCAGCGCGTTTCTCACGGAAGCGGAAAGGGATTGGATGCTGATTGAGGAGGCTGGGAAGGGGATGGACGGCAGGGGCGGGCATCGGAGGAGCGAATGAAGACGTTTGGGGAATGGTTCGAGGAAAACGTGCAATACGGTCCCATGTTCCCGGCGATAGCCATTGATATTGCAAGTCGTGCTTGGCACGCCCGAGATGCCGAAATCGAAGAACTGACCACAATTAAGGGCGGAGTCTGCCCGATTTGTCGGGTCGATATGAATAAGGCGGCAGATCGCCTTGCCGAAGTCACCGAACTGAAAGAGAAGATCGAGCGGCTGACGGAGGTTTGTCAGGAGGCTATCAAAGACGCGGAAAAGTGCGTAAATCCTGGCACAAGGCTATTTAATTATGACGAAATTAAGGCCGCACTGGAGGGAAAGGAATGATTCTGACGGATGCAGACTTGATATTAAGGCGCGAACAACGTGAACACGGACACACATCGCATTATGAAGACGATTGTCTTGACACCATCGCATACCTTCAATCCCGCCTCGCACAGGCCGAGGAGCAGACCAAGCTGGAAGTGACGGCGGATTTAGTGGAATCAATCCACGCAGCCGTAGCGCAAGGTTGGTGCGTTCCTCCAAACACGTCGAAGCCAATGGATGTCGATTTGGCTCTCGCAATAGTCAACAACGTGCTTGCCGAACTCCGCCGAGCCACGGCGGGAAAGGAGCCCACCAATGCGCGGTAAGCAAAAGGAGCTCACATGCGAAGACTGCGACGATGAAATTGAGGTCGGAAAACGTCGCATTCGATGTCTGGATTGTGGCAAGAGAGTTTGTTCGTTTTGCTACCACCACTCTCTGCATAGGCGATTCGGCCCACGCCCACGAGGGGAGGGGAGAAAATGAGCGACAGACAGACATGTACGCCTGAACACCCGATGCCAAAGGGCGCTGAGGGAAGATGGGAGCATACGAATGTTGTTGAGGACGGAGACGGCTGTCTTGATGGATGCTGCGCGGATTACAGATGCTTGGATTGCGGTAAAACATGGCGGGAAGAACTTCCACAGTAGGGATTATCGAGGGAATGGGAGAAAACGCAATGGATAGCGCGAAGGAATTTGAGAAGTGGAACAAAGAAAACAAATTGCGAGACAACTGGACCCCAACAATAGGGCATGTCGAATATGAGAGACAGTCTGCCTTCAAAGCTGGTTGGGATGCCCGCGACCGCGAACTATCCGCCCGCCACGCCGAGGAGGTGCTGGCGGCTGTGGCGGCTGCTGTCGAGAATGCGGCGCGTTTTCTTGAGGCGAAAGCCGCAACCGAACACGACAAAGAGGAGAAGCTGTACATACTTAAAAACTATGGCCACGCCTCGATAGCTCGTGAGTTAGAGAAATTATACACGACTCTGGCTAAAGAAATCCGCGCCCTCAAAACTCCCGCCCGCACCGCCGCGCTCGACAAGCTGCTGGAGGAGGCACGGAGGGAGATGCGGGACGAGTGGGCAAATCAATTACAGGATATGGGCTATACAATAGCTGCTGTTGCAATCCGAACTCTCCCACTAATGGCCGACACGCAGGGGAAGGTGGAAGCCGATGGCGGATAAACAGAAAGCACTTTTGGACGCGGTGAAGCAGACGCTAATCCATCTGAATACGACCCTCGATCTCGGCAAGCATCAGGGATGCTTCTGCTACGGATGCAACTTGAGGAAGGCGTATTTCGACATTCAGGTGACGGCATTTTCGTGTGGGGCGGAATCCTATGCGCGACAGCCGGAAGGCCGCACATGCGCTGGTTATCCGCATTGCGATGGAGACTTGCCGGGAGAGGGACACGAGCCGGGATGTCCCGAATATCGGCCAGCCGAGGATTCGCAATGATTTTATGGCCACTTGTTATTTTTTGCTCTATCTGCATATTTTTATCAGGATTTGACGCCGGAATTGCCTACGCGAACAGACGTGACCGAGGAACCGGCAAAGCCGATGCGACGAAGGAGAAGCGATGATCGGCGTAATCATCGCTTTGTTCTTGGGATTTCTGTCCCTGAACATAATGATCATGTTAGCCGCAGTAGATATATGCAGAGCCATACGAGAGGCAGGCCACGATCAACCGAAGGCTACAGGAACCAAGTGATTTGGTCTTTACGTTGCGGGACAGGGGAGAGCTATGAGTAAAAATCTGAAACAGTTAATCGAGGACACAGAAGCGGATTTGGAAATGGCAATACATGTCGTTAAGGTTCGCTCCGAGGAACTGGAAAAGGCTAGGGAAAAGTTGACCCAAGCGCAAGAGACGCGCGAACGCTTACAGAAGCAGCATATCCGGTTGATGCAAGCTGCGGTCGAGGAACAAAGTATTTAGTTGGCGCGTTGCGGGACAGCCGAGCCGTTTACCGGACGTTCGGCTGCTAACTTCGAGAGGAGGATTATCATGTCCAGCATCATATCCACCGGATTATCAAACGAAATCATTGGCGGTCCGTGGGGAGTGAAAGGGGGGCAGCGCTTCCAGGCGGCTCACTCCTCCCCGTTCTGCGCGGAGAGGGCGTATGACATCGACCACGCGCCGGGATATTCAGGAGGGACGGGGGGAAATATCCTCATGCAACTTTTCGCGGAACAGAATGGACTGCCATTCGGCCCGCCACTAGCCACGGGCGTGAAAGTTCCCGATCCGGAGTTCCCCGATCCCGCGAGTGGAAAGGGGAGGTTCCCGCTTATCTGCTTCACGCCGCAAGTCACATTGGTAAAAGGTCAATGGTACTGGATTGTGATATCGGATAACGATCCTTCCCCGACGGTGAATTATTACTCAATGGACTATCTCGCCGGGGATGCAAGTCAGGTTCCCACCGTGCAGATCTGGCAGAACGTGGGGTACTGGCGGAGGATTCCGTATCTCATCCCATCGCCGTTGATATTTTATTATTCGAACGGATTGTGGCAGGGATTGGGATGGATCGCCGCGCCGGGGGGAGTGCTGGAGTGCGGGACGGAGTATGGATTCCCGGCGGCGAGCTGCGTCTGAAAAATAATTAAAATAGTAGTTGACAGGATTTATAACTAGGCGTACTGTTCCAATCTCCAACGTAAGTCAAGTGGGGTGCAAGATAGAGATGCCAATGACAGACACAGTAAAAGAAGAACAAGTTAGCATTCGGATGCGGAGGCGGCAGCTGGAGCGCATTCGTAAGCAAGCGACCGCGCAGGATATGCAGGTGAGTGAGTTTCTGCGGCTGGCCATTATGCGTGAGGTAGAACGGTTGGAGCGAAGGGGAAATGCGTGAGCCAGAATCCTCATATCCCCGTGTTGGCACAGGGTCCACAGGAACCTGAGGAATGGAGAGTTGTGCCGGGACTGGAAGATTTGTACATTGCGAGTAGTCTGGGCCGGATTGCCCGGATGGTAGGACATTCTTCTGCTGCCAGTTATCGCCATGTATGTCTGCCTCGAAAGTTGGCCGTGTTTTCTGGGCACTCCATGGGAGCCTCGCGCAAACACAAAAATAATGTTCGTGTGTATGCTCATCACATCATCGCGCTGACTTTTATTGGCCCTCCTCCAAGTCCTGATAGGATGAGGATTAATCACATAGACGGGAATCGCACTAACAATCGACATACGAACTTGGAGTGGTGCTCACAGCGGCACAATATTCAACAAGCGTGGAAGAATGGCCAGATACTTAAAGATCGAGGGGCCAATCTGAGCTTGGCTGAACGAAGCGAGATTCTTCGCCGTTATCGAAGCGGCGAGACTTACGAAACCATTTCAAATGGGATTGGCCGACACTACTCAACTATTGGATATACCGTTCGAACGGCCAGAAAACGAGGGCTATTGTAATGGCGGCGTCTACGTGTCTTTACGGGTGCACGGGGAGCTTCAAAACTTCCCAAGTCAAGTGGTTTAGTCATTACATCGCGGAAACAACAGGCAAAGCGACCCTGCTGCTGTCCTGTGATGGCGGCGGGTGGGGCGCGTGCGAACCCGAAATCGCGGAAGGCATGATCCTCCCGTATAGATGTGACTCCGCAACCGTCCCAATGCCGATCCTGCAAATGATCAGCAAGGGATACTGGCCGAGGAATCCGATGGCCAGCACACCCGCTGAACTCGACCTGCAACCTGTGAACTGGGATGACGTGGGAGGAATCGCCGTGGAAGGGTGGACCAGCATCTCCGCCGTCATTATGCGGTTTCTGCCCGCATCTGGGATATCCGTGGGTGGGGAGGATCGGAACAAGCTGGGAGGGTTCGCGCAGCAGGTGACAGTCGGCGGCGTGGTGCAGAATTTAAATTTCCGCAGCAACACGCGGGGGGATTATGGATTCGTGCAGAATCATCTATACGGATTAGTGATGAACTTTAACTCGCTGCCTTGTAAAAGGGTGCTGTACACCGCGCTGGAGAGTAAGACGGAAGATGATGCGCGGACGACGGTGTACGGACCATCCATCAGCGGAAAGAAAGCCACCGCTGAATGCGGCGCGTGGGTGGGGGATCTGCTCCACGCACAGGATTACCAGATCATCCGCAATGTGGAAGTGCCGGATCCATCGGACCCGCGCAAAATGGTGCAGACACAAGTGGCGGAAATGAAAGTCCGGGTGTATTTTAAAAAGCATCCCGACCCCGCCACGTTGATCCCCTATCCTGCGAAGCCGAGAGTGACGCCGGAAAAAATGGCCGCGCTTGATGAACGATTCCCTGGGGGGTATTTTGAGCCCACCACGGAAGGGGGATTGGATATCTATCTGAAAACGGTGGATGAACTGTCCGTGGATGCGGGGAAGTCCCCGGCGCTGGCCAAGTGGAGAGAGCGGATGGATCAGAAATTGGGCCGCAACATCGCTGCGGTCGCGACGAAGTAATATCGGGGAGGGATGAGTAACGGCCTTCCCTGAGGCGCCTTTATTGCATAACAAGTAAGCAAATCAAATCAAACTAAGGAGAATCAATCATCATGGCAACAACATTTGGACAACCCGTCACGGATCTGAACGATCCGCAACAGAATATCCAAGTATCAGATGCACCGCAGGAATTGCTGGATCCGAACGATCCCCGGCTGGTCAGCGAGGAGCTGCATGCGAATCCCGATGCGGATGCGTATGCGCAGCCCGCACCTCCACCCGATGGGAAGTATCGCGTGAAGCTGAAGCTGGCCCAGAAGGAAGTGAACGGGCAGAAGGTGGATTATGTCCCGAAGCTGTGGGGAGCCGCGCCGGGACAAGCGGTATTGGTTACTGGCGTGGAAGCCCAGATCATCGACGGAACGGGGAAGTACGACGGGCTGAAGGCGTATGACTATAACGTGAGTACGTTTGTCAGCCGGGATTCTGCGACGAAGGTCACAACAATCGTGAACAAGCTGCGCAGGCCCGACGGGTCATCGTGGATCACCCCGCATCAGCGACTCGCCCCCAAGGGATGGATGGATCTGCTGGTGCAGGCGCTGGCCGGCGAACCTGAACTGGGAATCGAAACTGCATGGGAGTATTCCTGCCAAGCCTGCGGGGAGGAAGCGAAGGCAGCCGGGAAGAAATATCCCCGCAGCGTAACGGGGATGCATCATTTTCCCCCGGAGCAGGATCAGTCCAAACGGAAGCTGGGGCAACTGTACAGTCCTGAGATGAAGTGTGCGGTGAATCCCGCGCATGGATTCGGGCGAGCCCGCATCACGATTGCACGATTCCTGTCGCTGGATGAACTGAAGAAGTAACGATTCGGTCGCGGCGTAGGGGAATTGGCAGACCCGCCCCATTTAGGTGGGGATAGGCTAGCCGGATTTAATCGGTGGTCACTACAGGTTCGAATCCTGTCGCCGCAACCAACGATACGGCCCTCCCATCGAGTCCTTCATGCTGGGCATAGCGAGGGGATTTATCCGAATCTCCGAAGGGGACCACAGGAGGGCCGAAACACTCAGGGGACTGGTAGCTCAACTGGCAGAGCATCGCTCTCTTAAAGCGCAGGTTGTGCGTTCGACTCGCACCCGGTCCACTAAATTGAAAAGGAGAAATATCATGGCAGCGAGACAGTTATCACTCGGAAGGGTAATTGATTGGGCACGAAATGCGGATGTGGAAGAGGTGGATTATGTATTCCACCGAATGTCCGACATTTTAAAACGAAGACTCACACTGCTGGCCCAGGCGGATCAGCACAATCAAACAAAGATGGTGAAGCGCGCAGCGAAGAAGAATCGGGATCGGAAGGATGAGGTGCAGCCCCCCGCCGCCGCAGCATCCGGACCGGCAGGGAATATCCTAAGTGAGGAATTTGTGAATAAGGCGATGATCGCATCGTGAACGACTCCCTCCATCCCGAATTGGAGGCGGCGGAGGGGGCGCTGATCGAGGCCCCCGCACCCGAGCGTCCAGTCCCATGCGCGAGACTGATTGGCTGCGCAGGTTCAGGGAAAACGTACCAGCTGATGCAACGATCGGCGGCGGATATCGGATGGGGGCTGCTCACCAGCACGACAGGCGTCAGCGCGGTGAATCTCGGCGCGATCACCGTACACAGCACATTGAAATTCAGCGACACGTTCAGCCTCCGCGATGCGTTCCTCACTGGGAGATTATCCCGCACCCTGCATGACATCGGCCAGAGTGTGCGATGGCTGGTCATCGAAGAATATTCGATGCTCCACGGGGATCAACTCGACCTCATCCATCGCGGGGTCGGGGAGGCGAATCGTTACCCTGACTTGCAGGATCGGCCCCTCGGGATACTGCTGGTGGGAGATCTGGCCCAGCTGCCCCCCGTGAAAGGTCCGTGGGTGTTCACTGCGGATTGCTGGAACGAATTCGCAAATAATACTGAGAGATTGACGAAAGTCTGGAGGCAGGATGGTGGCCCATTTCTGGACGCACTTAACTTACTTCGAGCAGGCGACGGTGCTGGCGCTACTGACCTACTTAATAGGGCTGGCACTCGTTGGAACACTCAGCTGGATTGTGAATTCGATGGCACGACGATCCTCCCGAAAAACGAAATGGTAAACCGCTACAACGCGCTGGCCCTCAGCAAATTGAAAGGTGATCCCTTCGCGGTGATCTCCCGCCGCTGGGGGAAGCAGCGCACGGAATGGGGCGAGAATCCCCGGACGCGCGAATGGGGCATCCCCCCGCATCTCCCCCTGAAAGTGGGAGCGCTCGTGATGATTCTGGCCAATTCATCCGATTTCAGCGTGGTCAACGGAGATACAGGGCATATTACAGGGTGGGATGACACGAATGGTCAGGTGATCGTGAAATTGCTCAGGACGGGGCTGGAAACGGCCATATCACCCATTGTGAGAGGTGTGGAGGAAGTGAATCGGCCAGATGGATTCCCCGCTGACGCCCCCCGAGTGGACGATTCAGAGGGAACGCCATGGCATGAGGCCCCGCATCGACGACGCAAGAGTGGGAGGTATGTGATCGGACAGATACAATATCATCCCCTCCGATTGGCCTGGGCCACCAGCGTACATAAGAGTCAGAGTTTAACTTTGGATCGTGTGCAGGTGGATTTCCGCGATCGGTTCTTCAGCGCGCCGGCGATGCTATACGTGGCCTTGTCCCGTTGTCGTACGCTCGCTGGCCTGCGCCTTGTCGGATCTCCCGAGCGATTCGCCGCACAGTGCAAGACAGACGAGAGGGTTCAGCCGTGGATATGATGGCCCCCACGACCTCCCCCTCCCGATCAGGCCCTGCCCCTGCGCGGACGGGGTTGCTGATTCCATTAAGCACGAGCGATTTGCACTCACACTCCAGCATGATGCAGCCCAGCACGTCATGCAGCTCGGCGAGATGTCCACAGGTGGGGCGCTCACATACACTCATGGTGCAGCCTCCATTGTAGAGGATATGTATAGATTAGACAAGATGGTGTGGCAATCGGGGGAATACTGTAATTTAACGTGAATGTTAAAGGAGCGATGAGATGAGCCGGATCAAGAAGCTGATTGAAAAGTTCAAGGGTAATCCAATGGTAAATGTCCCCCCGCCGCCGGAAATCATGACCGCGTGGGGGCCAGTCCCTGAGTCCGCGAGACTCCAAGCGGAAACAAACATGCGCCTCGACCCCGCCATCCGGCAGAATGTGCTGAACGTGCTGATCAAAGAGGCGAACGGGGATGTGGAAGCCGGGACGAGGGAATTCAAACGCCGCTACCCGAACGGAGGATTACAGTGAAGGATTGCATTGGGAACCGCATCACCGAGAAATCACTATTGTGCTGGCATCCCGAGCCTGAACGCCTGAAACGCGGATTGATCGTCCAAGCCGTCCGTGTGGAGGACGGGGGATTGTCCATGGGCAGCTCGAAGGATCTCACTCCGGCCATGTTGATCATCCAGATTGTGATCCCGATTGACATGGGCGGGGAGCTGGGCCGGAATGAACCCACGCTGGGGGAGATGTTATGCGTGGTGAACCCGCAGCAGGAGGCGCTGCTGGAGGGGATGATGAAAGGGAAACTGACCCAGTGAACCTGCGCGCCAAGCCTGAAAGTTGTTCCGGATGCGCCTGCGAGAGCCATGGCTCCGACTTCTCCCGCGTGGAGGGTACAGGGGCCAACTCAGTATTATTAGTGGGCGAGGCATCCGGCGAAATGGAGGCACGCGATGGATTACCATTCCGTCCGTACGCACCGGCTGGAAGTCTGCTCGAACGAACTTTTCGACGCATGGGCATGGACCGACAGCAATTCTCGATCACAAATATTCTACGTTGCCGTCCACGAAACAACTGGCTCGAAGGTAGTCCGTATGAGTTTTCGGCGATCAACCATTGTCGCGGGAATCTTGATGCGGCTATCGCTGCTCGCCGCCCGAGGTGCATCACGGCTCTTGGCGGGGCCGCGTTGAGGGAATTGACCGGGATGACAGGGGAGGCGAGGGGGATCAGCCATCTGGCGGGATACGTCCTCCCCGGACCCAACAATATCCCCGTCATCGGGGATTTCCACCCCGCATTCCTGCGACGCGGCAAAGCTTCCCTCCAGGGCCTGTTCGCCCGCATCCTCAATCGCGCGGTGAACATCGCAGCAGGCAAGGATACCAACTGGCAATGGAACATCGACCCGAAGGAGAGCGCATATGGACTTGGATATCTCACCCACCCAAACCTGGACGACGTTGGGGGATTTATATCAAGAGTTGAATCAGATGGCGGAGCGCTTAGTTATGATATCGAGACTTCCGAGTCCGCCTCACTTGACGAAGATGCAAGAGATGGATTTCAAGACACAATTGTGCGTCTCGTACAATTCAGTCATGGGGGCCGCAGCATCGCTATCCCGTTCGAGCGAATCTTTATACCGGCTATACGGCGACTCCTGCATTCCCCGAACATAAAGTGTGGCCACAACGTCTGGCTCTTCGACAACAAAGTTCTCCGCGCGGCGGGGGAACGCGAAGGGCTCGACCTGAATCCGAGAGGAGTAATCCATGATACGCTTCAGATGTTTCATCACTGGCAGCCTGATCTTCCTGCTCATTTACAATTTTGCGCTCAGTTTGTCTCCTTCCCATTTCCATGGAAACATCTTGCGGGAACGGACATTGAGTTCTATGGGTGTTGCGATGTTGACGCTACTTTACGTCTTTACACTTTTCTGGAAGGATCGCTGAAAAAAGACGGCCTGTGGGGCGACCGCACCCTCGGCTACCTCGGCCAGCTCCACGCCGTGCGACCAGTCCTAGCCGCGATGGAGGAGCGGGGGATGCCGATTGATGACACCTCCCGGCTGGGCCTCGACGCGGAATTTGAAATCACCCAGAAGGAAGTAGGGGCTGAACTGGATAGCCTGTGCCCGGAGTCTGTACGTTCGGTCCACCCAAAGAACGGCTATAAGCGCGCGCCTAAAGAGCTGGACGGTCTGGTGCTGCGGACCTTCGATGATGCCGCGACGGATGACGCGGGGAATCCTTGTGTGATTAAGATTGAGCGATACTGCAAGCTGGAACCGTTTAATCCGAACTCCTCCCAGCAGTTAATCCGGTACATGAAAGCAATGAAGCACAAGATCCCCAAAGGTAAGATGGAGGACGACGATGGCAACAAAAAAGACACCACGGCGAAAAAGGAACTCCAGCGACTCGCACACAGGACGGGGGACAACTTCTACCTCCGCGTCATTGAGTATCGAGAACTTTCTAAAATGCGCGGAACTTACATCGACGGGTTTAAGCCCCACGCTGACGGAAAAGTCCATACTACGTTCACTTTTGACACCGGAACTGGTCAGCTTACCTCCCGGAATCCAAATATCCAAAATTTCCCTAAGCATGGACGGCTCGCCAAAGCCGTTCGCGGAATGGTCGCGGCCCCGGCGGGGGAAATCCTCGTCGAAGCCGACTTCAAAAGTTACCACGTCCTAACCACCGGCTTCGAAGCGGAAGACGCATCCTACATGCGAATGGCCCGCCTCGATATGCACAGTTTCGTAGCAGGATGTTTCCTTAACCTGTGGCAACCTAACGTGATGGAGGAATCCGACGATGCTCTCATGGACCGATTCCAATGGCTCAAAAGTGACGATCAACGTAAGCGGGTACGGGACAAGCAAGCGAAGCCCAGCATCCTCGGCATCGGATTTGGCATGGGCTATCGAAGACTTTATCAGGAAAATCTCGAACATTTTGACAGCGAAAAAACAGCCAAGAGATTTCACGATCTACTGCGCGGTATCTTCCCCAAGGTTTTCCAGTGGCAGGATCGTATCCGCCAGCAGGCCCACCGTGATCAGTTCCTCCGTTCCCGTTTCGGCCATCTTCGCCGGTTCTATGAAGTGTTCACCTGGAAAAACGGCGCGCTCGCCCCAGGGGACCAAGCGGAAGAAGCGGTAGCGTTTCTCCCCGCGAATCATGCGTTCGGGAATATCAGGGAGACGATGAAGGAGCTGCGCGCAAGGGGGCTGGATGAAAAATACGGCCTGTGTAACAACGTGCATGATTCCTTCGTGTATGTGTTTAAACAGTCACTATTGGAGGAGTTCATCTCCGAGGTGATCCCAGTGCTGCGTGCGCCCTCGCGTGTGCTGACGCATCCGATCCTCGCGCCCTCGGGCCTCACCGTGGACGTGGAAGCCTGTGCCGGCCCCACCTGGGCACAAATGTCCGACATTAAACTTTCCCCTGTAGTATTATCCTCATCCGGAGGCACACGATGACATTTCTTCAGAAGCTAGGCAAAGTACTGGCAACCATCGCCAACGTGGCTGCGGTCGCAGCGGGGATTGGCCCGATCCTACAGCCGTTTCTTGGGTCAGGCACGGCGTCGAAGATAGCAAGCACGGCGGTGAATGACCTCACCTCCATCGGACAGGTGGTATTACAAGCGGAAACATTAATCCAGGGCACAGGAACCGGTGCGACGAAGCTCTCCGCCGCCACGCCGCTTGTCGCGCAGATTGTACAAACCTCGGAACTCATCGCGGGGAAGAAAATCGCGAACGAAGCCCTGTTCATCCAAGGTAGCCAGAAGATCACCTCGGGCATGGCGGATATCCTGAACAGCCTCCACGCGGATAACGTGCCGAACCCGAGCCCCGCGCCGGCCCTGCAACCCTTGCCGACGCTGCCAACTCCCACCGTCCCGCCCGCAGCGCCTGCCGCGCCAACCGTATGACCGACGCGCAGCTACAGAACATCTTCGATCAAATCGGCCATTTCCTCGGGGCCTACTCCGTGGTGCTCACTATATTCATCTTCCACGTGCCCTACTGGCTGTACATCTCGGCTCTCGGAGTGACTATCTGGGCCATCGGGAAAGAGTTCTGGTATGACGAACATTACGAGGACGCAGCGGTTCGGGGATCAAGCCTCCTCGACTTCACGTTCTACATGGTCGGACTGGCAGCCGGAATTGCGGTGTGCCTGAAAGACTGATCGACAGAAACGCGGCAATCGAAATGGCCGAAGGAAGCCACGAATTGAGTTGCCAGACGAGCGAATCCGGGCGCATCGACAGGTGGAAGAAAGCATACTGCCATGCGCCCATCGCTATCCAGTACAGGCCGATAATCGGGGATTCCTCAACGAGAGACAAGCCAAGTGACAAAAGAAGGAACGAATAGCCGAAGGCTAGCCAGTTAAACCATATATTTGGCAATTGGTTAAAGGAAAAAACTACGCTGACAAAACCGCCTACAATTATTCGTCGCCTGAAGCTCGAAATATCGCAGGCGTAAAGCAGGGCAAAGACAAGTTGAAATATCCTTCCGGCGTACCACTCAAAGCCATACAGGTAGGAAGTGACGGGCACGACTAGGAGCAGAATGCCCTGCAAGGCCGAATGCAGCGCCGTGGCAGCGAGATAGCCGCGCAGGTATACATCTAGAGGCCGACGCAGGGCAAAGAGCGTCGTAAGGCCCACGAGGAAAGGTCCTATGGCGATCAAGTTGTGGGTTCGGGAGGTACAGCATAGTCTGCGATGATCGAAGCGCCGTACTGCTGGCCGACGACGAAGTATTGCAGGGTTTTGCCGGGGTGGTTCGGGTCGGGAATCTGTGTGCAGTATCTCGGCACGCGAATCGTCAGGCGCACGAGATCGTATTCATCACCTAAATCGACTACCGATTCGACTGCAAAGTTCGCTATGATGCCGGGGTTGGGTCCGCCCATAAGCACCTCCGCGCGAAACTGTACCACACAAAACTTCTTGACAGAGTAATTTGTTTGTGGATAATCACGGCATGACATAGATTACTGAATCTTACGTTTACGTTTTTATCCGCACCGATATTCCCATCGAGCATCAGATCGTTCAATCAAATCATGCTATTTTTCATCTAGCCCTTGATAATTCTGGTATCCAAGGAATTCCTAATATTGTTCTCATTGCTGTGCCAAATGTGAAAAGTCTAATGAAGGTGGAGCGCAAGTTGGTCGAGAATCAGATTACTCATTTCAGTTGGCATGAGCCTGATTTCGATTTGGGATTCACCGCGATTGCCACAGTTCCACTTGCAGGACAGATTCGAAGCGTTCTTGAGAATTATCGTCTTTACCCACGTTCCCGTAGCACAAGTGTATGTGCGTCGGTCTCTAAAGCCGAAGATGCAGGTATAAGCCCTGCCGGGAGCGCCATGCGGGGTGAGTGGTCGGCAGATCACTGCGCTTGAGTGCGACACCCCGCGCCAATTTCTTAGCACCTGTAGCTCAAAAGTTGAGCAGAGACCTCTAAGCTCTCAGGCTGTGGGTGCAAGTCCCACCAGGTGCTCCAATTTTCCCAAAAACAGTCAAGGCGGGACCGTTCGTCTCGGTCCCGAGGGGTCTGTGGTTTTCTTTCGAGGGTTGGGGTTTGCAGCTACGTCTTGGAAGGCAATTGTCGCACAACTTCGAGCACGTGGTCATTACTATTCCATATATTCACTCTTGCGAAACGGGGAAGGATAATGCAGCCTTCTGAGGCTTGGCCAGGGCGTTCGATACTGTCACCGTGAATGAGGAATTCGGAACGACCGTACATGATATTTTCCACACTTGGTAACAGGGGAAGCGCGAAAGGCCCGTGGGTAGGAGAGTCGATGGGATCTTCAATGTCATAAAGTCCAACCGGGATCGGTCCAACATTTCGGATGGTCTCTTCATTTGGATTGTTCTTTCCATCTCCCGCTCCTGAGTAGCCCGAGGCCATCAGCCCGCCAGTAGGGGTGATCAGCCTTCCGGTGGTCTGTTCCCATGTCCACATGCGACTTCCTCCATAACGCCACAAACACATTCAACGTGATCCAGCTGGAGAAGAACAGCAGCGCGAAGAACGCACCTAATATCAGATAGTATATGGTGACTGAGGGCTGGGGGCCGTCCATGGATTATCCTCCTGCGAGGAACTTGTGCCGCATCTCTTTTGCCAAGGCAAGCAGCGCATCCGTAGCCTGCTTCCTTTTTACCCATTCTGTAATATCCTGAACGGTAACACTTTCCCTCGGCACGTCAAGGAGTTTGTTTTTCATTTTGTGCAATATAACCATACAGGTGATGAACCCTCCCACAAAACACAACGGTGCGACCGCCGACCATAACAGTTCCTTCATCGTTCACTCTCCAATCGAGCAATCCGCTCGGAGAGCTGGGCATGTTTTTCGATGTACGCCTGGGTAAACTCCGCGTGATCCTTGGCGAACTCGAACATCTGCCGGCTATTATCCTCGACAATCTCCTTCAGCGCACCAAGATTCGCGAGGTCTTTTTTAATCTCCGCAATCGCCACGGCATCCGCGATGGCTTTCACGTGCCCGTTCCCGTTCCCCCCGTTCCCGCTGGATGGCTTGAAAAACTTACTCGCCCACTGCACCCCCAGCATAAACGCCGCGCCGATGGCCCCGATCACCCCGTCGTTGAAGGCTTCGCTCAAGGTTTCACGTCCGGCGGGATGGCCGGGGGAGGAATAGTAGAAGTCGTCTTGGTGATCGTTTCAGCTTGGGATACGCCGGGGGGAATGGAGGGTGGAGTCTCCGTCTGAGATGGATTCATCGTTTTCAATAGCGCGCCGAACGCCCCACCGAACGCGGATCCAGTCACGAATCCCAGCCCTGAGGTAATCACCGCCTGCGCCTTGTCGATCGGCCCCGGAGCCTCGGCCATGCCCATGACATGGTAGATAAACAACATCGCCGAGCGGAAGAATATCCACACGAAGAATCCCAGCAGCAGGATGTTCCCGCCCCTCGTGTTGATAATCTCCACGAACTCGCGAATCGTCCCGATGGACGGGATCCGATCGGAAAATATCAACAGCAGCAACAGGATGGTCAATATCCCGAGCCCGATCAGATCCCATTTATTCGCGAGATACAGCGACTCGCCTTCGTGCATCTGTAGCGCGCCGAAGAACATGAGCCTCTCCTAGACAGCAGGATGCGGAGCGGATTCCGTGAACTGAATCGTCGCTGCGACTGGCGGAGGCGGCGGCGGGGGAACGGTGAACGTAAAGTGAGATTGCGCGGTGATGCCCACGACTGGATCGGTGATGGTGATGAATCCGGATGAGCTGGCCGTCTGGGCCGCGTTCGCGACGAAAGTCCCGCTTCTCCCATCCGCGTTCACCGTGAGGATCCCGAGCGCCGGATCATTCACCGCGAATCCGAACGCCACGCTAGGCAGCGGGACCGCATTTCCACTTGCGTCCAGCTCCCCGGTTACCACAATGTCATACGCGCTTGCTGCTGGTGTCAGGTTAACCATGTTCTCTCCTTTTTGAATTACATTGCCGAATCTTGTGATGAATTGAATGGTTGCCGCGTGGTCATGGGGATGATGGGGATGGTGATGCCGCTCCCCCCGTCCCCGTCGATGCCAATGCAGTCCGAACATTTAAATCCCCTGAAAGTTCTGGCTCGTGCATCCCTTGGAATCACAGATAGTCACGACACCGTTCTGCACGGGGATGAGAATCGCATACGAGTACACGCCATTCGCGGTGGTCTGGCTACCCTGCTTCAGCACCTGCCCCTGCCCGCCGAAGATGGTGAATGCGGTAGCGGAGTTTGCGGGCGCGGTCCAATCCACCTGCAAGCGATCCTGCCCGTTCACGTTGTTGATCGCGATGTTGGTGATGGAAAGACCGGTTGGGGGCGGCGGAGTGTTCCCAGGGATCACCGCTGTCACTTTATTGGATGGGATGGATTCCCCCGTGCAGGCCCCAGTTGTCGGGCACACAGCCGTGACGTAATACTGGTATGTCGCACCCGCAGCCGCTGTGGAATCGGTGAAGGTGGTGATTGTTGCCGCGAGGCCCGTCCCCGCAGCGAGTTTCGTAAATGTCACCCCCGCATCGGAACTCCGATACACATTCTGGCTCACCACCGCCGTGGAGGTGCTGAGGGTCCATGACAGGCTCGCGGAATGGGATTGGGCAAACACAGGAAGGCTGAACAGTAACAGCAGGGGCAGGGCCAGCAGTCGTCTCATCGTCTCTCCTTTATCGTTTCCTACTACATAATTACCTGTAGAGTACCCTGATCTCTCCCGCGATACAATCCGGATTCTTGGACATCGTTACTTTCACGATAACATGCTTCCTGCCACCCGCAGGGCACCATCCCGTCGCAACTCCCACGATGCATGGGGATGGCGGACCACGGATTGGACTGGCGTTCCGAAATCAGAACACTCATCCGATGGGCCTCCAGCCGAAGCTGCCCCAATGTCCCGCTGCGTTGGGATAACGTGGGCGGCGCAACCGCGATATCCTTCCACGCCGCCTGCACCGCGCCCTCCTTCCACATCGCTTCCACCCATTCTTCCGCGTCCAGTTCTCGCTCATCCGCGAGCCACACGGGCGTCCAGCCTTTGAATCCCGTGCCATCTTTATGTAGGAAGCGGATACGATGTGCGTTCCGCAGGGTGGGATGCCTCCAGCCCCTTGCCCATGGACTCGCGCGACGGCCATTCCGCGTCTGACCGGTTTCAATCACATGCAGCGTGAGGGGGAGTCCTGTCACCGCTTGATCGCCGATTGTGTACCATCCATGCAACTCGCGAGACAGTGCCGCGTCATCCCATCTATCCACTGTGATGATCCTGTGCAGCATCACCCCATCCGTAAACGCGAGTGGCTGATACTCCACCGTGGAGGATAACTGGACTGTCGGGGATTCCGCCAGCACCGGCAGTTCCATCCGCTTCGCCGCACGCAGAATCGTCTGAATCATCGCCACGTGATCCTTGGCTATCTCATACGGCTTCGCCCCGCGTGGGGTGTCCATCCCAGGATTCGCCGCAGCTTGCAGGAATTCCGCTTTCATTCCCTCCGCCACCTCCCCTGCGTCCTTGCCCTGTGTGATCGCGAGAATCCCCCGCCGGAGACACGAATCCAGCATCTGCTTCGGCCTCAACTTCAATATTTCCCAATCGGTGGATAATAACGTCTTGCGGGGACAACTTTGATAATCCGTGAGGGTGGACGCTGTGAGGATCACAGCGAAAACTCTTCTCCTGTTTTGGTGTTTATCCTGACCATTCTTTCCCCCGGATTCAGTCTTGCAACGCCGGGGTCATTTCCCACCCAGGGAATCCTCTTCCCCCCTCGCGTCACGCGGAAGTATTTAACCCCTCCCGCCTTCTCTGCCGCGATGCGCTGGTTGGATTCAAATGATGCATCGGATTCTCCGCTTCCGCCTGTGGTGACGGGGGAGGGCTCAGGCGGCGGTTCCATTCCCCGGATGGCAATCTGCTCGTTTGTCGGGCGGAGGGAAGTCCCCCTGCCCGCGTAAATCTTCCCCGCCTTCTGCGCGGATTGCTCAATCCCGGTTTCAGGTGTGTAATACTTCTGCACCTGTTTCAAAAGCAATTCCTCTTCCTTGGGGGATAATGGCGCGCCTCTTGCTGCGCGTTCCGCCACATCCCTCCCCACCTTCTGCGCGAGGGTGGAATCCTCCGTTAGCACCGATGCGATTTCCGGAGTGGATTTCCCCAGCACGGTGGCGATCTTGGAGATCAATGGCCCTGTCATCTTGTTCAATACTTCCGGCGCGAGCAGCCCTGCCACCCCGCCGATCACCTGTCCCGGCCATTTTGGTAATCCAGCTTCCGCCGACATCCTCCCGCCATATGTGGCCCCGGTCAGCGCACTCGCCCCGCGCGCAACGCCGCTTGCGATCGCTCCGGGTAGCATCACCTCCGGACCAACGGCCAGTGCGGCGGATGGTCCCGCCACTTTCGCCACATCAAATGGGATATCCCGGCTGGCGCGTTCCTTCGCGGGGAGCGCGACGGATTGCGGGCCGGCATACTTGGACGATGTTCCCGGCATGGCAGGGCGGGTCAGCGGGCTGGAAGGCGGTGGTGCGCTGGTCGGCGCGCCTGCTTGTTTCGCGGCGGCTTGTGTCTGTTGCGTGAGATCCCCGCCCTCTGGGGGCTCAATACTATATTGGCTATCCGGGGGCTCTATTGTGTACTGGGATTGGCCCATGCGCCCCCCTTGCTCACGGCGATTACCTTATCCCCGGATTTCAACTTATGCCCATCCTGTTTTGGCGCGGGGGGTGCGTCCTTCGGAGCCGTCCACGCCTCTCCCCCTGTATTTTTCCCCGGCTTCGTGCCAATCTGCGTATGCACCGCATCCAGCTCATCATCCAAGGAATCTTTCCTGTTCTTCATATCCTGCTTCAATATCTTGCTTGCAGCCAGCACGTTGGATAGCGTCGCCCCTGGCCCAATCAGCGCACCCACCTCCCCACGTTGCTGATCACTGAGCACCCCTGTCATATTCGGATTTGCCAGCACACGGGAGATTTCGGTCAGAGCCACGTTACGTGCGGTGTTGTAAGCCACTACCTCATCACTCCCCAGCCCGCCAGCTTCCACTTCCCGTAATGGCTTATTCACCCAAGGAGATCCTTTATCCACCACCGCTTCGGCCGTCTTTTCAAATAATTCCAGATTCTTCAACGCGGTGTTTTCAAATGCCCCGACCGCTCCGCGCTGGACCTGCAATCCAGTGAGTTCTCGCGTGAGAGCGGTCAGAGCCGCCTTTCCAGAAACAATCTGATCTCCAGTTCCTGTGGATGGTTTTCCCTTCCCAGCGGCAATCTGCCCCACGCGGTTGATGATCTTAATACGCGCGTTTGCCCCGCCGAGTCCGAGATTCGGCAACGCACCGCCCTTCATCACCACATCTGCGAACGCATTCACCGCATCATCGCTGATATCCGCGTCCTTTGGCTTGGCCGCAGCTTTTCGCATATCATCTATCGCGGATTTCGCGTTGTCGTAATCTTTCTGTGTGGCATCCGGCCCTAGCATCATATACGGCGGGAGATCTTTCCCCCCGTTTAACGCGGTTAGCGTTTGATTTAGATTCTGCGCGCGTTCTGTGCCGAGCGGTTTCGTCGCAGCGGATTTTCCCGCGCCCTTTTCCGCCAGATGTACGTCGATTTCCGTGGTAGTCGGTACACGTCCATGTTCACTTTTAAACGCGTCCTGCCATGCGGAAAATTCCGTGGCTGGTGGCTTGGCTTGCGCGACGGCAATCTGACGCTTTTGCTCGATATCCGATTCCGCCTGCTTCTGCTTCAACGCAGCCCTCTGCTGTAACTGCGCCCTCTCCGCAGGCACCCCCGCCATCACATCCGTCGCATCCGGCTTCGGGGGCGGGGGGACCGCAGGATTTCCGTTCCCTGCCGCAGCGTCAGGAGTGGCTGCGGGTGCGGCAGGAGCCGGCGGTCCTTGCATGGGTGAGGACTGAGCGGGGCTGCTGGAAGATTGGGATGGTGATCCAGTCGGGGAAGGCGGTGGGGGGACCGCGCCATTCTGCCCCCCACCCTGCGATGCGACATGATGCTCCGCGATCGCGATGCGCTGCTGGGCGTTTGCTTTCGCGTCCTTGTCACCCAGTGCTTTTAGATAGTTATCCTTCACCAAACTGTATTCCTGCTGAATCCTGTCATGGTCAGGATCATTCGGATCACTAAACGCGGGATGGGATAATTTCTCCACCATCGCATCGTGATACATCTTCGCTTCGGTCAATCGCTTCTGATGAGCACGACCCAGCGCATCGGAAATCGACCCGAGCGCGCCGCCATTTGATATCGCGCCGAGGAATCCGCCGATTTTATCCCCAGTGGATTTCTGCACATCTGGGACTGCATTCCCCGGATCAGGGGGAGGAGTCAATACTGTCGGTGTACCGCCCATTTAATTCTCCTGTTCCTAACCGAACCCGAAGATATCCTTGATAATCTGCTGCTGCTCTTGGCCTGATTGTTGTCTCGCCTGCGTGGCGATGCTCCCAGCCGTGCCGCTGGCATACGCGGCATTGTTCAGCAGACTATTCGCCGCACTGAGTTGCCCGAGGCCCACCTGTGCCTGCTCCCCGCCGACTCCTGCCTCTTCCTTCGCAGCTCCGCCCTGCGCACCAAACAACGCATTATCCACCTGTGCCATCTGCGCATCTTTCTGTGTCTGATTCGTGCTGGCGACTCCGCCCCCACGCGCGGTGCCCATACTTGATTGCTGCCGCCTCGCGGCATCCCCCTGACTCTGAACCGCATTCGACACGGGTGCCGCCGCTTGTGTCATCGCTTGGCGATTCCCGCTGGCAATCTTGGAGAAATAATTCCCCGCCATGCCCAATGCAGACTGCCCCTGTCCCACAGAAGCGTTCCCCGCGCCGGTTTCCTTCTGCCCCGTGCTGAAGCCGAAGTTGAACAGGTTATTTAAATTTCCAATGGCCTGATTCTGCTGGCCACTATTCTTCCCGCCGATGCCCATGAACCCGTTCATTCGGCCTCCTTACTTCGCCACATACACAGGCTGTGTCTCCCGTACCATTCCCCTCGCCTCTGCCATCTTCGCGATAATATCATTCGACGCAACTAGCATCCATCCTCTGGCTTGAATCTCAATCATAAAACTCAGCATACGATCCGCGAGTTCATTCGCGACTTCCGTCCCGCGTTGTGACGGCCTGACCCACAACGGCTCCGTATGCGGAACCAGCTGCATCACAATAAATCCCAGCAACTCATTGTGTTCATCCTCTGCGACCAGCACACGCGAGGTGGGACGATTCAACGACATCCACCCGCGCGCGACCAGTATATCCTCGAACCGATTCCATTCCTCATCCGTCGCAGTAGGCCCATCAATCCACCTATAATTCACTTCGCTCATTGTACCGATGCTCCTTTCGCCAGCGTCACGCCGGAGGGGAGAATGAAGCCTGTAGTCCCTGGACTTGCTGAAACAGGCAAGACGGCAAGAAACAAATCATCCCTGCAATTCGAGCCAATCGTGCAGGAATTGGCAGGAGCGGAAGTGCCGAGCATTCCATCCCAGTCCGTACTCCAGATAAAATATTTTCCATCTGCGGAAATCGCGCCAATTCCAAACTGTGCCCCAAAATCAACAGCCTGTCCGGTGATGTAGCTATGCGCGAATCGGTAGGCCACACCGCTTCCATCGAGTCGCACGCCTATAATTTCGTTGTCCCATGCTTCGGCTGGCGCAAAAGTTCCGTTGTAGAGGCTCCAAAGCACAGGCAATGTGTCAGCGGAATTTCCATTGCTGAATCCTGCGTGGCCGTCTTCGGAAAAGGCTCCCGGATAGTGTCCTGCAAGAACGTCCGTTCCCGATTGATCGTTACTGCTGAATGGCCGGAACTGAAATCCGCTGCAAAGATTCATGGTGGAAGTCTGGCCGATAGTGTTGTGACCACAGCCAAGCGTGCCATCGTTAATAATGCGATTTACGGTTAATCCGGTGATGTCCCAGATATAAGTGCTTGTGTTGACCGTGCAGCCGCCAGGTGAAGCTGTGCAAGTATTCTGCGTAACCTTAACGACATGCCCATTCTTGCTTAGGCGAACATTATGAAGATAAAAACGGTCCGTGATATTGATGGAGCCGGTCGGATAAGCGAGAGCGCCCATTGCGCCGGTCACTGCGCCGGTGGCTGTATTCCATACGCGACAGCCGTTGGTTCGATTCCAGACCACAACCCAGACCGCCCCGGTTGAGCCCTGCCCTGCTGTCGTGCTGCCAAGAACAGCGAACGTCTGATCGTCTGAACTTACGTTTACATCATCCACGTAAGTGCCATAGCCGACGCCTGCCAGCGCTCCAGCGCATGTGGAAAGGTCGATCAGGACAGATGCTTTTCCGTTGCCTGAGGTGGGCATGGTGGTTGCGCTTGTGAAATCGTATTGGCAAATAGATTGATTGCCAGAGGCGTTGAAACTCTCCACATAGGCAATCTTCGGCTGAGTGAAACTGAATTCGGGAGTGGTGGTGATGAAGGTTGCTCCGGCCGCGCACCCTCCAAGCATTCCATCGCCGTTTGGACCCTGCCCTGGATAGCGCGTGGTAATGGAATTTGCGCCATTCGCAAAAGAGGCGGGCAAATTGATGACAATTGGAACGCTTCCCCCTGTACAAGCAAACGTCATGGTGTCATCAGAACTGAACATGTTAATTTCCGCAGAGCCGCCACAATCCGCGCCGTAGCTGTGCTGGCTGCCTCCGGCGCTATTATCGGTCAGCCTGCATGTCAGGATGTTGAAATCGGTTGGCGTGAAGCAGTAGCCTTGTCCCGAAGCGTTGCCTCCCCCAGAACATCCCCCTGAAGAGGGGCAAGGAATCGTGCCAGGGTAAGGCTGATTCGTCAGATCGGTACGGGCGGTATATCCCTGCCCGTGTGCGGGAACCACACAGAAGGCGAACAATCCAATGAGCGCGATTAGAATGAATATCCGCATTAGTCTGTTTTTGTTGGACCCGCTACCGTAGATGGACCGGCAATTTTGCTGGCAGCCGCACCCGCAGCGCCAGCCAGCCAGGAATCTATATTTGTGTATTGATAGGCCGAAGTCGTTCCAATGGCTCCCGCGCCGCTCGTCGCGCCTGAAGCTGTGGAGTTGTCAGCGAAGAAAAGAGCTCCACCAAGAGATGCAAAGTTTGCCTGAGATTCAATCGCATACCCGCTGGCCGTTGCGGTATATGTGGTTCCTCCTGTCGTTCCCTGATAGCCAAAAACAGTAACCAGCGCCCCGGCTGTCGGTGTGATGGATGCGGAGGTCCAGTTGCTTGATGACCCGGCGTCCTGAAGAGTCGTTCCCTTATCGTGACAGGAAGAGGTAGCGTTCCCCGAATATTCCAAGAAAGTAATTGCGATGTTGGCATCGGATGCTGAATCGGTGGCATTGATGCCCGTGGTTCCCGCAGCAGAATTGCAGGTATAGAAAATTCCAGCGTTGACTCCGTGAGAGCCGTCCTGACATTGAGAACACAACGTTACCCAAGTCTGCGCTGTTCCGGTCGTGGTTGGCGTATTGTGCGTGGTAGCTCCGCCACTAGCTCCATTCACCATTACAATTAAAAGGTGCCCTGCGCCAGTAGAAGTGACCGTCTTGGTCGCAAGGGTGGTGTTAGGAGTTGGAGATTGAATTTTCGTCCATTGCGCTTCTGAAGGAACGGCGCATAGCAGCAATCCCGCGAGTGGAAGGATGCGCTTTAGAAGCCGATGCATATATACCTCAGATGATCCGTGTTGACGCCGCCCGTTTCCGCGATGGTCACGGACGCTGCGGCGTAGGTGTTGAATGTTACAACCCCCGCTGCGGTGGTGAGGTCGCTCCCCGTGCAGGAGTAGTCAGCGGCGGCGGTGAATGGCAGGGAGGTGATGGACTGCGAGGTGGCGGTGTTCAGCGCCACGTCCCCAAATATGATGAAGGGATTGATTTCGCGAGTCTTCACGCAGGCTTGGGACGCGCCTGAGGTCGCCCCGCAGAACTGCACGATAGCGTCCCCGACGATATCCGCCGTGCCGTTGTTGTTGATCATTTTGAGCTGATGGGCGGTAGCATCCCCGTAGAGGGCATCCACAGAAGCCGCGCCCGTTGGAGCCGTTCCTTCTCCAAAGCAATGTGCGCCAGCGGTGCCGATCGTGCAGGTGGGAGGGGAGGTGCCAGTGGAAACCGCTCCAGTGGTTACCAGATTCTCTGACGTGCTTACCGTCGTCCCGTTGTCTGTGATGCTGGAGTTTGTGGGAGCAGCCCCCGCGCCGCCACCTTTAATCAGAATATTCGCGTTCATTATCCCAGAGGAGGATTCCTGCGTGGTGGAATTGAAGTACGGCATTCCGCCGGAGGTGACGGTGCCCGATACGGTGAGAGGAAAATTCGCCCCTCCGCATAACACTTCCGCCGCGCCGTTCAGTGAGCACAGAAAAGTATGCTGGGTCGAATCCGCGCGCATGTAGTCGAATCCAGCGGTGGGCGTCCATCCTGTGCTGGTGGCTTCCGTTCCACACAACCCACCCGTGGCGGTGGAGCCTGCGGGAGTGCAGCCGCTTCCCGTGCTGACGCTGCCGGTGGTGGTGATGGGCTCGGTGACGCTGACGGTGGTTCCGTTATCCGTGATGGAGGATTGTTGGGTGATGGTCGTCGCCGTCGTGCCCTTGGGGATTACATTATTCGCTTGGCCGGATACCGTGCCCGATCCCGTCCCGCTGCCTCCGCCTCCGTTTATGTTGGATTGTCCCCATAAAGCCCCGGCTACCAACATCATCGGGATGATAAGTAATATGCGTTTCATAATCCCTCACTGAATGATAAGCGTGACTTGGGCGCAGTCGTTCGCGTTGTCTGCGTCGATGAAATACTCGTATGCGTTAAACACGTTTCGATTCAGCGCCGCGCTGCCGAGGGAGAAGGTCTGCCCCGGCGCGAGGATCACCACGATCGCGCCAGTGTCCGAGCGGTTCTGCGTCCCCGTGCCGCCCTTTTTAATAATATAAATGTTCCCCGTGTTGTTCACCGCAGGGGAGCCTTTGAATGCTTGGAATAGTATCTGCTGCGCGCGGTTTGTGTATTCCGCGCCGGGGACTCCCGCAGCGGAGGGATTGGCCGTTTCCGGCGCATCGCGGTTCGTGGAATCCACGAGGGACATGATGTTGACGGGCGTCCCAGGGGAGGTGACGACGATCTGCCCTAGTGGCCAGATCGGACCTTGTTTGTCTTGCATCACGCTTGCCATCTCTCACACTCCTATTGGAACGAAAAGTTACCTGTCGCCTTGTTATACTTTAAAGTGGCCCCATTCGCGAGAGAATTCGTGTCAACCGGTGCGACATTGAGGCCTAGCAACTTTGTGTTCGCGGGGCCGTTCACCTCAGCGGGCGTGGACGCTGCCACTTTGGATTGCAGCGCGGCGTGGCTGGCCTGTAATGCGGAATGCTGATCCTGAAGCGAATACAGCTGATCCAGCACCTGCTTCATCGCGCGCTGCGTCGTGGCGGGATCCTTTAACTGGTCCGCGCTTGGATACCATCTAGATTGGGGATGGCTCGACATCTTCGCCTCCGAACCTCTGGACAGTGAGATAGTTATCCTGCCTCCCCCACGCGCCCACGTAAATATCACAATCATTCGAGAAGATCTGAAACGGCAGGGTGCTGGACATGGAAAATGTGTATAGCTGGCCCTTGTTGGCGGACAGGCGGAACAGTGCTTTCGCCAGCGATCCTCCAGTTGCGGGTAGGAAAATCTGCGCGGGAGACTGCCCGTCGTAGCACACACAAGTAAGTTGCACCGGCGCGAGCGCAACATAAGCAATCCCTACCCATGGCACATGCATATACCCTTCAATCCCGTAGCTGGTGCCGAAAGTGCTCCATGCGATCGCGCGAACCGGCTGGATGTCATAGCTGGGTTGCCAGGAGTACAATTTCGTCGGCACGATTTGCGTTGTGAAATCATCCAGCCACGTGGCCAGCATCCCCATAAAATCGCTGATCACCACCCCGCCAACACTGACTGGAGTGCGGACCCGCGTGGGAGAGGTGGGGATGATGGTTGCAGGTGCCACTGCCGCGCCGATGGATACTGGAGTGACGGTGAGACCGGGGGTTGCCACGTCCGCGCTGCTGGGCAGGCAATCCACGAAGAAATCCCCCCATTGCTTCGGCGCGCGGATGTCCCCGCCGTCGAATTCATTCGTCGCGAGGGCACAGGAGATAGGGGTGGAGTTGTAATCGTTGGATAGCGCCTGCTGCTTCGCGAGGAGGATGGAGTGCGCGGGGGGCAGTCCACCCACAATTAGACTGAACGCCAAGAGGAGCACCTTTGAGTCGGACTGCGGCTCCTGCTCCACGTGATAAGCTGCGGTGGCGGGGGTGGGATACTGGTCCACGCACCATGCGCCACGTCGGATGTCGAGGGTCAGCATGCGATAGGTGCTCGTGGAATCCTGATAGATGAAGTATAAGTATCCGAGGGAATAGGTCAGACGGAAGGTGTTCGCGCGAGTGTAGTCCGGCGCGAAGATGGTAATCCCGCCGTAGGTGTGATTCTCCCCGGCGATCCCTTCATGCGGGAACAATTTATACATATCCCCTGTGAGATTCCCCTGAGATGAGGACTGAATGCTATCCTTCGCCACCCAGAAGAGGGATTTCCCGTCTGTGCAGTGGCCGAATGGTGCCGCGAGCCCCCGGTCGAACGGTTGCTGCACCACGGAATACCGTTGTGCCGTGTCTTGCGGCTGCGGGTACAGTGCCCACCAGCGTTCTGGTGAGGCGACATAGGATAATCCGTCGATTGTTTCCCCGCCCAGTAACGGTTCGCTCGGCTGACTGATTTCCTGATTATATGTATCCGGGGCGGAATCCGGCGCGTAGTTCTTTGAGAAATATAATGATCCGGGCCGCAGCTGATCCCCGCACGCGAACACCGTCCCATTCGCATCCGGCCCCCACATAAACGGGAGGAACTGCCTCGCAAGCGCGGGCTCTTGGATGATGTAAGGGATGTTTGTTCCAGCGCCGGCATTCTCGACAAATTGCAGAAGGTATGTGTTCCCTGAAATCAGCGTGGGTCTGGCCCACAGCGTGTATGCGTTCGACCCGCCCAGTTCAACCAGTGTTCCGGGGAGATAGCCGATGATATCCGGGTCCGTGCTGACCACTGTAGCTAATGTCCCGTTCACGATAGATGCGGTGCCGATATTCGGGACATCCACGCTTGGCCATGGCTCAAAGTTGTCGAAGTCCAGCGCATCCCCGGCCTGCGCGGCGGCATCGTCGAAGTTGTCGAGGAACTGGCTGCTGGCGGAAGGGGTGGAGCCGATGAACCGCCATTCCGTGACCGTTCCGCCATACCGGAAGATATCCCAAGTGTCGATTTGCGGGTCATACAGCGCGGAGGGAAGGTATACGTTCACGAAATGTCTGCGCGGGTTGACGCCGTATCGCGTGGCCGGGGAGGGATTCCCTACCACTCCAGTAGATCGGGATCGTGGCCGCACGCGATACAGGTAAGGTGCCCCCTGATCCCCTACATCCGGCTGGAATCCTCCAATCACCACGGGGAGGTCCGTCGCCACGTTGATCGTCCCGCTCGCGTTCCATAGGAATTGTATCTTGGTGAGAGTTTGAAGGGACTTCGTCTGGTCATTCCCCACGCGCACGAGCGAACTGATGGGGAATACAATCTGCGTCCATTGGCCAGTTCCAGGGGATAGTTGCGCGCCGCTGGTTAGATCAAAATACCCCGCCTGTGCGTTGATCGCGGCAGTCTCGGAATCAATCTGCGATCGCTGGGACACTGTTTGCGCTGCGGCGAGCTGCGTGGATGTGTTGGCGATGGCCGTGGCGATATCCGATGGCCGGATGGTGTAATAGAAAAAGTTCTGCGTGAAGCTCGCATCCCCGACATCAAGGAGAAATTTCACCTCAGTCAGATTAACCAGCGTGTCGATATTGATCCCAATGGAGATGTAATCATCTGGCTGGAAGGACACGCCAGATAGATTAAACGGATTCGGGGAGATGCTGGTGGAAGTGGCGGTGCCCTGCCCCGTGGTCACCTGATACGTGGAATCCACAGCTACGATGGAGTTTGTGGGTGCGGGGGGAGTGATACCCGCGCCGGGGACGGTGTAAAATATTTGTAAATTCATCCAGTCTATGAATGCTTCGGTGGGTTGAATCGCGGTGGCCTGCACTCCCAGCCCGAATCCGAATCCCGCAGAATTCACGATAGCGGGGGTCAGTGCCAGTCCCCACGTATCCGCCTGCCCTCCCCATAACGCCGGGGCGACCGTTCCCGTCCACACGGGCGTGAATATCCCTTCTGTGTTGCCCGTGAGCGCGTTGCCGATTACCAGCCGCACGCCGAAGGTGAACACGCCATTAACTGGAGTGGATTTCACATACGCCGTGGCCAGCACGCCGAGAATCACCGCGCCTGCGGGGATGGCAAAGTTGAAATTAGTCGCGACGATGTAATCGGAATTACTCAGCACCGCCGGATTGGGGATCGTGCAGGTGGCGAAATTCCCATCCAGCGTGAAGATGTTGTTTGGATTCACCCATGGATTAGCCGCGAGGGAAATGGTAGACGCGATGGACGGGGAGCCAATGGAGGATTGCTGCTGGATGGGAGCTTCGGGGATCACTGCGATGGCGGGGACGGTGGTCAGCACCTCCGCTGTTGTATGATTGGACACAGTGGAGGTTTCGATGGAGATTGTATTGTTCGGGCCGCTCGTGACGCTCCAGACGTAACATGTTTCCGTGCCGATTTTGATGAGTGCCCCCCGGCGGAGGCTGGCGAGCGCGGTCGGGCCGTAGATGGACCCTTCCCCCTCGAAGGAGATATTCGCGGGGACGACCACACACCGTCCCGTGTTCCCAGAGAAGTAATATATCCCTTGAATGGTGATATTTGCGGGCAGCGCGGCGAACACATCCACCACGATGAATATCGTGGATCCGATGGTCACGGACATGAGTTTCTGATATCCCACGGATGTGCCGACCTGCACGCTCCAGAGGGAGTCCGTGGTGGGGTCTTGTAGCACCGTGCCTGCGGTGTCCGATACGCGATTCCCGGCGGAGATCACCCCCGCCGTCCCCGCAGCGACGTAGGATGGCGTGGCGGTGATAATGGAGGAATTCCCGCCAATCGCCGCGTTGGGGGCGGTTTGCGGCTCGGCAATGCCCGCTTTGGCTTGCGTCACCTGATTAAACGTGTTCGGGGAGGAGAATTTCTGGTAGTCGAATCCATTTGCCACATACATCCACGGGGCAGGGGATGCGCCGGGGCGGAACGGGATAAGGGATGCGCCGAAGGTGTTCGCTCCGCCCGCGAGCGTGCCCACAAGGCTCCCGTTATCCAGCCACACGTTGGAGTTGGAGTCGAAGATTAGGGTGCGGGCGATATCCCCTCCCAGAGATGCATACGCGCGCATGTCGAGGGCGGAATAGGCGGAATGGGAAGAGCCCAGTTCAGCGAGGGTGGATGTCCCTGGCCGAGTCTGCACGGTGGTATCTGAGTATGCGCGAACGTTCTGGGCGACGGCATATTTCCCCGGCGGGAGGGTATCCGCGCGCTCGGAGATTTTCATCCCATCAAACTTGAACGGGAATCCGGAGGGATCGCGTTTGAAATCGTTGGTCATCCGCCGCCCCCGCCGCCTCGCGCATCCTCACCATCAGGAGACATCACAGGGTTCATGTCACGCTCGCGGGAGGCGAGGCCACCCAGCATGGAAGTGTACTCCCCCATCTCCGCCAGCTTGGCATTGTACACGCCGCATTGCGTCATAAATCGCGTCAGCAGATTCCCTGTGCGGGAGAACTCCTGTCCGCCCTGCTTAAACGCCGCGAGATGCTGCGTGTAGTCGATAATCGCGTCCAGATCATCGCGGGAGCAGGGGAAAGGGTCGGTGTCCACAACTGGGAATGGGGCGTTCTGTACCACAGTGGCGGTCATGGAAAATGGCCCCGCGCTTGGCGGTCGGAACGCGATGAGATTCATCCCTGCGTAGTAGCACGCGCGGGGGGATCCCTGTGCTTCCGCCTGCCAATTATTGTTGTACTGATCCGCCGCGCGCACGGAATCAATCAGCAATGGCGTGTTATCGAGGCGCATGGCGAGGAGCGCGGGCGCGGCGGCGAGGGCGGCAACCCCCATCCGGTAGCGTTTCTCACAGTATTCCGCGCGGGGGGTGTCCTTTGCGAGTGACTCACGGGACAGTAAATCCGCGAGGGCTCCCCACACGAGGATGTGTACCCAGTCGTCGGGGATGGACAGCGTGAGGGCGGGCGTGGAGGTAGTGAGGGCCGGCCCCGCGCTGGTGGTCAGGATGTCGTAATTCCCCGCGAATGCAGGGGGGATGTCCGTGTCGAAGCTGATGGGTGGTTGCGTGGAGAGTAAATATGCGAACGGCATGCCTGCGGGGGCTTGGAGATAAGTTGAATTGTAGGATTCCTCGCCCCATGTGTCCTCCTGCCACATCGGGGAGGCGTGCTGCGTGGGGAACAGCGTGGAGGGGATGTAGGCCATTCTCCGCACGTCGATGATGGAATCGGCGAGTTGAATCCGCCCCGCCACCGCAGGAACGAGGGATTGCGTCTGCGTGCAGCCAGTCAGTGAGAGTAATTCATCCCGTCGGCGTGCAATCGCTTGAATCAGATCATCCAGGGTGAATTGCAGGGAGCCAATCCATGGGTCAAACGTCCCGCCTGTCACCGTGCTGGCAGGCTCCAGCAGCATGTAATCCAGTAGCGTGACGACATAGCTGAGAGGAACAGTGACGGGCCGAAGCGTGTTCGGGAAGGTTGTGAGGTCGTACCACACCTGAGCTTGGACGAGATTGAATGTGAAATCCCCCCGCCAGAATCCCGTCAGCGCGTTGAACGTCCGCAGAGCTTCCGTGAGATAGATATTCAGTTCCGGCGCGGACCAGAACACCTGCGCGGGGTCGAACAGGCGGTTTGCGACCTCCTGCCGAACCGCGCCAAGCGTGGTGTAATTGTACACACTCACCAGCGTTTCCCTGAAAGGACGCGACTAATGACATCCGGGCCAACTCCAAACATAGCCCCAATTTGCCGTTGATCACAAAAATCCCATCGCATTTTGCGTATAAAGTATACCGCTGATGGATTTAGTTTGGTGGTACATCGGTTCCTTGCCTGCTGCTGACGAGTGGCCCATCGACAGTTTTCGGGTGAATAATCTCCGGAGCCATCAATACGATCAAGGGATAATCCTTCAGCTGGTTCTCCCATATCCGCCAAAAAATTCTCTGGACTGTTCAGCCAGCGTTCACACACCTTTATCCCTTTATCTATATAATAGCGTTTTGCATGCCCCCCAAAAGACTTTGGATTGTAACAGCGAGACTTCATGCTTCTCCATACTCCATACCAGCGAGTTTGGATACGCTGACGACCCGGACTATCTGGATTGTATTTGTGTTTGGCCAAGTGGAATCCTATTCAGAGTCTGGTCGTCCCGTGCCAATCCCCGATCGCAGTTGCCGTTTAAATTCCGCGCTGCGGTCATCCGCAATCCCCCCGCGCTCACAATCCTCCATTTCATCCATCGAGTTATCGCAGTGGATGCGTGGGGACATCATCGGTCGCTGCCCCGCGATTTCGCTGGGATACGTCACATCCCGAACAGGTGATCCTGTGTTTCCCGGTCGATAGGCCATTTTGTCCTCCTAGACTTGAATAAACCCATGTTTAACTAGTAATTTCGTCGCCTCGATCGCGTGGATGGCTTCCTTACCCTTCGCTGGATAGATGCTGAATTTCATCAGCAGCATATAGGAATAATATTTCACAGTGCGCAGCTCTATCCCCATTCGCTCGGCCACTACTTTTATTGGCAGCGCCTGCCCGTAGCGCAATTGGATAAACTCCAACTCCCTTGGGCCGAATTTCACAGTTACTGCCGCTGTCGGGCCTTCAGACAGTCTTGGCTGGGAGTCAATGGATCGCGGCTGGCTCATTGAATGCTCACCACACGAAAGTTAGTGGGCGGATTGGGCGCGGGCTGATTCCCCGCGAACTGAAATGCGCCGGAGGCCCAAGCTCCCGTGGTGGGGCGTGCGATGGGAGTTCCCGTGCATACCGCCTGTACCACCCCGCTGACGGTTTGTTCGGAACAGATGAGAGATGCGTCCACTGTGGGGAATCCCGCTGGCCAGATGGAGGTTAGATTCGCCCCGAATCCCACGCTGGCGGACGTGGCGAGGGTGGGGGAAAACGGTCGCGTCTGGGAGGATGTGTATCCTGCGGCGGTGGCAGCGGAATCTGTCATGCCGAGATTATTCCCAATCACCGCTGCGGGGGTGGAATTGGGCGAGCCGGAACCCGCGTTCCCGGCGGAATTGATGCATAGGTTGTTGCGGGATTGAAATGCCCCCGACCATGTGTATCCGTGATTTGCGTCGTTGACGCAATCTCCCCAGTCCACGATCGTGTTGTTCCAGTAGTAAAACGCGACGGGAGTCTCGGATTGCGGCACCTGCGGGCCGTTCGCGCCGACTTGAAGCAGCCCGTACCAGCTGTTGTTCCAGACGTAATCCGTTTCGCCGGGGTTGCCAATTTGCAGCCCCTCCCCTGCCCAATAGTCATGGAAACGGTTGTCGTGGATGTAATACGTCCCGTTGATGACACTCACGCTTTCCAGCACGTTTTCATGCACGGTGGCATCGGGGGAGTTGCCGTTTTTTGTCACTTCATTCCAGCCGATTTCGCCGGGGAAGATTGGTTTGATCGCGTTGGACATGCACTTGAAGATGGAATGGGTGATGTTCACGAAGTCAATCGCGCCGCCGGGGAGATTGGTCGGGCCGGGGTGTGTGGCGCAGTTATCCGCTACGTTGTAATCCACAAAACAATGCGGGCAGCTGGGAGTCCCGTCCACCTCGATGGCAATATCCACGTCTCCGAAGGTGTTGGCTTGATACGCATGCATTGACCATGAGCTTTCGTACGAATGGCTGACGATGACGAAATCCACGCTATGCGCCGCCCACCAGCCGTTGGAACCGTAGCAGGTGTTCTGCGCGTCGTTTGCCCAGTAGAGATTCCTCATCTCGATCCAGCTGACGGTGACGTTGGAGGCGTGGAAGGCCATGAAAAAATTTCCGTCATTACCCACGCAGCCGGTGGCTTGTCCGCCGGTGCCGTTAATTTCCATCGGCGTTGAGGATGCGGCGGAGGTGTGCGCGTCGAAAATAGGGCGATTCCATCCGGAAGGGCAGGCGGTGGTATTGAACCAGGTCTGGTCGATGGTGATGATGACGGGATTGCCGGATGCGCCGCCGTGAGTGATGGCGAGGGGGAAGGAGGCGTTGTACCAGCTGTCACATCCCATCAGGATGAATTGATCCCCTGCGGCGGCGACGTAGGAGGCCGCGTTCGAGGTCGCGTTTGCCATGCCGGGGAGATGTGCCCAGGGGGTCGTCTTCGAGGTCGCCTGCGCGGCGGTGTTTGTGTCAAGGCCGGTGCTGCTGGAGATGTAATGTGTGGTCGCCCCAGCGGGGGAGGCAAGGAACAGGAAGAGGAGCAGCTTAGCGATTCGTGGCATTTTTAGTGACTCCTAGAATTACCTCGGCGGATTTCACATTCACCGCAGTGTCTGTGTTTGTATCCGTGCCACTGTTATTCCTTGTGATGGCGAGGACGAAGTTGGAATCCGCTGCCCAGCCGGTGGTGGTTAGCCCCGTGAGCTGCTTGCATAGCTCCCCGCCGGAGGTCTGGGATGCGCCGATCGTGGAGCTCAGCGCTTGGAGCGTGTTCAGCGTGGGATCGTCTGTTGCTGCCCCTGTGACACTGTTGAATCCCGTCTGGATATTGAAACTTGTCACATGGCCATTCGTGGTATCCGTTGTTGTATAGCAAATTTCCAAGTCCAGACTGGCCCCCGTGTTGAGGTCATTCGGCAGATGCGCGTTGATATAGGCGACATTTCCCCGCGCGAATTGCAGCACTCCCCGGCGGGTGGTGGATCCCGTGCATTGCGGCGTGGGGGCGTTGGCAAGGCCGATATCCCAGCCATTTCCGGGGGTGGTGTTGTTGCATCCGCCAGCGGGGAAGTACATCCGCACGGGCTCGCTACAATTATTCCCCGTGGATTCACAATTTATCGTCTTATTTGTAAAAGTATTCACGGAAGATGAAGTGACCGTGGAGGATTGCGTGGCGGGATTCTGGAGCTGGAAATTCGTCCCGTCATAGATCACCTTCGCGATGGCGGTGGTGAGGAGGTCGTTCGCCTGAAGCGCTGCCGTGCCGTATTTCGTGATGGTGATTGCGCCGAGGCCATTCACATTCACCGTGGGATTGGTGAGTGTGTTTGCGGCGGTGGGCAGGAAATCCACCTCCAATCCGGTTGTGTAAGATGTCAGCGCGGGGGATAGGGTGACGACCGCTGCGTTCGCCGCACCTGTGTCAGCCGCGTAGGCGAAGGGCATGGTGGAGGAGGCGGAGATATTCGCCTGCGTGCAGATGCCGGTGGCTACGGCGATGGCTGAGATGAATTGATTCGCGACGGCGGGGCAGTTCCGCACGGGGGAGGACGTTGCATCCGGCCAGTTCACCACGCGATTTGCGGTGAGGTTCGCGGTGTTACCGGAGATCGTCTGATTCGCCACCGTGCCGAAGAAGAAATTGGTGAAGGGGAGCGCCGCGGTGCCCACGGCGATGGTATTCGCGGAGGCGGGAGTCAGCGTTTGATTCATCAGCGTGGGATTGGCCATGTTGGACATGTTGGTGTTCATGCCGCCGCCGCCAGCACCGCACGCGGACCCGGAATCGCCGAGTTTTGGTCCTGCCGCCCATGTTACGCAGTCCCCTGGGGTCGGGGTTATGGAGTAGGTGGCGCATTTTCCGCTAACATCCCCGAGGAGCCCCAGCACCCCAGACCAGTCCACGCAATCGAGGTTTGTGGGGGATACTGTGTATGCGGGGATATTTCCGGTGGCGTCGGGGAAGGTGTAGGTGCGATTCGCGGTGTTCGCGTGGGTTAACGTGCCGTAGAATGCCGTGGACCCCGCGAACGCGGAGAGGATTCCACTTTCCACACAAAGCTGACCTGTAGGGCAGTTGATATCCCATGTGCCCATGTTCAGGGCCGTGTTCAACACATCATCATCGGAATATCCATGCATCACAAACACAATCGGCGCGTACACCTGCATGGGGATGGCGCTGCCTGTGGTTACGTTGAATGTGGGAGTTGTGCCGCCGAATGTGGTGACTTTGCAAAGGCTGATGTAATGCGTCCAGCCGGATTCCGTGGAGGATAACGGGCTGGGCTGCACGAATCCGGATGTGGAGGCGTTGCAGATGTCGCTTCCGCCGGTGAGCTGAAACTGGAATGCCACGCTGCGGTTATATCCAAGATTGTTCGGCGAGCGCGTCCAGAGGCTGGCAACGTAGGTGTCATTGGTCACCGCCCCGCCCGCGCTGGAAAGGGTGAAGGACAGTGCTCCGACGGATGCAGAATCGGTGATTTGAATCGCGCCCGTGCCGATAACGGTGGGATCGGTGATTCCGGTGGTCACAGTGCAGGTGGCGCAGGTGTGCGTGCCGATGTCCACGAGATTCGCCCCCGGAACCACGGCTGGACCGAACATTTTCTGGGGGTTATTTCCCTGCGTGCGGGAGACTTCGATAATCGGCGCGGAAGAACCTGCGTTGGTGGGATAGGTCAGCGCGCCGATGTAGTGAATGAGAGAGTCGGGGAATACCAGCCGGGAGTTTTCCGCCGCGTCCGCGATGACATAACCGATTGTCGGGCCCGCGATATTGGAGATATGCACCGCGCCGAGGGCATCGTTGCGGACGATCGCGCAGTGGGCCACGACGGTGTTGCAATCGGATACCCCGGCGTTCTGGACAATTACATTTCCATCGCCGAGGTTGCCGCTGGCTACCCACAGGACAGCCTCTAGGTTATTCTCCGTAGTGGTCACGCCGTCGATCAGGAGGGTGGCTTCATTCCCCGCGTAGTATTTAATCCCGCCCGTGTTGAACCCGCCTTGGTGGAAGGAGATCAATCCGCTGGGGGTGGTGTTGTTGGTCATCAACACCGCCGCGCCGTTGTCTGCGGTGGGGGAGTTATTCGCGTTGCCCGAGATATTGTAATCGTTGAAGAATACCCAGAAGGTTCCGTCGCCGATCAGCACGGGAGGCCCGAGTCCAGCGGATAATCCCCCCTCCGTGGCCTGGAAGCGGTCAAATCGCACGTTCTGCACCGCGCAGGAGCCGTTATTCGTGCCGTTGGAACACACACTCAGCATCAGGTTCACACCCGCGCGGAATTGAACTTGCGCGCCGTAGAACTCCACCCCCGCGTTAATCGCGCTCAGCCAGATGGCTGGGTGAAGGTTGTCTGTGGTGGACCCGCCGTCGATTACACAGGTTCCTGAGCCGTTGTTGGTCACCCCGCCGAGGGTCGCGTCGCAGATTGTTTTGATGGGTCCGCCGTAGCGGTGCCATCCGGATACACCCGCTGCATAGCCAGGGTCGGCGGAGCCAAACATCCAGATGCCGGCGCCGGATATGGGATTGGCGAGGATTTCCTTGGCGATGTGAATCGCCCCCACGCCGCAAGTGGGAGGGCTGGCGGAACCGCCGGGGAGTGCTTCGCACGCGCCTGTCCAGGTGAGTTTCGCTGAGCCCCAGCTAAGGCCGTCGTTGGTGTCAAGGCCCTCAAGGGTGACATATTGGATGCCATCAGCGACGGCGGGCTTGACAGGTGGACTGCCCCCACCCCCTCCGCTGCCAATCCCCACGTTTATCTCATTGAAAGTAATAGGGAATGGGGATGGGGACGGGGGAACGCACGCGCCGGAACAGGTAAGCGTGACATCGTAATTCCCCACAGCGGCGAAGAACTGCCACTGACCATTCGTGGTGGCAGTGAAGGGATTGGATAACGGCGTGCCTGTGTCGTTAGAGTAAATAGTGGCGGTGCCCCCGCCGTGGATGCTCACGCTGACGGTGCATTGGGGGAAGCTCGCTTGTACGAGGGTGGTGGATTGCAGGCCGGAGGTGATCACATTCTGCGCGCCCGCCTCGCACCAGCCGTAAGCGTTGGGGAATTGGGCATGAGCCGGAAGCGCGGACAGCAAAAACAAAGGGAGCAGCCACAGCAACCGTCGCAGATTCATTTCACCCATCCTCGCTTGACAATTTCCTCAAGGATATACTCTATACCATGTTTCCCGTAGATTAAGGGGAGATATGTGCCCTGTTCCAAAATGTCAGGGGGTGCCCACGCAGTGGACATCTCCTCCTCGAAGGAAAGGAATCCGTGAGTGGAGATAGAATCCCCGCGCGGACGCCACCACATCGCGGTCGGGACGTGGCGATAGGCGGAGATGATTCCCACGCCAGCTTGATAGGAGATGAGCAGGGAGGACTGGGAGGTGGTCGCAAAGAGTTCTCCGATGCTGGTCCGACCGATCAGGTCAATCCAGTGGGAGGCGGAACCGTTTATGCGGGGGGCGAGCATGTGGGTGTAGTAGTCGTGGTCGTATTCCGCGCCGACGACGACGGTTTTCAGGCCATATTTATCGTGGAGTTGTTCCCCGAGGTCGATCCACTCCGCAGGCTTCCAGAGCATGTTGCGGTTGTGGCCTTCGATGGTATTCCCGTGCAGCGGGCCGGGGTAGAACACCGCGAACGGGCCGAGTTTCGAGCGGACCATGCGACCGTAGGCGAGTTCCGCAGGGGAAACGCGGAAGTGGGAGAAGATGTCCCAGTTGATGGAGTATTGTGGGAGCCAGTTTTCGAGGCGAATCCCACGTTCGAGGGGCGCGTTGGGGATCAGCACGCAGAATTTCTCCCCCTTGAAATCATACATCCCGTCTTCGAGGTAATCCCAATATCCGCCGGGGGTGAACGGGGGACGCTTCTCATCATACTCACGATGGATGCCGTAGTTAAGTTGCATCTCCACGGAATCGACGAAATCGAACCTGCGGAGGAAATCCACCGCGCGGGATTGGAGATCATCCTGACGGGAGCAGGTGAGATGAATGTCGATCGGGCCACCGGGATCGAGCTTGTCGCGGATTGCCTGGATTTTATGCAGCGCCCACACGCTGTCGCCGATGCCCTGCGGGAGTAGAAACTTCACAATTCACCTCGTTTGTGGTCGGTACGAATCAAAATGTTGCCACTGCCTTGGGGGAAATACGCCCAATCCACACTGCCACGGTTCAGATCGTGCAGTGCGTTGAATATCCCTCGCACGACCTCTGTATCCCTCGCGTCGTCGCAGAGAATCCATTTCGATCCAGCCTGCCATGCGAGCGTTACATCATGGCGCACGGCGGGTTCGCGGTGGTCCCCGTCGATATGTGCGAGGTCGTACCAGCGGGCGGGGAGTTCGGTAAGGGCGCTGCTGTCGGCCACCACAATGTCAGTGTGATATCCCGCGTTGCCGAGCAAATCCCTCACGTAATCTGTTGGGCGCACGGAGAATTTCTTCTCGTATTCATAGTCATTGTCGATGCCAGTATAGGTTGCGCCAAATGGGGAGGCTTCAAGAAACGCGAGGGCTGCGACGCCCATGCCGATGCCGATTTCAAGGATGGAGCGCGGCTGGATGGCGCGGGCGACTTCACGTTTAAAATTGATATAGTCAGCGGAGTTGAACTGACTTACCCGGAAATGGCGAAGGATTTCCGATAGTTCAGCTTGCATGTATCACCATCAGTTTGCTCCAGGGATCGCGTTCCACTTTGAAATATTCCACATGGGATTCGCAGGGGAGGTGGGGAGTGACGCCGCGCGGCTCCAGTACGTCCTCGATCACGTAGATGCCCCCCGGCGTGAGGGAGGGGATCAGCACATTCGCGGTGGTGATTTGATCATGCGGGCGATGTGAGCCGTCGTCGATGATGAGGTCAAAGGAGTCGCCCACGCGGAAGGTGAGGTCAATCAGCGCGGATTCACTGCTTTGGTCACACAGGAAACATTGGATACGGTCCTCAGTGATAAGTTTGTTCGGGTCCACATCCACGCCATATATAGTTGCATTGGGAAAGTAATCCCTCCACATGCGGAGCGATGCCCCCACGTCGATGCCGATTTCCATCACCTTGCGGATGGATTCGCGGCGATCGGCGAAAAGGGAATGGTAATAGTGCGTGTACCCATGGCCAAGCGGCTCGGGGCGTTTGTCTGTGCCGTAATGCTCGGCCAATGCGCACAGGGGAGTGTAGGTTATTTCCATATGACTCCAATTCCGCCGCCGGAGAGGATGCCGTCAGCTGGGCAGAGCGGACCCTGCCACGCGGCGGCGGAGGCGAAGTCGCGGCCCAGTATTTCCACGGAAGGGTGAGCCAGTGAAATGGCGGGCCAGATGCGGTGCTTGATATTGGGAATCTGGATGTCGTGGAATCCCACAAGTTTCTGTGCGACAGGATACCAGAGGTTGAAGTCCCATAATGGCGCGTCCCCGTCGTGATCCGCGTCGATGAACACGATATCGGGGAGCCCGCCGAGTATTTCAGTCACTTTGCTGAGGGTGGAGATGTCGTAGCTGCTGCCGCCCACGTAATGCACGCCCGCGTCTTCTATTCCGTATAGTGGTGTGTTGATATCCACGGCGACGACTTTTTCAATTCCCATCTCCCGCATATAGGCCGCGTGGCCGGTCCCCAATTCCACGTAACTTTTCGCGCCGGAGGCGAGGCAGATGGAGGCCCAGGTGAGGAATTCCGGCTTGCGCTGGCCCGCGTTGAAGCGTTCGAAGTTGGAGGGGAGGTTCATTGGCGCTCCGTGAGGAAGATGGTGGCGCGGCGATCGGCGGATTCATATGCCGTCTCATAACTGATAATTTTGTGTCCAGACGCGACGAAGGTTTCGTTGAATAAATTGTCTGCCACCCACAGGTTGTTGCCGAAGGACGGCGAGCCATCATTGATCGTCTCAGCGGCGGTCTGCATGTCGAACTGTGCCATATAGCCGAGAGACAGGAACTTGGGGAACAGTTCCATCCAGTTTTCAAGATCGAAATGTTTCAGGAAAGCGTGCGCGCAGACGAGATCCCATTCTCCGTTCAACATTTCCACATCGCGGAAATCGGCTTGTATAAATTTTAGATCAGGATTCCTCCGCCGCGCGATGGCGAGTGCTTCCGGATTCGCATCCACGCCTGTATAGATCGCTTTGGGGAACTTTTTCGCCAGCATTCCCGCGTAGATGCCCGTGCCACAGCCGATTTCGAGGATGCTATTCGGATAAACACGGGAGAGGGATTCCACCAGATGCTGCTTCTCATGGATCAATCGAATCCAAGTGTCATCCTCCTTCAGCAGAGTTTCCCCGCGCAACACTTCCGATACATCAGGGTACTTCAATATCCACCTCCGTTGGGCAGCGAGCGGAGGATCGCCGCTGGATCGCCGCCGTATTTGTGAATGAATGATTGCAGGTCGTGGCCCCAGATGCCGGTGGCCGGGTCGCCGAATGCGGTGGATTGATTGTGGAGATGAAGGATGGGGCAGTTGGGGACGGCCAGCACGGGGGGCAGGCCCAGCATCGCCGTGCGGACGGGATACTCCATGTCGTAGAAGATTCCATCGGACTCGCCGAATCCGTTGATGGCCTCCCACAAGTGGATAGGGATGATGAAGCCGACTGGGCCGAGTCTTGCGATGGAGATGATGCGTTCGGTGACGAAGTATTTCACGAACCAGTCCCCGAGGGATACGCCGTGGTCCGAGCCGGGGGAGCCGAAATACATCGCGGATTGTCCGTTCGGGCACATGGTCTGCCAGACGGAAGGGGATTCCAAATCGCGTGCGTCCCATTCAGCGGGGGAACGCTCCCAGATTCCTTCGATGCCGGTGTGGACGAGCGCTTCGAGGGAGGACAGGGTGATGCCTGATGCGGGACTGGATTCCGCGTAGGCCAGCCATTTGGATAAGTCGCCGACGTTCTCGGGAAGTGGTGAGAATATCGTGTCATCATGCAGACAGCACACGTGGGAATGACCGAGCTGCCGCATCCAGTTGATGGCCTCGTTGAAGCAGCCGTTGATCCATCCGGTGGAGTAGGTGTGCAGCACTTTTACGTTTGGCTGGCGCACGAAATATTCCGTGGGGACTTGCACCTCGTTTGCGGGCCAGACTTTCGACGAGGTGGCGAATGCAATGTGAACAGGCAGATCAGGCTCAGTACGGCGGAAGGAACGCAACGCGCGGGCTATTTTATTTCCACCTGTCGATACGAATACCACTCCAACGCTCATTGTGAGACTCCTTGGATTATCTCAGGGGTATACCATGTGAAGAACCTGCCATGATACGCGGGCGTGTACCGATGCGCAACGTCATGGGCGAAATTCCAGCAGAGAATCATCGTCGCGTCGGGCTGGTCGTTAAGCCAGGATTCCACGGGGAGGACTTGAATGCCCGTGCCGGGGATGAATTTCCCCTGTTTCGTGGGCGTGGCGTCGGCGATGTAGGGCATTTCGGCGGAGGTGATTCCGCAGGCGTTGAGGAAGATAGTGGCTTTGGCGGCTGCACCGAATCCTGCGACGGTGCGGTGGGATAGGAGTTCGCGGGTGTCGCGTTTCGCCGCTTCCACGCGGAGGGCGAATTGACGGTAGTATCCAGAGGAGCGAATGAAAAATGACTCGCGGGATAGCAGGCGGAGGGTGGTCGGATCGGGAGCACCGCGCTTGCCTACCCAGAGGCGAAGGGATCCGCCATGAGTGGGGATTTCATCCGTGCGGTTGATGATTAGATTGTGTCGCGCGAACAGGGCAGACAGCGCGGTCAGGGAGAAATAGAAAATGTGCTCATGGTAGCACGTATCAAACGCTGTCTTATCAATAAGCTGGCAGAGATATGGAACTTCAATAATCGCGAGGCCCGAGGGCTTCAGCGCGAGGGCGATGCCCCCTACAAAATCGTTCAGGTCAGGGACGTGGGCCAGCACGTTGTTCGCATGGATGATGTCCACCTGATCAACGATCGTGTTCGCGTAGAGGGAGCCGAAGAATCCTTCGATCGTGGCCACGTTGCGGGATTTCGCGGCCTGCGCGGCGATGTGGGACGGGTCGATGCCAAGGACGGTCGGGACGGAATGCGGGAGGTAGTGCTGGAGGAGATAACCGTCGTTTGAGCCGATTTCTAGGATGAATTCCGGGGAGTAAAGTGACATCACCTCGTCCACGAGTTGCTTCGCGTGTTCGACCATCGGGATGGAGTAGGAGGTGAGATAGGAATAATCCACGAACAGGTCTTCGGGGGGCACCGTCTGGGTGAGCTGCACGAGGGAGCAGACAGGGCAGAGCGCGAGTTCCAGGGGATAGGTTTTATACGGCTGCGAGGGGCCGTCCAATAGGGAATTCGCGAGTGGCATATCGCCGAGGGAGAATATCGTGCGTGTGTCAGAGGAGCCGCAGCCTCTACAGGTCATATCAGCGTCCTCGATTCTTCTTACGTCGAGTAACCGGAGCGATAATAATCTGCCAGTGATCGCACGGATGATTATCACACTGCTGCAAGGTTAGCTTGGCATCGACAGCAATAGGACAAGCCTCTATTGACTTCTTGAGATAGCGCATCAACGTAGTTTGGTCACGTTGGGTCATTGGTGATAATCCTCGATTCTTCGTATCGGATGACATCGGAATCCTCGTGATGGGTGGAAACTTCCCAGAAGATCGCCTCACGCTCGCCGGGGGGCACCCAGAAGCGATGCTTCGTGTTGGGAGGGATGCGGACGGCGTAACGCAACGGCGCGACGAGATTGCCGATTTGGATCATGGGCTTGCCCATCAGGAGGTAGAATGTTTCGTCTTTTTTGGGATGCGCGTGCAGGGAGCACATCCCGCCGGGGCGGACGATCATTTTCTTCAGACAATACAGCTCTGTATTAACTAACCATTCTTCAGAACCCCAGATTTTTTGGACCATTTTTATCATTGTGGCTCCGAAAGATGGGCAAACACCCGCTCTCTATTTCTCTCAAACCATCCGATATTTCCATTACAGACAGAGCAGAGGAGGCCTCGCACTCTCCCTGTCTTGTGGTTATGATCAGTAGCCGCCCATTTATTAATCATCAGGGGATGATCACATATCTTACAGAGGCCCTTTTGTTGTTTGAGCATGTACATCCACTGCTCTTTTGAGATTTTATATCGCGCTCTGATATGGTTCCAGCGAACGCGATTTGGATTGGCTCTGTGATTTGCCTTCCAATAACAGCTTCGGCACATGCCCTTACAATGATGCTTTACCTCCACATGAGGACAATTGGTGATACTTCCACGAAGTCTAGGCATTTAAGAAAGTTCCCCCAGCGCGCGGCAGACGGAATCCACGGAATGGTCGATGCCTTCGCCACCGTTGCGGAACAGGCGGTGGGAGGGATACCACGGGCAGGATTCACCACTGACGCCATAGTATGCTGCGGAGTTGCCGGGGAGGATGACCCAGCAGGGGATGCCCATTGCGCCAGCGAGGTGGGCGATGGCGGTGTCCACGGTGATGATCAACTGACAAGATACTACCGCCTCCGCAGTTTCCTTCCAAGTGCTGGGGGCCATATCCAAATTCCAGTCCAGTTTCCTGCCTATGGCCTCGCGTAATTGGCTGGTTTGGGGTTGAGATAAAGAACGATTACGCCGAGGAACTTTCTCTTCACCCGCATGTGTGCGCAAGGCCACCTTCGCGGTAGCCCGTTTGGAAACTTGGATATAACTTTTTCGAGTGTGGCTAAAGTATCCCCCGAGGGCCAGCACACAGGTGTGGTAGTCATATTCCGACGGGATTAACTGGCTGTCCGAGGGCAGCAGGCGGTCGAATCCCGGCATCCCTGCCAGCAGGGAGTGCATAGACGGAGGGCACATATACGTGATGTGAGCCCCGCGCTGCTTTAGTTGAGGTATCCAGCGGAGATGGAAGAAATTATCCCCGTACCCCCCGCCGGAGAGCACTAGGATACGTTTGTGGAGCAGATCCGCGCGACCATCCCACTCGGGGATGATTTCCTTCACCCATCCCCAATTTGTGTGCGAGCGAGAGTACAGCGGCCATGCCTCCGCATAATGGCCCATCCGCAGGAGCGCATCAGAGTATAGGATGGCCGCAAAATTGTTGGACGGGTCCAGCTTGTATGCTTCCTCCGCAAGAGGGAGGGCGGTATAGAAGTCTGATTGAGACTCCAATATCACCGCAAGATTAATCAGGGTCAGGGGATTGCGATCTATGCGAATGGCTTCACGGGCGTTGTGCAGGGCAAGTGACGTGTGTTCTAAGAGAAAGAACGCACTAGAAATATGTAGATAGTCTTCCCATGTGACAGGTGGATGAGTGGCCAGATGAAGTATGGCGTATCTTGCGTTATCCAGTTGCATGTATTTAACGGGATTGTCGGATATTGACGGATTGGTATCAGGCATGGAAGATTTCTACACGGGGCGGGGGGAATATGCAAGGGGAAAACGGTATGACGGAAGAAATAATTATAATTGTGAGTACGGACCAGCGAATCCGGAGATGGAATTGTAGTAGCCGATGCCGCGTCCTGCGAGGCCGGGGGCGCGTGCGGTGATCCAGTTGTCCACGAAATCCTTATCTGTTTGACGGTCCTTCTGCAAGAGTTCCTTATATTCCGCCATCGTCGCACCGCTGAGATATTTGAAGTCTGGGCCGGAGGATCGCGGGGACATGTCCTTGTTCGCTTCGGCCCATTCGTATGCATAGAGTTTCGCCCGCGCGATGATCGTTTCCTCGCGGATTTGCGGGGGAATCGTGTCACCGGGATTGACAAGATCAACGCCATCGCGCACGCCGTAGCATGGATAGGTGAAAAGTTGCACGGGCTGGCCCCACAGCTCAAACATTGGATATTGAAATGTCGCGGATTGGTTCGCGGTGCCTGCGCCGCGCAGGTCGAGGCCGTATGGGACGACTCGCGTGGGGAATTGATACCAGCTGCGTTGCGGGTCCATTGCGTCCACTTCTGATCGCGTGGTGGTGAGATCGAGGTCGATGAACATTTGAGGATTGCGGACGGACAGCCACGTGCGGAAGTCTTGGTAAGGCGCGGTATAGTATAATTGGTAAACAGAATAGGCTTGGCCTGCCCCGGCGGGATCAGCGAAGATACGATCCAGGGTCGCGACTCCCGTGCCGCTGTTATAGGTGATGATGGAGTAGATTCCGCCGACGCCGATGCGGAATTGTCGCTGGGTGATGAAGGAATAGAGTGTGGTGCCAGCGTTCAATGCGGTGATCGCGTTCGCGTCGAATGTGATGGTGGCCGAGCCCTGAGTGGTGGTGACTGTCCCAGAGTTAATCAGCGGCGGGGTGATCCAAGCGGACTCGAATAGGTTAAATGACCACAGATTGGCGAGGCGGATGGACCGATATGCGCGGTTAACGAGAGTCTTGGTGAAACTGATGGGCAGCTTCGGCACGCTGCCGCGCAGTTCCGTCATCATGGATGCGAGAGACACGGATCATTCCCCCGCTCCTAGATGGATGATTTCGCGGTGGCGCGCTTGCCGGGATTGATCTTCCGCACGGGGGCTTTCCCATGGGAGTGGACGAGCGGTTGCTTCCCCCGGAGCTTCGGCCCGTGCGGCTGCTTCGGTTCCTTTTCGAATCCCAATCCTGCGCCTACTTTAGCGGCTGATCCCATTATTACACCCCTCGAATCTGAAGTCGGATTGATTTTGTGTTGAGTACCACACCATTCGCCACTTCCGCGCCCGTAGCCACGACAAACCAGTGGATGACCGCTGAGGTGACCGCGTTGGCTTTGTTCGCGGTGCTGGTGGATTGGCCGACCAGCACAACGTAGGCGTAGTTCAGGCCATCGGATGATAGCGCATCCACCTGGACGAGTTCAAATCCCCCGAGGCCGAAGTCGGATGCGTTGATCGTTTCGCCGGAGGTCGCGAAGGTGTTCGTGTTGACATAGGTAGCAGGGCCATCATGGTCAACGATGACTTCTAGCTTTTCGCTGACCTGTAGCATGTATCCGTCGAGAATTCGATTCGCCATGATGGCTCCTTAGATGCGTCCGCAGAATGTGCCGCGCGTCAGCATGACGGTTGAGATGACGGTGGAGGAGGGCAGGCCGCACGCCACGCCAACTTGCGAGGCGACTGTGGCTTCGGTCGGAGATGCGCCGGCGTCCAGCGGGTAGCCCTTCGTCGCGAGAGTGGAGGTGCTGATTTTCACGGTTACGTTCGCGCCGTCGTTGGCAGATGTGAGGGCTTCGTCTGAGAATTGCCCCGCGCCGGAACCCGCCACGAGAATCCATCCGTAGTTGCCGGAGGTGATGGTGTTGATGAACAGGCCCGCGACGTGGGAGGGATGCGCGGCAGTCGGGTCCACGTCCGAGTACACGGCGTACGAGGTGCCGAGATCGGCGGTTTTAAAGAACGCCACGCAGCCGCGAGAGATGGCGCGGGTCACGGAGGTGGCTTTGACATACATGTACACGCCGCCGAGGAGAGTGCCGATGGCCGTGTCAGATAGCGCGAGGGCCGTGGCATCGTCAAGCGCGATGCGATCACCGGGGAGATCCTGGGAGACTTGCGGGCCAGTGACTCCCGCCGGGAGTGTTACGATTACCCCTCCCGCCGCCGCGTCGTTCACGTCGTTCAGGAACTTCGCGGTGTTCAGTGTGGCTTGCTTCGTCAACATTCCTGCGGCCATATTTCCTCCACAATTCTAGCAATTAATAACGTATAACGAAACTAGAAGCCAGCACCTAGTATCTGACTGTTATCACGGGGACTTGTGGTATAACAGTTGAGGGCAGCTTTCAAGAACATGACAACCAGGTCCGGGTTGGTTTGCGACCGGATTGGCGGAGTGAAATTGAAATTGTATTCCGGGTCGGCGGATGGGCGGATCTTCCAGCCCTTCACGCGCAGCCAGAAGAACGGCTCGCCGGGGTTGATGGTCGCGGTGCCGCCGGTGGGGAAGTTCGAGACGGCCACTTGGGCTGTCGTGAGGTTCGGCACGGTGAACGTGGACGGCTTGATAGAGGTCGTCTGGGAGAGGCCAGAGGGCAAAAGGGTGCCATACTTTGTGCTGGGGGCCAGCTTCTCCTCAAAGATCATCGCATCCAGAAGTTTCAATCCGGACATTCCGATGGATACGTCCTGTTCCATGCTGAAGCGTTGCTTCGGTTCCTGCCGCTCCAAGAGGTAAGCGTACAATGCCTTGTTGCAGAGGCCGATGTCAGGACGCTGGACGCAGTTCAGATACGCTTCCACGAGCACCTTATAGCTGATCTGCCCCGTGCCACCGGTTTGGTTGCCTGCCCAGATGGGAACGCTGTTCAGCACGTTGCCGACGACGCCATTGCGAAGCTGCGAGCCGTAGGTGGTGAACACGTTGCCATCCCACGAGGGATTGATGCCGTCGTTCAGGGCCTCGCTGATCCCGTTGATGAAGATCAGGCGATTGGAGCCGGAGATGGATTGGCCGTGCCGGAAGAAGTCGATGGAGATATCCGTGTTGAGCGCCTGGACCGCGTTCGTCATGTAGGCGTCCACTTCTTTGATCTTCACCGCTGGGCCGCTGCCCTGAATTACGTTGGTCCGGAACAGGTTCAATGGGACTTGTTCCACGTATTCCTTGGGCACGAAGGCAGTCGCGGCCAGAATCTGGTTCTGCGTGACTTGGAGGTCCGAGCCGGGGGCGATCGCGCCGCCGTTCACGCGGTTGTACTGGAATGGCGTCTGCATGATCGTGCCGCCCAGAAACTCATCGAGGGCGCCACTAGTCCGCAGCTTCCGCTGGAAGGCGGAATCCACGAAGAAGCAATCATACAAAACGTCATCCCTGAGGTCCGCGAGCGTTGTCGCTGCGATCTGGTCGAATACTGGATCAGCCATGGCTGTACACTCCTAGTGAGACAAATTTAATTCGTTCGCGTACCTTGCCGCTCGATGTAATTCTTCGCCGCGCGGGCTGTGCGATCCCCCGCGCCGTTCTGACCGTCGAAACCGGTTTCCCAGGGAGCTTTCTCACGTCCGGTGGAAGGACGCGGGACGAAGACGTTGGTGCTGGGGGACGACGGGATGGTGTTCGGATTGCCATATTGTGAGGCAAGTTCTGCGGTTACCTTTTCCCGTTCTTCCTTGCGGATCGTGGCCTCATGCGCCTCGCGCGCGGCCTTGGATTGCGCCTCGCGGGCATCGGGCACCTTGTATTTTTGTTCCCAATATTCGTAGAATCCCTTGCGGTTGGCGACGGCCTCTTTACGTAGCGCGGCGACGTTCAGGCGCTGGCCGGGGAAGAGTTGCATGTGCTCCAATACGGCATCCTGCATGTGCGCGAGGTTGTCGCCTACGTTGTCCGCCATGTTCAGGATGGATTCCGTAGTGACATAGCGCGAGTCGATGGCCGGAGGATCATCCTTCTTCGGCGCGGCGGACCCGTCCAGCTTGTAGCCCATATCAGCGGCGACCGCTTTCAGAGCTTCATCCGTGGAGCTGACCACAAGGGCGCGGAGTCGCGCTGCTTCCGCTTGAGCCTTCGTGGCTTCCTGCTGGGCCTTCGTGAGATTCGGCGTGGCGACTTTCTCATACCAGTCATCCGCCTTCTGCTTGTAATCGTTGATCGCGGCGGTCGCGGCGGCTTGCTGCGCGTCGAATGCTTTCTGCGCGATCGGCGTATCCAGAACCTTGATGTCTTCTTCTGAAGCCCCTTGTTCCCGTAGGAAATCGGCGTATTTGCTCATATGTTATTCCTCTATGCTCCGACTGGTGGAGCTTGCGCCTCGCCGGGTTCGGCGTGCTGCATAATCGCGGGCATCACTTCGCCCCGAATCAGTTCGTTGATCTTCGCGACGGCGGCTGATGCGCCGGGGTATGTTTTCGCTATCGCTCGGAGCCCCTGCACTACGTCCAGCATCATTTTCGTTCCCTGCTCGATCGCCGGGGATGGCGTCGCGGGAGCCGGGGACGCGGCCTGGGGAGAGGTCGGGACACTCTGCGGGGCCTGCTGCGGTGGGGCAGAGGAGTCGCCTGCGTCGGGCGGTGGCGGCATGAGCGAGGATGAAGGAGTTGCCATCCATTAGACTTTCTTATGCGCCTGCTTGGAGGCTTTTTTCATCGTGCCGTGGGTCATGTTCTCGGAACGCATGTCGCCGGCGAGGGAGAGCTTGTGCTTGGAGCCGCCGAGCTTCGCGAGGTTCCCGACGAACCCGCCCTTTTTCATTTTCGACTTGCCGTAACCTGCCATGTGATAACTCCTGCGGCGCAAGGTGATGTGAAATGGAAGGGGCCGGATTGCGCCAACGCTGCCCGCCCCTCCCCGGTGGATCGGAATCCCTGTTGGGAGAATGCTCGCGGCATTCGTCCAAACGGGGAGAGGTTACTTCTTGTGCTTTTTGCCGCGATTGGCAACGCGCTCGGTGGACTTGAACATTTCGGTGTGCCTCCTTTG
>Ga0307470_10000085_pt1 | contig 65075 bp, 59 predicted proteins | sample atmos_gasesAM3C__FD_204565 | JGI IMG/M metagenome (GOLD analysis project Ga0307470, IMG submission 204565) | Hardwood forest soil microbial communities from Morgan-Monroe State Forest, Indiana, United States - atmos_gasesAM3C_05 | ecosystem: Environmental > Terrestrial > Soil > Temperate forest... | reverse complement strand
TGAAGAGAAAGGCCTCCCCTCCCTTGAACAGTACGTAGGCGTCTTTCAGATTCGCCTTCCCATCGCGCAGCGACTTGACCTCGGTGCCCCTGAGCGACAGTCCGGCCTCGTACTTCTGCAGGATGAAGTAGTCGTGATACGCCTTCTTGTTCGAGGCGATGAGCTTCTCGCCAGCTTCGGACTTGGTGGCCATGGGGCGGCGGATTCTACCCGATGAACTCGATGCGGGCAGTGTGGCGGGAGGAGGGCGAGAGGCGGCACCTCCGCCCCTGACAGCACTCGGGCGAGGACGCCCGAGTGCCCGCGGTCGAGACGACCGCACTCCGGAGTGCTTCGCCCGCGGCCATCGAGGCGTCCCGCCTCGGTGGTTGGATGCGGCTCGGTGGCGCTGCTGCAAGATGTGCGACGCTCGTGACGTTCGCGTGACGCAAGCGGTCGATCCAGACAGATCACCGTGCCGTCGCGACAAACGGTCATGCCGTCCTGCTTGCCCGCCGTGCGGTCGCGACAACCGGTCATGCCGTCGCGTCTGTCCGCCCGTGCGGTCGCGCTTGCCGGCCGTGCGGTCGCGCTTGCCGGCCGTGCGGTCGCGCTTGCCGGCCGTGCGGTCGTGCATGTCCGCCGTGCCGTCGCGTCTTTCGGACTGAAAATCGCACTTCCTGCGGCGTGTTGTCGTGTTCATCGACTCCGCCGTCCCGTTCATCCGCTCTGCCGTCCCGTTCATCGGCTCTGCGGTCGCGTTCATCCCCTCTGCCGTCCTGTTCATCGGCTTTGCCGTCCTGTTCATCGGCTCTGCGGTCCTGTTCATCGGCTCTGCCGACCTGTTCATCGGTTCTGCCGTCCTGTTCATCGGTTCTGCCGTCGTATTCATCCGCTCTGCCGCTGTGTTCATCCACCCTGCTGTCGCGCTCACCCGGCCAGATATCGCCTTCATCCGCGCCGCCGTCGCGTTCGTTCCGCATGCTGAGGTGTTTATCCACCGTTCCGTCACGTTTATCCGCGGAAAATCGCGTCCACGCAGCGTGTTTTCGCGTCTTTTCGGCTGAAAATCGCGTTCATGCGGCGTGTTGTCGCGTTTTCCCCGCGAAAATCGCGGTCATGCGGCGTGTTTGTCGCGTTTTTTGGGCCAAAAATGGCGTTCACCCGGCAAAAAACAGGGTTATCTCTGCCTTAGAGCTCGTCGAGATACTGCATTCGCTCTTCTCGCGCGGCGCGAACGAGATCTGCTCCGGATTCGCCCGACGGTACGGGCGGCAATTGTTTCAAACGCTCCCAGAGGTCCTACTCCGACGGGATCGACGTCGCCTTCTCCATCTCGCGCACCACGTACTCATCGACAGGAATGCCTTCCTGATCGGCTCGAGACCGAACCCGTTCGTCGAGTAGCGGCGGAAAATCGAGAATGACTCTACTCATACATGCCGAGGATGCCTCCCCTCCACGCCCCTGTCAACTTACCCTGTTACAATCCGCGCGCTTTTCCGGGGAGCGCAAACAATGACGAAAAAGAACATCGTCCACGTCGTGGGAACGGGCACGATCGGCGAGCCGCTGATCGGATTGTTCACGGATTTCAAGGAAAAGTGGGGCATCGACGAGGTCACGTTCCACAAGCGCACGCCGAAGGGCGACGACCGGGCCATGGTCGAGCACCTCATCAACCACGGCGGCCGATTGGTCGTCGACGAGGATGCCCGCGACGAGTTCACCCGCCTCGGGCACCGCGTCTCCTTCACCACCGAGCAGGCCCTCGAGCGTGCCACCGTCATCGTCGACTGCACGCCCGCCGGAAACGACAACAAAGCGAAGTACTACGACCGCTGCACCGGTCCGAAAGGGTTTCTGGCCCAGGGCTCGGAGTTCGGCTTCGGCAAACCGTACGCGCGCGGCATCAACGAGGAAGTGCAATCGCCGGATGAGCGCTTCGTGCAGATCGTGTCGTGCAATACGCACAACATCTCCGTGCTGCTCAAGACGATCGCCATACGCGACGGAAAGATCGACCTGGAAGCCGGCCGCTTCGTCTGCATGCGCCGCGCGAACGATGTCTCGGACAACAAGGGTTTCGTAGCCGCCCCCGAAGCGGGCAAGCACGACGATCCCGAATTCGGCACGCATCACGCTCGCGACGCCTACCACCTCTTCCAGACCATCGGCGAGAAACTGAACCTCTTCTCATCCGCCATCAAGATCAACACGCAATACATGCACACCCTGTGGTTCGATCTCGATCTGCGTCACGACACGACGCTCGAACAAGTCAAGTCGCTGCTGCGCTCGAATCCGCGCGTGGCCTGCACCAACAAGCGCTCCGTCAACCAGATCTTCTCGTTCGGACGCGATCACGGCTACTTCGGTCGCATCCTCAACCAGACCGTCATGCCGATGTCGACCTTGACGGTGCCGAATCCACGCAAGGTCGTCGGTTTCTGCTACACGCCGCAGGACGGGAACTCCCTCCTCTCCTCGATCGCGGCCACGCTCCGGTTTCTCGACGTTTCGAAGCTGGAAGAGAATCTCGACGTCCTGCGCCCCTACATCTTCAGGGAAATCTAATGGACCATCAGCGGCCGCCTCGCGAGACTCTGCGCACGGTCGTCACCTTCGTCGCAGCCGCAGCGCTCGCCATAGCCCTCGTACGGCGCTACCACGCGCTGGGCGGACCGTACTTCGAGTTTCCGAAGACCGTTCAGGACCACGTCGCGCCAACGTTTTACCCCAGCCGCGATGTGATTCTGCTCGCCGGCGCGGCCGCGGAGATCATTCCCCGCGGCTCCACCGTCACGGCGATCCAGCCTTCGCAAGCGCCCGACTACGACGTCACCCACTACCTCACCGCCGCGGGGATGATGCCGCGGCACCGCGTCGTTCCGCCGGCCTTCACCGCGAGCGATCCGGCGGTGCTCCCGCAGTACGTCCTCGCCGTCCGCGAACCGTTCTCGAATCCGCACTACCGGCTCTTCCGGCAGATACCCGAGGGACGCATTTACGAGGTCGTGCATTGAAGGACGTCCTCGCGTTCTGCGCGTATCTCCTGTTGCCGCTCATCGGCATCGGAATCTGGCACCTCCCATCGATCCGTCGCCTCGACCTCGGCGGCCGTCTTTCCGCAGCCGGCGCTGCCGGTGCCGCAATCGTGGCCGCGCTGCTCGCTCTGTTGTCGATTGCATCGATTCATTGGAGCCGCGGGGTCGTGTTCCCCGTCGTTGCGGTGATCGCCGTAGTCGGCATTTACCTCGCCCGACCTTTGAAACGCCCCGATGCGCCAGCGGAACGAAGAGATGCCTGGGCAATTGCAGCGCTGGTAGTCGTCGCGATCCTCGTCGTCTACGGCCTCCTGACGGCACGCATGAGCTGCGGCGATCTCCATTTCTTCTGGGGACCAAAGGCCGTCCGCTTCTACCGCGACGGCGGCGTGACCGTAGGCTTCCTCGGCGATCCAAACGCCGCGCGGATGAACCCCGGCTATCCCCTGCTGCTGCCGCTGCTCTACGCCTGGTCCGAGACGATCGCGGGCCAGTTCTCGTGGTGGTCGGCGGTCCTGTCGACGGCGCTGTTTCTGTTCGGCAGTGTTGCGCTCCTGCGCAGCACCGCGCGCGATAGCCGCGGCGCCGTTCTGATGTGCGCAACTCTCGCGTATGCACTCGCAGTCGCAGACGCCGCCGGCGCGGGCGAGCCGCCTCTCATCTTTTTCGAGACGCTGGCCATCGTCGCCGTGACCTTCATCCGCGAGCCGCGGGACCAGACCATCCTCGCTGCACTCGGCCTGGCTGGAGCGGTGATGACGAAAATCGAAGGCGCGACGTTCGTCATCGCCGTCGTAATCGCGATGCTCATCCTGCGCCGGAGTCCGAGGCGAGTTCTGCTGATCGCACTACCGGCAGCCGTGCTGCTTGGGGCATGGCTCGGCTTCGTGAGGTTCCACGACCTCTCCGAGTACTACCGCGGCGCAACGATGCCCATCTACTTCGCAGCGCTTCCGGGCACGCTTCTCACACTCGCGAAAGCGGCCGGTTACGATCTCTACGGCCTTCCGTGGCTGGCGCCCATCATCCTTTTCGTCCTCGGCCCGAACCGGCGAAACGCCATCCTTCCGATGACCATTGCCGTGCTGACATTCATGGCCGCGGTCTTCTTTTACATCCACCTGCCCGATCCGACCTGGTGGATCCTCTCATCAGCGCCGCGCGTGTTGCTGACGCCGCTGACGGCACTCCTGATCGCATCCGCGGCGGCGTGGCGTTCAAACGGCGACTTGAGCTACAGTCCCGGACATGGCGTGGTTTCGTAAAGAGAAGAAGCCGAAGGAAGCTGTCGAAAAAGTCGCGATCCCCGAGGGGCTCTGGGTCAAGTGCGACGACTGCAAAGAGATCGTTTACCGGAAGGAAGTGGAGCAGAACTTCAACGTCTGCCCGAAGTGCAATTACCATTTCCGGCTTACCGCCCGCGAGCGTTTCGAGATCCTGTTCGACGACGGCAAGTACAAAGAATTCGCAGGCGACATCCGATCGGGCGACCCGCTCGAGTTTCGTGACACGAAGCGCTACCGCGACCGCCTGAAGGTCTACGAGTTGCGCGTCGGAAAAGGAGACGCTGTTCTCTGCGCCGAGGGAAAACTGGACGGGATCAGCGTCGTCGTCTGCGCGATGGAGTACGCCTTCATGGGCGGATCGATGGGATCCGTCGTCGGCGAGAAAATCACGATCGCCGCCGAGCGTGCGCTGGAGAAAAAGGAGCCGTTTCTGATTGTCTCCACGTCGGGCGGAGCGCGAATGCAGGAGGGAATCCTCTCTCTGATGCAGATGGCGAAGATCTCCGCTGCCCTGGCCAGGCTGGCCGAGGCACGCCTGCCCTACGTTTCGATCCTGACCGATCCGACGACGGGCGGCGTTACGGCCTCGTACGCGATGCTGGGCGATCTCAACATTGCCGAGCCGAAAGCACTGATCGGCTTCGCAGGTCCGCGCGTGATCGAGCAGACCATCCGGCAGACGCTTCCTGAGGGATTTCAGCGAGCGGAGTTTCTCGTCGAGCACGGAATGGTCGATCTGATCACGCCGCGCTCGGAGATGAAACCGGCGCTGGCGCGGTTCCTACGCATGTTCACCGGCAAGAAGCGCGAAGCGGCGGGATGAGGCCACTTCCAAAATGGAGGTGCGACGTAGGTCGGACTCTCTAGTCCGACACCGGAAGCAGTCGGACTAGAGAGTCCGACCTACGTTGCCAACCCATTTTGAAAGTGAATGCCGGCTCCCTTCTCTGGCTCGACGCGCTTCAGGCGTCTGGCATCCGGCCCGGGCTGAGCCGCATACGCACGTTCCTTCGCGCACTCGGCCATCCGGAACGTGCGTATCCTTCGATCATCGTCGCGGGGACGAATGGAAAAGGCTCCACGTCGGCGACGCTGGCCTCGATCCTCAACACGTCCGGCTATCGCACAGGCCTCTACACCTCACCGCACCTCGTGCGGCTTCACGAGCGCTGGACGATCGGAGGAGCGGAGATCGATGACGAATCGCTGGTTCGATCGATCGACAAACTGCGCTCGGCCACCGGCGAGGCCGGCATCACGCCGACATACTTCGAAGCGCTGACGCTGATCGCGTTCATCGCTTTTGCCGACGCCAGGTGCGAGATCGCGGTGCTCGAGGTCGGTATGGGAGGGCGGCTGGACGCGACGAATGTGGTTCGTCCCATCGCCGCCCTGATCACCCCCGTCGGACTCGATCACACCGAGTTCCTCGGCACCACGATCCGCAAGATCGCTGCGGAGAAGGCAGGCGTCATCCACCGCGGCGCGATCGTGCTCACGTCAAACGATGATCCGATCGTTCTCGATGTCATCCGCAAACGCGCGGGCAAGTTCGGTAGTCCGTTTCATCGCGTGACGGAAACGCATGCAACCCCGCTGGCGGGTGCTTTTCAGGAGCGCAATGCCGCACTTGCTGTTCGTGCCGCCGAGCAGATGCGGGCGGTCTTGCCGAAGATCACGACCGAGTCGATCGAGCGGGGCGTCGCGGCAACGCGCTGGCGCGGACGGCTCGAGAAACTCGATCGCGGCGACAAGCAGATCTGGATCGATGGCGGGCACAACGCACACGCCATCCGCGCGGTCCTTCCGTTCCTCGCGGAACGGATTCCGACTCCCCGTCTCCTCGTCTTCGGCATCATGAGCGACAAGGATGTTGCCGACGTGACGGCACTTCTTTTTCCGCTCTTCGAGTCCATCATCGCAACGGAACCGTATCCGCCGCGCTCGGTGCCGGCTGACGATCTCGTTGCCTGGGCGCAGGGCATGTCGATTGACGCGGCTGCCGAGCCGGACCCTGCGCGGGCAATCGCACGTACGCTCGCGTCAGGCTACCGCTCGATCGTCATCACCGGCTCGCTCTACCTCGCCGGAGCGGCGATCGACTTTTTCGATGCGCATGGCGACGAGCAGCGCGGCGAGCAGAAGTGACGAGAGCACCCAGGCCACCACGACGAGCGTGTGGTGCCGGCCGAAGCGCAGGATCACGGTGCCGCTTCCGGGAACGATGACGCCGAGGCGGTCGAGGTTGACCGGGAGAGTATCGAGCTCGCGATCGCCGATGCGAGCGCTCCAGGCGCGGAAGTACGACTGATCGACAGCCAGCAGCGACGGGCCGTTCGACACGACATCGATCGTGATTTGCTGCCCATCGCGCTGCACGCGAATCACCCGTGCGCCGGGCGCGGACGAGAACGCTCGCGGGGCGACCGCAGCCGCACCGCTCTCGATGAGGTTCACCGCGTCGGGAATCGATGGCGCGGCAATGGCTTCGGGGACGATCGCGGAAGGCGCCTCTGCAAGGCGCAGCCAGGCAGGGTTGTGCGTGGCCGCGAAGCGCTCAGTGGCGATGCGGCTGAGTAGAGAGTGCATCCCATCGCCGGAGCGGTTCAAGACGTACTCGAGTCCCGCGGTGGCGCCGAACAACGGTTCCAGCCTGCGGGCGCGCTCGCCGTAACTGTCGCGATCGATCGTCTGGCCGCCCGGTGCCGGCGGTACGAACACACGACGTGTCGGCTGCGTGACGGTGCGATACGGCGAGAACCAATCGATCGGGATCATCCAGACCATCCAGCACAACAGCGGCACGAACGTCACGATGGTCCAGATCCGTGGCGTCGCCGATCTTCCGAAGTATTCAGCGGCGAGAACAACCAGGGCAGCGCAGAGCACGAGTGCGAATTTCTCCGGAAACCGGCCGGCGCGGAGCGCGTCGATCGACTCGACCGCCCAGCGAACGATCGGATTGAACGAGCCGAGCGCGAAGAAAAACATGACCGCGGCGATGAGCGTGTAGCGCGAACGGCGGAAGAGGGCAGGAATCACGATCAAGCCAATCACCAGCGACGGAAAGAGATGTGGCGTATCGATCGAGAGGAACGGACCGGCGACCAGTTCGAGCAGCCTCCGCGGATCGAATGACGCGCTGAGCACGGTGTGCGCCGAGTACCGATGCGCGCGCTCCACCTCGGGCGCAATCTCGAAGTATGCGATGAGTTGGGGGGCGGCAATGACGATCGCGATTCCGAGGGAAACGATGCTCACGCGAAGACGCGAAGACGCGAAGGAAACAAACCCTGTCTTCGCGTCTTCGCGTCTTCGCGTGACAAGGATCAAAACAGCAATCGCGGTGGCCGCGATCGTCACAGGCTCCCCCGCCAGCGCCAGCAGTCCGAATGCGAGACCGAGCTTCATCGAGCTCCTGCGCTCGGCCCCGAGGAAGGCAAGCGGCACGAGCGCGATCGCGGTGACGAGGTTGTAGAACGAGAGCGCCGAGATCGCGACGCCGGACAGCGCCCACAGCGTCGCTCCGAAGTTCGAGCGCGTCAGGCTCTTCATCGCCATCCAGCCGAGGGCGAGGTGGAGCAGGAAGTGGAGATTGAACGCGACGTGCGCGGGCAGCAGGAGATAGAGGAAGTTGTCGGGATAAAACGTGAGCGTGTTCGGGTTGCCGGCCAGTGGCTGCCCGCCGCCATCGGCGAAGTTCCACCACGGAATCTCGCCGGCCCGAAACACAGCCGTCGAGAGCACTTTGATCGGGTAGTGCGTCGCGAAGTTGTCGCGAAAAAAGAAGAAGCCGAGCGAGGCCAGCAGCACGCCGGAAAGAGCGAGCAGAATCAGAAAAAGGAGCCGGGGGCGCACAGTCATCGCGCGCTGATTATCGAGTAAGATCGCCCGCCGACACTCCTCGAAGGAGATGACGATGACCACGATCGAAGATCAGCGCGCCGCTACCGGCCACGATTTCCTGCAGCGGACGCTCAGCGACGTCGACCCGCAGATCGCCGCGGCGATCGCTCTGGAGACCGAGCGCCAGAACGACACGCTGGAGCTGATCGCCTCCGAAAACCACGTTTCGCGCGCCGTGCTCACGGCGATGGGATCGGTCTTCACGAATAAGTACGCCGAGGGCTATCCGGGGAAGAGGTACTACGGCGGATGCGGACCGACGGACATCGTCGAGACCATCGCCATCGACCGCGCCAAGCAGCTTTTCGGCGCCGAGCACGCCAACGTCCAGCCCCACTCCGGCTCCCAGGCGAACATGGCCGTCTACTTCACCGTCCTCAAACCGGGCGACACGATCATGGGGATGGACCTTTCGCATGGTGGTCATCTCACGCACGGACATCCTCTTTCGTACTCCGGCCGCGATTTCAACGTCGTCGCGTATCACGTGCGTCAAGAAGACGAGCTGATCGACTACGACGAGATGGAGCGTCTCGCGTTGGAGCACAAGCCGCGGCTGGTCATCTGCGGTGCGTCGGCATACTCACGCATCATCGATTTCAAGCGCATCCGCGAGATCTGCGACAAGAGCGGATCGCTGATGATGGCCGACATCGCGCACATCGCAGGGCTCGTCGCCGCCGGCCTGCACCCTTCCCCCGTTCCCTACGCCGACTTCGTCACGACGACGACGCACAAGACGCTGCGCGGCCCGCGCGCGGGACTCGTCCTCTGCAAAGCGGCGTACGCGAAGGATCTCGATCGCTCGCTCTTTCCGGGCATTCAGGGTGGTCCGCTGGTCCACATCATCGCGGCCAAAGCGGTGGCCTTCGAGGAAGCGTTGCAGCCGGAGTTCAAGGAGTATCAGGCGCAGATCATCCGCAACGCACGGGCTCTGGCGCAGGCGGTGGCCGGCACCGGATTCCGCATCGTCAGCGGCGACACCGACAATCACCTTTTCATGGCCGACGTGTTCTCGAAGGGGATCACGGGCAAGGACGGCCAGAACTTTCTGGAGGCCGCGAACATCACGGTCAACAAGAACACGATTCCATTCGACACGCAGAAGCCGATGGTCGCGTCAGGAATCCGCATCGGGACTCCCGCAGTCACGACGCGCGGTTTGCGCGAACCGGAAATGCAACGCATCGCCGAGTTGATCGCGCGCGTCCTCGACTCCAAGGGAGATGCTGCGGTGACCGTCGAAGTAAAGAAGGGCGTGAAGGAGCTGTGCGACCGGTTTCCGATCTACTAGGGAGTCGCAGATCGCGAGCACTACGAGCCTTGAAAAAACGCTTCCCTTACTACCCGATCTACATCGACATCGAAGATCACGCGGTCTTGATCGTTGGCGGCGGCGTTGTCTGCGCGCGGAAGGCGGAGACGATGATGCGTTACGGCGGCCGCGTGACGATCGTCAGTCCGGAGATCACGGACGAGATTGCGGCGTGGGAGCGCGACGGCGCGCTGGCCGTGCATCGCAAGCGCTACGAAGAGTCTGACCTCGACGGCGCGTCGATCGTCATCGCCTCCACCGACGACCCCTGCGTCAACGCGCGTGTCGCGCGCGACTGCCGTCGCCGCAAGGTTCCGGTCAACGTGGTCGACGTCACGCACCTCTGCGAGTTCATCGTCCCGGCGATCATCGAAAAGGGATCGATCCAGATCGCGATCTCGACCGGTGGAAAATCGCCGGCGCTCGGCCGGACGCTCAAGGAAGACTTGCAGCGGACAATCGGACCGGAGTACGCCGAGGTGAACGATGTGCTCGGCACGCTACGGAAAGAAGCGAAGCGCATCCTTCCGACGGACACCGACCGCAAGCGATTCTTCGACGGAATCCTCGCCGCAGGAGTGCTCGAGATGTTGCGCGACGGACGAAAGCGCGACGCCTATCAGGCGATCGTCAGAGCTTGTGATGCCGAGGGCGTGCCGGTGAGTGAGGAATTGCAGGAGCGGCTGGCGTCGGCGATGTAGGCTGCACCGATGGATTCGGCAGCAGTCACCGGTCAGGCTCGAAGCGATGAGGTTCCACCCGCTCCGGCTCCCGACCCCCGATTCCCGACACCCGCCACGATCATCGCGCTCTACGCCCTGCTCGCGGCGATCGTCATCCCTGTCTTTCCGCATTTCCCGTCGCCGAATGAGCTGACCCGCTGGGTAGTGGTCGCGTCGGTCGTCGACGACCACTCGCTCGAGGTCTCGCGCGTGGCGCGGGTTCTTGGACCGCAGTTCGAAGATCTCGCCGTCATTGACGGACGGCAATACTCGAACAAGGCGCCGGGTGCGGCGCTCGTGGCCTCGCCCGGCTACCTGCTGGCGCGTCCATTCGCCGGTCCGCCGTCGGCGAACAATCTGCGCCCGGTGCTGACCGCGATGCGTTGGTTCGGTTCGACGCTACCCCTTCTGCTCGCCGCCCTCGGCTTCGCGCATTACGCACGAGCACGCGGCGGCGATCCGGCGCTTGCGATTGCGGCCATGCTCTTCGCCACGCCGCTTTTCGCGTACGGACTCCTTCTTTTTTCCCACGCGCTCACGGCCGCTGCACTCTTCGGGGCATGGCTTCTGCTCTACCTGCGTGATCGCGGAGGCGTCGTCGCCGGCGTGCTGATCGGCGTCGCCGTCGCGTCGGAGTATCCGATGCTCGTCCCCGCGCTGGTCCTGATCGGAGGTCTGCTGGCGCAGCGCGCGTGGGGAAGGCTCGCGCGCGTCGTCGCGGGCGGCGCACCGTTCGCGCTCATGCTGGCGATCTACCAGAAACTCGCGTTCGGCAGCATCCTTGCGTCGCCGTACACGTACGAGAAACTGCCGGAGTATCGGGCGCTGGCGCATACGGGCGTCTTCGGACTGCAGGTTCCCAGCCTCGAAATCCTGATGCGGCTGCTGTTCGATCCAGCGCGCGGTCTTCTCATCTTCGCTCCGGTCATCGCCGCAGCACTCCTGGCCATGCCGGCAGCAAAACGCGCGTTGCCGCGCGCCGCCTTCGTGACGTTGCTTCTGACGCCGACACTACTCATCGCCGTCTACTCCGGCTATCCGAACTGGCATGGCGGCTGGAATGTCGGGCCGCGCTACATCGCGGGGGCGATTCCGTTTCTTATCTTCCCGCTGGCGTTCGCGCGCGGCCGCCGCATCGCAGCGATTCTTCTCGGCGCATCGGCAGCGGCAGTCGTTCCGATCACTCTGACCTTCCCGTTTCCGGACCGCAGTTTCATCATGCCGTGGTCGACGCTCGCACTGCCGCTGCTTCGGGACGGCCTCGTCGCGCCGAACCTCCTCCATCTCGTGTGGCGGCCGCTCGCGATCGCCGTTTCCTTCGCGATCGCCGCCGCAGCGATCATCATCGCGACGAGGCGGAATGCCCTGCTCGCCGCGCTCGGAGCAGTCCTGATGTTCGCCATCGGTTCGCTGGCGCCTGCGCCGTCACTCACGCAGCGACTGCGGATCGGCTACATCGAGGAGGTCTACTTCGAACAGCGCGGGGCGATGGCGCGCGCAGTCGGGGGGCTACCGCTGCCGCCGCGTGCCGTCGCGCGCGCTCTTGCGGAAGCGCGTTTGCCGCCTACGTCGTGGCCGTTCTGACAGTACCGCGCGGCACCGGGTCGCGGAAGATCCGGTGCGAGTAGAGATGCTTCTTGTGCAACTTGTAGAGGACCATCGTCTTGAGGATCTCGAGGCCGTAGCGCACCGAGCGCCAGAAACCGATCTGCGAGGCCTCGTCGAAATAGCGCGTCGAGATCGGTACTTCGCGGATGCGCATCCCCTTGGCAACGCCCTGCGCGATGATCTCGGTATCGAAGACGAAGTTGTCGGAGTTCGCTTCAAAATTCACGGTGTCGAGATAGCGCTTCGTGTATGCGCGAAAGCCCGAGTGATACTCCGAGAGAAAGATGTAGAAGGTCGCGTTTTCGACCATCGTCAGAAAGAGGTTTGCCAGGTACTTCCACTTCGGCATGCCTCCTTCCATCGGACGGCCGCCGAGCATGCGCGACCCGAACACCGCTTCGCAATCGCCGCGTAGCAGCGGCTGTACGAGTTGCGGAATGATCTTCGGATCGTACTGATGGTCAGGATGGACCATGACCATGATCTCGCCGCCCATCTCGTCCATCGCCGTGCGGTAGCAGGTCTTCTGGTTGCCGCCATAACCGCGGTTGTGTTCATGAACAACGACGCGCATCGGCAGTTTACGCGCCAGCTCGACCGTCCGGTCGCGTGAACGGTCATCGACGAGGAGGATCTCATCGACCCAGTCGGCCGGGATGTCGTCGAACGTCGCCTGCAACGTTTTTTCCGCGTTGTAGGCCGGCAGAACGGCGACAACTTTCTTCTCGTGGTGCGGCATGGGCGCGCGAGAATAACACAGCGCAAATGGCGGACCTTCCGACTCGACTACAATCGCGAGCCGTGAGTGACAAGCCTCCGATACCGGTCAGCCGGCGCACCGATCTGCTCGCGCTCGGCCTTCTCTTTCTGATCGCGACGATCTGCTTCGCCGATGTCCTGGCCGGCATCAACCAGCTCTACATGCGCGACATGACGCGCTACTACTACCCCGCGAAGCAGATCCTGCGCGACGTCGCGCAGCACGGTGAGTTCCCGTACTGGAACCGCTACTTCTCCGCCGGCCAGCCGCTCGCTGCGAATCCCGAGCATGAAGTCTTCTACCCGCTCACCTGGTTGATTCTCCTGCCGAGCTACGACCTCGGATACCGGCTCCTGGTCCTTATTCATATCTACATCGCGTTGTTGGGCATGTATGCCCTGTTGCGCTCGATGGATCTCCGCCCTCCGGCGGCGTGGATGGGAGCCTTGTCGTTCGGTCTCGGCGGTCTCTTTCTCTCCTACATCAACCTCCTGCCGATTCTTTTCTGCGCTGCGTGGATTCCCCTCACGTGTCTTTACGTCCGGCGATTCCTCCTGCGGCGGAGCATGCGCGACTTCGCGGCGGCAGCACTCTTTCTCGGCATCCAGTTCCTGGTCGCGGAGCCGACCACGGTCATGCAGACCGGCCTCCTGATCGGGATGTACGCGCTTTACCGAGGCTGGTATAGCCGGCCGCGCGTTACGAAGCTCATCACGCGCGTGCTCTGGATCGCTTTCATCTCAGCGACCGGTTTTCTGCTCGGCGCGGCACAGATCCTTCCGGCTATCGATCACGTCCGTGACTCTGCGCGCTCGCGCCCATTCGACTTCGACCTCGTCAGCGCCTGGAGCATGCCCTGGCCGAAGTTCGCGGAGCTCATCTACCCGAACATCCTCGGTCACATCTCGATCGAGAATCGTATGTACTACTGGGGCGGCGGCCTGTACCCGGGTATGGCATCGCCGTTTCTGTTCAGCATCTACGTCGGCATCGCCGTGATTGCGCTCGCCATCGGAGGCGCTTTCGCACGGCCCCGGGGTGGCCGGCTCGTCCTCATCATCGTTTTCCTTTCGTCCCTCCTCGCCGTCGGCGGGCACACTCCGGTTTACCGCTGGCTCTACGACGCTGGCATCGCGACGTCCATCCGTTATCCCGAGAAGTTCATCCTCATGGCGGTATTCGCGTTGATCGTTTTTGCCTCTCAGATGCTCGATCGGATGCTGGACGGCGATGACGATGTCCGTAGCGGAGCCCTCGGCTTCGCGGCGGCATCCACGCTGGTCGCCGCCGGGATCGCCATCTCTGCGTTCACACGGTTCTATCCCCGTCTATTCATCCTCCTGGGCAAGATCAGCGACCTGTCCTCGATCAGAAAAGCGTGGGCTCAAACTGCCGGTGCCGGTCTTACCTATCCGCTCCTGCTCTCTCGCACCGACTGGGTCTTCGCCACGTTGCGCGGCCTCATTCTCATCGCGCTGCTTCTCATGGTTCGCAAACGGCACCGGCGGGTATGGCTTGCCGCGGCTGCTCTCTTCGTGACGATTGATCTCGTCTTCGTCACGTACGAGCTCAATCCCCGGGAGCCACGGCGATTCTTTGATCCGCCGCGGGCCGCGGCAGCACTCCCGCCGAATCGGCACGACTACCGCGTCTTTCACGAGGCCGATTGGTACGGAACCGAGAAACCGGCGCAACAATATTTCTCCACCGGGGAGGCGGTCTACTGGGTCGTGCGCAACGGCCTCTTTCCGATGACACCTGCCGCCGCGCACCTTCAAACCGTTCTGGAGCGCGACTACGACAAGACATCGTTGTTGCCCACCGTCGATCTGGTCGACTCCGTGTGGGACGTCAAACGCTCAGGCCGCGCCGCGTGGTGGAAGCCATTCATGGCCATGTCGAACGCCTGGTACCGCGCCACGTTCCGAGACTTCGAGCGCGAGAAGAAACGAAACCACGGCAACTTCAAGGAATCGCTTCCGATCGGGTTCGAGGAAGGCCCGCACTATCCGCGCTACTACTTTTCAAACCAGATCATCACCATCCGCGATCGGGAGGACTTCGTCAAACAGTTGAGCACCTGGACCTTCAGCCCGCTGGTGGCATTCATTCCTCGTCCTTCGTTCGTCCCCGCGGCCGGAGTGGTCAGCCATGTCGTCGAGACCGCGAACACCGTCAACCTCGATGCCGAGTGTGCGGGCCAGGGCTTTCTGGTGATGAGTGTGACGCCGCACAAGTACTGGACGATTCGCGTCGACGGATCGCGCGTACCGGCGATCACGACGAACATCGGCTATCAGGGAATCATCCTCACGCCGGGACGGCACCACGTCGAAATGGTGTACCGCAATGAGCTCGTGCGCGTCGGGATGCTGATCTCACTGATTACCGGCGCCTTCCTGATCGGCATTCTCATCGTCTACCGCAAGCCTGGCGATGCCGCTGCCGCGCTGCCCGCGTACGAAGAACGGATTCATGTCGTCGCGGACGCCGCTGGAACACACGTCGAGCCGGCAGCGGTCGAGACGAACGCAGGAGCAGGTTCAACGGACGACGACGGTCTGGTGGGCTGAGTCAAATGCGTCGCTGGAAGTGGCTGCTTGTCTTCGTGGTCGCCGGACTCGCTTTGATTGCCGGCCTGATCGTCTACAACAAGCAGACGAACGATGACATCAACTCGCAGTTATGGATCCCAAAGCCGGTAACGATCACTCCGGCGATCGCCCTTCTGCAGCAGTACGTCCGCATCGACACATCGAATCCGCCCGGCAAGGAGCTCGCCGGCGCGCGGTTTCTGGCAGCAATCCTCGCGAAGAATGGAATCCCCGCCGAGGTCATCGAGTCGGCGCCTGGCCGCGCCAACGTGTACGCGCGGTTGTCAGGGAAACAACACGAGTCCGGACTTCTCCTTCTCAATCACATCGACGTCGTACCCGCGGACAAGGAGGGTTGGACTCGTCCGCCGTTCGGAGCCGAGCTCCGGCTCAATCAGCTCTATGGACGCGGAACGCTCGACATGAAAGGCATCGCGGTTTGCGAGCTCCTGGCGTTCATCGATCTCGGGCGCACGCATCGCACCCCCGCGCGCGACGTCGTGTTTCTGGCCACCGCCGACGAGGAGGCCGGCGGCGGGATGGGCGTGGCCTGGTTGCTCGCGCACCGCCCTGACGTCTTCGCAGGCATTCGCTACGCGCTCAATGAGGGGGGCATTACTGAGACCACGCGCGAGCACATCACTTACTTCGGCATCGAAACAGGCACCAAGATGATGGTCAAGGTGCGGCTGCATGCGCCGGACCGCCAATCAATGCAGATGTTGCGGATCGCGCTCGAACCGTTTATGACTCCCGCCGATCCGGAACGAGTCCTACCCGAGGCGAAAGAGTTCATGCACGACCTCGCGCCGCTGCGGATCGAGCAAGGGCAGTATCTCGATGACATCAACCGCACGATCGCGGAAGGCAAGTTCTGGCTCCTGCCGTCGGGGTACCGCGAACTTACGCAAAACGTTGTCTATCCGGCGACGATCGAACCGGATGGCGCGTCAGGCGTCTCCATGTACGTCAATCTCTACAACCTGCCGGACGAAAACCCGGATGCCCGCATCGAATGGCTGCACGGCATCGCCTCACGATACGGCGTGACGATCGCCCAGGTGATTCAGAAGAACGGTCCGGCTCCCATCAGTTCGCGTCACACGCCGATGTTCGCTCTCATCGCCTCCGAAGCGTCGAAACAATATTCCGGCACGCGAACCGGGAGTGAAATCCTGGTGGCAACGACGAACGACTCTAAGTATCTCCGTGCAAAGGGCATCGATGCCTACGGGCTGATGCCCTTTCCCACCGACTGGTATCAGACTCAAGGAATCCACGGCATCGACGAACGGGTGCGAGCCGACTGGTTCGACAGCGGCGTGAATTTGATGCGGAACATCACGCAGCGATACGCTTTCGGGCCGGAATTGGAGGGTTTGGCTCAGCCTTGACACAATTTGTCACGGCGCTCACGCCTAATTCGTCAGCTAATGCAGGGGCTTCAATATGAATCTCCGGTAAATCACTGATTCAAAAGAGCGTTCCGGATCGAAGCTGTCGGCATCCCGATTGCGATGACAGCCCTCATATAGGAGGGGTCCGAATGATTAGAAAAAAGAACCAGAAGGGTTTCACTCTCATCGAGCTGTTGATCGTTGTCGCGATCATCGGCATTCTCGCAGCGATCGCTATTCCGAATTTACTCACGGCAATGGCGCGGTCGAAGCAGAAACGAACCATGGCCGACATGCGTACGATTGCGACGGCTTGGGAGGCGCGCGCGACCGACGTAAACAAGTACAGCGCCGCGGGAGCATGCACCATCCCAACGACGTCGTCGTCGCCCACGCAAATGTCAGGAATGCTGGCGCCGACCTACATCAAGGTCCTGCCGCCGAAAGACGGCTGGAACACGGGTTGGGAGTATCGAGTCGGCAACCAGACGTACGCCATCATCTCGTACGGCAAGGACCAGACGGCCAATAGCGCCTACGGGACCTGCGGCCCGACCACGAACTTCGACTGCGACATCGTCTACGCCGAGGGTACGTTCCTGATCTACCCCGACGGCGTGCAGACACAGTAAGCCGGGGCAAGTTCAAGTAACGAAACGAAAGGGCGCCCTCGGGCGCCCTTTCCATTTGCAGGCCGGCAGCACTCGACCCCCATTCCGCTCCCCTCACTTTTCACAGGCGGCGGCGTCCAAATCTCGAACACTGACGGAATTTGTCCACGTCCGCTAACGAAAAACGTCAATAAAGTGCCAAGCCATCGTGAATGCAAGACGCAACTGACTGATTTCAAGCCGGTTACGCAACCGAGCCGATCGGCATCCCGATTGCGATGAGCGATCCTCATTAGGAGGTTCATTCATGATTAGAAAGAGTCAGAAGGGTTTCACTCTCATTGAGCTGCTGATCGTCGTGGCGATCATCGGCATTCTCGCGGCCATCGCGATTCCAAATCTGCTCACGGCAATGGCACGGTCGAAGCAGAAACGAACGATGGCCGACATGCGTACGATCGCCACCGCTTGGGAAGCCCGCGCGACCGACGTAAACAAGTACAGCGCCGCAGGAGCATGCAGCATCCCGACGACATCGTCCTCGCCCACGGACATGGGCGGAATCCTGTCACCGACCTACATCAAGGTTCTGCCCCCGAGAGACGGCTGGAACACGGGTTGGGAGTACCGGGTCGGCACGCAGACGTACGCGATCATCTCGTACGGCAAGGACCAAACGGCCGCTTCCTCCTACGCAACCTGCGGCCCAACGACGAACTTCGACTGCGACATCGTCTACGCCGAGGGTACCTTCCTCATCTATCCCGACGGCGTGCAGACGCAGTAACCCCCGGCAGAGTCAAGAAACGAAGGGCGCCGCGAGGCGCCCTTTTTCATGACTCCATCGCTTTGAGGGCAGCGGCAAGTGGCGCATACAGCCGTTCGTGGTAGCCGTACGCCTCGCGGTAGATCTGCTGGAAGGCACCGAGGTCTTTCGCGGCCACGACCAGGTTGACGCCGTACAGAAACGCGGCATTGCCGTCGAGCGTGCGCAGGTTGTCGGAAACGAGGATGAAGAACGCCTTCCGGCGATCCGTTGGCGCGAGGGAGACGATCGGCCCGAAATCGACGAGCGGCGGCGGCGTGATCTGCGCAGGATGGAGCATGACCAGCGGCGGATACTCCTGCATGAAGTAGTCGCGGGCCTCCTTCGGTGAGGCGAAGAAGACAGGCATGAACCCGATTATCTTCGCGGCCTGACGCAGAGCGGGGTGATCGAGGCCGACGATCAACGCCTTCGCGCCGAATCCATCCTCCTCCTCGTGTTGCTGGGTTTGCGGTTCCGCCGGCTGCGTTGCTGCGGCCGGTTGCGCCGATGCTACTGCACCGGCCATCTCCAGATTGCGGCGGTCGACCGTCAGCTTCGTCTGACAGACGGGGCATGGAACGAGGACCGGCTTCATCGGCAACCTGGTCTCGTCGAGTGTCAGCGGCTTCTGGCAGGACGTGCAGACGATCTTCATCGCTACTCCAGCATCGACAGCATCGAATCGCCATCGCTTCCCGCCGGGGCCACAGCCTCGGGCTCGTCCATGAGGCGCAGCGCGAGGTTGGTCGGGTTCGACGCATAGGCGAGCGCGATCTCTCTCGTGATCACGCGCTCGTTCCACAGCTTCTCGAGCTGGTCATCGAAGGTCTGCATCCCGTCCACCGAACCATCGTGCATGGCGTCTGTGATCGAGCGTCCATCGGCCTCCCCTCGGAGCACGTAATCCCGAGTCCGCATCGTCGACTTGAGGATCTCCATCACCGCCAGCCGGCCGCCACCCCTCTTCGGCAGGAGCCGCTGCGAGACGACATAACGGAACGACTGCGCGAACCGCGTGCGCACCTGCGCCTCCTGATCCTTCGGAAAGACACCGACGATCCGGTCGATCGTCCTGGCCGCATCGATCGTGTGCAGCGTCGACAAAACCAGATGTCCGGTCTCGGCCGCTTCCATCGCGATCTCGATCGTTTCGACGTCGCGCATCTCGCCGATGAGGATCACTTTCGGCGCCTGCCGCAGCGCGGAGCGCAGGGCAAGCGAGAACGACTTCGTATCGGCACCCAGCTCCCGCTGATTCACAGTCGACTTGATGTGCTTGTGCATGTACTCGACCGGATCTTCGATCGTGATGATGTGATACGCATACTCGTTGTTGATCTTGTGGATCAGCGCGGCCAGCGTCGTCGATTTGCCCGAGCCGGTTGGTCCCGTGACCAGGACGATGCCGTTCTTCAGCTTGCAGATGTTCCCGAGCTCCGCGGGCAACTGCAGCGACTCGAGCGACGGAATCCCTTCCGGAATGACGCGAAGGACGATCGCGTAGGTGCCGCGCTGGGCAAAGATGTTGACGCGGAATCGGGTCTTCTGCGGAATCGAGTACGAGAGATCGACCGATCCGTTCGTCAGCAGCGTACGCGTGAGCTCGCGGTCGCCGCGCAGCATGTGCATGGCGATCATCTCCGTCTGGTACGGCGTCAGCCGCGGCAGTCCGGGGAAATTGACCGGCGCCAGCTGACCGTCGATCTCGACCTGCGGGGGACGTCCGACCGAAAAGTTGAGGTCGGACACCCGATCTGACATCTTCAGCATCGCCTCGAGAATGGCGTCCAGGTTGAAGTTCTTCATCGGCGTCCTCGGGTTCTGCCATTGTACGTTGTACGGCCAAGTACAATCCCGAAGATGTCCATCATCGCCATCGACTACGGAGGCCGCCGCATCGGCGTAGCGGTCAGTGACTCCGGTGCGATTGCCAGACCGCATTCTGTCGTGAAGAACGAGGGGGATGTCATCGAAAAGCTGGCCGGTCTGGCGAAGGATCTGGAGGCCGACACGATCGTGCTCGGCGTGCCTCGGCGGCCCAACAGCAGCGGCGGCGAACAGAAGTTCCGCGACTTCGCCGAGCGGCTGCGGCAGAAAACGTGCAAAGTGGTCGTGCTCTGGGACGAAGCGCTCACGACCGCCGAGGCCTCACGGCAATTGCGCGACCATGGGATGAAACGGCGTGAGGCCCAGCGAGAAATCGACATGCATGCCGCGGCGGTGATTCTCCAATCCTGGCTCGACGACGCAGCCCGGAGGACGTCATAGCTCGCCGCGCACGCAAGCAGGGCGGCTGCCGGAAGCTCCTGCAGTCGTTGATGACCATCGGCCTTTTCGCCGCGGTCCTGGCCGTCGCCGGCGGCTGGTTCTTCATTCGAGCGATGCGCTCCCCGTTCCGCGGCTACGCGGAGCCGCGCAAAGACGTCGAGGTGCGACATGGACTCCGTTCCGCAACGATCCTCAAGCACCTGGAAACCGAGGGGATCATTCGCGACGAGTACCTTCCTCTCGTCTACATGAAGATCGTCCGGCACAACGACAAGATCAAGGCGGGCATCTACGAGTTTTCGAAGCCGATGACGGCCGAAGAAGTATTGGACAAACTGATCCGCGGCGACGTCGTCGCCAGGAGCGTGACCGTCCGCGAAGGACTGGACCGCTTTGCGGTTGCACACATCTTCGTGCAGGAGGGATTTGGACACGACACCGAATGGGACAAGCTGACCGCGGATCCGGAATTGATCCGCGATATCGCTCCCGATGCAAAAACGCTCGAGGGCTACCTCTTCCCCGACACCTACAAGTTCAATCCCGGAGCTCCTCCGCACGAAATCATCGCGGCGATGGTCAACAACTTCCGCAAGCATTTCGGCGGCGAGATGAACTACATCACCACCGGTCTCGACCTGCACAAAACGGTCACGCTCGCTTCCATCGTCGAGACCGAGGCTCGCATGCCGCAGGAGCGCCCCCTCGTGGCATCGGTCTACTTCAACCGAATCAATCGCCACATGCTCCTCGGCGCCGATCCCACTGTCATCTACGCGCTCAAGCTCGCCGGGCACTGGGACGGAAACATCCGCAAGGGCGATCTGCAGATCGATTCGCCCTACAACACCTATCGTTTCCACGGCCTGCCGCCTGGTCCGATCGCCAATCCGGGGCTGGCGTCGCTTCAAGCCGCCGCCGCGCCGGCGAAGAGCGATTTCCTTTACTTCGTCGCCAAACATGACGGGACGCATGCATTCGCCACGAACCTGGCGGATCACGATCGCAACGTGCAGATCTACCAGATTCAGTGGTATCGCGATCAGCGCGCGGCGCAGCAAGCGCAGTCGCAAACTACCAAATAACTCACTGCCAATAACCTTTGTGCTATCCTCCGCGGACCGCCAACAATCCGAGAGGGTCCCGATAGATGGCTGCCAAAAACCGTCCGTACGAGCAGTTCGGAACGTTCATCCTATTCAAGAAACTCGACACCGATTCGCTCGGTGAGCTCTGGCGCGCCGCCCGCCTCGATGGATCAACCCTCAGTCCGATGCTCGCTCTGCGCCGGATGAGCGGCGGCAACCGACCGGCGATGACGCAAAGCGCGTCCGAGGCTAGCCAGTTGGTGCCGCTCCTCAGCGGAACGACATTCGTGAAAGATCAGACCATCGGCGTCATCGACGGCGTCCCGTTCGTCGCTCACGAATACTCGGGAGGCCGGTCCCTGCGCCACATCGTCGATCGCGCCCGCGGCGATTCCGGCACGACGCCGAACCCGGTGCCGCTCGATCAGGCCATCGTCATCGCCGAGAAGATCGCACTATCTCTGGCAACGACGGCCGACCTTCGCTACATGGGCAATCGCCTCAGTCACGGAGCGCTCATCCCGCAGTTCGTCTGGATCACCGACGAAGGCGAGATCCGCGTCGCCGGTCAACAGCTCGGCAAGGGAATCGTTGCGTCGATGGCCGACGCGAAAGTCGCCGCGGAGTTGGGCCGTTACTTCCCCGCCGAGTACCGCTCCTCGGGTGAGATATCGAAGACGACGGACGTCTACTCGCTCGGCGCCATCCTCTATCTTCTCATCACCGGTAACGAACCGCCCGACGCTGCAACGGCCAGCGCTTTCACGCAGACGGTGCGCGCCGCACGGACGTTTTCGGGACAGCCGCTTCCGGACGATCTCCGCACGATTCTGGAGAAATCGCTGGCCATCGATCCCAATGCCCGCTACGCATCGATCGGCGATATGAAGCAGGTGCTTTCCGCGCTCGTGCACGGCGGCAGCTACTCGGCATCGACCTTCAATCTCGCCTTCTATCTCAGCAACCTGCTCAAGAAGGAGCTGGAGGGAGAACCGATCGAGATCGAGAAAGAGTTAAAGGTGAACGTCGCCGCATACGCCGCCGCGCCGGCACCCTCGCTCGCGCCTGCCGCGGCGGACAACATGTTCTCGACCATTCCGCAGGCGAAGAACCGTACGCCGCTGATCGCCATCGCGGCCGTCGCAGTCATCGCCATCGCCGCGGGAGCGTTTTTCTTCCTGAAGCCGAAGCCCCAACCTCCAGCTCCTCCTCACGTCGCCGCAGCGTCTCCGAAACCGAAAATCATCTCGCAGCCAGTCATCGCCGCTGCGCCGGCATCGACATCGACAACAACTGCGACGGTTGATCCCTCGGCACAGAAGAAGGCGTTCGAGGCCGCGGTCGAACAGAAAATGCAGGAAGAGATGATGAAGCTGCAGTCGGACATGAACAAGCAGCTCAAACAACAGCAGTCCAAGAACGCGCCCGTTCAGACTGCCAGCGTCATCTCGACCGCGCCGGTGTCGCAGCCCGAGGACCGCGGTGCCGCTGCCGCCCTCGATCAGCGCCGTGTTGCCGCTCGTCAGGAAGCCCAGCCGCTGACGCAAACGGTTGCGCAACAGACTCCGGCGGTGACGCAAACCCAGCCGGCAGTGGTGCCACCAGTAGCCGCGCCGCCGGCCGTCACCATTCACGAGGGAGACGTGGTCGATGTCACCGAGCTCGATAAGGTTCCCCAGCCTCTCTCGCCGATCCATCCCTTCTACCCGCCGCTGGCCGCGCAACAGCGCATACAAGCGAATATCATCCTCTCCGCATTGATCTCCGAAACGGGTGAAGTGACCGACGTGAAGATCCTGCGCGGCGATGCACGTTTCGGCTTCAACGAAGCGGCGACGCGGGCGATACGCGCCGTGCGATTCACACCGCCGATGAAGGATGGCAAACGCGTGAAGACGTGGAGGCCGCAATCCATTACGTTCCAACCGTAGCTGGTGAGGGTGTCGGTATTTCGGGGGTCGGAGTCCGAGAGTTGATCACTCCGAGAGCCGGCTTCCGCCATGCGACTCACGCGGAAGAACAGACGCTTCGAAGTAGCGCCGATTGAACAACGCCCACAGATGCTGGCGCGGCCGCTCGAAGGTAACTGCTTGCGGAGAAGGATCGATGCGATCCGTGACGATGCAGGCAGTGTCTCCCGCTGGTCCACTCGGCCGATCGAGGGGGTTGACCGCCGTTGCTGCGAGACCTTCGCGTCCTCGCGTCTTCGCGTGCTCAGGAACGATCTTGTAGTCCGGAAGGAAGTACGCCGCGAACGGCCCGAGTCCGCTGCTGACTTGAATCGTGGCCCCGCGTGGGACGTGCTGCCGGATCCACTCCATCGCCTGCACCGGCGGAGAATCGCGCAGCCGGATCTCTTCCAGTCCCGGCCATACCCAGAAGACATAGCGTCCGACGACGACCGCGGCGAAAAGCATCTGCAGCGCCGCAACAATCTGTTCGCGGGAAACTGTGCGAGCGCGCGACGCAAGAAACGACGCCACCACATCCATCCCATCGGCTGCCAGAAGCACGTCAAATGCGATGTAGCCGAGCGAAAGGCGGCTGATACCGGTCGGGCTCAGAAGGAACCAGGCCAGAAAGAAGTTCGGCAGGAACGTGAGCAGAATGACGGCATGAGCGCGCCTCGGGCGCGCGAACGAGAGAAGTGCAAATCCGAATAACGCCGTCGACGCTGCGCGTGACTCGAACGGATCGAACAAGAAGTCCTGCAGGAGATTCGCCATCGGAATCCGCCGCGGGTTGAGCGCCCCATCGACGGTGGCGATGTAGTGCTGGTGCTCTTTCGTGACGGAGATGAATTCCGCGAACCCGGTCAGCTTTGCCGCAATGCCGTAGCCGATCACGACGAGGACGACGATCAGCGCGGTGCCAGTGACCACTTCCCACGTGCGCTTCGCGCGTATGCGCCGCCACGACGCCTCAATCCATGGCCACAGCAGCAGAACGTTCTGTGCACGCACCAGCATCGTCGCAGCGAAAAAGAGACATCCGCCGATGTACGAACGGGGGCGTTGATCGTCGCGAAGGAGCAGCGCGGCACCGGCGAGCGCGGTAACGAGCGCGAGTTCGTCAGTGAAACCCGTCCCTCCCCAGTACCAGACGTTGGGCAGAAAACAAAAGAGAGTGGCGCCTACAGCACAGGTCCGGAAGCGAAAGCGCAAGGAGCGCGCGAGGGCGAAAAACGCCGGAAATACGAACAGCGACGCAAACACGCTCACGGCTCGCAGAGCATGAAAATCATCGTGGACGATGAAACGGACGATCTTCGCCAGCGCAAAGAACAGCGGGAAGCCCGGCGGATGCGGATGGTGCTGTGCGACGTCGTAATGCTGAAGCGCAGACGCGAAGAGGGCCTCGTCCCAATCCCACATCGAATGAGAAACCGCCAGGAATCGCGTCGCAGCGATGACGATCGCAAGCGTGAGGACCAAATTGCGTTGCCGGGGCATCAGCGGCTCAACAGGCTGCGCGAAAACCGAATCCGTCATCGCGCTTTCCAGGAGAGCGACAGAAGTCGCAGCCCGAGGTCTCGCGGATCGGGGCCGCGATGCGAGCGGAGCGGATTGACCGTTCGATCGACGGAAATCACCAACTCATCGGAAGCGCCGGAGCGCGAGGCAACCGCGTACGAACGCTCGGCAGTTCCCCGCGGAACCACGAAACGGTCGATGACGTTTCCGTCGAGCGCGATCACCACTTTCGGCGCAGGCTCGAGCTCGTCCGGATACGCGAGGGTCACTCCCAACTGCGCAGGGCGACCGAGCGGTCCAAGCAGCGTGTGACTTTCGCTGCGCATCCATCGCCACCAAACACCCTGGCCGTTGTCTTCTTCGTTGTACCAGCCATCGCCGAACTTGATCCAGCCGGCGGCCTGGACGACCGATGTCTCGAAGTAGCGTTGATTGAAGAGCGCCCACAGCCGCCGGTGCGGACGCTGGAAGTTGACCGCATTGGCTAACCGGCTGGGCGCGTCGGACACGACAAATGCGCCCGGCTGTAGCGCCACTCGCGACGGATCGAAACCCGCGTCGACGGAAACGACTCTGTAGTCCGGAAGAAAGTATTCGAGAAATGGTTCGAGAGCGCCGCTCAGGTAGATCGTCGTGCCGCTCGGAACGTGCTCACGGATCCATCGCATCGCCAGCACCGGTGGCGAGTCCTTCGTGCGGACTTCTTCCAGCGCCGGCCAGACCCAGAAGATGTAGCGCCCGATGACGATCGCGGCCAAAAACATTTGCAGTGCCATCGCCAGCCGCTCGCGCCGAAGCGCACGCACGCGCGACGTTACAAAACTGGCGATGACGTCCATCCCGTCGGCGGCAAGGAGCGCATTGAGGGCGACGTATCCGAGGGAGAGGCGACTGATGCCGGTCGCGCTCAGGAAAAACCACGCCAGCAGAAAGTTCGGCACGAACGTCAGGATGATGTGAAGGTGCGCTCGCCGCGGGCGCGCAAACGACGCGAGCATGAACACGATCATCAGAATTGAGACTGCGCGCGATCCCCACGTCAGCGCAAACGACTGGAACGGATCGAATGCGAAACTGAAAAAGAGATTTCGCATCGGCGGCCGCTCCGGATTCAGCAAGCCATCGACGGTCGCGACGTAGCGCTGATGGAACTTTGTGGCAGAGATATACGCGTCGATGCCGCTCAGCTTCGCCGCAATGCCATAGCCGGTCACGACGAGGATGACGATGAGCGCGGTCCCGGCGATGACTTGCGCGCGCCGCGCGCGCCACCGGCGCCACGATCCGACGATCCATGGCCACACCAGCAGTGCGTTTTGCGCACGCACGAGCATCGTCGCTGCGAAGAAAACGCAGCCGCCGAGGTAGGTGCTGGTTTTGCGGTCATTGCGAAAGAGCAGCGCCGCGCCAGCCAGCGACGTCACCATGGCAAGCTCGTCGCTGAACGCCGTCCCTCCCCAATACCAGATGTTCGGGAGAAACGAGAAAAGCAGCGCAGCGATCAGGCACGTTCGGAGACGAAAGCGAAGCGACCGCGCCAGCGCGAACATCGCCGGAAACACGAAGAGTGACGCCAGAACGCTGATCGCGCGCAGCGCGTGAAAGTCATCGTCAATGGCAAAGCGCGCGAGCTTGGCCAGGGCGAAGAAGAGGGGAAAGCCGGGAGGGTGCGGATGATGCAGCGAAACGTCGTAGTGATGAAGCGACGTGGCGAAGAGCGCCTCATCCCAATCCCACATCGAACGCGAGACCGCGAGGAGGCGCGTCGTGGCAACGACGATTGCCAACACGAGGACGAAGAGCCGTTGTCGAGGCGTGAGCGGCTCGTTCGCGTCGCTGCTGATCATCACGTTCGCATGATTGCTGTCCCCCAAGCGGCACCATTCTCGCAAAATCGCGCCTATCATGCCGGGAAAGGGCGTCCGCAGACGCTGGTACCTCGATCTTCACGGCATCCGGCGCGAGGGAACCAAAGAAACCGGCTTCTTCTATCGCGGCGCATCAGGCTCTCTGATCGACGAGGAAACGACGCTGGCGCGCATCCGCAAGCTGCGCATTCCGCCCGCGTGGCAGGAAGTACGAATCGCGCGCGGCGAATCGGCACCGTTGCAGGCCGTGGGCCTCGATAAGAAAGGGCGCACACAGTATCTCTACCACCAGCGTTTCCGCGCGCAACGCGAAGAAGAGAAGTTCAAGCGCGTCGTCGAATTCGGCGAAGCGCTTCCCGCGCTGCGCCGCCGTGTACGCGCCGACCTCAAGAGCGCCGAGCTCGATCGAGAGCATGTGCTCGCCGCGATCGTCCGTCTCATCGATCAGGGCTTCTTCCGCGTCGGCAACGCCAAAAGCGCGAAGTCGGAAGCGACGTACGGCCTGACGACGATCCGCGGGAAGCACGTCAAGGTCGAAGGAAACGTGATTTCGTTCGACTACGTCGGGAAGTGGCGCAAGGCGCAGAAACGCGTCATCGAAGACGCGGAGGCCGCGGCGGTGATCGAGCGGCTGCAGCGGCTGCGCGAGCCGGAGCTCTTCGTGTTCATCGACAACGGCAAGGTCCGCGACGTCAAAGACCGTCACGTGAACGAATACATCCAGTCGATCATCGGCGCGAACTTCACGGCCAAAGACTTCCGCACCTGGGCCGGCACGCTCCTCTGCTCGATCGCCCTGGCCATGCAGGGACAGGGAGCGAGCAAGACCGAGCGCAAGCGCAAGATCAAACAAGCCGTGCAAGCCACCTCTGAACAACTCGGCAACACGCCCGCCGTCTGCCGTGCGTCCTACATCTGCCCGCGCCTGCTCGACGAGTACATGGCCGGCAAACCGTTCGAGATGCTGCGCAGGAAACAGAAAGGCTCGCCCGTGGTGCGCATCGGCATGTCGAAGGAAGAGCGCGCCCTGCTGAAGTTCCTGCGGGAGACGATCGCGGACAGGCGACGGCGTCCGCGGGCGGCGTAACGGAATGTGTCTATCCGTCGGTGCAGTCTGGTCTGCCTAATCTAGCCCGCAACCTTCTGCCTGGACACGCGCACAGTGATTCGCTGCTGGACGCGCGTCATGAAGAAACGGGCAAATCGTTGACCAACCGCGTCAATGTGAGCCCGAATTGAGGCAAGGCGCTCCGGCGGCAGGGCGGGAGTCTGTCGCTGAATGCCTTGCTTAGCTCTGGCGGACGCCTTCGCTCGAGTAATAACCGCGACACTCGAATCCGACGATCCTGAATGCAGAACGACGTTTCGCTCGTCATGAGCAACAAAAAGTTCGTTGATGACCGCTTGCAGTTCTGGAACCTCAGACTCATCAGGAAACTGGAGTTTGAAGAGACTCGCAAAGGCATGTACTTTCCGATCAAATGACATTTCGGCCGTAACAGCCTTCATCAAGCGCCGTTGATTCTCGTCGTCGGCGGCGACCAACTGGCATATCGCGACCTCAAGATCGAGCTCGAGGTTCGCAAACCGCATCGCCACCTCGCCGATCATTCGATGTTCGGATGCGGATGCCTGCGGTTTGGAATGCCCCGTTGCTCCTCGGTACCATGACGGCCGCGGGGCGGAACTGGCTTTAACCGAAATCGGCTTCTCCCAAGCGTCAGGATTCCCAGCGTCCTCCAGCAAGGTGCGCTCAACGATGGATGACGGCTTCTTTCGCGTGCTCATAGCGGCCAGCCTGTAATAACCCTGATCACACCCTTGGATTTCTCATAAACGATCATTTTCAGGAGATGTCCGAAGTCGGTTCTACCGACAAGCTGATAACCCGTTCCAGCGCGCTTGTTCCGAGCAACCGCGAAATTCGGGCGGCAAATCGGCCAGTTCGGCTGGCGTATCCTCCTTCGCGGTCCGTAAATCGACCGGCCTCGGCCGTGGATCGAGCGGTTTGCGCGCAATCCGAGCGCCCAAGTACCTCGCGACCACGCAATAAACTGGCCTCTCGATTGCTTCTCACGATCTCCAGGATGACTACAAATAACCGACTCTCTCTCCTCGCGGCGCTGCTGCTGGTTGCTCTTGTCGTCCCGGCCGCCCACGCGGCCATTGCTCAGGCTGCCACCTTCGACGAGAAGGTCGACCACTCCACCGCCATCATCCTCGGCAAGTGCGTCAAGACCGAGGCCCGCTTCGACCCGACGGGCCGCTGGATCGTTACCTACGCAACGTTCGCGGTCGAGCAATCGATGAAGGGAAATGCTGGCGCCGAGGTGACCATCGTGACTCCGGGCGGCTCGGTCAACGGAATCCATCAGGAGACGATCGGCGTGCCGGTGTTTCAGTCGGGCGACGAGCATGTCGTCTTCCTGCGCAACACCCGCCTCGGGCCCAGCCCGCTCTACTTCGACCAGGGAACCTACAACGTCGCAGAGGACGAGCACGGTCAGAAGATCATCGTGCCGATGCCGTCGAACGTCATCCACATCGACACGCAGCGCGCCATGGCCGTCGCTCCCGCCGACGAGCCGCGCACCCTCGATGCGTTCAAAGCCGCGGTCAACGAGTCGATGCGCGGCACGCAGAGACGCTTGGAAATGAACGCGATGGCGAAGGTGCCGAAGACCAAGTTACAGACGTCAATCTGGTCGACGCTCGCAGCGAACAAGCTGCTCGTCTCCCTTGCGCTCATCGGAATCGCAGTCGCCGCCTGGCAGCTCTGGCGTCGCTGAGGACAGGCTCCGCCTCTGTGCTCTCAGTGCCTCTGTGGTTGCTGTTTGCTGAGAAATCATCGCAGCGACTTCCGGATCACCAGCTTCAACCCCGACCACGTTTCATCCACCGCGCAGACTTTCACATCGACGAATCCCATCGGCAACGCAACCTCCCGAATGACATCCTCGGTGATATCGGTCGCGACCTTCGACGCCTTCTTCGGCCAGGAGATCCAGATCGTCGCGTCGGGCTTGATCGCGTGACGCCAGGCGCGCAGCTTCGCGTCGAGCTCAGCGGCTGACTTCGTGAAGAGATGGATCAGATCGACAGAGTTGGTCAACTTCTTGACGAACGTGACCGGCTCGGGCAGCGGCGCCAGAAGCTGGCGGTAATTCGCCGACTCGTCGACGACGAAAACCGAGAAGCCGGTCTTGATACCGAGCTTTGCCGCGAGAGGCGTTCCCGAATACCCAGCCATCGATGCCTCAATCAAACAAGCCGAAGTGATTCATCACTATGACCGCCAATGCCATTGCGAGCAGCAGACCACCCTCGACAACCGCGCAACCCGCACCCAGCCGGCCGCCGGCGACGAACGACTGCGCCTTTGCCATGTCATCCCGGCGGATGATCAGCGCCAACCCGGCCAGCACGAGCAGGATCGCTGCCGCCCAGACCATCACCTGATCTTCAGCGTCGAATCACCCGCCGTCCATTTCGTGATCCGGCCATCCTTCGCGCTGACCCAGACGTCGTTCACTTCACCACTATTGGCGTTGACGAAATGGTAGTGGTTCAACGTCTCGGTGCCCGACTTCTCGAACCCCGGCACCGGTGTGCCCTCTTTCTTCAGCGGGTCGAGCACCATCGTCGTCCGTTGCCAGACGCGATCGGTGATGGCAGGCGGCGACTGCTCGTGCTTGCCGTTGCGGCTCCAGACAACGCCGGCCGCCTTCGCCTCCCCAGTCCAGGAGACGCCGTCAGCCGCTTTGAATTGCACGCGCTCCATCCCCGGCGTGCTACGCGTCATCTTTCCCTGCGCCTGAACACCGTTAGGAGTGTCCAGAATGAAGGTGAAGCCCGCCGAGATCCGGAAACAGTCCAGCGCCTGTTCGTAGGAGCCGTCGCCTGCGCACTTCTTCGGTGTCGAGCGATTCGGTTTGTGAATAGCGACCGGCGGCGGCGAAGGGATGATTCCACCGACCCCGGCACGCGTTTCGGTACGCGGCGGAGGCGGCGACGCAGGCAACGTCGTCGTCTCGGATTCGGGTTTCTCCCCGCCGCAGGCCGCACAGAGCAGTGCCACGAGAACGATCAGACGTTTCATTTCGGGCTCTTCGCCTCCGCCGCCTTGGCCTGCTCTACGATGGTCTCGACATCGCGAAGCAGCTTCTTCGCGTCGTAGAGGATGCCGTCTTTCATCACGTACTTGATGCCGCCGATACGTTCGGCGTTACCCGTGGTGTCGTTGACGTGAAGCCAGCCCGTTCCGTACAGCACCTTGAGATTGTCGATCGGATTCTGATCGACGAGAACGAGATCGGCGAGCATGCCGGGCCGGACGATTCCGAACTCCGGCTTTGTGCCGCGCGGCGCGTTGATCGCCTCCGCGCCCCACATCGTCGCCGAACGAATGACCTCGAGTGGATGAAATCCCGCTTCCTGCAACAGCTCCAGCTCGCGGATATAGTCGAATCCGTAGAGCTTGAAGATGAAGCCGGAGTCGGAGCCGGCCGTGACGTGCCCGCCGCGATTCTTGTAGTCGTTCAGGAAGCGCATCCAGATGCGGTAGTTGTTCTTCCACTCCACCTCGTCGGCGGTCGTCCAGTTGAACCAGTACGCGCCGTGCGCGGTGCGGCTCGGCTGATACCAGCGCCAGAGAGAAGGTAACGTATAGCGGTCGTGCCACTCGGCGCGCATGGCCCGCATGAGATCGCGGCTGGCCTCGTAGATCGTCAGCGTCGGATCGATGTTGAATTTTTTCGCAACCAGCTCGTCGATGACGGCGTTCCACTTCTCGCTGCCCGGCTGCGCGGCCTGTTTCCAGAGCCGGCCCGCCTCGCCGAATCGGTTCGATTCGTCGTTGTAGTTGTAGTCGCGCGGATAGTCTTGAATCGTTCGATCCGTAAAGAGCGCCTCGGGAAGACCATACCAGTGCTCCATGCCGCGAAGACCCATGCGCGAGGCATCGATAATGTTCGCGCGCGCTACGCCCATCTGCGCGAGATGGGTGGTGGTGCCGAGGTGGAGTTTGTTGGCTTCGTCGATGAGGGCGGCCAGGATCTCGGGATCGAAGACCGGATCACCGGAGCTGAGAATCTTGAGGCCGTCAGCCCCTTTCTTCGCCACGAACTGCGCGAACTTGCGCGCCTGCTCCGGCGAATCGATCGCGCCCCCCTCCCATTGCTGGTGGCTGGTGAAGACGTAGGGAAAAAGGCGGGGCGCCACGATCTCGTTCTTTGCACTGCGCTCGCGCTCGTGCAGACACCAATCGACCCCGTTGCCGCATCCCGGCTCGCGGACGCTGGTGATGCCGTGCGCCATCCAGAGCTTGAAGACGTACTCGGCGGTCGTCCCTTGCTCTTCTCCGCCGGCATGCCCATGCATGTCGACGAAACCGGGGAGCACCCAGAGGCCGGTGCCGTCGATCTCTTTCACCGCGTCTTTCGGCCGGCGATCGGCTTTGATCGGGACTTTCGGAAAGCCGACGCTACGCACTTCGCGGATGCGATTCCCTTCGATGACGATGTCGACCGGCCCGATCGGCGGCGCACCGGTGCCATCGACGAGCGTCGCCCCGCGGATGATCATTCGCGTGAACGGCCCCTCCCCTTCGCCCGCTTTGCGATCGGGCGCGTAGGCGGGAGGTGCGGCGAGGGCGGTGGTGGCTACGAAGAACAGAGCAACGATCAACAGCTTCCGCATGGCGTGATTCTATCCGGTCACGTGAAGACGCGAAGACGCGAAGTGGTGCGCCTATTAACTTCGCGTCTTCGCGCCTTCGCGTGAGCGCCTTCGCGTGAGCGTCTTCGGGTGATCACAATCTTCGCAGCAGCACCCTCTCCACCACATGGCTCGGGCCCTTGCCCAGAATCAGTGTGGCCCGCTCGCGGGTCGGGAGGATGTTCTCGTGCAGGTTGGCGAGGTTGATCGTTTGCCAGATCGCTTTCGCCATCGCGATCGCTTCTTCGTCCGGCATCGCCGCGAACGAGTGGAAGAAGGAGGCGGGATCGCGGAAAGCGGTCTCGCGGAGTTTCTGGAAGCGGTCCAGAAACCACGTCTCCAGATCGTCCGCTGAGGCGTCGACGTAGATCGAGAAGTCGACAAAGTCCGACACAAACACGGAATGGATCGTGCCGCTCTGCAGCACGTTCAACCCTTCCAGGATCACGACATCCGGGCGATCGAGCACCTGCTCTTCGCCGATGATGTCGTACGCGAAGTGTGAATACAGCGGCACGGTGAGCGGCGAGACGCCCGACTTCAGTTGCGACACGAACTCGATCAGCCGCGGGCGGTCATAACTCTCGGGAAAGCCCTTGCGCTGCATGATGCCGCGCTCTTCCAGCGTGGCGTTCGGAAAGAGAAACCCGTCCGTCGTCACCAGATCGACCCGTGGATGATCGGGCCATCGTGACAAGAGCGTTCGCAGCACACGCGCCGTCGTGCTCTTCCCGGCGGAGACGCTCCCGCCGATCGCAACGACGTACGGAACTTTCGGAGACTCGGCGCCGAGGAAGCGGGAGGAGACCTGATGGAGCTGGTCGAAGGCAGCGACGTGAAGGTTGAGCAAGCGCGAAAGAGGAAGGTAGACTTCTTCGACCTCCTTCATCGACAGCGCCTCGTTGATGCCGCTCAACTCCGCAACGTCGTCGGGCGAGAGCGTCATCGGCGTTCCCCCGCGCAGCGACGACCAGGCCGCGCGATCGAACGTGAGATAGGGCGAAACGTCGCTCATGCGCGGCGGAGTGTAGTCTTATGGGAGTGCGGGCGTCGCGCCCGCGGGCAGTCAGGCGTCCCGCCTGAGTGCTTGCATCAGCGACGCTCGATGGTCTAGCTCACCTCTCGCCTGAGATCGTCGCTGCACTTTCCAGGCGCGAATTCCGAGGCGAGTTGCCTGAATCATGAATCGTCGCCACCGCATCGTTACTGCGCATTCCCGGGGCGAGACGCCCCGCGAACCGCGGGCGAGACGCCCGCACTCCTTGCGCGTTTGTAAACGATCACCGCCGCCGCCACATCCTGAATCGCCGTGCCCGTGCTGTCGAAGATCGTGATCTCTTCGTCGTTCGTGCGACCCGGAAGATCGCCGGCCACGATCTCGCCGAGCGAGGCGTAGACATCGTCGGCCGACATCACGCCAGCGCCGATCGCGTGATGCAGATCGCCAAATGCGGCACACTGCTCGATCGAATCGACGACGACTTTGCTTTGTGCCATCAGGAAGGGATCGAGCTCCGACTTCTCCGGATTGTCCGCGCCGACCGCGGCCACGAACGTTCCCGGCATGACGGCATCGCGCATCAGGAACGCGCGGCGCGACGTCGTGCAGGTTACGACGACGTCACTCGTGCGAAGCGCGGCCCGACGATCGCTCACTGCTTTCACTCTGAACGGCGCATCGGCCATCTCGGCCGCAAATGCGGCAGCGCGCTCGCCATCGATATCGATCGCGAATACCTCCTCCAATGGCAGCACGCGAGCCAGCGCGAGGAGCTGCGCCGCCGACTGCGCGCCGCAGCCGCAGATCGTGACTGTTGATGACGAGGGCCGCGCCAGATGCCGCGCCGCCACCGCCGTCGCCGCCGCGGTGCGCAACGCGGTCAGCTCGATCGAATCGAGGATCGCCAGAGGACGACCGGCAATCGCATCGAACAGCAGCACGACGCCCTGAATCGTCGGCAGTCCGAATCGCGCCGCGTTGCCCGGGAAGTTCCCATTCGTCTTCGCCGCAAACCAGCGCTCCTCGCCATCGTCGAGCATCGCCGCCTTGACGTGAAACCCGCCTCCCTCGGCATGCATGCTCAGCACACCGGCCGGCGCGATCTCGTTGCGCGCCGATTTGCGAAACACCTCCGCGACTGCGGCGATGCAGTCATCGAGATCGAGCAGACGGCGCACATCGTCGCGCGTGAGGATCATCGGACCGGATGTGCTCATCACCGCGAGTTCCTGAGCAGCAGGATGCGTGTCACGTCATCGTTCCTTTCGCTGGTAGTACGCATAGAGATCGTCGAACGCCGCCGCGGCCCGCTCGATGCGCGCTTCGTCATCGGAGTGACCCATGGCGATTCCGGCGATGAGCAGCCCGATCCCTGCTGTCTCCGGCCGGTCGAACGCGCTCTCCTTGAGGTCGATGTCGTGAATCACTTCGCCGATCGCGCGGAGGGCTCGGTCGTGCGGCACGAGGCGCGCGGCCATCACCTCGAACGTGCAGCGGTTCCCGACATGCGTGAACTCGCCGCCCATCATGTCGAAGCGGATCTCGCCCGCACGCGGCCGGTAATTTCGCGCCGCCACGAAACGGATCTCCGCCTCGGGATCGATGAAACGGCGAATGAGCCACGCCGATGCCATGCGGTCGACGTGCACGCCGCTCCGCGTCACCCACGTGCGGTTCGTGTACGCCGCCGCGTCATCAATCACCTGCATCGGACTCTCCTCGCCGGCGATGCGCCGCGCCATCGCCTCGATGCGGGCACTTGCCGCCGCACCCTGCGGCGCGCCGAAGAAATCGATGGCGCGGACTTCGGCCAGACGCTTCTTCAGCCGGGCCACGTCGCCGGCCAGCTCGCGTGAGCCAGCATCAGCCGCGACGGCGTCGTAATCTTCGTTGCGTGCCGCGTTGAAGAGCTGCTCGATCTCGGCATCGGCGAGACCGGCGACGACGCGCGCTTCGAAGAGGTTCGCCTCGCCGCCGCCTTCGCGGATCTCGTTCACGGTCCACTCGAAATCCTCGCGCGTCGCACGATTGTCGGGGAGGACGTAGACCGTGTTCTTGATGGCGATTGCACCGATGCGCTGCAACCGCCGCGCAACGCGGACGCGCAGATACGCCGGCTCCGGCGGAAGCTGGTGGATCAACAGCAGCCAGCGTCTCTCCTCGGGTGCCATGACACAACTGTATCACTAGATGCTACAGTTACAGCGTGACGCCTCGGTTCGGCCAGTTTCTCCTCTACTTTCTCCGCCTCGGCGCACTCGGCTTCGGCGGCCCGGCCGCTCTTGCCAACGCCATGCGTCGCGACCTCGTCGAGCAACGCGGCTGGATCACCGCGGACGATTACGAGTCCGGCCTCGCCCTCGCCGCCGCCTGCCCCGGCCCGCTGGCCTACCAGCTCGGCGTCTATTGCGGCTACATCCGTTTCGGCGTCGGTGGCGGCATCGCGGTCGCCGTCGCGTTCGGACTGGCGCCGTTCGTTCTCGTCACGATCGCGGCGGCGCTCTATGTTCGCTTCAGCGGCAGTTGGGAAGTGCGCGCTCTCTTCTACGGCATCGCCCCCGCCGTCGTCGCGCTCATCGCCAACGCCTGCCTAAACCTCGGCGCGCGTACACTGCGCCGCGACCGCTTGGCGTGGCTCTTCGCCGCAGTCGCCTGCGCCGTAACGGTGATCCTGCAACGCGAACTGGCGCCGCTGTTCATCGTCGCGGGAATCATCGGCGCATTCGTCTTCGCACCGCGAACGGAGGATTCTGCCGAACGTAGGTCGGACTCTCCAGTCCGACAAAACGCGCCGGCAGTCGGACTAGAGAGTCCGACCTACGTTTGCCAACCGCCGTCTCGCGATGAGAAGCGGATGCTTCTCGCACCTGCGGCCCTATTCGCGAGCGCGCCTGCGAAGCTCTTCCTCTTCTTCTTCAAGACCGGACTCCTTGTCTTCGGCAGCGGCCTCGTCATCGTCCCCTTTCTGAAGACGCGGGTCGTCGATGAATACCATTGGCTGACGATGCGGCAGTTTCTCGACTCTGTCGCCATCGGCATGATCTCGCCCGGCCCGGTCGTGATCACCGCTACGTTCGTCGGCTACCTGATGAGCGGATTCCGCGGCGCGCTGGCAGCGACCCTTGGCATCTTCATGCCTTCGGTGCTCTTCACCGTCATCGCCACGCCGATCCTGCTGCGGCATCGCGCGAACCGGCGACTGGCCGGCTTCGTTCGCGGCGTCGGCGTGACCGTCGTCGGCGTGTTGTTCGGCACCACGGTGCTAGTCGCCCGCGACGCCCTCGGTGACGCGCTCACGATCGCGATCGCCCTGATCGCCTTCGCCATCGTCGCGTTCTGGAAACGCATCCCCGAGCCGTTCGTGATCCTCGCCGCCGGAATCGCCGGCATCATCGCTTTCGCATCACGGTGAGGAGGTGTAGCTCCGACTCCCGACCTCCGACTCTCCCGCGGACCTCCTGTCACGAGTCGATGCCGAAGGCGTGGAACGGATCCCAGTCGCTCGGCTCGGCCCTGCGGCAGAATTGCCTGTAGGGCTCCTCCTGCAACACGGCGACGAGGTTTTCTTCACTGTCGGCGATCATTCCGTCCACGCCGACGTCGAGAAGCTTGCGCATCGAGGCCTTCTCGGTCAGCGACCAGAAAATGACGTTCTTTGGCAGCCTGCCCGCATCGCGCGCCGCCACCGTGGCCTGCACCGCCGGCCACCACGTCTCCAGCGTGCTGATGATCGTCAAAATCCCGACACGGCCCATTCCGATGACTTCCAGCGTGTATTGTTCCGCCGCGTTGGGCCAGTCCTGCGGGTTTTTCTCCAGCGGTATGCCCTTGTCGATCCCGTCGATGGCGAACGACGCTCCCGCCAAACCACTCGCGCGCACGGCGCGATGAATATCGATGCCGCTGGCGTCCGGGATGCTGAACATGCACCTCTTCGGATCGATACCGGCATCAAGAAAGATCTTCGCGATGGCCTGCCCATACACGTAGTGGTTGTTGTCCGGCACCTGATGGAGCTTGCAGTCGATGTAAAGAAAGCCCCACCGGTCCTTCTGCGCCTGGATGTTTTTCAGCCACACACCCGGCTCCGAAATCCTCTCCCACCCCTTCAGCGGAGGCACTTCGGCTGCCATGATCTTCCCGTTGCGATAACTGATATCGACCTCGATTGCGTTTGCGCCGTCGTCGAGCGAGCGATTGGCCTCCTCCGGAGTATTTCGATTGTGGCCGATGATGAAGATCGGACGCCGCCCCGAGCGCGTGAGGTGAATGGCACCGGTCCAGATCGAGATGGCACCGTTGTATTGGAAGCGGATTCGCACCCGGGCAGCGTCGTCGAGATGGAAAGCAATCAGGGCCCGCTGCCAGTCGCCAAATTCTTCCGGCGCCGTCACGATCGGAATCTCCGCCAGAACCTGCCCGCCGTCTTTCTCCGCAAGCAGACGTCCGACATTCTTGTTCGCAGTCTCGCTCCAGACCTGAAGGAGCGCGGTGTAATCACCCGGCGGAAGGACCTGCCAGGGCGACATGGCCAGGTCACCGGACTGCCTTCCGGAGTCCGTCCACTCTGCGCCACGTCGGCGATCGCCGCGCAGAGGATCGAAGAGCGCCTTGCGCCCAACGGAGTGCTCCTGTTGGAGGGCGAGCCAGGTAGACGCGAATCCAGCCATCGATGGCCTCCTTTGGGGGGTTCGATGGCCAGTTTACACCTGTCCGGCGTTATCGCTTGCGCATCGCGCTGACGGCCCACAAGACCGCGATCGCGATCACGCCGCCGGTGATGGCCATGTCGGCGACGTTGAAGACGCCGGTATGCAGCGGCCCTGCCGCGAGATAGATGAAGTCAGTGACAAGGCCGTCAAATCGCAATCGGTCGATCAGATTGCCAACGCCGCCGCCGATGATGAACGCGATGGTCACCGCGTCGCGCTCCAAACCCATCCGCCCGGTGAAGAGCGCAAACGCCGCCGCGAGCAGTCCTGCCGAGACCATCCCGTCGAAGACGAGATGCCTCACGTTGACCGGAAGGTTCGATCCGAGCGACAGGAAGGCGCCCGGATTCTCGGTGTACAGCAGCGTGAGCACCCCCGCGTAGTGGCGCGGAAACGCGTTCATCAGCGTTCGCCGGGCGATCAACTTCGTCCCCTGATCAAACGCGATCGTGACAACGATAATGAAAGCGAGTGCGATGCGTCGGCGAGTGCTCATTCCGTTTTCATTTCGCGCGAAGCGCTTTGGACTGCGGTGGCGCCAGCCACCGCTTTGATTCACGTGCAAAAAGCCGCGGTTGTGGCCGCAGCACATCAAACAAACTCACATCACGATCTCGCCCCCGTTGCGCAACTCCCGATCGCTCCACGCGTGGATCGACGACACACTCTGGAACCCGCGCGGCAGCTTCAATCCCCGCTGGGCGCGCTTGCCAATGTACGGCTCCAGATCGGCACCCTTCAGGTTCGTGTGCCGCTTGCCGGCCTGAACGACGAGCGTGCCTGCCTCGCCGACCACCGCCGTGCCGACGACTTTCTCCGGGAACAGTTCCGTCTTGTGCAGCTTGATCGTCTGCACACCTTTGCCCCGGGCCAGCAACGGCAACTCGGCCGCTTCGAACAGCAACAGCTTCCCACTCGTTGTCGCTGCGGCGATGCGGTCGGTCTCCTGGCGGTTCATCCGCTGCGGCCGCAGGACCAACGCTCCGTCGCTCACGTTCACGACCGCCTTGCCGGCTTTGCGGTCTGTGATCAGATCCTCGAGCTTGGCGATGAACCCGTATCCGTCGTCGGTCGAGAGCAGCCACAAGTCTTCCGGATCGCCCATCATCACCGCTACGAACGTCGCGCCCGGCGCGGGTGAAGTGAACGCGGTCAGCGGCTCGCCGTGTCCTTTCGCCGACGGCAGCTCGTGGGCAGGCAGCGAGTACGTGCGGCCCATCGAGTCGATGAATACAGCGAGCTGATTGCTACGGCCGCGCGCCGAGTGGAGGAACGCATCGCCCGACTTGTATTGCAGCGTCGTCGGATCGAGATCGTGCCCCTTGCCCGCGCGCACCCAGCCGCGCTCCGACAACACCACCGTCACCGGCTCCGACGGAATCAGCGCCGTCGCATCGAGCGCCTTCGCCGCTTCACGCTCGACGATCGGCGAGCGGCGGCGATCGCCAAACTCTTCGCCGTCCTTCACAAGCTCGTCGCGAACCTGTTTGCGCAACCGCGCTTTGGATCCGAGGATTTTTTCGAGCTCAGCGCGCTCCGCTTCGAGCTTGGCCTGCTCACCGCGGATCTCCATCTCCTGCAGCTTGTTCAGGAATCGCAGCTTCAGTTCGAGAATCGCCTCGGCCTGCAGTTCCGACAGCTTGAAGCGCTTCATCAGCACGGGCTTCGGCTCGTCCTCGCGGCGGATGATGCGGATCACCTCGTCGATGTTGAGATACGCGATCAAATAGCCGTCGAGGATGTGGATGCGTGCGTTGACGTGATCGTAGCGATGCTGCAACCTGCGCCGCACCGTCTCGATCCGGAACTCCAGCCACTCGCTCAGCAGATCCTTGAGCGGGTAAAGCCGCGGACGGCCGTTGAGGCCGATCATGTTCATGTTCACGCGGTACGTGCGCTCGAGATCCGTCGTGGCGAAGAGATGCGCCATCACCTCGTCCAGATCGACGCGATTCGAGCGCGGCACGAGCACGAGTCGCGTCGGATCTTCGTGGTCCGACTCATCGCGCATGTCTTCGATCATCGGCAGCTTCTTGGCGTTCATCTGCGCCGCGATCTGCTGCTGCACTTTCGATCCCGACACCATGAACGGCAGCGCGCTGATGACGATGTCGCCGTTCTCGATCTCCCACTTCGCCCGTTGCCGGATCGAGCCGTTGCCGGTTTTGTACATCTCCCGGATCTCGGCCAGCGGTGTGATGATCTCCGCCTCGGTCGGAAAGTCAGGCCCTTTGATGTGCTTCGTGAGCTGCGCGATCGTGGCGTCGGGATTGTCGAGCAGCTCCAGGCACGCGCCGACGACCTCGCGCGTGTTGTGCGACGGGATGTCGGTGGCCATGCCGACCGCGATCCCCGAGGCGCCGTTGAGCAGTACGTGCGGCAACCGCGATGGCAGCAGCTTCGGTTCGCGCAGCGTCCCGTCGAAGTTCTGCCCCCAGTCGACCGTTCCCTGCTCCAGCTCCGACAGCAGCGATTGCGCGAACCGCGACAGCTTCGCCTCGGTATACCGCATCGCAGCAAACTCTTTCGGATCGTCTGGCGAGCCGAAGTTCCCCTGCCCTTCCACGAGCGGATAGCGCATCGAGAACGGCTGCGCCATCAGCACCATGGCGTCGTAACAGGCCGTGTCGCCATGCGGATGAAACTTGCCGATGACGTCGCCGACCGTACGCGCCGACTTCTTCGGCTTCGCATTCGGACCCAGGCCAAGCTCCGACATCGCGTAAATGATGCGGCGCTGGACGGGCTTCAGGCCGTCCGCGACATGCGGCAGCGCCCGATCAAGAATGACGTACATCGAATAGTCGAGATAGGCCTTCCGCGCGAACTCGGCGACAGGCTGATGCTCGACCTCAGGAACGATGGGCGGCGGGGGTGAGAAGGAAGTCTGGTCTTTCGATTTGGGGGTAGCCATCAAGTCCTGGCGCGGCGGAATTCAGTGACACGTATACGTTACCGTATCTGCTTCGCGCACGCGAACGCCAAGAATCGAGGTTCGGCGTTATAGCGGACGTCATCGCCGAGGTACGATTTCGATCGTGTACGAAAACGTAGCGTTTGCGATCTCGGGCCCGCGTACTTTGATACTCGGCCCCGTGTCCAAAGTGTCGGGCTGGCGCGATCGGCTGCGCACGGCGATTGAAATGAGCGGCAAGAAGCACGGCGTCGTTGCGGCCGAGGCTGGAGTCACCGCGGCCACGCTCAGCCGCATTCTCACGGCCGCGCATGAGCGGCCAGCGCTCGACACCATCGCGCGAGTTGCGCATGCCGTCAACGAGAACGTCGGATGGCTCCTCGATGAGCCGAGTTACGTGTTGTCGGCAGACGAGCAGAAGAAGTTGCACGACGCTATGAGGATTCTGGAGACGTCGCTGCGAAACGCGACACGGCAGCGGCACGCCGCGCGGCCGGAATCCAACGCGGTGGCGGTCAGCGCGAACCGCGAGATCCCGCGCGCCTTCGCCGCGGCCGGTGCCCGCTTGATCTACGAGGCCGCCGGCGACTCGATGATCGGCGCCGCGATCGCCGACCGAGACCTTCTATTCGTTAAACCGACGAAGAACATCCGCGAGGCATCTCGCAGAATCGTCGTCTGCCGCCTCGGTGCCGACGAATACGTCAAGTACCTCGACGTACGAAACGGGCACATCCGTCTTCTCAGCCGCAACGAGCGCCACGGTCCGATCGAAGTCGGAGCCAGTGACGAATTCGAGTTAATAGGAATCGTCGTCGGCCGTGCAGGTGCGCCCGTGGCTTGAGCGCAACAATCCCGTTCTTCGATGAAACCACCGCGAACGACTGGGTCGCTGGGGAGGACGAGAGGACGGGCGTCGAAGCAGGGCGATCAACATCCCGTCGACGCTGTGTGAGCCTTGAGTGACCTCGGGAATGGTTGACAGCAGATCCTGCTAGCATCTCCTCATGCCGATCATCTCGTCGTTCTTCGGTATCCTGATTCGGATGTTCTTCGATGATCACTCACCGCCTCACTTTCATGCGGAACATCAAGGACAGGAGGCTGTCTTCGGTTTCGATGGCGCGCTTCTGGAGGGAGAGCTCAGTTCTTCTCGCGCGCGTAGACTGATCAAGGAATGGACCGCCCTTCACCGTTCCGAGCTTGAGCTGAACTGGCGTCGCGCGAAGAAACTGCGGCCGCTCGTACACATCGCACCATTGGAGTAGCAAAAAATGTCAAGACAACCGGTTCGTGTAATTGAGGCGGAGTACGTGAAGGCGTATGAGATTCGCCTTCGGTTCAATGACGGGGTACAGAAAACCGTCGACTTCTCGCGATGGCTCGGCGGTGAAGTCTTCCGCCCACTCTCCGCGAAACGTGAGTTCCGGCGTTTCTTCCTGTCTGGCGGGACTGTTGCGTGGCCCAATGGTGCGGACATCGCACCCGAAACCTTGCACGACTCAAAGGATGCGGCAGCGGGCGTGGCGTAACGCGAAGACAAAGAGCTGGCGTCGAAGCGCTCGGGCACCCTTCCTCCGCGCCTCCGCGTGAAATACTTTTGAATGAAACCGCCCCGCTATAATCCCCCTCCCCGATGAAGCCCTCGCGCGCGCAACTGGAGGACGTTCTCGCCTCCCTCGATGGTTCCGGGTTGCGCTATGCCGACATTCGCTGGACGGCGACGCATGAGCAGAATGTGCGCGTTCGCAATGGAGAGGTGGAGACGCTGGCTTCGACCATCGATCGGGCCATCGGCGTTCGCGTGCTCGTCGGCAATGGGTGGGGATTCGCGGCGAACAGCGAGACCTCCGAGGAGTCGCTGCGGAAGACGGCGAAGCGGGCGCTGGAGGTGGCGGCGGCCAGCAACATCGCCTCGACGCAGCGCGTCACGCTGAGCGACATCGAGCCGCACGTGGCCGCGTGGTCGTCGACGTACAAGATCGATCCCTGGTCGATTCCGCTGGAGAAGAAGATCGAGCATCTTTTGCAGTCGACCGAGCCGATGCGCGGCGATGCCCGCATTCATCAGGTCTCCGGCGACATCTCCTGCTACCGGCAGGAAAAGGTCTTCGCCTCGACCGTCGGAAGCTTCATCGAGCAGACCACGACGGAGATGGGTGGCGGGGTCGAGGCTGTGGCCATCGAAGGCGATGAGTTCCAGCGGCGCACGTATCCCAACCCGTTCGGCGGCGACTACCAGGCCGCGGGTTGGGAGTTCATCGAGCAGCTCAACCTGCCCGCCAAAGCGCTGGAGATCCGCGATGAGGCGCTGGCGTTGCTGACCGCGCCCAAAGCGCCGGCCGGACGCTTCGATCTCATCGTCGGATCGGCGCAGCTTGCGCTTCAGGTCCACGAATCGTGCGGCCATCCCACCGAGCTCGATCGGGCCATGGGCCTCGAGATCTCGCTCGCCGGCGGATCGTTCCTGCAGCCGTCGATGCTCGGCAACTTCCGCTACGGATCCGATCTCGTCAACATCGTCGGCGACGCCACGATCCCTGGATCGATCGGCTCGTTCGGCTTCGATGACGATGGCGTTCCCGCACAGCGCTTCCACCTGATCGAGAAGGGCATGTTCGTCGGTTACCTGACCGGACGCGACACCGCGCCAACGATCGGCCGCACGTCGAACGGCACCGTTCGCGCGGAGACCGCGGCGCGCATTCCGATCATCCGCATGACGAACATCAATCTCGAGCCGGGCACGACGCCACTGGCGGACATCATCGCCGACACGAAGCACGGCATCTTCGTCGAGACGAACAAGTCGTGGTCGATCGACGACCTCCGCCTCAACTTTCAATTCGGCTGCGAAGTGGCCTGGGAAATCGAAAACGGTCGCCTCGGGCGCCTGCTGCGCAACCCGCTCTACACCGGCGCGACACCCGACTTCTGGCGCAGCTGCGATGCCGTTGCCGACCGCGCCAGCTGGCAGATCTGGGGCGTCCCGAACTGCGGGAAAGGCGATCCGATGCAGACGATGCGCGTGGCGCACGGAGCGTCGGCGGCAAGATTTCGAAACGTGGAGATGGGGTGAGTCTGAAAGGATGAAGGCAGAAGGATGAAGGATGAATTGACCGATTGAACGGTTCATCCTTCATCCTTCATCGTTCATCCTTCAATCGTCATGCGAAACGAACACGACTCATTCGCCATCCTCGATCAGGCGCTGGCCGCTGCTGGCACCGCCGAGGCGGATGCTGTGTTCATCTCGACCGACCAGAACATCAGCCGGTTCGCGAACTCCAACGTTCACCAGAACATGTCGGAGATCAGCGCAGAGCTGTCGCTGCGCGTGATCGTCGACAACGCCATGGGCGTGGCATCGACGACTGTATTTGATGATGCTGAGATCGAGCGCACGGCCGCGCTGGCGCGCGAGGCGGCACGTCACGCCGATCCGCTGCCGAACTTCAGCGGGCTTTATCGCGCGAACGAGCCGCTGCCCTCGGTGCGTACATTCGATGACGCCACCGCGAACATTGCGCCAGCGGAGAAAGCGCGCGCCCTTCGCACGATGTTCGACCGCGGCGTTGCAAGCGGGGTCCATTTCGCAGGCGTCTACGGCACCGGCGCATCGTCGGTCGCTGTCGCGAACACGCACGGCGTTCGGCGCTACTGCACGCTGACCGCATCCGACGCCACCGTCATCGCCATCGGTGCGAACGGTTCCGGCTACGCCACAGCCGTCGACCGCTCGAACATCGACGTCATAGCCCTCGGCGAAGAGGCCGCGTTCAAGGCCGCCCTTCGGGCTGACGTCATCGAAGACATCGCTCCCGGCGCGTACGACGTTATCCTCGAACCGCCGGCCACCGCCGAGGTGCTCGAGTGGATGACGATGATCGCGTTCAGCGGATCGGCGTACGAGGATGGCTCGTCATTCTTCGTCGGCAACATCGGCAACCAGATTCTCGGCGCGAATTTCACGCTCACCGACGACGCGCTCGACGGCGCGTTCCTCCCCTTCCCGTTCGACATCGAAGGCCTGCCGAAGCGGCGCGTTGCCATCATCGAACGCGGCATTGTCCGCACGCCGGTCGTCGACAAGGCGTATGCCGACCGTCTCGGATTGGCGCCCACTGCCAACGGCTGGAGCCTCGGCGGGTCCGATCACGGCTCCGCCCTTCATCTCTCCATCGAAGGCGGCGACGCCACGCGCGAGGAGCTGATCCGTTCGACGAAACACGGCATCTGGGTCACGCGCTTCAACTATGTCAACGGCCTCCTCGAGCCGCGGACTGCACTCATGACCGGCACCACGCGCGACGGCACGTTCCTCATCCGCGATGGCGAAATCGTGGCCCGCCTGCCGAACCTCCGCTGGACGCAGTCGATCGTCGAGGCTTACTCGCGCATTGAGGGACTGACACGCGAGCGACGCCGCGTCGGCACCTGGTACAACCACTTCGGCGGTACGATCGCGCCGGTGATGAAGATCGCCGGTTGGAACTTTACGGGGAAGCAGCAGACAGGCGGCATGGCACAAAGCTCGCTCGGGGATTGAGAAGGATGAGGGCAGAAGAATGAGGGATGAACCGGGCCGCTGCGGCACTCATCCTTCACCGTTCCGCCGTCATCCTTCGTAATTCATGTCTCAATACATCCTTCGCCGATTCCTGCAGATGATTCCGATTGCGTTCGGGATCCTGACGCTCGTCTTTTCGCTGATCCACATGATCCCGGGTGATCCGGCGGTTCAGATCGCGGGCGAAGGAGCGCGCCCCGAGGATGTCGTGGCGATCCGAAAAGCACTGGGACTCGATCAGCCGCTCTGGACCCAGTACGTTCACTACGTCACGAACGTCAACCGCGGCGACCTCGGCACCTCGTTCCAGACGAACACCAGCGTCACAGAACAGATCAAGACACGCTACCCGGCCACTATCGAGCTGGCGTTCGGTTCGATGTTCGTCGCGCTGCTCGTCGCCTTCCCGCTCGGGATCATTTCCGCGATCTATCGAAACTCCTGGATCGACAACCTGGCCCGGTTCTTTGCGTTGATCGGCGTGTCGATGCCGAGCTTCTGGTTCGGCCCGCTGTTGATCATCGCTTTCGCCATCAATCACGAGTGGTTCCCGGTCAGCGGCCGCGATGCCGGATTGCGGTCGCTGATCCTTCCGTCGCTGACGATGGGCCTCGCGCTGTCGGCGATCCTGACGCGCATGATCCGCATCTCGCTCGCCGACGAATTGACGCAGCTCTACGTCACCACCGCCGTCGCCAAAGGCGTCACACGAGCGCAGGCGATCTTCCGGCATGCGCTCAAGAACGCGCTGATTCCCGTGATCACAGTCCTGGCGCTGCAGTTCGGTTCGCTGCTCACTGGCGCGATCATCACCGAGCAGATCTTCTCGTGGCCCGGCCTCGGACGCCTTCTCCTCACCTCGATCTCCACCCGCGACTACCCGCAGGTGCAAGCCTCGATTCTCGTCATCGCGCTGACGTACATCCTCGTAAATTTCGCCAGCGACCTGCTTTACGGCGTGGCCGACCCGAGGATCAAGCTGGAATGAGCCCCCATTTCGCGCGAAGCGCTTTGGACTGCGGTGGCGCCAGCCACCGCTTTCTTGCACGTCATTCAAAGCGGCAGCTGAAGGCCTTCGCACAAGAATCCACCGTGACAGCGCCGCATTTCGTCTTCGAGAATCAAACCGAAACCGGCAACCATTTCGCGCGAAGCGCTTTGGACTGCGGTGGCGCCAGCCACCGCTTTCTTGCACGTCATTCAAAGCGGCAGCTGGCGCTGCCGCACTCCAAAGCGCTTCGCGCGAAACAGTGGCGAGGTGCGGCGTGAAGCGCTTCTTCGGCAACTTCGCATTCACCTCCGGATTGATCCTGACCGTGGCGTTGATCGTCGTGGCTCTGGCGGCGCCGCTGATCGCGCCGTTCGATCCGAATCAGCAGGACACGGCACGGCGCCTCGAAGCGCCATCGCATGAACACCTCCTCGGACTCGATGACCTCGGGCGCGACGTCTTGTCTCGCATCATCTGGGGCTCTCGTGTTTCGCTGCGCGTCGGATTCAGCGTCGTCATCCTGGCTTCGATCATCGGCATCACTCTCGGAGCAATGGCCGGCTACTTCGGAGGCTGGATGGAGACCGTCATCATGCGCGTCACCGACATCCTCCTCTCGTTCCCCGGGATCCTCCTGGCGATCGCGATGGTGGCGGTGCTGGGCCCGAGTCTCAACAATGTCGTCATCGCGCTGGCAACGCAGGGATGGGTCGGCTACGCGCGGCTTGGACGCGGCCAGGTGCTGAAAGTGCGAGAGATGGATTACGTCGTCGCGGCGAAGGCGCTCGGGGCCCGGTCGCCGCGCGTGATCCTGCTGCACGTCTTGCCGAACATCGTGAATCCTGTAATCGTGATGGCAACACTCGGCCTGGCCGGCGCGATCTTGTCCGAGGCCGCGCTGTCGTTTCTGGGGCTCGGAGTGCAGCCGCCAACGCCATCGTGGGGAGCGATGTTGACCTCCGGACGACGATACCTCGGGCTCGCCAATCACCTCGCCATCTGGCCGGGCGTCGCCATCATGCTCGCCGTGATGGGCCTCAACTTCCTCGGCGACGGGCTCATCGATGCGCTCGATCCGAAGTACCGGAAAGAGATGTAGCGGCTTACTTCTTCATGAACACGACCACTGCGCGCGCCGGATCATCGCGGAACGTGCGCACTGGCGCATAGCCGAGGGCGCGCAGGCGCGCGAGACGCTCGGGGACATCGAGATCAGTTTCGTAGAGCGCGATGGCGTCGGCGGAGATTGAACCTTTCAATCCTTCGGGCGGCGTCCCGACATCGGATTGACCGATGCGATCGCCGAAATAGAGTTTGTCGCCGTACGCCCAAAGCTGCGACACGGCCACCGAGTGAACGCGCGGATTCGTCGCCAACCATTCCGCCGCTTCGACCGCAGGCTGCGACTTGCGCGCGAAATAGCGCATGCCATGCAGATCCCAAATGAGCGAAGTCGCGACGAGCGCGATGGCGATGCGGCGATGGCTTCGGTACATCGACCCGAAGCCGATCGCAGCAGCGATCGCGAGAAAGGGGATCATCACCTGTAGGTAGCGCAACTCCTTGTGCCGTACCGCGGAGAACGCCAGCAGCGGAATGATGACGAACCAGATCGCGCGGCTGCGGCGCGCGTACCAAAGCAACGGAAGAAGCAGCGGTGAGCACCAGCGCACGAGATTCGCGAGGTACCACCACGGCGCCTGATACTTCACGCGCGACGCGAAGTCGGGCGCGACGAGCGTGAGGTGGGCGAACTTGAGAAAACTCGAGAATGGCGCGCCCCACGTAAGCCAGTCGTAAAGGCCGACCGTGATGATGATCGCGATCATTGCTCCCAGCATCACCTTCAGCGCCTGCATCCACGGCGCAGACAAGAGTGTCTGTGCCACACTATTCCGCGCATGGACTGGACAGTCTCGCGCGGGTTCAATGTGGCATAGACACTCCTGTCTGTGCTTTGTGGCTATCAGCAGGAGAGGAGCAAGAAACACGATCTCGCTGAAGCGGTCCGCGAACGCGACTCCAACCAATGCCCCCGCCACGAACGGCCATCGATCAACGATCAGCGCAGCTCCCACAACGCACGCAGCGGCCAGCGTTCGCGGGTAGACCGTGCTGCCGAAGCCGAGTGGAATCCAATGGGCTGCGAATAGGAGCGCGGCCACGAGCGCGGCCCGCTCGTCCTCGCACCAGCGCAACGCCAGCCGGTAGACGAGGAGCGTCGTGATCGCCGTCAGCGCGATGAACGGCAGCGCCGACACGAGGATCAGCGTCCGCGTGTCGCTGATCCCGAGCCTCCTTGCGATCAAGACGACCGGCGCGACGACAACGTCCGGCACGAAGAGATTGCGGATATCCCACGGATGAAAGTCGAGTCCGCGCGCTCGCCGGAAGGCCTCGGACAACACCTCCACATCGTCGCCGGTCATGAAGCCGAAGTAGCGATGCGCGAGCCAGAGCTGTGCGACCGCAACCGCGGCGATGATCGCCGCCAGAGGCCTACGCATCGCCGATCATCGCCAGAAACTCGTCCTCGGTCAGCACCGGCACGCCGAGCGACTGCGCCTTGTCGAGCTTCGAGCCCGCCGCTTCGCCGGCGATCACGTACGACGTCTTCGCCGAGACGGCGCCGGACGGCTTGCCCCCTTCACGCTCGATCAGCTTGTGGATCTCGTCGCGCGAGAAACGAGCGAGCGTGCCCGTGACGACGAGCGTCTTGCCCGCGAGGAGATCGCCACGCACCTCGGCCACATGCGTCGGAGCCACACCGAGCCGTTGCATCTTCTCGATGCGCTCTCGGTTTGCCGGCACCGAGAAGTAGAACGTGATCGACTCGGCCACTTTCGGCCCGATCTCGTCCACGTCGACCAATTCTTCCACCGTTGCGTTCATGAGCGCGTCCAGTGAACCGAAGCGTGCAGCGAGCAATTTGCCCGCACGCTCACCGACCATCCGAATGCCGATCGCAAAGATCACACGCGACAGCTCCGCCGTCTTCGACTTCTCGATCCCCTCGGCCAGCTTGCGCGCGGACAACTCGCCCTTGCCCGGCAGCGCCGCAACGTCCTCCTCGCGCAGCTCGTAGAGCGACGCGTAGTCGGTGATGAGCTTCGCGTCGAGCAATTGCGTGATCGTCTGGTAGCCGAGTCCTTCGATGTCCATCGCCTTGCGCGCGCCGAAATGAAAAAGCGACTCGCGCACGATGGCCGGGCACCCCTGGTTGATGCAGCGGATAGCCACTTCGCCTTCGAAACGATGCAGCGGCTCGCCACAGGCCGGACACGTTTCGGGCAACGCGACCGGAACCGTTCCCTCGGGGCGCTTATCGACAAGGACATCGACGACTTTCGGGATGATGTCGCCGCCCTTCTCGACGACGATGGAGTCGCCAACGCGGATGTCTTTGCGCCCCACCTCGTCGAAGTTGTGCAGCGAAGCGTTGACGACCTTCGTACCGCCGATGTGTACCGGATCGAATTCCGCGACCGGCGTGACGGCGCCCGTTCGCCCGACGTACAGGTTGATCGCCCGCACGATCGTCTGCGCGGCCTCCGGCGGATACTTGAACGCGATCGCCCAGCGCGGCGCCTTCGACGTCGCTCCCAGCTCCTGTTGTTGCGCGCGCTTGTTGACCTTGATGACGATGCCGTCGATGTCGAAGGTGAGATCGTGACGCTGCTCGCGCACCGTTTCGATGAAGGCCTCGACCGCGGCCATGCCCGCAAAGACGTCGCGCTTCGGATTGAGCGGAAACCCCATCGAGGCCAGAATCTCGTACGCCTGTGCCTGCGACGCCACGCGAACGTCATCCGTAGCGACGAGGTGATAGACGAACGCGCTCAGCCGCCGTTGAGCGACCAGCTTCGGATCCTTCTGCCGCAGCGATCCGGCCGCGGCGTTGCGCGGATTGGCGAGAACAGGTTGGCCCGCCTCCTCGAGTTGCGCATTGAGCAACGCAAAGTCGTTCGACGAAATGTAGATCTCGCCACGAACCTCCACGCGCTTCAGCTTCGTGGCGATCTTCAGCGGCAGGCCCCGCACCGTGCGCACATTCACGGTCACGTCGTCGCCGCGGACGCCGTCGCCGCGCGTCGCGCCGCGCGCGAAGGCGCCGTTCTCGTACAACAGGTCGATCGAGACGCCGTCGATCTTCAGCTCCGCCTCGTACTCGACCTCCTCGACGCCGAGTCCCTTCTTCACGCGGGCATCCCACTCGTGCAGCTCCTCGAGCGTGTAGGCGTTCTCGATCGACAGCATCGGCGGATCGTGGATGACCGTGGCGAACTCACCGGACATCGGTGCGCCGCCCACGCGCTGCGAAGGCGAGTTCGGATCGAAGAGCTCGGGATGCTGCGCCTCCAGCTCCTGAAGCCGGCGAAGACGCTGATCGAATTCGAAGTCGCTGATCTCCGGCGCGGCGTGAACGTAGTAGAGCTGGCTGTGCCGCTCCAGATCGGCCCGCAGTGTCTCGATTTCCTTCTTCGGCGTCATGGCGCGCGAAGTTTACGATGCCACGGCTGCACTGCTACTCGTGTTCGTGAATCTGCTGGGCCAGATAGTTCGGCGCGCCGACCTGTTCAATCAGGGAGAGCTGGGCTTCCAGCCAGTCGATATGCTCTTCCTCGTCCGCGAGGATCCCTTCCAGCAGGTGACGGCTGTTGTTGTCGTCTGCCTCGCGACAGGTCTCGATTCCGGCGTTGAGACGCTTGACAGAGTCCACCTCGAGGGCCAGATCGATGTTCAACTGCTCCGGCACCGTCTCGCCGATCGTGACCTTGAACAGGCGCTGCATGTTCGGGATGCCCTCGAGAAAGAGAACGCGCTCGATCAGACTCTCGGCATGCTTCATCTCGCCGATGGAGTGCTTGCGAATGCGATCGTGAAGGTGCTTGTAACCCCAGTTGTCGCACATCTCCGCGTGTACGAAGTACTGGTTGATGGCGGTGAGCTCGGAGGTCAGAACGTCGTTGAGGATGTCGATGATCGCCTGGTCGCCCTTCATTTCGAGAATCTCCTCTCCGCTACTCTATCAAGCCAGACTTTCCGACCACACTTCCGCCGGCGGCACCAGCGCGAAGGCGGGTGACACGCGTTCGTTCGCGCTCAACATCTTGCGGAGGAAGTTGTGGCATCCGCCGCAGTCGGTACCGATTCCGCACTCCTGCAGGTCGGCAAGCGTTTCCGATCCGGATTCGATGGCTCGCAAAACATCACGTTCGTTTTTGGCACGGCAGAGGCAGACGATCATTCAATTTCATCCCGGTAGTTGAGATTGTGTCTCAAAAAGGCAATCACACGATCGCCTATTCCGGCCGCCGTCACTGTGTCAGCGGTCACATCCGTTTGTGAGCTAGCCGTAGGCATCACGGCAGATGCGCACTGAAGAGAGCGACTGCAACCCGCGCGACGATCGCCCCGAGAGGGAGAAGCATAAACAGCGTAGCCCGTTTTGTCTTTCGGTCGACGTGCGGGCTGCGAAAAATCATGAGCCCGCAGACGATCAGCGCGATTGCCAACGCCGATCCAACGCTTGCAACGACCAACCGATCGTGCGAAAGGATTGTGACGGCGAACGCTACCACTGTCAGGACCGACACGAGGAGGACGACAAAGAACTTGGCTGGTCTCTTTTCATCGAACGGGCGCCATCCTGACAGCTGATTGCGAATGGCGTCGTACCCTTCAACCTGATCGTTCACTCCGACGAAGAAGCGACGATCGCGGCCATAAACTGAGAGACCACCAGGACGTCTTTCCTCGATGGCAGTGACCTCGGCGCGTTTCACTTCAATGTCAGCCATACCCGCGATGACTCGGCGTATATGCTCACCGTCCAGAGTGACCGTATAACTGGTCAATTGTCGTTTCGCCCGCCGCCTGCCCTGGTATTGGCCAAGTGCGAGTGGAATCATCGTCATCCCGACAATCACAAACGCGAAACCGGCCGAGCCAAGCCTCGTGATGGCAAAGTAGAAGGCGAAAGTCTCGGCAATCAGAAAGATGATCAAGCTGCGCCACATCGTAATTCGAAGCGTGTTCCGAATACCTTCCGAGGTAAGACGATGCTCACTCATACAGGCCTTGAAAGATACCGCGAACGCTCGACGGTTTTCTCCACAAAACCCATCGACCGCAGACGCTCGTCAATGGCGCCGAGGAAGTTGCGCCGCCCCTTGATGAGGTTGAGATTGAGCGCGACGAACCGCATCCCTCGGGGGCTGTCCCAATAGACGATCAACCGATCGCCGCCCAGCATCTGTTCGGTTCCGCGGAGCGCATCCCACCGGAGCGTTCGCGGCCGGAACTGATGGAGCGGGCGAAGGGTCAGCGTCTCGTCGCCGATCTCCGCGATTGCCCGCCGCGCGCCGAGCCACACTTTCAATCCGCCGATCCAAAGCGTCACGATGTACGCCCAGACCGCGTGCTCGCCAATCCAGCCGTAGCGAGCTGAGGGGCTCACAAACAGCGCCACGACGATCGCCGCGGTGACGGCAGCGGCCACGAGCACGATCGAAAAACCGGCCCGCGCCACCCACGGGCGGAACGGATAAACCTCAGTTCGGTCGGGCATTGTGCAACGAAGCCGGATGCCGTAATCTCATGCAGCGTCTAAGCTTGAGGCCGGTATGCGTTTCGCATAATAAGGTAGCAGAGGGAGTTCTGGTGCTCATGGTGGGAAAGCTCGACGGGACCGGCCGGAGGATACTGGTCATCGATGATGACTTGGCAATCCGTGTCCTCCTTCAGGCCGTGCTGAAGCGGATGAAGTTCGAAGTCGAGCTTGCCGAGGACGGCGCGGTTGGTCTGGAAAAGCTCAAGAACGATCCCCTGTACGACCTGATTCTCCTCGATCTCATGATGCCGCGCGTCAATGGCTACGAGTTCATCGAACGGGTCCGCCGGGAACAAAAGGATGCGCCGCCTCACATCCTTGTCTTTACCGCCGCCGGCAAGCGTGGCGTCGACAAGATTCCTCCGGGCGCCATCTGCAACTCCATCCTCAAGCCGTTCGACCTTGAGAAATTCATCGACATGATCGCGGAATGCCTGGATGGTCCTCACAAGCCTCACCTGGCGGCGCCTCTTTCCTGAGCCAGCTTCCATTCCATCTGACGAATGATGCCGAGGAGGATCGTGACCTCTCGTGCATCGAGATCGGCACGTGCGGCGATGAGGCGCAGGTCGTCGTAGATATGGTCCGGGTTGTCGCCGAGTAGATAGCCGACCTCGGCGAGGAACGCCTGGATGCGTTCGTGCAGCCGGTCGATCATCACGGCCGGCGCCAGGTCGCGGGGTGTGGCGGCGCGAGACGTGGTCGACAATTCGTAGCAGAAGACGCCGACGGATTGCGCGAGGTTCATCGTTGGAAACGCAGGGTCGGTCGGGATGATGGCCGTGCGCTGACAGTGCCTGACCTCTTCGCTGGTGAGGCCGCTGTTCTCGCGTCCGAAGACGAGAGCCAGCGTCTGCGAGTCGTCCATCGACGAAAAGAGTTGCGCGATGCCGACGGGCTGCAGGTCCGAGGGCGTGGCGCGTCCGCGGGATGAGGTGGTGGCGATGGTGACATGCGCATCGGCCAGCGCATGCTGCAGCGCCGGCGTGAAGTGCGCCGCCGCCACGACATCCTCGGCGCCGCTAGCCCACCAGCCGGCAAGCGGGTGCAGTTCAGGATGGTCGCCAACGATCCACAAGTCCGTGAAGCCGAAGTTTTTCATCACGCGCGCAACCGCGCCGACGTTGCCGGCCTCGCGCGGCTCGACGAGAACGATGCGGAGGCGGGGGCTGTTAGCCCGCATCTCTAACACCTTCCAGCGACTCTTTTGCGTCGAGCGCCTTCTCCCCCCGTGCTTTTCGGGGGGAGAAGGTGCCGAAGGCGGATGAGGGGGGACTTGCAACCTGCGCGATCTTCAGCCAACACCGAGCAGCTTGGACATGCTTCCGGATTGCCGCTTGTGTATGGATCACCTCAAACACCCCTCGTCCGACCTTCGGCCACCTTCTCCCTGAACAAAAAGCGTGGGGGGAGAAGGCGCTCGATTGAAACGCTGTGCCGGCAATTCCCTGCAAGTGTGAGAAATCCAGGTTAGTCGGGTGTCGGAGGGCGGATGGGATGCTCATTCTCCGACCCCCGACTCCCGACCAGCGACTCCCTGCGCAGCGATCGTCCGCAACGCGGCGAGCATCCGATCGACATCGCTGCGCTCGGTGCGCGGATTGATCATCGTCACGCGTAGCACGCGCTGACCTTTGAGCAACGTCGACGTAATCCAGGCGTGGCCGGAGCGGATCAACGTTTCGCGCAGTGCCGCGTTCGTGTAGTCATCGCTGCGATGCCGGAAACAGAAGATGTTGAACTCCGGCATGTGCATCGCTTCGAAGTCGTCGGATGCGGCGACCAGGTCATGTAGGTATCTCGTCACGTCTGTCACGTGATCCAGCGCGGACGCGAAGGGAGCGGTACCCGATACCTGCAACGTCAGCCACAGTTTGACCGCGTCGGCGCGCTTGGAACACTGAATCGTCACCTCGCCGATGTTGTCGCTGGCGCGCTCAGCGTTGAATAGATAGGGTGCGTCGGTCTCGAAGGCGCGTCGGAGCCAGAGGCCATCGCGGACGAGGATTACGCCAAGCGAGAGCGGCATCCAGAGCATCTTGTGCGGATCCCAGGCGAGCGAGTCGGCGAGATCGAGCCCGTCAACGAGATGGCGCAGGCGTTCGCTGAGCAGCACCGATGCGCCGTGCGCCGCGTCGACGTGCAGCCACGTGTCGTACTGGTCGCGTAACGCCGCGATTGCGCGGAGATCATCGAACGCGCCGGTCGCCGTCGAGCCGGAGGTTGCAACGATGGCCATGACATAGTCAGCATCGTGCAGTGCCGCGGTAAGCGCGCCGAGGTCGAGCTGGTGACGATCGTTCGTCGGGATTTTGATGACGTCTTCCGCGGCGATCCCCATGATCGAAGCAGCCCGCGCGATCGAGTAGTGGGCATCAGCGGAGCAGAGAATGACGGGACGCAATGTTTTACGTAGGTCGGACTCTCCAGTCCGACTGCTTTCGTTTGTCGGACTGAGAGTCCGACCTACGTCACTCCGTGCTCCCGACTCCCGCTTCGCCTCCCATCTCGCCCGCGCTGCCATCAACCCGGTGAGATTCGCCGCCGAGCCGCCGGAGACGGCTGTGCCGAGCGCGTTTGCCGGATAGCCGGCGCGGTCCGCAAGCCAGCGGATGACTTCCTGCTCGATCACGGTTCCGATCGGACTCATTTCGAACACCGCGGTCGACTGATTCAACGTCGAGATCACCAGGTCGGCGATGACTGCGGTAGGAAACGGCGGACAAACCTGATGGCCCATGTAAGCGGGGTGGTGTAGCTGGATGGCGTTCTCCATCAGCATGCGGACGAGTGGCATGGGTGCCGCGCCGCCTCGATCGTCGATGCGAACGCGCTCCCTCAGATCCTCCGCACTCCTCCAATCGACAACCGGCCGGCGCGTAATGTCTCCGATGTGATCGAAGAGGGCATCAACAGCATCGTGCGCAAGAGCACGCATGGTTGGATCGAAGAGCATGGCGGCGGATTGTATTCGCGCCCGCCACCCATTTCTCACGCGAAGCCGCGAAGGTCGCGAACGAAAAGCATCGCAACCCTTAAACCTTCGCGTCTTCGCGTCTTCGCGTCTTCGCGTCTTCGCGTGAGCAAGTCTTTGCGTCGCGTGGTTTACGCCTGGTGTCAGGAAACGCTCTCGCTGTCCCCGCTGCCCAACACGTCCTCGAGCGCCAGCGGCGGGTGGAAGCGGACCATGAGCTCGTTCCAGGCGGTGAGGTATTGATCGCGCGGGATTCGGTAGCGGCGTGGGAGCGGGCCGCGCGGAGCATCGCCTTCGAGGACGAAGACTTCCTTGCCACGGGCGATGATGACGATGCGCCAAGCCTCGTCGGCGTCTTCGAACGGCTCTTCTTCGCCGAGGGGGATGTCGTCGGGTGTGAAGTGGCGGAGATCGCGGTCGGCGTGGTCCCAGGCGGGGAAGCCGGCCAGATGACCCTTCGAGCGGCTCATCATCTCGATGTGGAGACCGCCCTCTTCCTCTTCGCGAAGAGTTAGAAAAAAATCAGTGATCGGCGTTGCGTCGTCGACATCGTGGTCCATCGTCAGAGTCCTAGTGCGGTGAAACGATCGTCACCTGTTGCGTATCGTTGTTGGTAATGCTCAGCATTCCCCAGATCGGCGGAAACTGTTGCGACGCACAGCACGAGCCGTACCCGGACGGGTAGACCAACACGCTCGTGGGATTGGTGCTCCCCTTCGATACCAGCGACGTGACATCGATGGAACCAAACCACATCGCAGTGCCTGGAATCCTCGTCACCGAGAGTGGAGCGACGTCCAGAGCGAGCGAGTCGACATTCACGATGAACTGCGGATACTCGCCGAATGACCATAGCCGGAGCATGACGCGATACCGGCTGTCGACAGGGACGTTGAGAAAACGAAGCTGTGCGCGGAAGTCATTCTCGCGAACCACCGGCACTTCGGTGCCCGCGGTCTGGGCCTGACGCGACGTATCGCGAATGCGCGATGCGAGAGCGAGTGAGTCCGTCGTGCCGCGAATGGCGTAGAGCACGTGGCCCCACGGATTGCCATCGTTGAACAACTGCTTCGAAAAGGCGTTCGGCGTCGGCGAGCAGTTCGCGCACGGCAGCGGGTCGCGAAAGAAGGCCGGCTCGCTCGCGTAGATAAAGTTCTCGGTCAGCCATTGGGAGCCTTGGGCGCCTGGTCCCTGAAAGGAGACGGGGAAAAGTATCGGCTCGAATACTGCCGGATCGGCAGTGGCCGGGTCGTAATAGATCAAGGCTGCTTTCGATGTGAACTTGCTGGACCCTGTGTCGACCGTAACGTCGACGGCGCCAGGCGCATGCGGCGGCGCATCGGCGTGCGGAAAGATATCCCCACCGGCCGACATCGGGACCGTGATGCCGTCGATCGTCAACAGCGCTGACAGAAATCCGAGGCTCTTGATTGTGATCCGGCCGCCTGTGACCGGCACAGCGTACGGAGAGATGATCAACGTCTCCGCGTCACGCACGATGAGCGGCGCGCGCGCGAGCTCGGTCGACGTCGTGCCCGCATCGGCGACGAGAATGACCGTGTAACCGCCGGGCGGCAAAATGCCCACGTGAAACGTGCGGGTATACGGGCCCGTGGACTGCGCGCAGAGAACTCCCTGTGGAACCGTGGCGTCGAGGTGCAGCGTCACCGTCGTCGGGGTAATGACCACGCTCTTGACGACCGGCAGACATGCATCACGCCAGACGCCCGCGATGATGGCGTCAACGGAACGGGTGCCAGTCGGATTGGGAGGATCGAAACGGATCGTTTCTGCGGAAGCGAACGCCGCAATGAGCAGGAGGAACGAGCAGAGAAAGGGGATCCGGAGCCGGGAGAGCATCAGTCGTTGGATTCGATCCTGTAGTTTGGCGCCTCTTTCGTGATGACGACGTCGTGCGCGTGCGACTCGCGCAGACCGGCGGCGGTGATTCGAACGAATTGCGCCTTTGTGCGAAGGTCCTCGATGGTTTTCGAACCGGTCAGGCCCATTCCTGAGCGCAGACCGCCGACCAGCTGCGGGATCATCGCGCTGAGCGATCCCTTGTACGGCACTTTGCCTTCGATGCCTTCCGGAACGAGCTTCGACACTTCGTCGGCGTCTTCCTGGAAGTAGCGGTCTTTCGACCCGGCCTGCATCGCGCCGATCGATCCCATGCCGCGATAGGCCTTGAACGTGCGGCCCTGATACAGAATCGTCTCGCCCGGCGCCTCGTCGGTTCCGGCGAAGAGCGAGCCGATCATCACGCAATGCGCGCCTGCGGCGATCGCTTTGGTGATGTCGCCGGAGAACTTGATTCCGCCATCGCTGATGATCGGGATGCCGAACCTCTCCGCGGCGCGGGCGCACTCGATCACCGCGCTGACCTGCGGCACGCCCGCTCCCGCCACGACGCGCGTGGTGCAGATCGAGCCCGGCCCGATGCCGACTTTGATGGCATCGACGCCAAGTGCGATGAGATCGCTCGCGCCTTCGTAAGTGGCCACGTTGCCGGCAATGAGCGGCGTATCGGGAAAGAGCTTCTTGAACTGTCGGATCACTTCCATGACGCCGGTCGAATGCGCGTGCGCCGAGTCGATGACGACGACGTCAACCTTGGCATCGATCAACGCACGGGCACGGTCGAGACCTTCTTTGCCGACGCCGATCGCCGCGCCTACCCGCAGCCGGCCGAGCGAGTCCTTCGCCGCATTCGGATAGCGAAGTTTCTTCTGGATGTCTTTGACGGTGATGAGGCCCTTGAGGTCGCCGTTGGAATCGACGACGAGTAGTTTCTCGATGCGGTGCTGGTGGAGCACTTCGCGTGCAGCCTCGAGCGTCGTTCCGACCGGAGCGGTGACGAGCCCGTCCTTCGTCATGCGCTCGGCAATCGGCAGATCGAAGCGCGTCTCGAAACGGAGATCGCGATTTGTCAGAATGCCGACGAGTTTGCCGTTCGCATCAGTGACCGGCACGCCGGAGATCTTGTATTTCGCCATCACCTCGAGCGCTTCGGTGATGGTCTGCCACGGCCGCATGGTGACGGGATCGACGATCATCCCCGCTTCCGACCGCTTCACTTTGTCGACCTCTTCCGCCTGCACGTCGATCGGCATGTTCTTGTGGATGATGCCGAGTCCGCCCTGCTGCGCCATCGCGATCGCCAGCCTGGCCTCGGTCACGGTGTCCATCGCCGAGGAGATGATGGGAATGTTGAGGCGGATGTCCCGGGTCAGTTGCGTACCGACCTCGACGAAGTTCGGATGAATGTCGGACTTGGCGGGTCGGAGGAGAACATCGTCGAACGTCAAGCCGACTTCGAGCGGATCGGCGAAGCGGTCGGACGGCAGCGGATCGCGCCGCTCGGCTTCGTGAATGTCGATTCTGCCGATGACGGGGAGGTCGGAGAGTACACGTTCGTCGCTCATGTCAGCTCCATAAGTTGAGTATAGAACAGGCCTTCAGCGCACCGAAATTGCATGCACAAATGGAGCGCAATGAGCTCTCTTCGCGCAATAAGACAATGATGATGCGATTCACGATCGAGCAACGTCCACTCACCGATCCGAGCGGGCGTCCTGCCACGCACGACGCCAAGGCCGTGTCCTTTCATCATTGCGAAGCGGAGTCGGCCGGCGATGCCATCGGTCGATTCCTGATCGCGAACGGCGGCAACATGGTCGGCGACATCGTGAAGTTCCCGGGACTGCAAGCGGTCGGCACCGTTCGCCTCGCTGATGGCGTGTACACGCTGCAGGTGACGCCGTCGAGCCAGAATCTCGCGCCGCTCGGCGGTTGAGTGGGTTCTCCGCGCCCCCCGCGTCTCCGCGTGAAACGCTTCTATTTGCCCGCCAGGGTAGCCATCAGTTTCTGCACATCAGGATCGTTCGGCTTCATCTGCTGCACCTTTGCCGCGACGACGCGGGCCTCGTCGGTGCGATGCAGATCGTTCAGTACGATCGCCTGATTGAAAAGAGGCTGCCACTGATTGGGCGCCATCGACGCAGCACGCTCGAACTCGGCAAGAGCGCTCGCCGGCTGGCCCGTCTGTTTGTAGCAGATGCCGAGGTCGGTGCGGACGTTGGCGTCGTCGTGTACGGCTAACGCGCGATCGAGATAATCGATCGCCTGCGGGAACTTCGCCGCGTCCATGTACATATCGCCGAGCTGCACGAGCGCGTCGAAGTTCTTCGGATCTTTTTCGAGCGTCGCCTTGAGAGTTGCCAGCTGTTGCTGAACAGCGGCCATCGGATTGCCGCCCGCCGCACCCATCGGAGGTGTCGCTGCGGGAGTCGCAGAGAGAGCAGCGCTTTCCGCCTCAGGAACCGGCGCCGCACCAGCAAGCTTCGACTGCGCAACCTTCGGCCCGATGACCAGCCCGCCGAGGGTCAGGCCGAGAAGAAAGCCGCAGGTGGTGAAGATGAGGGGCTCTCTTTTCATGCGCTTCGCGCGTTGTCGGTTGTCGGTTATTGCGCTGCGCGCGTTGTCAGTTGTCGGTTGATTGCGCTTCGCGCGTTGTCAGCATGACGCCAGTTGATGTCGGTTGCTCGACCCGCGCGCCATCGTAATCGATCTCGCGCTTCTTCTGACAACGCGCGAAGCGCAACTAACCGACAACCGACAACGCGCTGGCCGCAGGCCGGCGCAAAAATCATCCTCTGGTAATAATCTCCTTCAGCATCGAATCCTGAAGCTGGTACACCGCGTAGACACCGACGTGGTAGTTGTTGAAGACGAACGAGAACGCGTAGACCTTGCCGCTCGCGCCGCGCACGTAGCCCGACAGGCCGACCACGCCGACGATGTAGCCGGTCTTCGCGTACACCTGACGCGCGTAGGGCGCGCCGCGCAGGCGGTGTCCAAATTTCGCGTCAGGATCGCCGGAGTACGGCAACGAGCTGACGAAGTCCTCGCGGTATGGGCTCTTCCACATGTAACGGAGCAGATGAATAAAGGCGTTCGCGGAAGCGCGATTTTCGCGCGACATCCCGGAGCCGTCCGCCTGGTGGAACTCCTCCGCCGGCACGGTCAGCTTGCCGGTGAGCCACTCCGCCACGCTTCCGGTACCGGCTGCCCACGTCCCCTGTTTTTTCGTCTCCGCGCCGATGATCTTCACCAGCTCCTCGGCGTAATGATTCTGGCTCTTCTTGTTGATGACGTAGACGACGACGTTGAGCGGCGTGGCGTGTTGCGAAACGGCCTTCCAGTCCGGCCGGTCGTCGTGAGGCGTGATGATGACCTGACCCTGCACCGCGACGCCGTCGCGCACGAACGTCTCGGCCGTGACAGTGGCGAAGTACTGCACCGGATTCTCGACTGTGACGAAGACCTCGGTGACGCCCGCTCGCGCAGGTGTTCCGCCGTGCACGAGGATCTTGTTCGTATTGCGGTACCGCGTGATGAATGGGAGTCCGCGGCCGGTAACACACGACGTCTCCAGATCGAGATATGCCGTGGGCGGTTCGAACTGCACGAGACACGCCTTCCCCGGCTTCGTGGGCGATACCCGCACCTGCACACAGTTTTCCTGCATCGAGAATGCGGAGACCGGCGCTTCGTACCAGTTAACCAGTTGATTGACCGGCCAGGTCGGATGGATGTACTCCGTGTCCATGTAGCCATACTCGAAAATGAGATTGCCGTGGACCGTTTTGACGCCGGCGCGCTTGAGATCGGTGACCCATTCGTCGATCACCGCGGTGGCGTGACCGTCGTGAAAGCGCCCGCCGATCGTGGGATCGCCTCGCCCGACCACTTTGACGTCGCCGGTCAGCGTTCCGCCGGCATCGACGACGCCGCGCATGAACACGGTCGTCGTAACTTCGAAATCGGGATGGAGCAGATCGATCGCAGCAGCAGTCGTGAAGAGCTTCATGTTCGAGGCCGGCGCCAGCGGCGTTCGGGGACCGCGCTCGGCGACGAGGTTGCCACTCTCGACGTCGACGACCTGCAGGCTGGTGTCCGAGCTGCGCGCCACCGAACCGGACATCAGGGACATGAGCCGCTCCGACAGCGTCGAACCGGTGGCCACATCCGCGGGTGCGGCGGGCGCAGCCTTCCGCCGGCGCGATTTCCCGCGACGCCGCTTTGCGGTGTCAGCCCCGGCTGCCGTGAAAACCTGGAAGAATAAAAGGAGAAGCGCTGTCGCGATGAAACGCGTGCGTCGAACCGTCATTAGTACGAGGAACCTTTCCAGCCGCCGGGCAATTCTGCAAGGCACGTGCGAGCTTCCGGACGTGCCGCGCGCACGCGCCATACGCAACATCGCAGAATCACAACCGCTGATACGGATCCGGCAACGCCAGCCGGATGCGCTCTCGAAGAACCGCCGGGCATCGGCGCCGAATCTCATCATGGATCTGACTCCGTGAATAGCGCCTGCTGAAGTGCGTCAGCACGATCGTTTCGTTTTCGAAACGTCCGGCGAAGGCGGCGATGTGATCGAAATGAATGTGCCGGTACTTCGCGGCACGCTCTTCATGCCCCGCCACGATGAACGAGCACTCGATCATCAGCACCTCGGCTTTGAAGAGCGCCTCGTTCTCTTCGAGGATGCGCCTGTCCGTGTCGCCCGTGTAGAAGAACATCGATCGACGCCACTCCTCCGTGACTTCGGTGCCGAGGTGACGCAGGCCGATGATGTCCCGCTCCTCGCGCGACGCGAATTCATCCTTCAGCCGGTGCCGCACCTCGATGACTTCGTACGCGTTCGCAGCAACCCGGTGCGTGGCGCGATGCGTTCGCACCTCGTGCGTCTTTCCGATCCGCACGACGTCGCCGGGCGCGAGACCGATCACCTCGATCTCCGCAAACGACGCGCCGGTGATGCGCTCGTAGATCGCCAGGATCTCGCGCATGCCGTCCGCGGCATCGGCAGGCACGTAGACGTGTCCGCCGGTCATGCCGTGCAACTGCCGCTGCCCCGCATAGAAAGGGATGCCGACAGCGTGGTCGAGATGCGCGTGCGTGACGAAGATGTGCGGCGTGGCGATGAGCGTATCGGGACAGCGGCCGATGTCGAACGCCGCGTTCAGCTCGCGAACGCGAAACCAGGTCTCATGGCCCGCGCGAGAACGTCCCTCGATGTGCAGGTGCGTCGTGTCGATCGTGACGAAGTCTTTGTCGCTCATGCCTCAGCGCGAGGATGACACATTGCGCCGCGAAATCCGGCGGTTACAATCCGCGGCTCATGCCGACCGAAGTCATCACGGAGATAGACGCGCTCACCGCTCTCGAAGCGGAGTGGCTCGATCTCTGCCACCGCACGCCGGACGCGACGCCATTCGAGACGCCGATGTGGCTCCTTCCGTGGTGGCGGGCTTTCGGATCCGACGATCTCACAGTCATCGCGGCTCGCGACGATTCCGGCCTGCGGTCGCTCGCGCCGCTTTATGTCATCCGCGACGAGGACGAGTCGCTCGGCCTATTCATCGGCACCGGCATCAGCGACTACCTCGACATCCTCGGCGACGCCGCGATGGTCATGCCGAAGCTGCCCGGGATCGATTGCCAGCTCTGGGATCTGCAGCAATTGAGGCCATCGTCAGCGGCGATGCAGGCTCCCCTTCCGGACGGCTGGTCGGAGAACATCGAAGATCAGGAGCCTTGTCCGACGCTTTCGATCAACGGCGCAGGAGCGGAGCTGGAGAATCTCATCTCCACCCACTTTCGAAAGAAGATTCGCTACTACCGCCGCGCGCTCGAACGCCTCGGCGATGTCATCGTTGAGACGCCGGCGCCGGACACGCTCGACGATCTCCTCACCGCGTTCTTCGATCTTCACACCGCACGCTGGAAACGCCGCAATCTTCCAGGCGTCCTCGCCGACGAAACCGCGCAACGTTTTCATCGCGAGGTGGCACCGCGGATGCTCGCCCAGGGCATGCTGCGGATGTACGCGACGCGCGTCGCCGGCCGCATCGTCGCCGTCTTCTACGGCTTCGCGCTGCACGGTACGGTCTACTACTACCTGAGCGGCTACGATCCCGACCTGGAGAAACTGAGCATCGGAACGCTGATCGTCGCCCACGCAATCGAGGAAGCGGTCCGCGACGGCGCGACGACGTTCGATTTCCTCCGCGGCGCCGAGGAGTACAAGTACGCGTGGGGGGCAACGGATCGGATGAATCGCCGGCGGCAGTTGTTCAGGGGTTGAGCGCTTCCCGCCGGAAACCGTTTCACGCGGAGACGCGGAGGTAACGATCCGTGTGAACCGCAGGAATGACCGCGATACCATTTCGTTTTAGGAGTTTCGCGTCCAGGTACTGGGGAGTCGCCAAGCGGTAAGGCAGCGGCCTTTGGAGCCGCCATTCGGAGGTTCGAATCCTCCCTCCCCAGCCAGCTTCGCGAGCGTGATGATGAAGACAGCACAACCGATTCACGACATCACGAGTGTCCGGCCAGCCAGCGGTTACCGGTTGGAGCTCTCATTCGCCGACGGCACACACGGCGAGGTGGATGTCTCATCTCTGATCTCATTTCACGGAATCTTCGAACCGTTGCGCGACCCGGCCGAGTTTGCAAGCGTTTACGTGGACCCCGAAGCGGGAACAATCGTCTGGCCAAACGGCGCAGACCTCGATCCTCTCGTCCTTTATGCCGCGGTGACCAACCGAAGCATCGAGTCGCTCCTCACGACTCTTGCGGCAAGCTGAACGTCCACTTCAACGCAGTCGGAATCGTTAGTCGGGGACCGATCGCATTTCGGCGGCGGCTAACCCTCGGCTAACCCGCATTTCTCACACGCTCAGTTAGTGCTTCCCTTTTCTTCGGAATGCTCTCCCATCGAGCGCCTTCTCCCCCCGCGCTTCTTGCGGGGGAGAAGGTGGCGAAGCCGGATGAGGGGGGAATGAGAGTGCA
>Ga0307470_10000084_pt1 | contig 65109 bp, 43 predicted proteins | sample atmos_gasesAM3C__FD_204565 | JGI IMG/M metagenome (GOLD analysis project Ga0307470, IMG submission 204565) | Hardwood forest soil microbial communities from Morgan-Monroe State Forest, Indiana, United States - atmos_gasesAM3C_05 | ecosystem: Environmental > Terrestrial > Soil > Temperate forest... | reverse complement strand
GACCCCAGAACGTCTCGTTGTGGTAGCCCTCCAGGAGGTACGGCCCCCCCACAGGCACGGAGCTGAAGGTCGCCGGATTCACACCATCGGCAGTCAGCAGCGGATTCGAGTACAGCCACTGGTGCGTAAGCGATGCCTGTGAATTGCTCCCACCCACATTCCTTAATGTCGAAGTCACACTCCCCGTTGTGATCACGATGATCACTGTCAGATTGAATGTCTTCGACGACGTTGCTGCCGTCGCGTCGGTCACAGTCACCGTGAACGTCGTAATTGCGAGCGCCGACGTCGGCGTCCCGCTCACTAGGCCGTTGGCCGTGTTGAAGGCCATCCCGCTTGGCAGGGTCGCGCCGGTAAGCGCAAACGTGTACGGGAGTGTCCCACCGCTCGCCGTCACCGGCGTGAACGCCAACGTCGTATTGACGGTGCCAGTCGTGTTCGGCACCGCCAGCGTCGTGCTTAACGGTGGTCCCGCTGCGTTCACCGCTAGGTTAAACGTCCTGGCGGATTTCGCAGCCGCGGCATCGGTCACGGTTACCGTGAATGTCGTAATTGCGAGCGTAGTCGTGGGCGTCCCGCTCACTAGGCCGTTGGCCGTGCTGAAGCTCATTCCACTTGGCAGCGTCGCGCCGGTAAGCGCAAACGTGTATGGCAGTGTCCCGCCGCTCGCGGTTATCGGCGTGAAAGCCAACGCCGAATTGACGGTACCAGTCGTGTTCGGCACCGCCACCGTCGTGCTTAATGGTGATCCCGTTGCGTTCACCGTTAGGTTAAACGTCCCGGCGGATTTCGCAGCCGCGGCGTCGGTCACGGTTACCGTGAATGTCGTGATTGCGAGCGCAGTCGTGGGCGTCCCGCTCACTAGGCCGTTGGCCGAGCCGAAGGTCATCCCGCTTGGCAGCGGCGCGCCGGTAAGCGCAAACGCGTACGGGAGCGTCCCGCCGCTCGCAGTTATCGGAGTGAAAGCCAACGCGGTATTGACAGTACCAGTCGTGTTCGGCACGGCCTGCGTGGTGCTAAACGGTGATCCCGCTGCTGTCACCTTCACCAGCCGCGTTAATTGCACACTCGAAGCGTACGGAGCCAGAGTCGCCGTAAACGTGATGCTATACGTTCCTGCTCCGGTGCCTGCGGGCACCGTTGCTGTGTAACTAGTCGCACCACTTGCAGTGGTCGCTTGTGTGAGAAACGTCTGACTCGTCAGGGAGTCGGTGCCGTTGACCTTGGCTCCACTTATCGGCACGCCGCTCCCATCTAACACGGTGATCGTGTACGTCACTGACTGTCCGGCGGTCAAAGTCGGGGACGCCGATGGCGTTATGCCCTCAATGCTGAGAGGGGACAGCACCTGCTCCGAGATTGTCTGTTCTGTACCACTCTTGTCGAAATAGCGGATATCTCTAGGAGTCCGACTTCTCGGCCCGCTCGTGATCACACCCTCGTAAAGTTTCGGTAGACCTGTAGTTGAGCCGTAGGCCTCGTCGGCCTCGTACTTGTTAAGCTGCCACGGCCCCGCCGAGTGTGCCAAGAGTCGGTCCAACGTGAAGAGACGGCTTACTCCTCCGTTCCCGAGCACCATCGACGTGAATAAGTCTCTGATCCAGCTGTGTCGATCTGTTTCGCCGACATCCCCGACCGGCTGAAAAAAGCCTACAGAGAACGCTTCATCCGCGCTGCCTGGCGTGGTCTCGTTTCCGAACGCATCACTACTGTGAAATGCAAGCGCAAACTGCGAATGCGCCGCAAAATCGATGGTGCCGGCGTTGTTGGGATTGAAGCTGGAGCCGATCGTGTTCGCAGCCGGGTCTAGCGCGACGATCACATTGACCCCACCCTTGATTCCATTGGCCAGCTCATCCGCGACGTAACTCCCCCAACTGTGGCCAACAAGATTGAGGGTCGAGCCGTCAAAACCGTATGCTACCAAGGCGTTCGCTGCCCATCTACCGACCGGCTCAATCCATTGTTCTCCGTTCGAAAAGGCTCCCCATAACAATGTTTCGCGTGCAGCGCTCTCCCAATCGAGCAAGAGCACCTGGTCATTGGGCCGTTTAGACTTGATGGCAGAGGCTATCGCCTGTATCTCTGGAGTCTCGGAACTGTTCAGTCGTCCGTGAATAACAATCCACGTAGTAGCGTGCGGGTCAATTCTCGCTCCCCCGTTGGGTTGTAAGATCTCCAAGCGTACCGGCGTGGTCGATCGATCGGACAATTCGGCGTTTCCGACCAGCACTGACGTTGACAACGCTGCGATATTGATCGCTGTGGATGAGCGGCTGAGTGTGACGCCGAAGTGGGCGCCGTCCCCGTTCGTGATACTGATTCTTGCAGTGCTCCCGTGCGGGAGCCAGTCTTCGAGTGAGGTGTCCCCTGGTGCACCGGAGAGGGTAAGCACGCCGCCTGCGAGGTCTATTTGGGTGAAAGGTGTATCGTTGATCGCAGCTGTGATGGGCGCAGTGAAGCCTTGGCCGCTGGTTTCAGCTGGAAGGAAGATGACGTCGTCGGTGGCGGACTGCTGCTTTACTACGCCGTCGGTGACAGACTTTGGCCCTACGCGACGCCGCGCGCTGCTGCTGATGCCAAAACGGAGTTGGGCAAGCGTCCCCGCAGCATTGACCACGACTGTCGCGGTTGCGCCGGCAGTTCCACCAGATCCGGTTGCGCTCAGCGCGTAGGTCGTCGTGACAGCCGGACTGACTGAGAGCGACCCGTTGGCTGGCTGTGTTCCAGCGACTCCGCTGATCGAAACCGACGATGCGTTTGTCGTGGTCCAGCTCAGTGTGGATGACTGCCCCTGCATGATCGCCGCTGGGCTCGCACTAAAGTTGCTTACCGCAGGCGGAAGAGGCTGCCCGGCTGTCATTGCAGTTACTTCTGTGCTGAATCCACTCGTAACGGCGTTGCTGTTGTTATTGTGTGGCTGCGTTGTCGTGCTGACGACGAAGTAGTATCTCTGGTTCTGCGAAAGGCCGGTCACGCCGAATTCATAAAGCGAGGAGGACTTGTTCGAAGTCCTCCCGTATGGGGTATAGGGACCGCCCGCACTCGTCGAGTACGAGACCTCATAGAACCCTCCGTCCGCAGAGTACGCGATGGGTGTCCAGCTCACCGTCGTCGAGCTGAAAGTGGTTCCCGAAGTGTTCACGTTGGTCGGTGCGATCGTCTGGGTTCCCTGCCAATCGCCTCCGATCTGCTTAGCTTTCAGGAATGACGTTAATCCGGGATCAGTGCTGTACAGCGCGTTCCATCGCAAATCGGAAGAGCCATTGACGAAACTGCCGGGCGTCAGGTTCGTAAGATTTGTCAAGGCCGTAGGGATGTTGCCGGCCAACTTGTTGGCGCTCAAGAGGAGTGTAGTTAGGTTTGTCAGGTTCCCGAGCTGAGGCGGAATGTTCCCAACGAGTTGGTTGGCGTTCAGTTCAAGATATTGCAAACTACTCAGGTTCCCAAGCTCTGGCGGAATGCTTCCGCTCAGTTGGTTGTAACCCAGAGCGAGTAATTGAAGACTAGTCAGCCCTCCTAATTGGGGTGGGATGCCACCGCTCAGCTGGTTGTAGCGCAGCCAGAGTTGCTGCAGGTGTGTTAGATTTCCAAACTGAGGCGGGATGGTTCCGCTTAACTGGTTGGCGTATAGTCTGAGGACTTGCAGATTGGTCAGGCTACCCAGTTCTGCTGGTATGTTCCCACTCAGCTGGTTGCCGACCAAATCCAAATATTGAAGACTGGGCAGGCCGCCGAGTTGCGCGGGGATGTTTCCGCTCAGCTTGTTGCCGTAAAGATCGAGGCTCTGCAAGCTCTTCAGATTTCCGAGAGACGCAGGCAGGTTGCCGCTGAGGTTGTTGCTCCAAAACTTAATCGCCTGAACGGTGGTGTGGCTGGCGTCGCACGTGACTCCGGACCATGTGCACTCGTCCGCGGCGCTCAGCCAGTTCGTCTTGTCGGCCCAGCTCGGCCCATTTGTGCTGTTATAAAGGTCCACCAGCGCGTTGTGTTGCGCTGTCGGCAGGGCTGTCGCGCTAACGAGGATCGTTGTTGTGGCAGTGGCAGTTCCGTCAGGTCCCGTTGCGGTCAGCGTGTATGCCGTAGTGACAGATGGATTCACCGATGTGGAACCGCTAGCGGGCAGAGTCCCCGTGACCCCGCTTATCGAGACCGTGGTCGCGTTCGTCGTGCTCCAACTCAGCGTTGAGGCTTGCGCGGCGCCAATAGTCGATGGACTCGCGGTGAACGCAACTACCTGCGGTGTTGCAGCTGATCTCATGAATACCCATGCGGCTCCAGCGATGTTGTTGTCGGCCTCGCCTCCGACGAGAGCCGTATTGCCATCACCGGAGAGGGCAACAGAGGAGCCCTGCTGAGCGCCCCCCGCGGCTCCCACACCTACCAGCTTGGCTCCCTGCTGCGTCCAGACGGCTCCGTTTCTGGTCCAGACCCAAGCTGCACCAGCGACGTTGTTGTCATAGAACCCTCCGACGAGAGCGGTGTTGCCATCGGCGGAGAGCGATACGGAAAGCCCCTGGTAGGCATTCCCCACCGCGCCGGAACCGACCAGCTTGTTTCCTTGCTGGGTCCAGACTCCTGCGCTCCTCGTCCATACCCAAACCGCTCCAACGTGGTTGTTATCCCATGGCGCTCCAACGAGCGCCGTATTGCCGTCGGCGGATAGCGACACGGAGAGTCCTTGTTCAGCGATCCCCACCGACTCCGAACCAACCAGCTTAGTCCCTTGCTGAATCCACACTCCGCTGATCCGCGCCCATACCCAAGCGGCCCCGGTGTAGTTGTTGTCGCCTCGCGCTCCGACAATGGCCGTGCTTCCATCGTGGGATAAAGCTACGGAATAGCCTTGTTCAGCGTACCCCACAGCACCCGAGCCGACCAGCTTGGTCCCTTGCTGGGACCAGACTCCTCCGCTCCTTGTCCAGACCCCAGCGGCTCCTCCGGCACTACTGTTATCGCCGGGGCCTCCCACGATAACCGTGCTCCCGTCGCCGGAGATAGACACAGACGCACCTTGAGAGCTTCCCGAAGCGCCCGATCCGACTAGCTTGCCTCCCTGCTGGGACCACACTCCTCCGCTCCTTGTCCAGACCCAAGCGGCTCCCCCGGCACCAGTATTATCACCGGGGCCTCCCATGACAACCGTGTTCCCGTCGCCGGAAATGGACACGCCGCTTCCCTGACGAGCACTGCCTGAGGCACCTGATCCGATCAGCTTGCTTCCCTGTTGGATCCAGACTCCTCCGGTCCTCGTCCAGACCCAACTGGCTCCCACAGCGTTGTTGTCGTAATTGGCCCCAACGATTGCTGTGTTGCCATCGTCGGAAAGAGATACCGAATAGCCCTGCTGACCACTCCCCACCTCGCCGGCCCCAACTAACTTTGGGCCCTGTTGCGAGAACTGAGCGAGTGCTGGAATAGAAGCAAGCAGTGTGCAGAAGAAGACCACTAACGCAACGGAATGGCGCATTTCATGTCGACCTTATTGCCATACTACAGCCAAGATCGGGCAAACCTCACTTATCAATCTCACAACGAACCGTGATGCACGTCACCGCGACCTGCTCGTCATCGTCGCCTCGCCGTTTGAGCATTAAGAAGTCACGTGCCGTAGGGGGCCTGATCCAGAAACGGGGACAACGGGCTTTTGGCTTCGTTTTCGAGAGGCCCCAACCTCCGCCCCTACTCAAACACGAACGCGAAGCTCCCCCTCCTGATCGCGCCTGTTGAGACTTCGCTGAGGTAGGCCTCTTCGAGTGTCGGTTTCACTTCTGCGCCGGGGAGCGGCTGGCCTTCGGCGGCGACACCGCGGAGGCGGATGCCCGAGGGGACTCGCACTCTGGTGGTGATGCGGTATTGGTGGGAGAGCGTGCGCACCTCGGCGTCGGGGACGATGGTTTCGAAGACGCGGCCGCGGGCTTTGGCGAGGAGGGAGTCGACGGAGCCTTGCCAGCGTAGCTCGCCTCTTGCGAGGAGGAGGATGTGCGTGGCGGTGGTCTCGATGTCGCTGGCGATGTGACTGGAGAGGATCACGATCCGGTTTCTCGCAATCGAGGTCAGGAGGCCGCGGAAGCGGTGGCGGGCTTCGATATCGAGTCCGGTCGTTGGTTCGTCGACGACGAGGAAGGGAGGGTCGCCGAGGAGGGCGCGGGCGATGCCGATGCGCTGGCGCATGCCGCCGGAGAAATCGCGCACGCGACGATTGGCGTGCTCTTCGAGTCCGACGGCGATGAGCAGTTCTTCGATCTGAGCGTGACGTTGTGCTGTCCGGTCCATTCCTCGCTCGAGCGCCCAGAAGTCGAGGAACTGTGTTGCGGTCAGGCCGGCGTAGGCGTTGAACTCCTGCGGGAGGAATCCGATCGACCGGCGGAACGCCGCGATGTTATCGGCGCTGATCGGGACGCCGCGCCAGGTGATCGTCCCGCGGGTCGGCTGCAGGAGGCCGGTGAGGATTCGGAGCAGCGTGGTCTTGCCCGCGCCGTTTGGCCCGAGGAGGCCGATAACGCCGGGGGTGAGATCGAAGCTGACGCGGTGCAGAGCCCGAAATCCGGTTGCGTAGACCTTGGTGATGTTGCGGACGGTGAGCTGGGGAATCACGTGCGGCGCAGATGGCTCCGGCAACGTGCGGGATGCGGATCGCTGCTGCAAGTCGCCCGAGGCGGAGAGTTGCGGTGTCGTGATCGAGTCGGTCCACATGACCGGATGCGCGATTGCGCGCGCGGCGGTGCCTCGGCGCCGCGCGACATCGCGAAGCAGGATGTCGAGCGAGGCCGGCAGGATGAGGGCGGCGGGGATTCCGGTGATGAGCACCGTTGCCGCCGCAAGCAACGGCGCGCGCCAGGCGTCGCCGATGGCGGGACGTGCGCTGGCGGCAATGAGCAGGAGCGCGCCGGCGGCAATGGTGGCGATGATGGCGGGCCCTGCGTGGCTGCGGACGAGGCGATACGTCCCGTTCGTCGAGCCTCGGCTTTCCAGGAGCGCCATCACGGCGAGTGCGACGACACAACACAGTGCGGCGCCTGTGGCCAGCAACGCCATCTCGTCGAGCCGCGATGCGGCTGCGGCAAGCACTGGGGCGACGAACGCGAGCGAGACCGCGGCGGGTGCCAGTGCGACCAGCGCTCGCGTCAGCGAGCCGAGGGCGATGGCGGCGGCGGTGAAGAGGAGGAGCGGAAGAAATGCGGCCACTGCGACGAGCCGGAACTTCGCGATGGAGAAGGTCCACGCAGCGAGCTGGGGACGCTCGGCGATGACGCCGGCAGGCATCGGAAAGAGCGAGACTATTCGATCGATGTCTTGTCTCTTAGTGATCAACGCCTCGGCGGTCTGCGCGCTGACTGCGATCTCCATCGGCAGCACGAACCGGCCTAGCTCGCGCGTGACGGCGCCTTCCGTCGACGATTGCCGCACGTCGAACGCGTGCTCGACGACGAGCGTGTCATCGCCGAGGCGGAGGGGACGCGCAAAGAGGACATCGCGAAAGGGGATGTCGTCGGGCTTCAACGGCGCGTCTCGCGTGGCCACGCGAAGGACGGTGCCGTTCGGGAGATTCGCTTGCATCGGCGGGATCGTCAGGCGCGATAACTCCGAGGCCGCGGCGTCGGCCATCTCCGGCACCAGGTTCTTCTCGCGCACGAGCTCGATGCGGAGCGAGGCGTCAGGCCAGAGACTGCGGATCGACCGGCGCGGCACGTCGCTTCGGGCGATCTTCGTCGTTAACGCTTCCGCGGTGCGGCGCAGCACATCGACGTCGGTGCTCTTCAAGAGGAAACGATAGATGTGCCCCTCGTCATCGGCGTACGGCTGTTCCTCGATGGACTCAGCTAATGCCGACGACGAGCCGCTGTCGGACGCGCTCTGGATTGTCACGGTTCCCCATGCCGAGGGGATGCGGGTGCGGAGGGCGATCTGAAAGAGATCGAATCGTTGTGCCTGCTGGTATCGCGGCTCGACTTCGATGACGACGGTGGCGCTGCCGGCGTTCGCGAATGTGCGAAAGCGCTTCACGCCGGGCAGGCCGCGCAGCGCGTCCTCGATCGATTGTGCGGCGCGTGTTGTCTGCGGCAGTGTCGTGCCTGACGGGAGCTGCATGCGGACGTAGACGGTGCTGCGGTCGGCGCTGCCGCGGCTGCGGCGGGGATCGAGGTGCTCACCGAACCAGGCTAGGAAAAAGACCGCGAACGTTAGACAAGCGAGGACGACGGCGGCGGAGTTGCGAAGGAGGCGTTTGACGGTTTGCCGTTTGGAGCGATTCCTCGGTGCACTCTCTTCAATGTCGCCGCCGGGCCGGCGGCGGAACAGCCGGCGGGCCGCCGGCGCTACGATTAACGAGGCGGCGAGGGCGCAGCAGGCGGCGATCGCGAAGGCGGTTGCGGGGGGCGAGAGCAAGGGGGCGAGCTCGCCGCTGCTGAAGATTGCGGCGATTGGGAGGAGGAGCACGAAGAATGCGGTGAGGAGTAACGGCCAGAGGTTTCGCGACACTCTGCGTGCGGTGGCGAACGGAGCGACGGCGGCGATTCCGACGGCCGAGGCGAGAAGGGTCTGCGCGTCGACGCGAACCGATGCGATGCTCCAGACGTTGATGGCGAGTGCGATCGCGGCGGGAATCCAGAGCCCAAGCGGGAAGTCGGCGAGGGCCAGAATCAGCGATGCAACGGCCGCGGCGATCAGAAGGCGCATGAGGATGATGCGCAACTCCGCGGCATCGCTCCAGAGCGTCGTTCCGCGTTTCCCGACGACTCGCTGCACCTCGGCATTCCAGCGCAGCAGTTGCGTGTCGTCGTCGCGGTAGACCATGAGCATGGCGGCGGGCCGGCCGTTGAGCCGCGCGATCGATGCAGGCTCGCTTGCGCGTTGGCGAATCGTGGCGATCGATTCGAGCCGCACCAGCGCGGGCGTCCGGACCGGAACATCCCGAATGTCCGTGGCCGCAGCCGCCGCGGCGAGGGGCAGGTGCCGCGATCCGACACGCGCTACGCCCAGAGGCCGCGGCATCAGCCCTTGCGCGACCTCGGATGCGCTCACGACGGCATCGCTGGCGAGCCGCACATCAAGCTCCGACGCGGCCGTCCCGTAGGTCTGCACCTCGCGCACTCCCGCCGTCGAGCGCAGCTCTTCAGCGATTCGTTCAGCTGCGCTGCCAGCATCGGCGCCGGTGATGGCAAATACGCTGTTCGCCCGTGCGCCGCTGAGCGCCGGCCAGATGAAAAGCGAGGCATGCTCCGGCAGCCGCGCGCGCAACGGCGCGAGATCGGAGGCGAGCCGCGCCGCCTTCAACTCGATGTCGGTCCCCCGCTTGAAGCGCGCCAGGATCGTCGCCGATCCTGCCTCGACGTTGCCGCGCGTTCCCGTGGTGTCGCCGATTCCGCGCAGCGCGCCCTCGATCGGAACGACCCATTGCCGCGTCGTCTCGGTCGAATCGGCGCTCGCATCGGGCGGCAGTTGCAAGGTCACGTTGAGCTCGGGAAATGTGACATCGGGTGCGTATTCGAGGCGAAGCCGAGGAAGGGAGACGATCGCCAGCACGATCACGGCGAGCGCGATCACGCTGCGCGTGACGAGGCGGTCACGCATTCGCGATCTCGCCAGCCACGACAGGAGTCACGGCCACGCGCGCGTCGCGGGAGCGCCGTCGCAACGGCTCCAGCGCACGGTGCAGAAGAGGGATCAGAACAAGTGTGCCGAGGGTCGCGGTCGACAGTCCGCCGATGACGACGACGGCGATGCTGCGCCGCAACTCGACGCCTGGACCGCCGAACATCGCCAGCGGCAGCATGCCGACGATGGCTGTCAGCGTCGTCATGATCACAGGGCGGTAACGGTCGGCGGCGGCGCGGCGGATCGCTTCGTCTTCGGGCACGCCCGCCGCGCGCAGATGCTCCACGCGATCGAGGAGCACGACGGTGTGATTGACCACGACACCGCCGAGAAAGATGAGCCCGAGGAGAGACATGATGTTGAGGCTCTGGCCTGTGAGGAAGAGTGCGGCGAGCGCGCCGGCGGCCGCGAACGGCAGTGCGGCGATGACAGGCAGCGGCAGAAGGAACGACTCGTAGAACGCGGCCACTGTCAGGTACAGCAGGAAGGCGGCGAGCAGCAGAGCGAGTCGCATTTGCGCGAAGGCCTCGCGCAGCTCGCGCGCGTGGCCGGAAAGGCGAATCCGTTCCGAGCCTTGAACGTGAACGTCTGCGATGGCACGGTCTGCGGCACCGACGTCGTTGCCTTCGAAGAGCAGCCTCTGAGCGGGACGCCGCTCATCGCGAAAGACATCGGGAGCGCGCGTGGTGAGACGGAGTCCGGCGACGGCAGCCACCGGTGCGATTGCACTGCCGGCATGAACGGGCGTGACGGCGAGATCTTCGGGTGTCGTCGGCAGGAGTCGAATCGCAGGCTCCGCCGATGCGATGGCTGTCTTGCCGCTGTCGAGGTTCCCGAGGGAAGCGCGGACGTCGTTTTCGATCGCGCGCCTGTTGGTGTTGTTCTGGGCGAGCAGCCGTTCGTCCCAGTCGAGCGCCATTGCGAGGCGGCGGTCGGAGCTGCGTGTGTCGGCCGCGAGCCGGAATCCGTTGCGGCGCATGGCCTTGACCACGCGCTGGCTGAGCGCCTCCGCTTCCCCTTCTGTCGACGCCGAGGGGATCAACTCGATGCGATCGGCATCGCCGCCGACGGCTTCGATGAAGGCGCTCGAACGCAAACGGGCGACGGCGCGAACGCCGTCGAGCTTCGCCAGTTGCGGCTGCAATCGGTCGAGTGCAGCGCTGGCGTCGCGCGCGGATGCGAACTGCAGGTCGATGGTGGCCGGTTTGTCAGGAGCGGTTTGCGTGAGCCACATCGACGTCAGCGACTGGCGGTCGATTGCAGCGGCCGCGGCGGCCCACGTTTCCGCAAGCCGGGCACGTGCGATGGCAGGATCGAGATCGATTGGCGTGCGAATCTCGATCACGACGTCGCTGCCGGCGCTGCGCGCGAAGAGGTCGCGACGCAGCAGGAGCGTGAAGGCGAGACCGGCCACGATGAGCACGGCGCCGACCAAAAGCGAACGCCCAGGCCGGGCGATGGCGCGGTCGAGCAACGCAACGTATTGCTTCAATCCCGGATGACGCGGCAAACCGCTTTGCTGGTGGCGGCGGGCCAGGACCGGCGTGAGCGTCAGCGAAAGGACTAGCGACGCCGCGACCGACACGACCACCGCGAGAGACTGCTCGCCGAAGATCGCACGCGCCAAGCCCTGCAGGTAGAGCAGCGGCGCGAAGACGATCATCAGCGTGATCGAGCTGACGACGACCGCGAGAATGATCTGACGCGTGCCGGTCAGCACCGGGTCGCCGGCGCCGGCCGCGCGCGCGGTCTCGATCGATTCGAGGACGACGATGGAGTTGTCGACGATCAGGCCGGTCGCCAGCGCGAGGCCCGAGAGGGAGATGACGTCGAGCGGAATGCCCGCGGCATAGAAGGCTGTGAATGAGGCCAGGAGCGCGGCGGGGATGACGACGGCGAGCGCCAGCGTGGGACTCCAGTGGCCGATCATCCAGCGCAGGATGATGGTGCCGAGGAGGACGCCGAAGAGTGCGGCGAGGGCGAGCTCGGAGAGGGCGCGGGAGACTTCGGCGCTTCGATCGACGACTACGCGCACCTGGACGTCGCGGAGGCGGGATTTGAGCTCGGTTACGCGATTGCTCACCTCGCGCGCGAGGGCGACGGCGTTGGCGTTGGGGGCGCGGTAGATGCGGAGGAGGATCCCTTCCTTTGCGGTGTTGGGCCCCTCATCCGGCCTTCGGCCACCTTCTCCCCATCTGAGAAGCGATGGGGAGAAGGGGCTCGATTGGGGGATTTGGTTTGGGTTCAGAGCCAGGCGGAAGGTTGTTTCGTCGCTGATCTCTTGTAAGTCGACGTCGGCGACTTCGTGGAGCGGGACATTCTTGATCGTGATCTGGCCCAGCTCGTCGATGCTGCGGACCGGCTCGGCGACGACGACGGGGCGGACGGCGGAGCCTTCGCGGACGCGGCCGGCGGTGAGTGAACGGCCGAGGAGTTGGAGGCGCGACTCGACGTCGGCCGCGGTCATCCCTCGGGCGGCGAGGTCGGCGGCGCGCGGCCGGACCGTAGCTCGCAAGGGTGTTGCTCCGACGACGTCAATCCTTCCTGCGCCATCGATGCGGGCCAGTTCGGGCAGCACGACGCGATCGGCGATGCGGCTTCGCGTGGCCCCCGAGGCTCCCGTCACAGCCACTTCGATCACCGGCTGAAGATCCGTCATCGTCTCGACGGAAAGATCGTCGAGCGGAATCGTGGCCGCGCCTTCGATACGCCGCGTGACGTCGATGCGCAGCCGGTCGGGATCGGTCTGCCAGGCGGAGCCGATCGTGATCCGCGTCTCGCCGTCGCGGGTGTCACTTTCCAGCGAGGTCACGCCAGGCACGAGCGCCAGGCGGCGCTCAACCGGCGAGGTCACTTCGTGAAGCAACTCGTCCCGCGAGCTTGCCGCGGCCTTCGCCACGACGACCAATGACGGCCGCTCGATCTGCGGCAGCAGTGCCATCGGAAGTTTCAGCAACGCGAATCCGCCCAGCGCCGCGAGTGCGACGGTGGCGACGATGACCGACACGGGCCGCCGCAGAATGAGCGCGATCATCCGTCCCGTCACGGCGCGGCCTTGTCGCTCACCTCGGTGGCAATGGCATCGTCGGCGAGCGCATCGACGCCGCTGATGACGACGCGGTCGCCGTCATGCAGCCCCGAGAGGATCTCCACGCGTCCGTTCGCGCGGCCGCCGACGACGACAGCGACGCGCTTCACGTGAAAGCGGTTGAACGCGCCTTCCGAGGTAGCGGCGATGAACAGCGCGGGACCGTCGGTGCCGGGCACGATGGCGTCTTCGGGCACAGTCAGCGCTGAACCACGCGGATCCAGTTGTGCGGTGATCTCGACGCCGGTGCCGGGCGGGGGCAGCGGGCCGGTTTGTGTGATCGTAGCGACGACGCGCGACGTGCCGCTTTCTCCGACCACCGCCGCGACTTCCGAGATCTGCCCGGTTCCGCTCCACGCCGGTGTGCCGCGCACATTGAACGTTACCGGCAATCCCGGCCGCAGAAGTGCGCGCTCGGATGCTGCCACGGAGCTCTCGACCAGCGGTGCGCCCGAGGTGGCGATCTCCACGAGCGTCGAGGCAGAGTCGACCACCGAGCCCGCCGGATAAACCTTCGTCACGACCAGCGTTCCTGCCGACGGTGCAACGACGCGCAGCGTAGAGAGACGCTCCGACGCTGCGTTGTATCGTTCTTTCGCCAGCGTGGCGCGGACGCGCTTTTCCTCATGCTCGGCCTGCGAGATCACGCCGACTTTGTAGCTGCGTTGCGCGCGCTCGAAATCGGCCGCGGCCGCCTCCATCTCCAGCCTTGCCTCGGTCTGTGCGGCATTCAAATCAGCATTCACGACCTCGGCAATCAATTCGCCGCGCGCGACTCGCGCTCCGGTCTGCAGTCCACCGGCGAAACGATGCGGATAGCGGATCGTGCCGCGCTGCTGCGCCGCCAACGGAATCGATTGCGCGGCGCGAACGACGCCGAGCAGCGTGAGTGCCGGTGTGAAGCTCGTGCGCTTCGCGAGCTCGGTCCGCACCGGTGCCGCTGGTGGCATCCCTTCCCGCTCGCGATCGCACGAGACGAACGTCAGTAGCAACAATGCAACTGCAGAAATCGACTGTCGATCGTTCACGTGATGATTGCCTCCGGGCGTGCCAGCCGTTGCCGGGCGTAGAGATAAAACGTCGCCGCCGCGGCAAGGAGCACGAGGTTGTCCTGCGACCAGCCGACCATGTCGCCGATCGTCATTGGTCCATTCATAGTCGTCGGTGGATGGATCGGATTCGAGAACAGCCACGGCGCGAACGCGAGCGCTGTTGCATACGTGGCGAAGATGACCGCGCCGGCAGTGCGCACGCGGACGGCCCAGTTGAGAACGACGGCACCGACGAAAAGCGAGGCCGACACGATCTGTGCGAACGGGCCGGAGAGCGGGAAGGGCTCGGATCGCATCAACAGGCGGACGAACAGCATCGCGGTCCAGCCCTGAAGTACGGCAACGGCGATCACGGTGGCGACGCGGCGCTCGAAGTAGAAGCGTGCGCCGGGCGAAGTCAGCGCCAGATCAAGCGTTCCTGACCTGCGCTCCACGGCCACGGTCTCGGCCAGCATCGGAACGCCGATGACGAGCAGCGGCATCAGAAAAAGCGCCTGCCAGAATTCTCTGACGCTTCCGCTGCCGGCCAGCCCAATCATCAGTCCGCCGAAGAGAAAGAGGGCGTCGATGCTGATGAATAGCGCGGCACGGCGCTCGGTCAGCAAACGCAGCGAAAGCCGCACGCGCACGACCGGTCCTGAGTCCCACCACGAGCGAAGGCGCGTCACGATTCACCTCGATACTCGACGTTCTCGACCATCCCGATCGCGGCCTGGCGATAGCAGACGCGGTCAGGATCGAGTTGCAGCGCGTGTGGCTCGCCGGCCGCGGTGAATGAGAACGTCGCGCGGGCGCCGTCGCCGACTCGAATCGTCTGCCACAACGATCCCTGCGCGGTACGCAGTGCGATCGGGACGAACGCCTCTCCGGTTCCTTCGTTCTTCACGGCGCCGGTCACTTCCCATCGCTGACCGACGTGGTGAAACGTCACATCAATCAGCGTGAGCTGCGGCAGCGCGCGCCCGACGAAATAGTCTTCGTAGGCTTGCGTCAGATCGACGTCGCCGGCTTTCCCGATCGCGTCAACAAGTTCCTTGGCAGTTCCGGCGCGCTCGCCGCCGCGAAGAACGAAGTCGTTGATCCCCTCGATGAAGTGACTCGATCCGACGCGGTATTCGAGCGAGGCAAGGACCTTCGACATGCGCGACTCAGGCCGGTAAAACTCGCTGAGCAGCGGCGCAGTCTCGGCCGTGAAGCCCGCTCCCCTCTCGACTGCGGTGGACTTGCGCATGCCGAGGCGGCCGACGGCGACGGAGGTGAAAAAGCGGGCGAAGAAACCTGCTTCCTCCGGGACGACGCGTCGCTTCCCGCGCAACGTTCCGGCGATGATCGACGCGGCGAAGACATTCGCGTTGATCGGCTTCCTGTTCGTGAAGAGCATCTCGGGAACGAAGAAGACAGCGCCGCGCGCGCCGATCTGATCGACGGTCATCCACGGCATCGATTCGTTGTACCACTGCCGGTCGCCAGGCTCGGTAGGACGCTCGACGAAAACGAGATGCGATGGGAGTGACAGTTGCGGCCAGGCTTCCGAGGCGAGACGGATCGAGGAAGCGAGCGATGGTGCGTGCGCGTCCGCGAGCGTCTCGTGCGAGGGGATGAAAACGAGTGTTGCCGCGGAGCCGAGCGGCCGCTGAACCAGCGGACCGCCGAAGATCAGATACGACGCGAGGGGTGTCGAACAGCGGCTGACAATCTCGCTCGACACGGCAGTCACGCCGCACGAGTCAATGGCGATTGAATAGGGATGCCGCAGGCGAAGGGCGAGCGCGGTGTTCGTGGTAATCGTTTCGGGTAGGAATCCTTCGCCGCGATCATCCGGCTGCAGCGTCCATGGCGAGTAGCGCAACACGGGAGCGATGTCGCTCGCGCGGAGCCTCATCCTCACCTCGGACGCAGCAGGCAGGATGCTCGATCGCGACAGGTCGGAGAGGTAGATCGACTGCTTTGCGTCGCGGTAGCGTTTCCACTGCGAACGGAAATCGCCGGGAGACTGCAGTTCGAAACGGACTTCGCCGGGAGTCCCGGCAAGATCGAACGACAGGTTTCGCGACTGATGCGGCGCGAGCGGCGGATCGAGCTCGACGTCCAGTCGTTCCCAAACGCGTCGCATGCGCGCGGCGCCCGACGTGACCGCGAGCTTCTGCACGGCAACGTTCGGATTCAGGTCAAACGAGAGATGGCTCTCCGCATGATCTGCGGTGTTGCGAATCGTCGTCTTCGCCCGACTGCACAAGGAGCCGTCGATGCCGACCTCGGCGTCGATCGTGACGGCGTCAGCGACGAGGCTCGTGCTGGTCGGAATGCCTTGCTCTGTCTCGCCCGCATAGCGTTGCGCCGCCAGCGACGCGAATGCGTCCTGCTCGTGCACGATCGAAGTTGTGAGGAAAATGGCCAAAATCAGCCCGACGAACAACGCCACACGATCGGCGGTGCCCGTCCCGCTATCGGGCGCGTACTCCTCGCGAATCCGGTTCACTCCGCCGATCAGCGTGCGGAGCGGATGGTTCGCGGCGATTTTCCACGGCCCCAGATCGCGGCGCGTTCTCCGCAAGTAGAACGTAGACAACGCCAGGAGCATGATCGTCATCACCGTCGTGATTCCTGCGCGCGAGACGAGGGCTCTGCTTCGCGCGCGCAGCGGAAACGCTGCATCCGACGGCACGTCCGGAAACCAATAGCCACGAATCGCCCAGGTCAGCTCGTCGATGCTTCGCTCCCCGCCCGCGAAGAGATCGCCCGGGCCGGCGAAGTGCAGCCGGTGAACGTGGAAGAGAAAACCGTTCAGGGTGTCGAGTCCGATGGTGACAAACAGCGCCACGAAAATGATCGACAGTACCGCGCGTCCGGTAATCGTTCCCAGGGACAGTGCCAGCGCGGAGCTCACCACCACCGCGGGAAGAACCGACACCAGCCAACCCTCGGCGAACATCGGAAGAAGCGGCAGCGCGATGCGCGTATGAACGGCGAGCGCCGCCGAGACGATCGTCGGAAGCAGCGTCACCGGAATGCAGATCGCGACGATCGAGAGCCAGCGACGCAACACGTAGCCGGCCGACGAGATCGGTGCGACGGAGAGGACTGAAAACGATCCCTCGTCGCGCTCGCGGCTGAGCGCATCGATCGCAATTCCTGCCGCAAGCAACGCCGTCAACAACGGCTGCTCCGACAAAAGAAACATGTTGAACGCCGCGGGCCCGATCACTCGCGGCGTTCGCCCGGAGATGAGAAACAGCCCAATGGCAGGTGTCGCAACGAGGATCACGTAAACCGCGGCCAACGCGCGAAACCGCATCGAGCGCCACTGCGTCAGCATCTCGTGCGCGACAAAGAGGCGCAGCAGTTTCATGCGGCCCGGCTTCCATGCCGCAGCAGTTCCGCGGCATACGCATCCTCGAGCGAGGCCGAATTCCCCGAACGTGACATCAGCGCATCGACGCCGCCGTCGAATACGAGCACGCCGTTCGTAAGCACTGCGATGCGATCGCAGGTGGCTTCAATGTCTTCCGAGATGTGCGTCGACAACAGCACCGCCACCTCTTCCGCAACCTCGGCGATCAGATTCCGGAAATGAATGCGCTCCTCGGGGTCGAGTCCCGCAGTCGGCTCATCGATGACCAGCACGCGTGGTGCATGAATCAACGCTTGCGCAATGCCGAGGCGCCGGCGCATGCCGCCTGAGTATTCGCCGGACAGCCGGTCGGATGCGTCGGTCAGATCGACGGCATCGAGAAGCATGCGCGCGCGGCGGTCGATGTTTCGCTTGGTCATCGCAAGGCCGCGCAGCCGCGCGCAGTGAACGAGATACTCGGCCCCTGTGAGATTGCGAAGAGGCTGGAAGTCCTGCGGCAGGTAGCCGATCTGTCGCCGGACCTCCAACCGCGCGCGTCCATTCGCTGCATCGATCCCGTCGAAGCGCATCGTCCCCGACGTCGGCTCGAGCGCGAGGACGAGGACCGACAGCAGCGTCGTCTTGCCAGCGCCGTTAGGCCCGAGGAGACCGAACATCCCTTCGCCGAGGGTCAGGTCGATGCCGCGCAGAGCCTCGTGGCCATCCGAGTACGTCTTGCGGATGCCGCGCAATTCGATGAGGGGGGTCATGAAGTGTGGTGAATCTCGGTCTATCCGCCCACGATCCTCCGACTCGCACCCGTTGCCGGATTCCAGGCCATCACGTGCTCCTGCGTGTCTTTGTAAATGACTTCGCGCAGCGGCCCGATCGCGGGCCGCAGATCAAAGAAGCCGATTTGGCCGCGTCCGCTGACGTCCGTCTCGCGCCGTTCGACCACGCCGCGGTTCACATCGACCGAGACAAGGTTGCGCGAGTCGGACATCTCGGTCATCAGAACGACGTGTGCACCGTCATCGCCTGCGAACCAGAGCGGACTGCCAGGCCCGAGGGGAATGTCTCGCACGGGCGTTCCGTCGGACGCGAAAAGGTGCATCACGATGGCGTCATGCGGCGAGTCGACGACGACGATGCGTCCATCGCGAAGGCACCGCGACTCCGATACGTTCGTTCCGGTCACCAGTGTGCGGATCACCATTCCCGTCCGCGCATCATTCAAGGTGACGTCCGACGGGGACGCACGCACCACCATGTGCGTGGCGGCAGGATCCAGAGAGAAGAAGGTGTACCTGTGAGAGCTGATCACGCCGGTCTCGCGAAACGCACGTGTACGCACATCGAGCTCGAAGATGTGGAGGTCGGAATCTATCTGCAGATAAATGCGGAAGAGATCAGGCGTCACGAAGAGAGCGCGCGCCTGCTTCGTCTCCGGGATGCGCGTCGACGCCAGCGAGCGTTTTCCGGCCACGTCGTAGATCGAAAGGATGCCGTGATTGACCGTGGCGACTCGTCCTCCATCGTCGGACGGGAAAACGAAATCGCCCCAAACGGTGAGACCTGTATCGATCGGGGCCGCGTCGCCAACTGTGTAGCGGCGCAACTCTGCGGCGTTTCCCACGAGGACAGGCCACAAGACCGAGCGGCCATCACGCGTGTAATGAACTCCCCATGACGACCGCGCATCGATGCGGATGTTTCGTCCATCGTTGATGTTCATCAACCACGCAGCGGTGTAGTCGCCGCGGTTCGCCGTCTTTCCGAAGACCGTCATGAAGGCTGTTCCGGGCGAGTGCGAGACCATGGCATCCTTGATGTCCGCCGGCTTCGCCGAGACAACCCACCACACGAACCCCGCCGCAAGCAACAGCGCCACGGCCATGGCGCTCCAAAGAAACTGGGACAGCGCAAGATGGCCGCGGCGCCGGTCGGTGCGCCCGCGCTCGAGCTGCCACGCTCCGCCGCCGGCGACGGCGATCGTCAACGCGGTTGCAAGCGCGATCAGCAGCCCCTTGACGAGGTTCGTGGCCATGCCGAGCGCGAGCGGCAGGATGAGAAGCCAGGTCACGATGCCGCAAACGACGGCCGCGGCAAAATCAGCGGCAATCAGGGGCGAGCGAGACCGGACGAACGTGCCAATGACGTGAGCGATCAGAAAGAGCGCTACCGCCGCTCCCAGCACGGCCACACTCAACTGCGCGAACGTGACATCCCAGACGCTCGTCCACGAGCTGCCGATGAAACGCGCCGGCGCGGCAATGATGCCGAAGCAGCCCACGATGAGGACGATGCCGGCGGTCAGTTTGCCGAACCAGATCGACAGCGATCCGACCGGGCGCGAGAAATAGAACGACATGCGTCCCGCGGAGACGTCACCAATGAAGCTGGCGCCGGTGATCACACCTAGTCCGACCGTGAAGCCGCTCGACAGGATGACCGCCAGAATCACGATGGCCTCGCCCGGCGACCTGCCCTTGCTCATCGGAATCAAGTTCAGAATGAGAAAGGGCAGAACAGCGAATGCGAGCGCCGCATAGGCCACGAAGCGCTTCTCCTCGAATTCTCTGGCCGCAATGACGAGTGCGTTTCTCATTCGTTTCTCCCGTTCTTCCCGCCGGCGATGGCGATAAAGATCTCTTCCAGCGACATCGCCTGCACCTCGGCAGCGCCGATGTTGCTCGTGCTGCGCATCCGCTCGAAGGCGACGTCGTCATAGTTGCTGACGATCGCCTCGGCGCCGCCGCCCCAGGCTCGCATCACTGTCGGACGCATCACCGTCGTGTCGAGCGCGGCCGGATCCGTGGCGAAGCGAATGCGTCGGAATCGCGACTTGAGCGCGTCGACCTCTTCATCGAGCACGAGCTTGCCGTTCTCGATCATCCCGACCCGATCCGCGAAGGTCTCCACGCCGATCAGATCGTGCGTCGTGATGAAGACGGTCGTTCCACGGTCGGCCAGATCGCCGATCACTTCTTCGAATAGCGACTTGCGCGCGACGACGTCGAGGCCGAGCGTCGGATCATCGAGGACGAGCAACTCCGGCGTGTTGGCAAGCGCCAGCGCGAGCGACACCTGTTTCTTCTGCCCTTTCGAGAGGCTGCCGAAGCGGCTGTTCAACGGTACGCCGAACATGCGGAGGCGTTCTTCGACGCTCTCCTGATCCCACTTGCGATACAGCCGCGCACAGAACCGTGCGATCGCAGCGACGCTCATTTCCGGCGGAGCGTCTGCGTCTTCGCTGACGACGCCGATGCGCTGCATGAGCTCCGAACGACGCGACCAGACGTCTTCACCGAACAGCGTGACCATGCCGTCGCGGGGTTTCTGCTGGCCGAGGAGACAGCGGACGAGGGAAGACTTGCCGGCGCCGTTGCGTCCCACGAGCGCGTAGACCGCACCGGGCGTCACGCTCAGCGACACATGATCGACCGCGACCTTGTGGCCGTAACGAACGGTGAGATCAGCAACCTGGATCACTTTGTCGCTCATGATTTTCTCCTGTGCTCACGCACGACGCGCTCGTAGGCCGACTCGACTTCATCGACGGCGTCTTCGAGCTCGGAGCCGACCGCGATCGCCGTCGAGGCATAACGGATCGCGGCATCGCGCAACGCCTCATTCCGCTCGTTCTTCCTCGGCTGCACCGGCACGTCGGCGACGTACGTTCCTTCGCCGCGCTTGACCGCGAGCACACCACCTTCGGTGAGCCGTTGATAGGCACGGGCGACGGTATTCGGATTGACGCGAAGATCTTTGGCCAGATCGCGGACGGATGGCACGGATGCGCCCGGTTGCAGCGCGCCGAGGGCGATCATGCGCCGGACGCCTTCTTCGATCTGGCGCCAGATGGGCGCGGGGTCTGTCGGATTGATGGCGAACATGGGTGTGGGGGGTGGGGGTTGAGAGTGGGAAACCTGAAACGCTCGCTCTCACACCCCTGACCTCCTGATCTCTCTCGGCAACGTGTACTAGATGACTAATACAGTAAGTCAGAGCACACTTGCTGTCAAGTGGCATGCCGTTTGAGTAGTTTCCGGGTATGAGAAAGAGCCAGAGGATAGCTATCGCACTAGCGGCGGTCGTGGCCGTCGCCGGAATCACATCCATCGTTCTTCGGCATGGCGGCGACGCGACGACCGCGCGACAGAATCGGGCCCAGACGGTGACCCCGCAGCTTCCCGATACCGCAATCGTGAAGGCCGTTCAGGATGCGAACATCCGCATCGACGGATTGTCCGCAACGAACGTCGGCGGGATCGTCGTGCTCAAAGGAACAGCGGACCCGGCCGCAGCCCAACAGGCCGCCGCGGTAATCCATCAGCTCGGCTTCGCACGCGTGGCGAATCTTATCGTGCCGCGCTCAGCGATTGATGACGACTGGATGCGCCGCGAGGCCGAGAAGCGCTTGGCATCGACACGCGCCCTCGACGGCTGCACGCTTCACGTGAGCTGCGCCAAAGGCATTCTCCGCGTGGAAGGCACGTCGTACAGCGAGATGCAGGCCGAAGTCGCCCGCAACGTCCTCCGCCGCCTCGGCGCGAGCGAAGTGCAGGTGCAGTTGACGAAGCTGTAGTTGGCGTCGCGCGACTTCGGAGTACTGAGGTCGCGCGATATTGCAGCCGACGCAAACAGTCCCCTCAAAACTACCGCGGCTCAACTTGATCTTTCAGCGACGCGGCGCATACTTAGCACGCTATGTCGTTGCCTGAACCAAGCCTCCTCACACCTGAGGAGTACCTCGATATCGAACGCAAGTCGGAGATCCGAAGCGAATATATCAACGGCCGGATGATTGCGATGTCGGGGGCAAGCTGGCGGCACAGCATTGTCAGCGGCAACCTCTTTCGCGAGCTCAGCTCTCAGTTGCGTGGCAGAGCTTGCGAGGCTCACACGAACGACCTGCGCGTGAAGGTCAGCCCCACTGGGATGTACACGTATCCGGACATCGTCGCGCTTTGCGGTGAAGCTGAGCTCGAAGATGAGCATCTCGACACTCTTCTCAATCCGTCAGTGATCATCGAAGTGCTTTCCGATTCGACCGAGGCGTATGACCGGGGGGAAAAGTTCGCCCACTACCGCCGTATCGACACCTTGCGCGAGTATGTCCTCGTCTCGCAGAACAAGATCCGCATCGAGCATTACCGTCGCGACGCAGACCAGTGGATCCTGTCCGAAGTCAGCGGCCCCGACGCTGCTCTCCATCTCGAATCGATCGACTGCCACGTGCCGGTCAGCACGATCTACGAGAAAGTGGACTTCGATACAAAGTAAGGGCGAATCGCAGACTTACCCCTTACTGCGCCACCAACGGCTCCTCCACCGGCGCAATCTCTTCTTCCGTTACCGTCTTCCGCGCCCGCATCCTTTCCTGCAAATCGTCGAACAGCGAGTAAGCAACCGGCGTCGCCAGGAGCGTGAGCAACAGCGCCAGGCTCTGGCCGCCGATGATCACTGAGCCGATGGCGCGATTTGTCGCGGCGCCTGTTCCGCTCGACGCGACCAAAGGCAGCATGCCGGCGACGAAGGCCAGGGTCGTCATCAGGATTGGGCGCAGGCGATCGCGATTGGCTTCGCGGATCGCTTGGGCGCGCGGGAGGCCGTGCGCGCGGAGGCCGTTCGTGTGGTCGACCTGCAGGATGCCGTTCTTTTTCACGATGCCGAAGAGCACGAGGATGCCGAGCATCGAGAAGATGTTGAGCGACTGGTTGAGCACGAGAATCGAGAAAAGCGCGAAGGGAACCGTGAGCGGCAGCGCCAGAAGGATCGTCACCGGGTGAATCCAGCTCTCGAACTGCGCGGCCAGAATCAGGTACATGAAGATGATCGACAGCAGGAACGCGAACATGAAGTTCGTGAATGCGCGGCCCTGCTCGCGCGAGCGGCCGGTGAAGCCTGACGCGTACTCGGGCGGCATGTTGAGCTTCTTCGTTTCTGACAGCAGGTTGTCCATCACCGTTTGCGCGGAGTGACCGGGCGCCATGTTCGCGGTGAGCATGACCTGGCGCTGACGCTGGATGCGGTTGATCGATGCCGGCCCCGCGCCGGGCGACATCGTGACGACATCGCGAAGCTGCACGGTGCGTGCGCCGACGGACGGCACCTGCGCCTGTGCGATGCCCTGCGGATCTTTGCGGTACTCATGTTCGGCGCGAACGTGCACCTCGTACTGTTCGCCACCTTCGTAGTAATCGGTGATCTTGAGACCGCCGACGAGCACGTTCAGCGTCGAAGCAATATCCTGCACACGGACGCCCATGTCCGAGGCTTTGTCGCGGTCGATGCGGACGCCGAGCTCGGGCTTCCCGGTGATCAGATTCGTGTCGGGGTCGATGACGCCGAGGGGCTTCATGCCGCGCAATTGGGCGAGCAGCGTGTCCGAATACTTCGAAAGCTGATTGAGATCGGGACCGCCGATCCAGTACATGATCTCCGCGTTGACGCCGCCGCCGAATGCGTTGACCGGGCCGACGGACGTGCGCAGGTTCAGCCGCTGATACTGCGGCATGATGTTGTTGCGGACGTCGGCCATGACCGCGAACTGATCGCGCTTCCGTCTGTCGACCGGAATGAGCTTGACGTAGACGGTGCCGAGGTTTTGTGTGACCTGTGGATCGTCGCCGATGGTCAGGACGGTGGTCTCGACCTCGGGCAGCTTGCGGACGCGCGCGGCGATCGATTCCATGATCGTCTGCGTCGTCTGCAGACTCGCCCCCTCGGGTGCGCGGGCCTGCACCTGGAACTGCGATTCGTCGTCCGAGGGAAGGAAGTTCTTGTTCACGAGGATGCCGAGCGGGACGATCGAGACCAGCGCGATCACCATCGCCGTGACGATCACCCAGCGATGGGCCATCGACCAGTCCAGCATCTTCAGGTAGAAGCCTTCGATGTGCGCGTAGAGCCCGTGCTCGCGGGTGGAAGTTTCGTGCGACAGATCCTCGCGGCGCAGCCAGCGCGCGGACATCATCGGCGTCAGCGTGAACGAAACGAGCAGCGACACGGCGATGGCGATGGCCATCGTCACGCCGAACGAGTGCATGAAACGGCCGACGATTCCGGCCATGAACGCGACCGGAAGAAAGACGGCGATGAGCGAAAGCGACGTGGCCAGGACGGCCATACCAACTTCCTTCGTCCCTTCGACTGCCGCCTCGTCAGGTGACATCTTTTTCTCTTCCATGAACCGGAAGATGTTCTCGAGCACGACGACGGCGTCATCGATGACGATGCCGACTGCGAGCGTCAACGCCAGCAGCGTGATGACGTTCAACGTGAAGTCTTCGTACCGCATCGCCGCGAATGTAGCGATGATCGAGCTGGGAATCGCGATCGCGGCGATGATCGTCGGACGCGATCGCCGGAAGAAGTAGAGCAGCATGCCGAAGGCGATGAGCGCGCCGGCGAGCCGCAGTGGATTGATCGGAACCACGCCGCCCTTCGGAACGAACGCGGCAATCGCGAACGCCACCGCGGCACCGCCAACCCGGAAGGAGAACGGGAGTTGCTTCTTCGAGGCCAGCCAACTGACGAGAGCGAACAACACGATGAACGCCAGAATAGAAACGTGAATGACCGGCGCGCGCGCCGCGAGGTCTTTCACGCCGAAGAGCAGCGTGTAGGTCGCCAGCGTGGACACCAGCATGATCAGCGCTTCGCGCAATTTCGGCGACGAGAGGAAGAACCAGACGATGAGCGCGGCGAAGAGCGAGCCGAGAATCAGATGCTCCTTCACGGCATCGACCGCGGCGACGATGAAGTCGGACTGATCGCGGACGACCTGCATCATCCACCCTTTCGGAAGATCGGAGCGTACGTGGCCGAGTTGTTCTTTGAGCCGCTCGATGACCTCGACCGTGTTCGTGCCGGACTGCTTGCGGATGTTCATGACGACGGCCGGCTTGCCGTTGACGGTGGCGATCGACTCGGGCTCGGCCACGCTGTCTTCGATGTGCGCGACGTCGCCAACTTTCACGACGTATCCGTTCGACGTCGAGAGTGGAATGTTCGCGAAGTCCGCGGGCGACTGCACGCGGCCGTAGGTTCGCAGCGTCAGATCGCGAAGACCCTGCTCGACTTTGCCGCCCGGAATCTGCACGTTTTGCGATTGCAAAGCCGCCACGAGTTGCGCGGTGGTCAGGCCGACCGCGGAGAGTTTCGCGGAATCGACGACGACGTTGATCTGCCGCGGACGTCCTCCGACGATCAGCACCTGGCCAACGCCGTTGATCGATTCGAGGCGACGACGAAGTTTCTTGTCGGCGAATTCGGTGATGTCGCGGATCGGCGCGGGGCCGGAGAGCGCGATGCCGAGGACGGGGATGGCGTCCGGATCGATCTTCAGAATGATTGGGGGATCGGCGTCCTTCGGCAGGTCGCGGAGGATCGTGTTGACCTTGTCGCGCACTTCCTGCGCCGCCACGTCGATGTCCTTCTCCAGCACGAAGCTGACGATGACCTGCGACGTCCCCTCGGACGAAATGGACTGCAACTGATCGATGCCGCTGATCGTGTTGACGGCCTCTTCGACTTTGTCGGTGATGTCCGTCTCGATCTCTTCCGGCGCCGCGCCGACGAGCCGCGTGGTGATCGTGATCGTCGGGATATCGACTTTCGGGAAGCGATCGACGCCGAGCTGCTGGTACGCAAACCAGCCGACGACGACGAGCGAGAGAACGATGACCGTCGCGAAGACGGGACGGCGGACGCAGAGAGCGGCAAGTTTATGCATGTGGTTTCTCGCTATCTATCTGTTTTCATCTGCGTCATCTGCGGATAAAGCCTTCGTCCGCAGATGACGCGATGTGCGCAGATCACTGCCCCAATTCAACTCTTGCAAACATCCCCGGCCGCAACTTTCCGTCGCGGTTCGGGAACTCTGTCTCGACGGTGAATGACCGCGACGCGGGATCGATCACGCCGCCGACGACCGCCACTTTGCCCTGGAACACATCTCCTGCGTAGGCATCGACCGTTGCTTTCACGTTCTGACCGAGCCGCACGCGCGCGAGCTCTTTCTCCGGAACGCGGAAGCGAAGTTTGAGCGGCGAGGTCTGGACGACGACGAATGCCACGGTGGCGTCGCCGAGGCGCTGGCCGACGTCGGTGCGCTTCTCGGCGACCACGCCGTCGATCGGCGAACGAAGCGTCGAGTCGGAGAGCTGCTGTCGGTAGATCGCCGCCTGCGCCTCGGCCGACTGTTTTGCCGCACGGGCCTGATCGAACATTGCCTGTGATCGGTCGTACGTCGCCTGCGGAATCGACTCTTTCGCGATCAACTCTTTCTTGCGGTTCAGATCGTTCTGCGCGTCTTTCTCGGCGGACACGGCGCGCGCGATGTCGGCGTTCGCTTTGTCCAGATTGAGGCGTGGATAATCGGTCTCGATCTCGAGCAGTGGCTGGCCGCGGCTGACGCGCGAGCCTTCGTCGACATACATCTTGCCGACGCGGCCCGGAATCCTGACCGCGAGCTCCGAACGAACCGGCGAGATGAGCTCGCCCGTGGCGACGATCGTCCCTCCCGATTCGGATGACGCGATGCCTGAGGATGCTGCGCCGGCGGGATCGCTTGCGGTTGTCGTTGCGGTCGTCGCCGTTGCTGCAGCGGCGACAGTCTGCACATCGCCCGGCAGCGCCGGCGCGGCCTGCGTCGTCGTCGCGGTCGCAGCGTCCTTCTTCTCGCAGCCGAAAGGAAGGATCGCCAGAATCAAAATCGAAATCGTACTGATGAATGAACGCCTCATTGCTGGGTTGCTCCCACTCCAACAGCTTCTTTGATCGCGCCGGCGGCATACCAGACGCGGAGTTGTGCGAGGTTGTGATTCAACGTTTCGGAAGCGACGGCACGGCGCGCATCGGCGAGAGAAATCTCCGACGTGGCGAGATCGAGCGAGGTCGATTCCTGTGCCCGATACAGCTCGAACGACTGTGCGTACTCGGCGTCCGCGGCGGCAAGCTGTTCCTTCGCCAACTGCAGCGTCGTATCGGCGGAGTGCAGGTCGGTGATGGCCTTGCGCACGTCTTCATGCGCGGCGGTCTTCGCGTCTTCTAACAGCAGTTTGGCCTGTTCTTCGCGCTCTTTCGCCGTAGCCACGCGCAGATTGACCTGATTCGAATCCCAGATCGGAACGCTGAAACGAAACGCGCCGTATCCGTACCGGCTGGCCGGAAACGCCGCTTTCTGATCGATATAGCCGGCGTCGAACGTGACGACTGGCAGACGGCCGCCGCGCTGTTTGAGGACTTCGAGTTCCGCAACGCGGATGTTGTTCTGCGCGACAGCGACGTCGGGCCGCGACGACTCAGCGCGTGTCATCAGCGTCTGCTCGTCGGGCAGCGGAGCCAGCGCATTGTCTGGCGGCGTCACGGCGATATCTCCCGTCAGGTCGAGGTCCTCGCGCAATCCGCTGACGGCTGCTTCACGCTGCTGCTGTGCGGTTGCCAGCAATCGCTGCGACGACTTGATCGCCGTTTCGGCGCGCAGCACATCGACCTTCGTCACCTCGCCCGCTTGATAGAACGCATTCGACTGCGAGCGCCGCTTTTCGGCAAGGTCGATGTTCCTTGTCTCGATGGCGATGTTCGCGTCGGCGTTGGCGACGCCGAGGTAGTTCGAGGCTACGCGAAGGAGGATGGCGTCCTCGGTCTCGTGAACGCTCAGCCTCGCGTTGATGGTGCCGATCTTGGCCTGATCGTACGCACGCTTCTCGCGCAAACCGGCATACACAGGCTGCGAAAGAACGATGCGGTAGTTCCAATCGTTGCCCGGCAGAACGGTGCGCGCGTCGGCGCCGGTGCCGAACGAGACCTCAGTGGAGTTGCGGATCGCCGAACCGGTGAACTGCACCTGCGGCAGGATCGACGACAACAGCAGCTTGCGATTCTGGTCAGCGACCGTCGCATCGATGCGCGAGCGCTCGACCGTGTTGTTGACGCGCAGGGCGCGCTCCAGCGCTTCCGGCAACGTCAGTTTCGTCTGTGCGCCGGCGGTCGCTGACGACGCCAGCAGGATCAAAGTCAGTACCGCACGTTTCAATGTGAGCTCCGTTTCGGTTTCGGAATGGCGATGCCGCCGAGCAACGTGGAGACGATCAGTTCAACATCCTCGCTCTCCGGCGGCGGCGCATCCTCGGTCAGCCGTTCGAGGACGATGGCAATGCTCCCTTCGATCAGGAAGAGCGCCAGCCGCGATGGGTCGAGCACGCGCACTTCGCCCGCGTCCATGGCGGCCTTCAGCATGCCTGCGAGCCGGTCGACGCGCGCTTTGAATTGCGGCTGGCATGTGCGCTTTTGGCGCCGCTGCTGCGTCGCGTTCCCCTGCGTCATGCGCAGCGAGTGATAGAGCCGGAAGAACTCGCGGTTCTCACCGAAGAACGCGAACTGCGCGGTCAACAGCGACCGCAGCTTTTCCGCGAACGGCCCTTCACCATCGAGGGCGGCGTCGAGGCGCCCGTGCAACTGTCCGATCGCGGTCTCGAAGGTCTTCTCGACAAGCTCCTCGCGGTCGCGGAAGTAGAGGTAGATCGTTCCCTTGGCGACGCCCGCCTCTTCGGCGATCTCCTGCATCGTGGCCGCAGCCATTCCCTTGCGTGAGATCACGCGAATAGCGGCTTCCTGGATGGACTGGACGCGGAACTCCTGAACGATTTCTTCTTTGGATTTAGCCATGGTGTTGGGATTCGCCCAGCGAGCTGACAGCGTATCCATCGCGCTGAACGAGCGGTCAGTCAATCAGAATTCCGGGTCAGAGGCAAGGGACTAGCGCCCGGATTCACCGATGCGTCACAGGTTCGCTCGCTGATTTCTCACGCGAAGGCGCGAAGACGCGAAGAACAAACCTATCAACCTTCGCGTCTTCGCGCCTTCGCGTGAGCACAGACTGAAAGACGCTTTATCTGTGTTCCATCTGCGTCATCTGCGGATCGATGGTTTCTGCTTTTTCCCTGCGCATGATCACGACCAACAACACTGCGGATGCGACCAGCGCTGAGCCGAAGATCGTGAATTGTTTCGCGTTGTGGAAGATCGCGGCGCCGGTCGCGAACATGATCGAGTAGACCATCACGATGCCTGCGACCCAGGCGATGGCATTGCGGCCAAGCTCGCCGCGCACCGGCTCGATGCCGCTTTCGCGGGCGATCACGCCCCAACCCGGGCCCGCGGGGCGCACCTTCTTGTAGAACGCATCGAGCGTCGCGCGCGGCTCCGGTTGGGTCAGCATCGTCACGACGAGCCAGACCAGCGTCGTCGCTGCCGTCGTGATGATGAGGCCGATGGCGAAGCCGTTCGGCGATGAAGAGTCGATGAAGTTGCGGATGCTGAGTGAAACGATCAGCGCCGCCGCCATCGCGCTCACTTCCGACCAGGCATTCACGCGCCACCAGTACCAGCGCAGGATATAGACAAGGCCCGTTCCCGCGCCAAGCATCAGCAGGAACTGCCAGGCGTGACTGACTTGATCCATGAATTGCGTCGCGATGAGCGAGAGAACCAGCGTGAGCGCTGTTGCCAGACGTGACGCCAGAACGTAGTGCTTCTCGCTGGCGTCGCGCTTGATGAAACGGCGGTAGAGATCATTCACGAGATAGCTCGAGCCCCAATTCATCTGCGTCGCCTGCGTCGAGCTGAACGCGGCGACGAACGAGGCCAGCATGAGTCCCTTCAGACCGGTCGGCAGAAGGTCGACCATGGCCCGCACGTAGTTGATCCCCGGATCGCCTTCCTTCACCGCGCCGCCGTACATTACGAGCGTGCAGAGCGCGGTGATCACCCACGGCCAGCTTCGCAGCGCGTAGTGCGCGATGTTGAAAAAGAGCGCAGCACTGCGCGCTTCGCGCTCCGTGCGGCAGGCCAGCATGTTCTGCACGACGTAACCGCCACCGCCCGGCTCGGAGCCGGGATACCACGACGCCCACCAGTTCAGCCCGAGGAGCGCGGCGAGCGTGATCGTCGGCACGACCCAGAGGCCGTCGCCGGTCGGCCAGAACGACATCGCAGCAGCCGAGGTCCCGAAGGTCGTGCCAATCGGCGTCCCGGCCGGATGCGCGAACGCCAGCTTCGCTTTCAGCACATCGACGCCACCAACTGCGCTGAGCGCGACGACGGCCAGCGTGATCGCCCCTCCCATTTCGAAGAGGTACTGCACGCCGTGCGTCGTGGCGACGCCCCAGTAGCCGGAGTAGACCGTGTAGGCAAATACCACGATGAGGCAGACGAAGAGGGCGCTGCGGTTGGAGATGCCGAGCGTGCCCTGAAGCACTTTGGCCATGCCGAGGTTGACCCAGCCCATGACGATGATGTTGGCGATGAGGCCGAGGTAGGCGGCGCGGAAACCGCGGAGGAAGGCCGCCGGACGGCCCGAGTAGCGAAGCTCCGTCAGCTCGACGTCCGTCACCACTTCGGCGCGACGCCACAAGCGGGCGAAGAAGAAGACGGTGAGCATGCCGGAGCCGAGCATCGACCACCACAGCCAGTTCCCGGCCACGCCGTTCTTGACGACCATCTCGGTCACTGCCAGCGGCGTGTCGGCCGAGAACGTGGTCGCCACCATTGCCGTGCCGGCCAGCCACCAGGGCATCGACCGGTGCGAGAGAAAGTAGTCGAGCATCGAGCGCTTCGCCTTGCGCCCGAAATAGATCCCCATCGCCACGATCAGCGACAGATAGGCAGCAACGATCGCGTAGTCGAGCGGCCGCAGCGCAAACGTGCTCATGGCTTCATGATCCCCGCTCCTCGCATTGCCAATCCTGGAATGGTGACCGGCAGCTTGCCGGAGACCGGCGCCTCGCCGAACAACGCGTGCGCTGCCGCAACCTGCATGACCGGTTGGATCCCGTACGCGCAAATGTACGTATCGGTGGTTGGGATCTCGCGCAGCAGATACGGCGTGCCGAAAGAGATGGCGAAGGTGGGAATCCGCGGCGCGAGATCGGCGAGGAGCTGGCGCGCCGATTCGGGCGTGGCGATCGATCCCGAACCGGAGCGCGTGCGCACGGCCATCGCGAAGATGACCGCGTCCGCGTTCTGCGCCGCGGCGGCAATCGGAGCGATGTTCTCCGGCGTCGTGCGCGCGTCGATGAGAAACGTCTGCGGCGGTGCAGTCAGCCTGCGCCGCATCTCGCGCTCGAAGTCGGGCAGCGGCGATACCAACTCCTGAAAATCGCTCACGGTGATGATGACGACGCGTGCACTCTTCTTTACCGGGAGAGCTCCGGCCTGTTCGCGCACGAGCGTGACCGCGCGGCGGGCGATGCTCTGTGCAAGCTCGCGGTGTTCTTTCGTGTCGATGCCGGCAAAGATCTCGTCGGGCGTTCCCACGCCGGCGCCTGCGAACGCCTTCGCAGCGAGAATGCGGCGCACAGACTCGTCGATCCTCGACTCCGGCAGCCGCCCGCTCACGACCGCCGCCTTCACCGCCGCGACGGCGGCATCGACGTTCGGCGACAACAGGATCTGATCCTGCCCTGCTTCGATGGCACGGATGGCCGCTTCGCCGGCGCTGAAGTGCTCGGTGATGCCGCCCATGTCCATGGCATCGCTGACGACCAGTCCATCGAACTTCAGGTCGTGGCGCAGCAGGCCGGTGATCATCTTCTTCGACGTCGTCGCCGGCATTGTCCCGTTCTGCGGCACTTCCGACGCCTTGGTTCCGTAGGGATTCTCGCCAGGGTCCGGCGGCCGCACCGGCACGAGCTCCTCATCGAGAGCAGGCACCGCGAGATGTCCGATCATGACCGACTTCACGCCGGCATCGATTGCCGCGCGAAACGGCAGCAACTCGACCTTCTCCAGCCTGGCACGATCGACGGCAAGGATCGGCAGCGAGCGATGCGAGTCGACATGGGTGTCGCCATGTCCCGGAAAATGTTTGGCGGTCGCCAGCACGTGCTCCGACTGCACACCGCGAACGAACGCCGCCACGAAGCGGCTGACGTCGGCCGGATCTTCGCCAAAGCTTCGCGTGTTGATGACCGGATTGTCGGGATCGACGTTGACGTCGGCGACTGGTGCGTAGATGTGGTTGATCCCCACCATCTTCGCTTCCCGCGCCACCACCCGCCCTTCCTGCTCGGCCAGCGACGGATCGCCGGTCGCAGCCACGGCCATCGCCCACGGCCAGTAGGTCGTGTCGAGAAAGCGCATGCCCATACCCGACTCGAGGTCGGCGCTGATGAGCAGCGGGACCTTCGACGCACTCTGCAGACGCGCCGTCAATTGCGCGGTCTCGTAGACGTTCGATACTGACCACATCACGCCGCCGGCATGGTTGTCGCGGACGTGATGCAGCAACTCCCGATAGGTCATCGACGACTCGGACATGAAGACACCATGTCCCACCACCGCGAACAACTGCCCGACCTTGTCATTGAGCGAGAGTTGTTCGATCGGAGGAATCGCAGCAGCGTGATGTTGCGGGACCGACGCACACATCGAGGCCAGGAAGCCTAGCACGGCGATGGCGAGGGTTCGGACGCGAGACAAGCGTGGGGAAGGATACGGTAATTGGTGCGGGTGTAGGGGTCGGTTCGATTGACGTCACATTATTGCATCAGTAGCACGTCTCGATCTTCGGCGGGGACCGAGAGCGCTCAGATCGTCCCCGCAATGCCAGCCCTCCGGCCTTGTTGCATGCATACGATGTGCATATAGTGGCGCGGTGAGCTTTGAGTGGGACGAGGAGAAGCGCCGCCTCAATCTCCGGAGACACCGCGTGGAGTTCGCCGATGCGGTGACTGCTCTCGAAGATCCGGAAGCGATCACTCGTCCTGATGAGGATAACGACGAAGAACGATTCGTAACCATCGCCTCAGACCTTTTCGGAAGAGTCTTGGTTGTGGTGTACACGTGGCGAGGCGACACGATTCGGATCATTTCAGCGCGAAAGGCTACGGCGCGCGAACGTAACCAGTATGGAGAGCGATGATGCGGCGTGAATACGATTTTTCGAACGGCAAGAGAGGCGCGGTAGTGCCCGCTGAACGCGGCAAAACACGAATCACGATCCGCCTCGACAACGACGTTCTCGATTGGTTTCGCGATCAGGTGAACAAGGCTGGCGGAGGCAACTACCAGACGATGCTCAACAACGCCCTCCGCGAATACGTCGCCGAGCGCAAGGAGCCGATCGAGAAGACAATCCGGCGCGTGATTCGCGAGGAGTTGAAAAAGCGGGGAGCGGCGTAGGGTATCCCTTCAAATCAACCTCAAGCTCGGCAGGCTTTGTCTGGTCCCAATAGTCGCTGAGGTCGTGGGTGTCCCAAAACTCGCCGATCTCGGCATACGACGAGGCGTTGGAGATGGAGGTTTTCCTTTCGCTCATATCGTTTGTTCTTCACGTCCCACTCGGCCACCTCGCGACACAGCAGCCGGGCGGGACGCCCGACTGCCCGCGTGCGAGACGCACGCACTCCTATTTGATCACCGCCCTCACCCCGATCGTGCCGTTTGCGTTCGGATCGTCTTTTGATGTCACCGCGATCTGTTCTTCCAGCGCGCCGGCTTTGGCGCGGGCGCCGTCGATCGTTACCGTTAGCGCTTCCTTTGCTTTCGGCGCGAGCTTCGTTTTCGCGTTGTACTCGTAGTAGAGGCAGCGGCACGCTGAGCGGGCCACCACGAATGAGAGCGGCGTCGTTGTCAGGTTCGTAATCTCGAACTGGCGCACGGCTCGCGTTCCCTTTCGAATGACGCCGTAGTCCGCGACTTCGGGCGTGATCCGGATCGACGACGCCGCGGCGACGGGAAGAGGCGCCACAGTGCCTCCTGCGGTGCCGGCCTCGGGGGCCGTGCTCGTGGATGGCGTTTCGATCACTTGCGGTGCGTTTGCTTTTTTCTCCGAACTGGCGCGCCAGATCAGCCATCCGATGACGCCTAGGACGGCGATCGCGATGACAAAGATCAGGAGGACGCGCGAGGAATTGCCGGACGGGCGGTTCGCGGGAACGTCGTCGTAGTTCGCGATCCCGTGATCGATGGCCGGCTCCGACGAGACCAGAGGACGATTGCCGGGAGACGTCCCCATCCGCGGCGGTTCCACCAGACCGGGCGCGGCCGCGGACGGTACGCGATCGAGCTCATCGAGCTTGCGGACCGAGGCATCAATATCGGCGATGAGCCGCTTGTACTCCGACGCCAGATGCTCGGTCGGAGCGTCCGGAACCATCTGCGTCAGCGTGTCCCGATGGACCTTGTAATGCTGCCGCAGCACCTCGATCTCACGGGCGCGATCGCCCCGTTTGACATTCACCGTTCCGAAATCGTCAGACATCCGTTCACCTCGAATCTCCGCATCTTTGCAAAAAGCGGGCGGAGGAACAAATGGCGAAGGCGCAAGTTGCCTGCCATCACCTCGAATCCATTACGCAACTGCACGTTTGGCGCGACTGACTCGCGATTTTCTATACGTTCCGGTGACATGAAAGTGACCGTGAGCCTCCTCACGAAACGCTGACGACCCGGGTGCTAGACTCGATTCCCAGGCCCGGGAGACCTCGCGAACAATGATGTGGGCAGTAGTTTTCACGCTGACTCTGGCAGCGCCGGCGGCGACGCCCGTGCCCTGTTCGCCGGTCAAGAGCATTGTGATCGGAACACGAGGGAGAGTCCCTCTCACCGATGCCACACAGATTCTCGACGACCCAGATCACACGCTGCGCCTTTTCGATGTGGTGCAGCCCGGCGTGTGCAATCGTTTCCGCCCGTTGCCCTCCTCGGATCTCCCGAGCCGGTCCAGACACTGGCTGCGCTTTCATCCCAACTTCGGCACTGCGGCGCCGCAGGCTTGGCTGGTCTCGTTCCGGTTTTCGTCGTTCGACCGAGCCTGCGTCTATTGGCCGCTGACCGATGGCACATACGACAATCAATGCGCCGGGAGCAGCGCCACCGTCGTTTCGCGTCATGACCGCACGCTTTTCACGATACCGGCCGGTGTCGACCCGAACGGAGTCGTTTACGCCGAGCTCGAAACGTGGCAACCAGCGGCACTCGACATCGAGCTGACGCGCGCCGATGTAATGGTATCCGAGGAACAATCGCGGCAGTTTCTGAGCGGCTTGTTCAACGGAATCCTCTTCCTCACCGTCATCTACAACATCCTTTTCTTTTTCGGGGTGAGAGACCGGGCCAGCCTTTACTACGCGATCCATCTTGCTGCGCTGGGGCTGGCAATACTCGGCTTCGATGGTTACGGCGCGGAGATGCTCTGGCCATGGCTCGGAAAATACGCCGGCCATGCTCCGCCCTTTCTCCTCGGCGTCAGCTTCATCTTCGGAAACCAGTACGGCCGCGAATTCCTGGACACTCGCAACCGTGCCCCGCGAATGGATCTCGTCCTTCGCCTGTCCGCGGTGGTGGCTGCTCTCGGCAGCCTGGCCGCGCTCTTCGACATCGATTTCGGGGAACGGCTCGGTGCCCTCTCCGGCATGACGTTCTCGCTGTCCGTCGCGGCAGCGGCTGCCCTGCTGGCGCGGCGGGGCGAGCGCTCGGCGTTCTACTTATTGTTCGGGATGTCTCCGGCATTCCTTGCCGGCGTGTTCGTGGTCGGCCTGCGAGTCTTCGGGATCACCGCGATCCCGCCGGGCTCGGGCATCATGCTCACCAAGGCCGGACTGCTCATCGGCGCCGTGACGCTGTCTATGGGATTGAACCGGCGGATGACTGCCCTGCGACACGAGCGCGACCTCGCGTTTTCCGAAGCCGCCGCGCAGCAGCAGATCGCGCTGCACCGCGCCTACTTCGACGAGGTCACACAGATGCCGAACCGCAGCCGCTTCATGGCCGCGGGAACGGAGCTTCTCGGATCAGCCCTGAACGAAGGGCGGTCGCTGATGGTCGTCGCGGTTGACGTTGTCGGCTTTCGCGACGTGAACCGTGCCTTTGGCGCCAGCGCAGACGCGGTGCTGGCGGAGCTCGGAGCGCGTTTGCGCTCGGTAGCGGAAAGCGGCTCACTCATCGCCCGGATCGCAGGGAACGAATTCGTGATCGCGCAGCGCTCCACTTCCGATCGTTCTGACGCCGAAGCCGATGGGCGGCGGGTCGCGGAAAAAGTACAGCAGGCAATGCAGGCCCCGATGGCCGTGGAAGGCCATACGGTGAGACTCGCCGTCACGATCGGAATCACGTTCGCTCCACGCGATGGTCAAAGCATGAGCGATCTTGTTGGCGCATGCGCCGCCTCCATCTCCGCGGCACGAGCGTCGGGAACGTCCGTTGCGTTCTATGTACCTGGAATGCGCTTCGAGACACGAGCGCACATGGACCTGCTGACGGAGCTGTGGGAGGCGCTGAACACGGATCAGATCGAGGTTCACTATCAGCCGCAGCACGAGCTCGTCACGGGCGCGCTGGTCGGCGCGGAAGCGCTCGTGCGGTGGCAGCATCCCCACCTCGGATTGCTGACGCCGGCGAGCTTCGTACCGCTCGCGGAGCAAAGCGATCTCGTGGATCGGCTCGACGAGGCCGTCATGCGCCGCTCCTTCCGCGACTTCCGCCGCTGGCATGCGCAGGGCTTCACGCTCCCTCGCCTGGCGGTGAATATCTCCGCGCACGATCTCCAGCAAGCCGACGTCTGCGACCGCATCGCAGGAATCGTGAGCAGCGAAGCGATGGAGACGAAGCACCTGGAGCTGGAGCTGACTGAGAGCCGGCTCCTGAGCAACCTCGGCGCGACGAGCCGGACCATCGCAAGCCTGCGAAAGATGGGGATCGGCGTCTCCCTCGACGACTTCGGAACCGGCTATTCATCCCTGACGCAGATCCGCGACCTCCCCATCAGCGGCTTGAAAGTCGACAAGTCCTTCGTCGCGGCGCTCAGCCATTCCGCGGAGGCCAATGCCATCCTGACGACGCTCGTAAGTCTCGCGGACGATCTCAACCTGCAGCTCGTTGCCGAAGGAATCGAGAACGAAAGGCAACGTGGCGTTCTCGTGGCTCACGGCTGCCACCTCGGCCAGGGCTACCTCTACTCGAAGGCTCTGCGGGGCTCAGACTGGACCGAGTACATGCTGCGCGCCGAGCACAACGGATCTGGTCAGGGTCAGCGAGAGGGCCTCCATGCCGTGGCACAGTGAGGCGACGCAACGTTCCCCGCGAATGATGAAAGTGAGATACGGTCCGGTGGGTTCTCTGCTGTAGGACGCCCGAGGAATCGTTCGCATGAAGGTCTACATCGCCCAGCTCAACCCCACGGTCGGCGCGCTCAAAGCGAACGCCGATCTGATCCGGAGTGCCTACCAAGATGGTGTCGCGGCAGGCGCGGATGTCGTTCTCGTTCCCGAACTTGCCGTGACCGGCTATCCGCCGCGCGATCTGCTCGATCGTGAAACCTTTGTCGCCGCCGCGCTCGAGACCCGCGACGCGCTCGCGGCGATGACCGGCGACACCACGCTCGTCTTCGGCTGCATCACGCGCAATGCTTCGTGGTGCGGCAAGCCGTTGCACAACTCCGCGATCGTCGCGCGCAACGGCAAGATCATTCTCGAGCAGCACAAGTCGTTGCTGCCGACCTACGACGTCTTCGATGAGATGCGCTACTTCGAGCCCGGCCGCAAAGTTGGCGTCGTCGAGATCGCCGGGGTCCGTGCCGGCATCGCCATCTGCGAAGACTTCTGGTTCGACGACGAGATCCTCGGCACGAAGATCTACTGCCGCAATCCGATCGACGAGGTGGCGCGGCAGGGAGCGGAAGTCATCCTCAACATCTCGGCGTCGCCGTTCAACAGCGGCAAACGCCGGTCGCGCTACGACCTCTTTTCACGCATCGCCACGCGTTACGACGTACCGCTCGTTTACGTGAATCAGGTCGGCGGCAACGACGAGCTCCTCTTCGACGGCTCCTCGATCGTCATCGACGCCAAAGGGCGGACGATTTTCTGCGCGCCGGCGTTCGAGGAGCACCGCTCGCTCGTGCAGCTCGAAGGTGCGCCTTGCGATGCGATCGTAACGATGCCGCAAGAGGCCGAGATCGGCCACGCTCTCATCCTCGGCCTGCGCGACTACCTCCGCAAATGCGGTTTCAAGGATGTCGTGATCGGCCTTTCCGGCGGCATCGACTCCGCGGTCACCGCTGCAATCGCTGTCGAAGCCCTCGGCGCCGCGCATGTCACCGGAATCGCCATGCCGTCGCAGTTTTCGTCGCAAGGCTCCGTCGATGACGCCCGCGCGCTCGCGGAAAACCTTGGCATCGCCTTCCACAACGTGCCCATCGAGCCGATCTACAAACCGTACGACGCCGCGTTCCAAAAGCTCTTCGGAGACGACACCTTCGACATTACGAACGAGAACGCGCAGGCGCGTATCCGCGGCAACCTGCTCATGGCATGGTCCAACCGCACTGGCGCGATGGTGCTCTCCACCGGCAACAAATCGGAGCTGGCGGTCGGCTACTGCACGCTCTACGGCGACATGGCCGGCGGCCTCGCGCTCCTCGGCGACGTCTACAAGACCATGATCTATCGCCTGGCCCGCTGGCTGAACCGCGAGCGGACGCTGATCCCGGAATCGTCGATCACCAAACCGCCTTCCGCGGAATTGCGGCCCAATCAGACCGACCAGGATTCGCTGCCGCCCTACGACGTGCTCGACGGCATCCTCAAGCTCTACATCGAAGAGTGGCAGGAGGTCGATGCGATCGTCGCCGCCGGCTTCGACCGCAAGACCGTCGAGCGCATCTTGAAACTGGTCGACGGAAACGAGTTCAAGCGCAGTCAGGCCGCCCCGACGCTGCGCGTATCGACCAAAGCCTTCGGCAGCGGACGGCAGATGCCGATCGCGCAACGGTGGCGGCGGGAATGAAGCGCGCGACGCTCGCGATCGCAATCGTGCTCATCGCTCTTGCCTGCCATCGAACGAACATTTCGCGGGCGCAGTGGCAGCAGATGCCGCCAAGCGAGAAGACCCTTTACGTGCGCACCCTCCTCGGACACGAGAAAACGAGGGAAGCAAAGGGCGGCAATGACCTTGTTTTCGCTCTCCCCGCCGAGGAGTACGTGAAACGGATCGATGAAGCGTACGGGCGGGGCGATCACCGCACGGTCGATGCGATTTTTGAGGCGATGGGGACGCGACGATAGGGACTGGCCAGCAGTTTTTGCCTACGGAACACCCGAATCTATCCATGGATCTAGTAGAAGAGCCAATTTGACTCGCTTAATTTGGCCATGGACAATTTCGGTAGACGTTTTGACTCGCGTAATTTGGCCATGGACAAATTCGGTAGTCAAACTGACTCATAAAACAGTCCATGGACATATCGAAAATGTCCATGGACATATTAAGCCTGCCTTCTTGCCAGGCGAATTATGGCCATGGACATTTTGAACCAAGCTTGACGTAGATTTTATTTGGCCATGGGTATATTCAGGTCAGGAGATTGAGTACTCTAAGTATCCATGGACATCCTAATCGACCCTGTTCACGAGATTCGACAGGCAATCCAGCAACCGCAATTCAAATCTCCTCTTCTTCCGCTGCCTGGTCCTGCTTTTCTTTTAATCGGGCAATTTGAATCTCGAGGAACTCATGCAGCGGGACGCGTTGCTCCGGCTCCATCTGCGCGAAGGAGATTGCCGTGCGGAAAACGTACTCCGGTCCCGATTCGGGACGCCGTACCTGCACGAGCGAGCGCAGGATCTGACAGGGAATGTAAATCCCGCCGTAGCTCGGAAAGACGAGCGTCGCGGGCGAGCCAGCCGGAAGGGGTGAGCGATGAATGACGGCGGCGCCGCTCAGGCTCAGATCGATCAACTCGGCGTCGATGTCGGAGACTTGCACGGGGATCGATGCCGTCGGAAAACGCTCGGATCGTCGGCGGTCACGGCCGGAGGGCATTCCCGTATTCTGACACGGTGCGGTGTTACTTCAGCCGATCCTGCATCGCTTCCAGAAAATCGTGCGCGATCTTCGCCCCCGCAAACTCCGCCGGCCCGGCATCCTCGGCGATCACGCCAAAGGCAATCTTCGGCGATTCGACCGGCGCGAAGGCCAGGATCACCGCTTCCAGGCCGCTCTTGCGCTCTCCCGCGGTGCCTGTCTTCATCGCCAGCGAAATCCCAGGCACCAGTGCGCGCCGTCCCGTTCCTTTCGGATCGGAGACAACCGCCTGCATCGAGTGAACGATCGCCTCGGCGGCGGCTGTCGGCGCGAGGCGAACGCTCGTCTGCTGCGGGCCGGCCGAGAAGACGTCGCCGAGGATCGAGCGGCGCTGCACGAGGAGGCGCGGCGTCGTCAGCACGCCGCGGTTCGCCATCATCGACGCCAGCATCGCCACGTGCAGCGAGTTCATCGACTCGTGCTCCAGACCGATGGCGAAGAACGCCGTCTCGAAGTGATTGAACACCGGACCGATCGTCTTGCCGAGCGGAACCTGAAAGACGCCGAGGTTTGCCTGCGTGTCGAAGCCGGCTGCGGTCATGAAGCGCTTCAGACTATCGCTGCCGAGGCGAATGCCGACGTCCGCGAAGAAGACGTTGCAGGAGACGGCGAGCGCGTCATCGATCGAATTCAGAACACCGTGGCCGGCAGGAAGCCAGTCGCCGAAATGGCGTCCGTCGATCTCGAGAAAGCCTTTGCACGTGTAGGGAAAGAGCGCTGCAAGGTCGACTCCGCCGCTCTCCGCGTTCAGTCCAGTCAGTATCTTGACGACGGATCCCGGCTCGTATTGATGTTCGAGCGCGAGGTTCGCCAGAGGACCGTTGCCGCGGCTGCTGGCGATGGCCAGGATCTCGTTCGTACGCGGATCGATGGCCACAAGCGAGCCGCGAAAGCCGCCCAGCGCCTTCAGGGCCGCCTTCTGCACGAACGGATCGAGCGTCGTTTCGATCGTGGCGTCTTCGCCGAGTTGGGGCAGCTTCGCACCGATCGTCAGCTCGCCCGCTTCGCGCGAAACGAGCGGCGCGAAATCGTCATCGACTGATGCGGCGGCATGCGCACGGAGAACCGCGATCGTGCCGCCGTTGCGGTCGAAGACGTACGGCACGGTGCCGCTTGCGTGCGCCGCGATCGTCCGTTGTAACGCCGTGTAACGAGCGGCGTTGACGTGCGTTTTGTCGATGGAGGCAAATGCCTTCTGCGCGTCCACGAGCCGGTTGGTCGCGAGCAGCGCGGCCGCGCGATACAGCGGCACATCGGCGGACTCGCTTGTTTCGCGCGAGGCTGCATCGTAGGAAAGAAAGTCGCTGTAATGCTGCCTCGCAAAGAGCCGTCGCGCCAGCTCTTCTTTCGGAATGATCGACAGCCTGATGGTGCCGATGCCCTGGATATGCTGGCTGGCCTTCATCAAAGGGCCGCCGGTAAGGTACGCAGCCGTAAGTAACTGGTGGTACTGCGTTGGCCAGAGGTGAAGCCGCGACCACTTCTCACCGATGGCAATGGCGTCGTCATTGCGGCCCTGCAGCCAGGCGTCGCGGCCCTGCAGCAACGGAATCCAAGCCACGCAGATCAACAGCGCCACGAGAAGCACGAGCGTGATCGCCAACGGCAGCACGAAACGCCGCACGCCGCGGCGTCGCGGCCGCAACTCTCGCGATTGTCTGTAATCCGTCGTCATGCCGGAACGATCGTGATGCGATCCCCGCGCCGGAGCTGCAAAAGAGTGGCCGCGCTGCCACCGGCAACAGAGATCTCGATGCAGCCGGTCGATCCGACGATCGCGAAGGCACCCTCGCCGCTGTACGTCGTTCGAATGTGGTCGATGCGCCAGTCGCCGGCGACGATTGCAAATGGCGTCGCTGGCGGGACGATGTCGGTGATGCAATTGCCGAAGCGATCGATGCGAATGACCGCGCCATATTCGTAGTCCAGCATCACAGGATCGCTGATGCGCGAACCCAGCTCATCGAGCCGCGTCCCATTCGCGATCGCCGCCGCAACCGGCGCGAAGCGGTCGCGCCCATGAAACGTCGTCGAGCCGTGCGGAAGAAACAGAGCTTCGTTCGTTACGGAGACTGTGAAAGCAGCGGACGTAGGTCGGACTCTCCAGTCCGACGGTTCTCCTTTCGCATCCTCAGAAAGTCGGGCTGGAGAGTCCGACCTACGTTTCACGTCCTCCAAGACGAAATGCAGCAACCCATTGTCCGGCGCAAGATAGAAACGCCCCGCCGACTCCAACGCCAGAATCCGCCGCGATGTCCCCACGCCCGGATCGACGACGCAAACGAAGATCGTTCCCTCCGGCCAGTAGGCAACCACATCGCGAAGAAAAAACGCTGCCTCCCAAACATCGAACGGCGCGATCTCATGCGTCAGGTCCTCGATACGCGCCTCGCAGCGCGACGCGATCACGCCCTTCATCGCGGCGACGTACGGATCGCGCGTGCCGAAGTCGGTGAGGAGTGCGATCGTGCGCATCAGAGCGCGGAAACTATACTTCCGCGGTGTTCCCGACCGTTCCACCACCGCAGCAGCGCCTCCTTGTCTTCGCGCGCCTTCCGGAGCGTGGCCGCGTGAAAACACGCCTGGCGCAGTCGCTCGGTGAAGACCGCACGCTGGCGATCTACGAGGCGATGCTGCGCGATCTTCTGGCATCGATCGGGGAGTCAAACGCCGAAACGGAAGTCGAGATCCTCTGGGCTCCGAGCGAGAACGCCAACGGCGAAATGCTCACGCGTGCCTTCGGCGATTTTCCCACCGCCATGCAGACCGGCCAGTCTCTCGGCGACCGCCTCTCCATGTCGTTCTCCGAGCGCTTCTTCTTTCACGCTACTGAGAAAGTCATCGCCATCGGCGTCGACGATCCAACCCTGCCGCGCGATCTGATCGATCATGCCTTCGGACTTCTCGACTCCTGCGAATGGGTGATCGGCCCCGCATCCGACGGCGGTTACTACCTCATCGGCTGCCGCGCCTCGGCGTTCGACAGCGACGTCTTTCAGGGCATCGAATGGGGCTCGTCGTCCGTCTTCGCATCGACGCTCGCCAAAATCCGCGACTGGCAGAACTGCGTGGCCGTACTCCCTCTGCGCCATGACATCGACGTGGCCGAAGACTTGGAGCGCTACGCTGCCGAGAACAACGAGGGGCATCTGGCAGCGTTGTTAGCCAGGCAATCCGTGTAAGTCCAGCAGCGCCAGCGGAGATTCTCCGACCCCCGACCCCCGAAGCGCGACTCCCCCGAAAGAGCGTATCTTTCGCTCGATAACCATGCACATCCTCACCTCGGATCAGATGAAATCGATCGACCGGCGTGCCACGGAGCGCTTCGCCGTTCCGTCGATCGTGCTGATGGAAAACGCGGCTCTGGCCGTCGTCGACGCCATCAGCGATCACTATCCCGACTGCGACCGCGCCGCGATCTTCTGCGGGCTCGGCGCGAATGGCGGCGACGGCTTCGCGGTCGCGCGGCATCTCGAACAGCGCGGCGTCGTGCCGATGGTTCTCATCGTTGGCGATCGAGACAAGATCGGCGGCGACGCGGCCGCGAATCTAGCCATTTGCGAACACCTCGGCCTGCAAATCCACGACATCGTCGACGACGACTCGCTCAACGAAGCGCTGGTACACGCCTCCGACGCTGATCTCGTCATCGACGCGATCTTCGGCACCGGTCTCAATCGCGCACCCGAGGGGCTGTATGCAGAGGCGATCGTATCGATGATGGAGCTCGGGCTGCCGATCATCGCCGTCGATCTTCCCAGCGGCGCCAACGCATCGAGCGTGGAGACCTTCGAGCCGTGCGTGCAGGCGGCGCTCACCGTCACCTTCGCTGCTCCGAAGATCTGCCACGTCTTCGAGCCGGCAGCCGTCAGTTGCGGCGAGGTAGTCGTCGCAGACATCTCCATCCCCACTGCCGCAATCGAAGACGAAAACATCACGCTGGCTCTGACGACGCCATCCGATGTGCGCCCGCATTTTGCGCTGCGCCTGGCCGCGACGCATAAGGGCACGTACGGCCACGTGGCCATCATCGCGGGATCGCCCGGCCGCAGCGGCGCTGCCGTTTTGGCGGCCCGAGGAGCGATTCGCAGTGGCGCGGGACTCGTGACGGTCGCCACCGACGCCGAGACGGCGAGACTCGTCAACGCGGGATCGATCGAGTCGATGACCTATATGGGCGATGACGTGCTCGCATTCGCGAAGAGCAAAGACGCCGTGCTCATCGGCCCCGGCCTTCCCGATGACAAGACCAGCTACGCACGCGTCCGCGGCCTGGCGGCCGCGATCGAACGTCCGCTCGTCATCGACGCATCGGCGTTGAACGCGTTTGAAGTGCGTGCAAGCGACATCAATCCCTCGCGCCACCCGCGCGTCCTCACGCCGCATCCCGGCGAGCTGGCCCGGCTCCTCGGCACAACGGCAAGCGAGGTGAACGCGCATCGCATCGATGTCGCACGCGAGGCGGCACGTCTCACCGGATGCGTCGTCGTGCTCAAAGGGTTCCAGTCGCTGATCGCCGAGCCCGACGGTCACGTGAACGTCAATCCCACCGGCAATCCCGGCATGGCCACCGGCGGCATGGGCGACGTCCTCGGCGGCATGATTGCCGCGCTCCTGGCGCGCGGCATCGATCCGTTCCACGCCGCGATTGCCGCCGTCTACGTCCACGGATTCACGGGCGACATGCTCAAGGACGAAATGGGCGACACCGGCCTGACCGCCGGCGACCTCGCGGAACGGATCCCGCTCGCGATCAAGCGCCTGCGGGAAACGTAAGACCGCGGGCGGAGTCGTGGTTTCTCGTCCATTGCGTGTTGGCTCGCGAATCTCACGCTCTCTCTTGAACTGAATATTGTCGCGCCAAGCCCAATCGAGCCCCTTCTCCCCATCGCTTCTCAGATGGGTTGAAGGTGGCCGAAGGCCGGATGAGGGGCCGTTTGACGACATCCGCGAGCGGAATCCACAAATGCGACTGGTTGGTCAGTGCTCGATGACCATGCAGCGCCAACCGCAAGTCCCCCCCTCATCCGCCTTCGGCACCTTCTCCCCCCGCTGAAAAGCGCGGGGGGCGAAGGCGCTCGATTGAGGTTTGGCGCGAGTGTCCAAGAAGGTGTGTTGAGAATGGGGATCAGCTCGGCTCTAGGTGGCAGGTGCACTCTCGACCAGGGCACCTTCCTCCAGCCAATGCGCGACGATGCGCCGTACGCGGAAGGAATCGGTTGCCAGTTGCCGCTCGCACTCGGCGATGCGCGAGCCCGATGATGCTTTGAGCCACACTTCCCGGGCCAGGATCGGATCTTCTTCCTCGGGATGGGGTGTCGGCTTGAAACTCGTCTTCGTCAGGATCATGTCGTCCGGCACGAGCGCGACGAGACGCTGTAACTCATCGTTGCGGCGCATCCCCTCGAGAAGCAACCCCATGATCTCCCGGGGCACGATATCGCTCACTAACTTCTCCGGAGGATAGGGAACGAACGCGAACGCGCCGGGCACGGGACGCTCCAACGTCTGGTAGAGAGCCTCGTCGCCGCGTATGTGCCCCGTCTGCGCATTGAGAAATTTTCCATCCACGAAAACGAGCTTGGCCACGGGCAGTTTCTGTTTGTTGGTGAGCGTGAGCATGCCGGTGGCGCGCATCTCGCCGAGGGACTGCATCACAGCCGGCAAGCCGAAGAACTCGAGCTCTCCCGCAAGCGTCGCCGCCGCATCGGGGCGCGTCACAGCCTCTTCCGGTGACCATTTCGCAAGCGCTTGCGCCGCCGCGCGTCCCACGTCCTGATCGGGAAACCGGCGTGCGATATCGCGAAAAATATCCTCGGTCTCATCCGTTCGGGTTCCGGAGAGCGCCTCCATGAGCCGAACCGTCCCATCCTGCACCCTCGGCAACAGACGTCCGAGAAGCTTGCCTGGGATTTCCTCTCGCAGCGCTTTGAGCAGGATATTGACCGTGCTCTCGTCGAACGAGAGGTCGTACTGTGCGAGCGACGCTAGCCGGGCGCGCGTATCGCCGAGCGGCGGATTTGCCTTCATCCCATGGCGGGCGATCGTCAGCAACGCAGCCGATGTTCCGATCCGCGCCAGCGCTCCGGTGATCCGGTCGAGCAACTTCTGCATCTCGCCCGCCGGATGCGTCGAGGTGTCGTTGCGGAGCAGCGTGGCCTCGAATTGAGCCAGCCGCGTGGTCAGAAGCTTCACCGCAGCATCGGTCTTGATCAAACCGAGCGCGGTGACGGCTTCTTTGATCACATAGATGATCAGTCCCGGCTCCGATGACTTTTCCAGAAGGTCAAACTCGCGTCCGATCGAATCCTGCGACTCGCGCTGAATGCGATGCAGGAGGTAGATGAGGTTGCGGAGGTAGTACGTGTCGATGTCGGGGCGTTGCAGCTCGCGCTCGAGATCGTCGAGCGCCGCGTTGCGCCCGATCACGCCATACGCTTCGATGAATCCGAGGAAGGCGCGCCGCTGCTCGGCACGCTTTTCTCCTCGAAGGTTGCGAAAAAGCGTCTCCAGATGCAGCGTCGGAAAGAATTCGAGCGCGATCTTCACGGCCGCATGCTTCGACTTCGTCTCGGCATATTTTCGCAACTGCATCGCGCTGATCATCTCGACGGTCTCGGCGCGAAACTGGTCGACGGCCGCGATTTCCAGCTTCTTCTCGGGAATGGAGTCCTCGGCCACGTCGAGCATCCACAACGCCGCTCCCAGCGCGCCCTGATTGAATTTTTCGACCGCCGCGGTGACGAGCTCGCGAAATCGCTTCATGGCGACCTCCGGGCTCTCGGCGAGGTCGATAATCTTTTCCATCGCTCCGACTTGCGACGGCGCTCTTGCGGTGGTGCCGGGCAGCAGGTTCGCGACGTCCCACGACGGCATCGCTCCGCCGAGGATCACGAAGACATTCCCTTCGCCACCGCCGGCGAGCGGACGGAGCTGATCGAGATACTGGTTCAATTGCTGCGCATTCTGCGATCGCGAAGCTGCCATCGAGAGGAGTTGCGCGATCGCCTGCGGATCGGCCGCCGCTCCCTTCGGCCCGGCTTCGGCCCTCTCCCGTGTCAGCCGATCAAAAATCAGCGAGTACTGTTTGGCTGCCTGCGCCTCGACTTCGCTGACTGGCGCGGGAACGCTAAGAGTCGGCATTCGCGCAGGCGCGACCATCTCCTGTAGCGACGCGGTCGTCGAACGCGACATGCGCATGGTCGAGAGGTCGCTCCGCAATTGATCGCGATCACCGTCCGGGCAAAGCCGAAGCGCCACTCCGGTCACGCGATCGAGGTAATTCGCCACCGCTTCCCGATCGAGGAGATTCAGCTCGCCGGTGATGTAGACCTTCTTCAACGCGAGGAGAAGAAGATCGCGAGGCGCACCTGAGCCGGCCTGGCTCCGCTCCGCCGTCCACGTCGCCACTTGCTGCATGAGGACGTCGGGCGGCTGCGCCATCAACGTCGCCAGCGCATACGAAGCAGCAGAAGGCGGGATCTCCTCATCGAGATACCGCTGAAACATCAAAAGTGCCGCCGCAACCGTTTCGCTCATTCCGTACGCCGCTTCCGCCTGGTTACGATCAAAACCGATCCATTTTCTCCCGGAAGCCGGTCATCCGAATACCCCGGACAAAACCACGCATGGCCGCGATTGGCTTGTCTGGCACCAGCATGATCACGCCGCCCTTCGCCACGAACTCGAACTCCTGGCCGGGGCGAACATCAACCTGGGCTCGGATCTCTTTCGGGATGACGATCCGATACTTCGATGAGACTCTCGCGCGTGCCATGCTTCCTCCGGATCGGGAACGATCTACTGATCCTAATACGGTCGGACGCGACAAACCGGGATAATCAGCGCTCGTGACTCAGTTCCTCTGCCGCACCGAATCCGAAACCGAGGCCGCCGGCCGCGCCATCGCACGCACGCTCCCGCCCGATGCCGTCGTCCACCTGATCGGCGACCTCGGCGCCGGCAAGACCTTCCTCGCCCGCGCCATCGCCGCGGAGCTTGGCGCGAATCCGCTGGATGTTGCGTCGCCATCATTCGCGATCGTTCACGAATACCCGGTCGCTGGCCGCGCACCGATCATCCACATCGATGGCTATCGCCTCACCGATAACCGCCGCGAATGGCTGGAGATCGGAATCCCGGAGCTGCTGCAAGGGCCGGGCGTGAAGCTGATCGAATGGCCGAAAGGCGCGTTCACGGAGTTCGAGGAGGGGCATGTGGAGATCGCGATTCGCGTGCTCGATGATGGAGCGCGTGAGATCAGCGTGACGTGATCGGTCACGCGAAGCCGCTCACGCGAAGACGCGAAGGCACGAAAGAAAAACGATCAACCTCTTCGCGGCTTCGCGCCTTCGCGTGAGTGGTTTCATCGCGTGACGACAGATCGCAAATGGCTCGTTCCGCGGTCGAGATCGTCGAGCACTTCGTTGATTGCGTTTGCTTCGAGCGGGACGCGGCGCGTGATCGCAGACGAGAGGTCGATATCGCCGCGGCGGGCGAGGTCCATCAGCTCGGGGAGCTCGGTCAGGAGGTGGTCGGAGCAGCCAATGATGCGGCGCTCGCGCGTGAGGACATCGGCGTAGGGATCGAAGGTGAAGGGCTGCGGGCCGAGGGCGACGAGGACTAGGCGGCCGCCGGGGGCGAGTGATTGCAGGGCGGCAAGGCGCGGGGCTGCGATGCCGGCGAGATCGAGAACGACATCGGCTCCATGCCCGCCGGTGATGCGCCTGATCTCGTTCGACAGGTCGTCGCGGCGGGCGTCAACACCGACAGCGCCGAGGGCTGCTGCGGCGGCGAGTTTCTCGGGAACGACGTCAATCGCTGTAATCGAGCTGGCTCCGAACGCGCCGGCAAGCTGCAGCGCGGAGACGCCGAGGCCGCCGAATCCGATGACTGCCAGCGACTCGCCTGGTTGAAGGGACGCCAGCCGCAGCGCGTGGTACACAGTAGCGGTCGAGCACATCATCACCGCGGCCTCATCGAACGGAATGGACGGCGGAATGAGCACCGCGTTCCGAGCGGGGATGACGACCCACTCGGCGAAACCGCCGTCACGTTCCTTTCCGAACATCTCGCCCTGAGCGCAGAACTGCTCGCCGCCGCGGACGCAATCGGCGCATGTTCCGCACGAGACGAGATAGTGCACAGCGACGCGATCGCCGACCGCGACGTTGGTGACGTCGTCACCGATCTCGAGGACGACGCCGGCGATCTCATGCCCGAGGGTCAGCGGGAGCGCGACGCGGCCACGTCCGCCGCGATAGTGCGCATCGCTGTGACAAATGCCGGCGGCGCGGACCTCGACGATGACTTCGTCGGGGGCGCACGCAGGATCGGGGATTTCCTGGTCCACGAGAGGACGAGCAGGCTCAATCAAGCGGACGGATTGCATTGGGGGAGATACAACGGTCACGCGGAGACGCGGAGGAGCGGAGAAAGGCGCTCCGCATCTCCGCGTCTCCGCGTGAATGCTTCTATCCCGTGAACTTGTAACCCAGCCCGTGCACGGTCACGATGTACTCCGGCTTCGACGGATTCGCTTCGAGCTTTTGCCGCAGCGACGCCACGTGCACGTCGACCGTGCGCGTGACCGGCGTGGCGTCGTAGCCCCACACCTTGTCGAGCAGCTCATCGCGCCCGACGACAGCGCCGCGGTGCTCGACGAAGTAGCGGAGCAGTTTGATCTCCAGCGTCGACAACTCCACCGGCGCGCCTTCTCTTCTCACCTCGGCGCTGCGAAAGTCGACGTGGATCGGGCCGAAGGCGAATGAGTCCGACGCGTTCGCGGCCATCGTGCGGGAGCGGCGCAGCAGCGCTTCGACGCGGGCCAGCAACTCCATCATCTCGAAGGGCTTCGTCAGGTAATCGTCGGCACCGAGCTTGAGTCCGACCACGCGGTCGACGACCTGACCGCGCGCGGTGAGCATCAGGATCGGCGTCTGGATTCCGCGTTGGCGAAGGTCGCGGCAGACATCGAAGCCGTTCTTTTTCGGCAGCGCCACGTCGAGCACGATGAGGTCAAACGGCGAGCGCGTTCCAGCGGCCAGAGCCGACTCGCCGTCGCTCTGCACGGTCACCGCATATCCCTCCGACTCGAAGCGATCGCGCAATGTCAGGATCAGACTCTCTTCGTCTTCGACCAGCAGAATGCGCCGCTGCAGCTCAGGCATGCTGCGCGACCTCTGAAACCGGCTCGGCGACGGAACGTGCCGGCAGCCGGAGCGTGAATGCGGCGCCTTGCTCCCTGCGGCGCTCGGCCGTGACGCTCCCTCCGTGCGCGGCGGCGATCTGCTTGACGATGGTGAGGCCGAGGCCGCTGCCGCGCACGCGGTCGGCTCCGCGGCCGCGGTAGAACGGCTCGAACAGATGCGGCAGATCGCGCGCGGCAATGCCTGCTCCCCGGTCTTCGACACGAATCGCGACGCTTTGTTCGTCAGCCGAGGCGCTGATCGCCACCCACTTGCCCGAGGCACCGTGACGGACGGCGTTGGCGATGAGATTCTGCACGGCCCGGGCGAGCGACGCAGCATCGCCTTCGACGAGAGGCAGCCCGCGATCGACGTGCATTTCCATCACCACGCCCTGCTCTTCAGCCATCCATCGGCATGCTGCAACCGCCTCATCGATCACGACGTTGATATCGACGGGCGCGAGCGACAGTTTGCGGCGCGACTGCATGCCGCCGTAGGCCAGAACCTGGCCGATCATCTCGGTCAAACGCCGCGACTCCTTGACGATCGCCGTGCCGTACCGCGCCACTTGCGATTGTTCGGTCACGATCCCGTCGGCGAGATTCTGGCCGGCCGCAGTGAGCGCAGCAACCGGCGTGTTGAGCTCATGCGTGACACCGGCAACGAATTCGAGCTGCTGCAATCGCAATCGTTCGGCGCTGCGAAGCATCGCCACGAGCGCGAGCACGGTCCCGGCGAGAACGGCCAGGATTCCGCCGGTAAGCATCAGATTGCGTCGCCGCGTCGCGCCAACAACCTCTTCGAGCGAGCCGGCGTGATACCGCACCTGAAGCTGCCAGACCGCCGGATGTATCTGCGGTTCGCGCAGTAGCACGGGGCTATCGAAGGGCTCGCGCCGCAGCGCGCGCACGCTGAAGATCGGCAGCGTGAAATCGGCGCGGAACGGTGCCGTCGAATCGTCCGAGCGATAGAGGAAATCGCCGTTGTCCGTAGCGACGATGGCGACTTCGTACTGGCGCCCTTCCGGCGTGTCGAAGTAGCGGTGCGTCAGGTCGGGCAGCAGAACGCGCGCGATGTAGTCGCGATCGAGCTCGACGATCGTGTAGGCCGGACAGATCGGACCTCCGCCGGGCGGCCCGGGCTCCATGCGCGGCATCTCCACGTGCGGCATCCCCATCACGGCGCGATGAATGGCCATCATCTTCATGCGCTCCATCCCGCCGCACGGCACGACGAGGGCGGTCACGCGGGGAACCAACGGGGGCACGGGACGGCCACCGGCAAACTCGGCCGCAATCATCGGCCGCAATTCCGCAAGCGAGGCAGGCCAGTCGACGGGACGAAGGCTCCGCGTTGCCGGATCAACGAGCTCAATCTTGTCGACTCCGTTTGGCACGAAGTAGATGGCTTTCACGATGCGCGGATCGCGTGACGACGCCGACCATTCGTCATAGACGCGCAGCAGATGGTCCGGCGTCGCCTCCGGAAGCGGCATCTGGAACGCGAAGAACATCCGTGTGAGCTCGTGATCGAAGTCGTCGCCGTAGTGATGCGCGGCGAACTCGATGCCCGCGCGCATACGCTGGCGCTCGGCATCGGCCATCTCGCCAATCCAGCGGTACTGCAGTGCTCCGAGCACGACGAGCGCCGCGCCCAGGACTGCCAGCGAGATCAGCGCCGCGACGGCGTTGCGGCTGCGCTTCATGCGATCGAGTCTAGCATCCGTATTTGCGCGCGAATCGCGGCCGGAAGCGGGTTTTACGTTTCTTACAAACAGCTTGCGTGCTGTTGATCACTCCGAGGCGTACGATGCGTACATTGACCAGCGAAAGGAAACACACGAAATGAAAAAGACCATCGTTGTCCTCGTCGCAGCTCTCTCCGTCGCCGCCTTCGCCTTCGCCCAGGAGCCGGAACATCCCGGCATGATGATGAAGCGTCACTTCATGGGCGCGGGCCCGGGTGCCGACGAGATCGCATCCGCGCTCAACCTCTCCACCGATCAAAAGGTGCAGTGGGACGCCATTCACTCGCAGCTCGAAGCGTCCGTGAAGCCGCTCTTTGACCAGCATCGCGCTGCTGAGCAGCAGTTGCAGGCTGCCGCCGAAGCCACGAATCCGGATGCCACATCGGTCGGACGGGCGTTCCTGGCGATGCGCGCCATCGACAAACAGATTCAGGCGGCGCACGAATCGACCCACGCGAAGCTCACCGCGATCCTGACGCCCGATCAGAAGGCGAAGTTCGACGCCATGCACGCCAAGATGGAGCACGGCGAACCCGGACCGATGATGATGCGTCATCACGACGGCGCTCGCGAATAACGCGATCCTGAGAGCAATCCGCAGGGCCGCCGCCTCGGCGGCCCTTTTTTTGACAGAATCAGCGGTATGAACGAGCCGCGCATCACCCCCGAGCTCATCGCATCGCACGGGCTCAGCCCCGACGAGTACGCACGCATCGAGCAAATCCTCGGACGTGCGCCGAACTACACGGAGCTCGGCATCTTCAGCGTGATGTGGTCGGAGCACTGCTCGTACAAGTCATCGCGCGTTCACCTTCGCAAGTTTCCGACGACCGGTCCGCGCGTGATTCAGGGGCCGGGCGAAAACGCGGGCGTCATCGACATCGGCGACGGCTGGGTGGCAGCGTTCAAGATGGAGTCGCATAACCATCCGTCATTCATCGAGCCGTACCAGGGCGCGGCCACCGGCGTCGGCGGGATCCTTCGCGACATTTTCACGATGGGCGCCAGACCGATCGCCTGTCTCGACTCGCTGCGTTTCGGCGCGCTTGATGCACCGCGCATGAAGTATCTCGTCGACGGGGTGGTGCGCGGCATCAGCGGCTACGGCAACTGCATCGGCATTCCAACGGTCGGCGGCGAAACGTCGTTCCATTCGTCCTACAACGGCAACATCCTCGTCAACGTCTTCGCCCTCGGCGTCACAACTCGCGACCGGATCTTCAACGGCACAGCGAGCGGCGTCGGCAATCCGGTGATCTATGTCGGTTCGAAAACGGGGCGCGATGGCATTCACGGCGCAACGATGGCCTCGGCGGAGTTCGATGAGGCATCCGAGGAGAAACGGCCGACGGTGCAGGTCGGCGATCCCTTCACTGAGAAGCTCCTCCTCGAAGCATGTCTGGAGATCATGGAGTCCGACGCTGTCGTCGGCATTCAGGACATGGGTGCGGCCGGGCTGACGTCGTCATCGTTCGAGATGGCGGGCCGCGCCGGCACCGGCGTGCGTATGCATCTCGATCGCGTGCCGGTGCGCGAGAGCGGCATGACGCCGTACGAGGTCATGCTGAGCGAGTCGCAGGAGCGGATGCTGATCGTGGCCAAACGCGGCCGCGAAGACGAGGTGGTGGGGACGTTCGAGAAGTGGGATCTGAACGCTGCCGTCGTCGGCGAAGTGACGGACGACGGATTCGTGCGGCTCTTCTGGAGCGGCGAAGAAGTGGCGGCGATTCCAGTCGATCCGATCTCGACGGAGGCTCCGGTTTACGAGCGTCCGATGTCGAAGCCGGATCGCCCGTTGCCGGCGATTCTCGATCGGCAACACATCGAAGACGGCGATCTCACGGATGAACTGTTTCATCTGATCGCTTCGCCGAATCTCTGTTCGAAACACTGGATTTGGGAGCAATACGACACGACCGTGCGCACGAACACGATCGCAGGACCGGAGCGTCGCGATGCTGCGATTGTCCGGGTCAAAGGCACTGGCCGCGCGCTTGCGATGACCAGCGACGTCAATCCACTTTATTGCTTTCTCGATCCGTACGAAGGAGGCAAGCAGGCCGTTGCCGAGGCGGCGCGGAACATCGCGGTCAGCGGCGGCCGGCCGATCGCGATCACCGACTGCCTCAACTTCGGCTCGCCGGAACGGCCGGAGATCATGGGGCAGTTCGCCGAGTGCATCCGTGGCATCAGCGATGCGTGCGTTGCCTTCGGCACGCCGGTGGTCTCCGGAAACGTATCGTTCTACAACGAGACTGAGGGACGCGCGGTGTTGCCGACTCCGACGGTGGGCATGGTCGGAATCCTCGAGCGCGAGACAGACGGATGCGGGATCGCCTTTCCCGAGCCCGGACTCGACATCGTTCTGATCGGCGACACGCGCGATGAGCTGGGCGGATCGGAGTGGCAGCAGATGCGCCTTCCCGAGGGCTTAGCGCTCCCGCCGCGCGTGGACCTCTCTCAGGAAAAGGCACTCGTCGCGTTCTTCATCGAGGCGTACGAGCATCGGCTTCTGCGCAGCGCGCACGATCTTTCGAATGGCGGACTTGCGGTGGCGTTGGCCGAGTGCGCGATGAGCGGCAGCGGCTGCCACGTTGATCTCGGCGGCCACGCGGACGCCATCGACGCGATCGCGCTCCTGTTCGGCGAATCGCAGGGGAGGGCGATCGTGTCGACATCACACATCGACGAGCTTCTCCGCCTCGCCAAACATCATGCTCTGCAGGCGACGCGCATCGGCCGCACGGAAGTTGCGACATTCCTCATCGAACGAAACGGCGTTCCGCTGGTCCGCACGTCCACGCCGGAGCTCGTCCGCATCTGGCGCACATCCTTCGCCCTGCTCCTCGGCGGCGATGGCGTCGACGATGTCATTCGCGGCGTGGGCGAAGAAGCGGAGCTGATCGCGCGGTGATGAGTGCCGTATCAGCTTGAAAGAATCGCCGCTTCCGCTGCGAAGACCGGCAACTCCAGCGCAACCGCTGCCGCATTGACTACGGCCGCAATGCGTACTGCATCGACGACGTGATCTTCGGTCAGTCCTCCCGAGATCACGGCGGCTTCGTGCGAGCGGATGCACATCTCGCAGCCGTTGATGGCGCTGACGGCCAGGCAGAAGAGCTCGAAGTCGGGCTTGTTCGTGGCCGGCTTGGCGATGCGCTGCATGCGAAGTCGCGCGGGCTTCTGCTCGTACGACTCCTTCGCGATCATGTGCTTGAAGCGGTAGTAGACGTTGTTCATCGCCATCAGCGAGGCCGAGGCGAGGGCATCGTCGATGACGGCGTCTCCGGCTTCGTCGCGGGCGTCGGCGAGGATGGCGTCGAGCAGTTCGCGGTTGCGAGCGGCGGCCGCCGAAGCGACCGCCACCCCCCACCGCTGCGCCGCCGAGAGCGTTCCGCCTTGCAAAACACTCTGCAGATTGAGCTTGGTGTCGCGCGCGTTCTCGGGCAAGCGCGCGCGCAGTGATTCGACGGCGCTCATGATGCTTACGCCGCTCCGAGCGTCTGCTGGCCCGGACGCCAGTTGCACGGGCAGAGCTCATCGCTCTGCAGGGCGTCGAGCGCGCGGATCACTTCATCGACATTGCGTCCGACGGAGAGATCGTTCGCGTTGACCCAACGGATGATGCCGTTCGGATCGACGATGTACGTCACGCGAAGTGCGGCGCCGGCTTCGGGATGAAGAATGCCGAGCTGCGCCGCGAACGCCGGGGTGATGAAGACCAGCGGCGTCTTCACGTTTTTCAGATCGGGATGGGCGACGCGCCAGGCCAGATGCGAATACTCGTTGTCAGTGCTGCCGCCGAGGACGACGGCGTCACGATCGCTGAACTCGGAGCCCTTCTTGTCGAACTCGACGATCTCGGTCGGGCAGATAAAGGTGAAGTCTTTCGGGTAGGCATAGAAAACGAGCCATTTCCCTTCGTTGTCTTTCGTACTGACGCTTCCGAACTCTTTTCCTTTTTCGGTTCCGACCGATGTGGTCAGTTTGTAATCGGGGAACTTGTCACCAACGGTTAGCATGGGCATGTGTCTTTCTCCTTATTGATTTGGACGATGTCGTGATCTGGACACCGTCTAGCGAGTTGCCAAAATTTTTTCAGGCCTTGCGCCGGGCACCCTTGCGGATGCCGCGCATGACGACCTGGTAGTCATGAATCTCGTAGCCCTTCAATGATTCGATGTTGCAGACCTGGACTTTGTCCCAGGGCACGTCGTGGATCGTACCGCTTTCCTCATCGACGAAGTGGTGATGCCGCTCCATCTTCGGATCGAAGACGACGCTGTCCTCAGCGAGCGCCAACGCCTGCAGCAAACCCTTCTCCACGAAGAGGTTGAGCGTGTTGTAGACGGTGGCACGGGAGATGTACGGCACCCGCGCCTTCACGCGTGTCCAGACCAGGTCCGCCGAGGGATGCTCGAGGGTTTGCAGGACGTAGTCAGCGACGGCCACGCGCTGCGCCGAAGGCTGGATTCCATGTTCCTGAAGAACGGTCACGCTGTTGCGCACGATGATTAGATTAAGTCTAAAGGTGGACGATGTCAAGCACATCGCAACCGTGCTCCTGCCGAGGTACACTGATCGCGCCATGAGAAGCGCACAGGTAAGCGAGCTGAAGGAGCGTCTGGACGAAGTCATCGAAGCGGTGAGGAACGGGGAGACTGTGGAGATCAAGGAGGGGATTGCACCTTTCGCGCAGATGGTTCCGGAAGTCCCGAGCACCCTTCCGCGGTATCCCAGACCTGATCAGAGCACACTTGAAGCGCATCTCGATGAGCTGGTCCGCCAGGGAAAAGCACGCAGGGGTGCTGGAACGTTGCCGGATGATTTCTTCACCCGCTTGCGCCCGAAGTTTGAAGACAGCGTTCTAACTCAGTTGTTGCACGATCGCGAGGAAGGTTGGTGAGGTTCTGGGATACCTCAGCGCTCGTGCCGCTGGTTGTCGACGAATTGGCGACAAGACAGATGGCCGAGCTGCTGTCGGATGATCCGAATATCACGGTCTGGATATGCACTTCCGTAGAACTGGCCAGCGCCGTCTGGCGGCGTGCGCGATCACACGATCGACTCGGTCTGCGAGATGCGGAGGCACTCATCGCATCGCTCGAATCGATTTGGATGGCGATTGATGAGTCTGTGGCGATTGTCGATCGAGCGCGGCATCTGCTGACGAAGCATCGCTTGCGCGGAATGGATGCGCTACAGCTCGCGGCTGCTCTGGTCGCAAGCGGCGATGATCCTCACAGCCTCCCTTTCGTCACCCTCGACCTCGACCTCGCCGGGGCGGCTCGGGCCGAGGGATTCGCGGTACTGCCGTAGGTCCGTTCGCTCGTCACTGCGTCCAGGGGCGGAATTCGTCTAGAATCGCGCACCGCCAAAGACAAGTACGATTCCCTTGTTGGGGCGGCGTGCCGAATGGACTGGGAACGATACTTCCTCGATAACCTTCCGCTGATCAACAGCGCTACCGCGTATGTCTGCGGGAAGTACGGGCTCACCGGCGCTGATGAAGAAGACTTCCGGTCGGTCGTCATGATCAAGCTCATCGAGGATGACTACGCAGTTCTCCGGAAATTCGAGAACAGGGCCGCCCTCAAGACCTACCTGATCATCGTCATCAAGCGGCTCTACGCGGACCAGATGATTCACGAAACGGGCAAGTGGCGCCCATCGGTGCGGGCCCGGCAGGGAGGCGAACCGGCCATTCTCCTGGAGCGGCTGATCAGCCGCGATGGAGTGGGTGAGGCGGAAGCTTTGGCAATTGTCCGTCAAAAATATCCAGAGCTTGACTCCCATGCGCTGGAAGCGCTCCCCTCGTCCATTGTGAGGCGGCGCGTGCAACGGGCGGAGGAGGTCGAGCGGACTGAGGAAATGCCCGAGCCCGCATCCGGCATATCGGCCGAGGACGAGCTACTGACGAACGAGCGCGAAATGGTCGAATGCCGCACCAATGCAATCGTGAATCAGGAGCTCGGAAGCTTTCCGGCCGAGGACCGATTGGTTATGGAACTACGCTACCTTGATGGAATGAAAGTTTCGGCGATCGCCAGCAGGCTGAAGCTCGACCAGAAACAGCTCTACCGGCGGATTGACCGCCTTTGCGCCAAGCTGAAGAAGGCTCTCGATTTCGCCGGCATCAAGAGCAGCGACATTCGAGACATGCTCACCAACGGCGCCGATGCTCTTCTGTTCGATCTTCACACTCCCGAAGATCGCCCAAAGGTGCCGCAATGACCACGGCTCTCGCACACCCCGCGGCAGAAGACCTTTGCCGCTTCATTGACGGCACGCTCGATGAGCGGGAGCGCGCCGTCATGGTCGAGCACCTCGCCGACTGCGAAGACTGCCGAACCGATGTGGTTGACGCATTGGAGTTTGCAGAGCCGGACGCATTTGGCGAGGATGTGGTCGTCGATCGAAGCCCTTCGAGCGGGCAGTGGATGGCGGCGGCCGCTGCAATCGCGATTGCCGTCGGAGGTGTGTGGCTCGTCCAAGCGCGGCGTAATCCGAAGGCGACGATGATCGAAGCATCGACACACCTGGAAGCGCGCCCTGTTGCGGCAAGACTAGACGGCTTTGGGTACCTTCCTCCGAAACACCGAATGCGCGGAAATAGCGGAAGCACCGATCCGGCCGCCGCGCAGGTTGAATCGGCCGCTGCTGAGGTCCTGAATCGCGGTGGAGATGACGCCAGAATGCAAAACGCAAAGGGCGTCGCCCAACTTCTTTACTACGAGGCGCAACTCGCCGAGAGTGACGCGGGCACCACCGATGAGGATAGGGCGGAGCGGCAGAAACTTGTAGATCAGCGGAATGCTGCCATTCCTATGCTCGCGTCTGCAGCCAAGGGTGCCCCAGACAAAGCTGCCTACCTGAGCGATCTCGCTGCTGCTCTCATCGCAAAAGGAGATCGGCAGAGCCTCCAACAGGCCGTCGACGTATGCAATCACGCCCTGAGCATCGAATCCAACTCCGCTGATTCATTGTTCAATCGCGCCAAGGCTCGCGAGTTGATGGGCCAGACTCCGGCAGAACTAACCGAAGCAATCAATGCCTACGAGTCCTACCTCAAGGTCGACTCCTCCTCGCCATGGGCGAAGGAGGTGCGCGATCGTGTTAAGTCTTTGAAGGACGACCTCCAACCACCCTGATTCCCCCCTGCGCTACACTTCCTCCGGCACCCCCTGAATGTTCGACAAGTTCCACGATGAATGCGGTGTGTTTGGCGTTCTGAATCATGAGAACGCGGCGAACATTGCTTACCTCGGGTTGTATGCGCTGCAGCATCGGGGGCAGGAGAGTGCAGGGATTGCTTCGGTGTCGTCGGACCGGCGGCGGTCCGAGACGAATATCGGGGCGGCCAGTGGCGCTTCGAGCGGGACGGGAGAGCAGATCATCGCGGCGGGAGCGCCGCAGATTCACTCCGAGAAGGAGATGGGCTACGTCGCCGAGATCTTCACCGAGGAGCGGCTGCGGAGGCTTCCGGGCGACATCGCCATCGGGCATGTCCGCTACTCCACTGCCGGTGGATCGATGCTTTGCAACGCGCAGCCGCTCGTGGCTTCGACCAGCAAAGGACCAATCGCGCTGGCGCACAATGGCAACCTGGTGAACGGCGCCGACATCCGGCGGCGTCTCGAGGCTGACGGCGCGATCTTCAACACGATGTCGGACACCGAGGTCATCGTGCATCTCATTGCGCGGTCGAAGGAGGCGGATCTCGAGCATGCACTCGTCGATGCGCTCTCCCAGGTCAAAGGCGCGTACTCCATCGTTCTGCTCGCTCCCGGACGCATCTACGCCGCGCGCGATTCGTACGGATTCCGCCCTCTTGTTCTCGGGCGGCTCGGCGAGTCGGTCGTCGTTTCATCCGAAACGTGTGCATTCGACCTCATCGAAGCAGTGACGATTCGCGAAGTGCGCGCCGGCGAGGTCGTCGTGATCGAGTGCGCCGAGCCGTCGCCGCGGATCCGCGTCGTCCACGAATTCACCGGACCGCGCGAGGCACGCTGCATCTTCGAGCACGTCTACTTCGCCCGGCCTGATTCGGTGATCTTCGGCAATAACGTGGCCGAGGTGCGGAAGCGCTTCGGGGCGCAACTGGCGCGCGAGCACCCCATTGCCGCCGACGTCGTGGTTCCCGTCCCTGACTCCGGCGTCTTCGCCGCGCTCGGGTACGCGCACGAGTCGGGCATCCCGTTCGAGTTCGCTCTCGTGCGCAACCACTACGTGGGACGAACCTTTATCGAGCCGAAGCAATCGATCCGCAGCTTTGGCGTGAAGGTGAAGCTCAACCCGGTGCGTGAGATCGTCGAGGGAAAGCGCATCGTTCTGATCGACGACTCGATCGTCCGCGGAACGACGTCGAAGAAAATCGTGCGGATGCTGAAGGACTTCGGCGCCAAAGAAGTGCACATGCGCATCTCCTCGCCGCCGACGACCGGCCCCTGCTACTACGGAATCGACACGCCGCAGCGGCGCGACCTGATCGCCAGCGCGCAATCGATCGAATCGATCCGCGCATTCATCGAGGCCGATTCGCTCGGCTACCTCTCCGAAGACGGCATGCTCGCGGCTGTGCGTAACGGCGACGATCCGCGGCGGCTCTACTGCACCGCATGCTTCACTGGGAAGTATCCGGTGTTGCACGAAGAGGCGGAAGCCGCGGCGCTTGCCGAGCTATAGCTAGACGCGCGAACGGTCGGTGCTACACGTACATCCGGAAGGCGGGGGCATCGAGCGGATGTCCGATCAGACGCCCGGGGAGCGTGGCTGCCGAAACCGGGCGGCTGAAGAGATAGCCCTGCGCGGCGTCGCAGTTCCGGCGGCGCAGGAACGACAATTGATCCTCCGTCTCGACGCCCTCGGCAATGACGCGAAGTTTCAGTGCGCGTGCGATACCGACGACTGCGGACACGATCGCGGCATCGCCTTCGCTCGTGGCCAGATCGCGGATGAAAGCGCGATCGATCTTCACTGCCGTGATCGGAAAGCGCTTCAGGTAGTTGAGCGACGAGTAGCCGGTGCCGAAGTCGTCGATCGCAATCGAGACGCCCAGCTCGCGAAGCGCCTGCAGCACATCCACCGTCGTTTCCGCGTTCTGCATCGCTGCGGTTTCAGTGATCTCCAGTTCGAGCGAGCCAGCATCGAGGCCGGTGTCGGCGAGCACGCGCCGCACGGTCCTCACGATGTCGTTCTGCTGGAATTGCCGCAGCGAGATGTTCACCGACATGAGCGGAAGATCGATGCCGGCGTTGCGCCACGACATCATTTGCGCGCATGCCGTGTGCAGCACCCACTCGCCGAGCGGAAGAATGAGCCGGCTCTCCTCGGCGAGCGGAATGAAGGCCGACGGATGCACCATTCCGCGCTCCGGATCGTTCCATCGAACCAACGCCTCCACCCCGACCGCCCCGCCGGTGGTGAGGCTGATCTGCGGCTGATAGTGCAGAACGAGCTGGCCATCGGTGATCGCGCGGCGCAGGCGCGTCTCGAGCGAGAGGCGCTCCACCGCGCGGCGCTTCATGTCGTCCGTGCAGAGGTGATACGTGTTCCGGCCGGACTCCTTGGCCCGGTACATCGCGCTGTCGGCGTTGCGCAGCAGCGACTCGGCATCGGAGCCATCGTCGGGGAAGAGTGCGATGCCGATGCTGGCCGAGACTTCGATCGAAGTTCCCGCGATCGTCAGCGGCTGCTCGATCGCCTGGATCAGTTTCTCGGCCACACTGACCGCATCCTCGGGATGACGAAGCTCCGCCAGGATGACCGTGAACTCGTCGCCGCCGAGGCGGGCCACTGTGTCGTCGTCGCGGATATTGGCGCGGAGGCGCCGCGCCATCTCGAGCAACAGCTCGTCGCCAGCCTCGTGTCCCAGCGTGTCGTTGATCGACTTGAAATGATCGAGATCGACGAACATCACGGCCAGCGGTTTCCCGGAACGGCGGGCGCGGGAAAGAGTGTGCGTGAGACGGTCTGTGAAGAGTTTGCGGTTTGGCAGATTCGTCAGCACGTCGTGGTATGCGTGAAACTCGATCTGCTCCTCGGCGCGTTTCCGGTCGCTGATGTCGACGACGGTAGAGTGGATCCGTTCTCCCACCATCGTCAGATTCGTGAGCGCCCACATCGACTGCCCGTCCTGCTTTTCGAGCTCGACCTCGACGCTGTTCAGGGTCGTCGAGTCGCGAAGCATTTCCACGATGTCTTCGCGGTCCGACGAGTTGACGTAAAGGTCGGCGGCGTTGCTTCCGATCAGAGCCGACCGCGCGTATCCGAGCATCATGGCGAACGTCAGGTTGCAGTCGACGATTGTCCCATCCGCCTCGGTCACGCAAACACCGGCCGCGTTCTGCTCGAACAACAGCCTGTACCGCAGCTCCGACTCGCGCAGCGCGGCTTCGGCGGCGAACCGTGCGGAGACGTCGCGGAAACTCCAGACCCGGACGTTGGCAATGCCCTCGACCGCACGTCCGATTGAGTAACGCTCGAAGCGCCGGCCATCTCTGAATTCGAGCAGATCGAAGCTCTCCGCCTCGGGTTGCGCATACAACGTCTCGATCGTGCGGAGGAAGTGCTCGGGATCGACAAGTTGGTCGAGGACACATCCGATGAGACCGCGATCGTCCCTCGCTTCGAGCAGCTCCGACGGAATGCGCCACATCTCGACGAAGCGCTGGTTGTACGTCAGCACGCGGCGGCCGCTGTCACCGATCACGAGAATGCCGTCGGCAGTCGAGTCGAGCGTCGACTCGAGAAGGGTCACCGCCCGTCTCACCTCGCGCTCCGCATCTTTCTGCTCGCGCATATCGCGGCCGAGGATGACGACTCCGGCCGGCTCGCCGTGTTGCAGGACGGGCGCGATCGACATCATCAGATCGATCTGACGGTCATCGCTCGCGTGAAAGCGACGCTCCATATTCCGGATACTGCGGCGGCGCAGCGATTCGACAAACGTGTCGTCATCGCCTGCGACGAGCAACTCGTCGAACTGCCGCCCGACGAGGCTCTCCGCGGGATAGCCGAGCACTCGCTCCGCCGCGGCATTGGCGAACTCGATGCGGCCGTCGCGGTCGCAGACGAAGAGCACGTCCGCCATCGTTCCGATGATCTCGCGCGCGGCGATGGAAGGGGTGATGGCAACGAGGTCGTATTTTCGGAACGCGATCGCGACGATGACCACGAACCCCAGCAGGGCCGCATATCCGAACGGATAGACGGCGAATCCGAACTTCGGCAGGTAGTCGACGCAGCCGAGGTAGGCAACGCCGAACGCGATGATGAGGAGCCGGATGCGTTTCTTCTCAACGCCTTTCGACTTGGGGAACGCGCGAACAAATTCGACGAGCGAGGCGATGAGATAGCCGAAGAAGAAAAGTAGAAACGGCGGCGACACCACCAGGCTGTAACGGGGATAGAAACCCCACCAGTAGTGCTGCACGCGATCGACGAGAACTCCTGTCACAGCCAGGGCAGAGAAGACGATGGCCATTCCCCACCCTGCTCCGATCGCTCCGCGCCGGTCTTTCGCAATCCGGAGCATCTCCGCCGTGAAGTGATAGATGGCCGGGGCGAGGAACGGAACGCCGAGGTAGGCGGCGCGCGACCAGAACAGCGCGGTTGCAGCGTCCTTAGCGCAGTACAGGAAGGTGAACGCGATGAGCCACACCGACGCCGCTGCGGAGATGGCGAAGAACGCACCCGCCACGCGCGACGTCCGGCGCACCATGACGCTCGCGCCGAAGAAAAGCATCAGTGCCGCCGTCACGAGCGTAGGTACAGCGAACGGCGAAAAGCCGTAGCTCGACGGATTCAGGATGTGTGGCACTAAACTTCTCATTCTATTGGGGTAGCACTAGTTTGACGGACGCAGGAGCGTTTGTCGAACGGCACAGGCGATAATCTGCACCCATGCCGTCGGTCGTCGTCGTGGGAGCCGGAGTCATCGGTACGAGTATTGCCTGGCACCTGGCCGCCCGCGGTGTCCGCGATGTGGTCGTGCTCGACCGCGGCAGCGAGCTCGGTGCGGGCAGCACGCCGCGCGCTACCGGCGGGTTTCGCGCGCAATTCGCGACGCCAACCGACATCGCGCTGTCGTTGTTGTCGCGCGAAAAACTGCGCCGGTTTGAAGCCGAGATCGGCGTCGATTCCGGCTACCGGCCGTACGGCTACCTCTTCATCGCGCGCAGCGAAGCAGCAATGGCGCAGTTGCGTGACGCGAATGCGCTGCAGCATGCATGCGGACTCCCGGAAGCTCGGTTGATCAGCGCGGATGAAGTTCGCGCGATCAATCCCGCCGTCGAGGACGGCGCCATCGTCGGAGGGACGTTCTGTCCGACCGATGGCTTCATCCGCGCGATGAAGATCACGAACGGTTACGCCGCGGCGGCGCAGCGTGGCGGCGTCCGCTTCGATTTTGGCGTCGTGGTGCGAGGCATGCGGAACGAGGGTGATCGCATCGTCGCGCTCGAGACATCGCAGGGAGATATTGTTGGCGATATCTTCATCAATGCCGCCGGTGCCTGGGCTTCGACGCTTGGCGTTGACCTGCCGGTAACACCGCTGCGCCGGCAGGTGGCTGCAACGATCGAGCAGGACGTGCTGCCCGAGTCGATGCCGATGACCGTCTGGGCCGACGACGGCTTTCACTTTCGGGTTCGCGACAAGCGCGTGCTGCTCCTCTGGCCCGATGCACCGCCTGCGGGATTTGATGCGACATTCGATGGCACCACCTGGCTCCCACGCGTGCTCGACTTCACGAACGCGCGCGTGCCGTGCCTGCGTGAGGTTGCCATCGATCCGGCCGCCTGCTGGGCCGGTCTCTACGAGATGTCGCCCGATCACCACGCCATCCTTGGCCACGCTCCCGCGATCGAGAATCTCTACCTGGCGAACGGCTCGTCCGGGCACGGCGTCATGCACGCGCCGGCGATCGGCCAGTTGATCGCGGAGCTGATCATCGACGGACGGACGTCGATCGATATCGAGTCACTGCGGCCGTCGCGGTTCGCGGAGGGGAAGGCGATTCAGGGAGCGACGTTGCTGTAACCACGACATTCGTGCATGTGGGCGTTTTGAGGTAGTTCGGACTGATCGCTCTGCGAATTGATTCCCCCCTCATCCGGCTTCGCCACCTTCTCCCCCACAAAAAACCGTGGGGGTGTATGAACCGAGGACATCGAGGACACTAACCGGGGACATCGAGGACGACTCAAACGATGATGCATCCGGAGGATATT